>Ga0102946_1000017_pt1 | contig 73412 bp, 71 predicted proteins | sample SalPon2A_A_D1_MG_FD_78209 | JGI IMG/M metagenome (GOLD analysis project Ga0102946, IMG submission 78209) | Soil microbial communities from South San Francisco under conditions of wetland restoration - Salt Pond MetaG R2A_A_D1_MG | ecosystem: Environmental > Terrestrial > Soil > Wetlands | place... | reverse complement strand
CGCCTTCAACACTGTCAAAAATCCTCGCGCCATCGATCACCAGCATGTCTCCGGAATCTTCGGTCAGGTCACGTGCAAGTGACTCGAAGAATTCCAGGGTGGCTTTTTCCTGTTCAGCCTTGAGCAGGCTAAAATGTGACTCCCAGCCCTTCCGGGTGATAGCAAACCATGCGTAATCGACACCAAACAATTGCTGGTCCTGGTCCAGCCAGACATGGGTCGGGCTGGCACCAAGCCCCTGGATGGCGTACAGGGTAATGTCCAGAGACTCACCGTCCTGGTTAATTGTTTTCGAGGTGACCGTTGAAATGGATGCTGTTCCCGAGGGCAGCAACTCAACACTTCCGGAGTCTGATCCCAGTAGTGCACGAGCAAGCATCGCCAGAGTTTCAGAGTTGCTATTGTGGGCCGTATAGAACCCTGCATCGGAAGCAGGCACGCTGCCCGAATCGACATTCGATGACCATTCCGCGCTGCGATCCAGCACTTCGAAACGTTCATCAACTTCACCACCACTATAGTTGTTGCCTGTCACATGCAGGTGAATGGGATAGCCCCGCTGATCCAGCCAGATTTTTGTGGAAGTATTTGGTCCCCTGCCCCGGTCATTGAACTCAAAATCAATACTGATCGATGCATCATCGTTGTGATTGACTGTTAGCGATCCCGAAGGCTCGCCCACGGTCAGCCAGGAGTATTCACGATACTCGGCGGCGAACAGACTTGACGTTGTTAAAAACAGCACCGACAAGAGCGTCAGCCCGGCGAGTTTTCCTGGTATAGGGATGTGGCTTAAGACCTGGCTGGTCATTTTTTTTCCTTTTATTGAATAGGTTTGTGACGGCTTATGAATTGGCGTCCTGGAGTAACTCACGAACACGAAGCGCGAGCTTGACCACGGCATCCTGATCAGGTGTTTCGATATAGTCAACTTCAACATCGATGATGACTTCACCGATCATGAAGATCACGTGGGGTTTCGAACCATCGTCCAGGTGATAGGCCTCTTCACCCAGTTCGGGTAACGGATTCGATGTACCTTCAAAGTGCTCTGCATACATGCTTGTTGATCGAACAATGGCCGGAGGAATTGCAACCCGAATAAAGTCACCACCTTTACCCCGTACGAAACATTCGCTGCCAACCCCCGCAATCGAACGGTCCATTTCAGCCTGGAAACCGACGATTGATGCCAGTTCCTGGCGATGCCCTTTGAGGGCCTCACACAAGACAATTGACTGGCGGGTGAGCGCAATTGGTTCTGTTGATCCTGCAGCCGAATCAGTGCGCGCCGCGACATCAACTGTGGCTTCCGCACCATCACCACTTTCACCACCACAGGATGAAATAATAAAAACCAGCGCAAGCAAAATAGAAATTCTGAGAAACATGTTGTCCTCCTGAGCGAAGGGAATGAATACTACGTAATCCAGGCATGGAATAATATATCCAGGATTAATTTTACGGATTATCACGGAGATGTTCTTGTGACAAGCAGGAGAGAAGCGATTGGAATTCTGGCCGGAACAGCCGCAGCAATGGCCATTCCAGCAGTACGGGCGGATTTGCCGGGTGGCTTCTACGACCAGGCGCTGGTGATCGATGCTTTGTGTTTTGGCAGGGAGTGGGAGCAGGATGCGTTTGAAGGGCTGCGAGATGCGAACTACTCGGGCATTGTCGAAAGCCTGCCGCGTGACAGCCTGCAATCCGCCATCGATGCGCTGGTCCAATGGCGCAACCGAATTGATGAGAATCGAAGGCAATTGCTGATGGCTCTGACTGCGGCGGATTTCCAGGAAGCCAGGGCCAGTAATCGTACTGCGGTCATGATGAATTTCCAGGACGCCACCATGCTCCAGGGAGATGCCGATAACGTCGATGCCCTGCATGCGTTAGGGATGCGCAGTTTCCAACTGACTTACAACTATCGCAATCTGCTGGGTGATGGTTGCCTGGAACGAACCAACGCTGGCTTGTCCGAGTTTGGTGTTTCAGTTGTCGAGCGCATGAACGATGTAGGCGTGATGATAGACGTCTCACACAGCGGCCCCCAAACCACGCTCGATGGCATCGAATTCTCAAAAAAACCCATTGCCATGACTCATACATTCTGTGCTGCACTCAGACCGCACCCACGCGCCAAATCAGATGAAGCAATCAAATCCTGCGCTGACAAGGGCGGCGTCACGGGAATTTGTGCACTGGGTTATTTCATCGGCCCTGACCCTGGTGGTGAGACCAGCATCGAAGACTATGCTGACCAGGTTGAATATGCAGTTAACCTGGCTGGCTACGACCATGTCGCGCTATCAACTGATTTCCCGCCGCAAGGCATTTCACCCTGGGCCACAAGGGAGAACTGGTATGAGCCGCGCCTGGAGTGGTTTAAACCCAGTTACGAGGTGCGCTGGCCACCATGGATACCTGAACTTGATACACCTGACCGTTTCCGCAACCTGGTCAGAATCCTGGAAGGTCGTGGCTGGAGCCAGGAAAATCTTGAAAAGCTGCTTGGTCTGAACTGGCTGCGATTATTTGAAGACACAATCGGTTAAAGCACTGGTCAGAACTTTTCAGCTCGTAATACTTCCACGTCAGACATATAAGTGATCATTGCAAAATTTTCGTAGTATCGATCTCGCAGGTGTGCAGCAATTCTGACCGCAATCTCCGGGTCACAAACCACTTCCACCCTGATGTTTCCGGAAGTGCTCCAGCCTGCATCCCTGACACCGCGGCTGCCCCTGCCACGAGCATTGACGATGGTATAGCCGGTAGCCCCAAGACCGGGAAGCTCGTTACGCAGATTATCTTCGAGTGCCGCCTCGGTGATGATCGTCACCAGTTTTTTTACCGTTATGTCCATCGCACCATCAGAGAGTATGTAAATACTGAGCCATACCAAGATACAACGGTATGCCTACAAAAATATTAAACGGAAACGTGACCCCCAGGGAAGCTGTCAATGAAAGCGTTGGGCTGGCCTCGGGGACTGCAATTCGCATGGCTGCCGGTGCGGCGATATAGGAACAGCTGCCTGAAAGAACCGCCAGCAGCATGGTGCCACCTTCCGACAGGCCCATCCACCAGCCAAGCAACGCACCCATCATTGCCAGTGGCACGGGTACCAATAGCGCGAAAACCACCAGGAAGAAGCCATGATCCTTGAGGTTCTTGAACTGGCTTGCTGCAATCAGGCCCATTTCAAGCAGGAACAGGGCAAGCACACCCTTGAACAGGTCAAAGAAAAACGGCTCAAGCGGCTCCATCCCTACCGGCCCTGCAATCCATCCAATGATAAGGCCACCCATCAAAAGCACAATGCTTTTACCAAGGAAAGTCTCATGTGCAAGCTTGCCCCAGCGGGTGTCCTTCGAAATACCTCTTGCCAGCACGATACCCACCATGATGGCCGGCATCTCCAGCAGCACCAGGAAAAGAGCCAGCCTGGGTTCGTAGAAAATATCCTGGGATGCCAGGTAGGCAATCCCGACCGCGTAGGTGGCCACGCTGACCGAGCCATAATGCGCAGCAATTGAAGCGGCATTGGGGCGGTCAAGTCGGCCAACGTACCGCAGGACCGGAAAAACCATTAAAGGGATCACAATTCCCATGGCCATGACCGCAATAATCTGCGGCAGAAGGCCCCCGAACGGTTGTTGCGCGAGCTCTATCCCACCTTTGAGACCAATGGTTAAAAGCAACAGCACACTTAATAGTTCATAAATTGCCGGCGGCAGACGCAATTCAGACCGGGCAAGGCCAGCGACCAGTCCAAGAGCGAAAAAGAGAATAACCGGGTCCATGGGCGATCAGAAGAAGTAGAGCAGAACGTAGGTGATAAGAAGGACAGCAATCCAAAGCGCCGTGGTGCCGATCGGCCAGGCGCGCGCAAAAACGCCCGGTGCAGATTCAGAATTTTCAGAACCTGAAAACCAGTTCTTCCCGACACGATCAAACCAGTTCCCAACTGCTCCGACAAGGCTTCTCAGCAAGTCCATCATCCAACCCAGGACCAACCCGATGTGGCCAACGATACCCAGCAACAACACCCGCCAGATCCAGTCGGTATCCAGGGAAATGGTCAAGGTACGTTTCATCAATGGCAGTAACAGGAAGAAAGCCAGACCAGAGAACAACAATAGCTGCAGGTAGAAGAGCACCTTGCCGGCTGTATAAGGCACATAATCAACCGGATACGGCAGGAAGCGATATAACAAATCAGGCATCACGCCAAGCAGCACACATAACACCGAGAAAATGACCATCGCGGCTGCCATGTTCCAGGGAGCATCCTTGGGTCGCAGGCCCGAGTCACGCTGGAAGAACACGAACCATGGAAACTTGATGCCGGCGTGCAGGAAGACTCCGGCCGAAGCCGCTGCAAGAGTGAAGTAAACCCAGACCAGGCCTTCACCAACCGCAGCCTGGGAAATCATTGTCTTGGTTGTAAATCCGGATGTCAGAGGGAAACCGGAAATGGCCAGCGCACCGATAATTCCACATGCCGCTGTGAGTGGCATGGTGCGGAACAGGCCACCGACATCACTGCAACGGTTCATGCCGGTGCGATAGATCACAACGCCCGCACTCATGAACAGTAACGCCTTGTAAATGATATGCGCAAATGCATGTGCGGCAGCACCGTTGAGCGCCATCTCGGTTCCGATCCCGACAGCGCACACCATGAAACCCACCTGGTTGACGATCGAAAAAGCCAGGATTCTGCGAATGTCGTTTTCTAACAATGCATAGATGATCCCGTACATCACCATGAACAGGCCGACATAAATCAGGACAGATTCGCCCGGGAACAGGAGGATCAGCGCCAGTACAGCCGTCTTGGTCGTGAACGCGGACAGGAATACCGAACCGGTCGGGCTGGATTCCGGATAGGCGTCGGATAACCACGCCGACAGTGGCGGCGCAGCAGCATTAATCAGAATTCCGATCAGGATCATCCATGTATCAAAGTTGGTCGCCAGCAATGGTTGAATTTCTATTGAGCCTGTGTGGACAACCACACCTTCAATACCAACTTTCAGGATCACGCCACCCAGCAAATGCAGGATGGCGTAGCGAATTCCTGCCGCACGTGCGCCAGGCGTTCCACCGCACCAGACAATGACAGTCGAAAAAAGCGCCATTAATTCCCAGGAGAGGAAAAGGCTGATCAGGTCGCCGGCAAAACACACACCCACGGCGCCTGCAGCGTACGCGAATGCAGCCGAAAGCTCATACCACCTGGCCTGTCGGTATGCGAAGAGCCCACCCACAAAGGACATCAGCACAAATATGGTGGCGAATAAACGGCGCACCGGGCTGCCCTCGACTGGCTGCAGCGTGTAATCGAGGAACGGAATGGTTGCAACGATTCCGTCCGGAATATTCCAGACTGCCACCATTGCAACCACCGGCACGCCAAGCACAACAACATTGCGTAACCAGCCATGTGTAACGGCAGTCAGCAATGCGCCGGTCAGCAGGATCAGCCCGGGTGAAAACAGCTCAAAGCTCATTTTTCACCTCCATCCTGGCGGCGGTCGCTGTAGTAGTTCTCTTTGCGCTTGAGAACAAAACCAAGCAATTTAGCCACCAGCACCATGACCAGGCACGACCCAAATCCGTATATGGCTCCGAAAGCAAACCACCCGTCGGGCCCGAAATAACCCTTGACGCTGATGAACAACTGGGCTGCCACGGTGGCTGCAAGGATTACCACGAACACGATCCACAGCTTCCTGATGGTCGCAGGACGTGTCAGCCAGTGATCGTCGTACTTCTGGTTCATGACGCCTCCCTTACAACCTGGTACTCAAGATTCAGCGCTGGCCCGTTGAACAGGAAAAATGCGATCGTCAGGATCGCTGTAATCACCAGAGCAATCACCATCGGTCGCGGAGCCTCACCGTGTTCGACCACGTTTTCATCTGATTCCTTTTCAAACCAGGCCATGTAGATAATGGGCAGGAAATAAGCAGCGTTCAGCGCCGTGCTCAGAATCACGGTTCCCAATGCAACATAGTTATCGGCTTCAAAAGCGCCGGCAAGAATGTACCACTTGGACACAAATCCGCCGGTGGGTGGCACGCCAATCATGCTTAGCGCGCCAATCGTAAAGGCCGTCATTGTCCACGGCATTCGCCTGCCAATACCGCGCAATTGAAACAGCTCGGTTTTACTCGACGCCACGTAGATTGCGCCGGCCGCAAAAAACAGGGTGATCTTGCCGAAGGCGTGCGCCAGCATGTGAATCGCAGCTCCCACCTCAGCCAGTGGTTTAAGAATGGCTGCTGCCATCACGATGTAGGAAAGCTGTGAAATGGTGGAATAAGCCAGCAGTTTCTTGAGATTCTGTTGCCTCAGGGCAACGATGCTGGCCGCCAGGATGGTGAACGCCGCCACGTAAAGCAACCAGCCGCTACTGGGCTCTGAGAACAGGAAATCAATACCGAAGATGTAAACGATGACCTTTGTCACCGTGAACACGCCGGCTTTCACCACGGCAACCGCATGAAGCAATGCGCTGACAGGTGTGGGCGCGACCATGGCGGCAGGCAGCCAACGATGAACCGGCATGACTGCAGCTTTACCGATACCGAAAACAAACAGGCCGAGCAGCAAACCAACAAGAGGGCCTGAAAGGTTGCCCTCGATAATCCCACCCTGGACAAAATCGCCAGTCCCGGTCGCGGAATAGGTCCAGATGATGGCGGGCAGGAACAGGCCGATCGACGTCGTCAGCAGTATCCCCAGGTAAATTCTCGCTGTTTTAACTGTTGCAGGATCGCCCTTATGCGCCACCAGTGGATATGTGGCCAGGGTCAGGGCTTCATAGAACAGGAACAGGGTGATCAGGTTTGCCGAAAATGCGATGCCCATGGTTGCAGCAAGAGAAACCGCGAACAACACGTAAAACCGGGTCTGGTTGGTCTCATTGTTACCACGCATGTAGCCAATCGAATAGATCGAGTTCACGATCCATAACGACGATGCCAGAAGCGCGAACATGATTCCCAGTGGTTCGGCACGGAAAGCAAGCTCGATTCCCGGAATGACCTCATGAATCAGGATTTCCGGCCGGCCACCACGATAGACAGCAGGCGCAATCGACCATGTGATCCAGGCAAGCGCACCCGCCGTAATCAATGTGCAGGCTTCGCGAACATTGGCGCTGATACGGCCGGCAATCGCGATCACCACCGCCCCGAACAATGGCACCAGCACGGCCATGATCATGAGTTGTGACTCGCTCATGGCAGATGAACCAACAAGGCAGCTGCGCTGCGCTGAGCCAGCTCAATTGGCAGGGCCGGTGAAAGACCAAACCACAGGTTGGCCAATGATGCGGCCATCGTTGTCAGCAACAGCATCATCGGGGCTTCGCCCGGCTTGTTGCTTTCAGCATTTTCAAGGCTGCGCAGCGACTCCACGATTCGCCAGACATAGACGACAGCCAATAGCGAGCCAATCACCACAACGGCGATCAGCATGATACCAAGCCCCCCCATACCAAGCAGGGCTGAAATCAGGTACCACTTGCTGACAAATCCTGCTGTGCCGGGGATTCCAATCAGGCTCAGCGCAGCGATGACCAGGGCTGCAGTCGTCAATGGCATGGTTCGCGCCACACCCCTGAGATCAGGAATCCTCAATCCGCCAAGTCGGGTTGCGAGACATGCCACGGCCATGAACAAGGCGCCCTTCGCCAGCGCATGGTTAAACATGTGCAACAGGCTGGCCGTCAATCCTGCTACGCTCACCAGGCTGGCGCCCAACAGGATGTAACCCACCTGCGCGACAGAAGAATAGGCCAACAATCGCTTCAGGTTTTTTTCGAACACGGCAACCGCCGAACCCACAACAATCGCTGCCACTGCCAGCGGCATCAGGAAGGCGGCAAACTGGATATCGTGTTGAGTCAGGTTTTGCTGAAAAACAAAAAAATCAAAGCGCAACAGGACATACAACGAGACCTTGGTGGCACAGGCAGCCATGAACACACTGACAATGTTTGGCGCATAGGTATACGCATTGGGCAACCAGACATGAAGTGGAAAGACTGCCGCTTTTAACGCCAGGCCCACGGTAATGAACCCGGCTGCCACGAGTATGGGGCGCTGGTCACCGACTTCATGGATTCTTAATTCCATGTCGGCAAGGTTCAAAGTGCCGGTCATCAGGTAGATGAGTCCGATGCCAATCAGGTAGAAAGTCGCACCGATGGTTCCCATGATCAGGTACTTGAATACCGCCGGTAATGCGCGACGGTCCGGCCCGCCGGCAATCAACACATAGCTTGCCAGCGAGGAAATTTCCATGAATACGAAAACATTGAATGCATCGGCGGAAACAATTATTCCGGCCAGGCCAGCCAGTGCCAGGGCCCACGCTGAATAGAACAGTGGCTGGCGTTCCGTTTCAATTTCCAGGTCGATACTTTGCCGGCCACCAATCAGCGCAACGGTAGAAGCACCGGTCAGCACCAGCAACATCAACACGCTGAAATCATCAATCCTGAGCTCAATTCCGAACGGTGCCGGCCAGGAACCCATGAAATACCCCGGCACCTGCCCCGCCAGCACCAGGATGGTCAGCTGAACCGCAATTGCAAAAGCCATCAGGCTGACCAGGGTTGCCGCCGCCCATGCCAGACCACGCGGCGCCAGCAAAGCGAGCACGGGCGCAGCGAGCATCGGCACGATTACCTGCAGTGCCGGCAAATGTGGTATGAGTCCGTTCACCGTTGATCGATCTTCTGGATTTCGTCTTCTTCGATGGAGCCGTATTCTTCCTTAATGCGCACCACGATCCCCAGACCCAAAGCGGTAGTGGAAATGCCCACCACGATTGCAGTCAGGATCAGAACCTGTGGGAGGGGGTTCGAAAAAAGTGCGTTGTCGACTCCGGCCTGGAATATCGGTGCTGTACCACCATCCACTTTTCCCATGGAGATATACAAAAGAAATACAGCGGCCTGGAACAGGGATAAGCCCATCAACTTCTTGATCAGGTTACTCTTTGCAATTACTGCATAGAAACCAACCATCAGGAGGATGGCGAAAGCCCAGTAAGCGAACAGGTCCAGTAACGCGGACATTACGCTCTCCCCCGTGCTGCAAATGCATGGTAGATGCTGAGCAGTACTCCTGTAACGGTCAGTCCGACACCCAGTTCAATCAGAATGATTCCGACTTGCTGCGCAGCGACCGGATTGTCCAGCAGGACCGAGTAATCCAGGAAGTTGCCACCCATTAACATCCCCAACACACCCACCGCGCTGTACAGCAGTGCGCCGCCGCAAACCATTCCCATCAGTACTTTTCGGGGAATGATGTCGAGTGCCTTTTTCTCACCTTCAAGCAGGGAATACAGGACGATTCCTGCGGCTACAAATGCACCAGCCTGGAATCCACCCCCTGGTCCGTACTCTCCGTGGAATTGCACATAAAGTCCGAAAAGGATGATAAACGGGACCAGTAATCGCCCCACCACGCGTGGCACGAGATAATGCCGTAAACCGGTCACCTGACCAACCTCCGTCAATCGGGAACCCCGTCTTTTCGACCCACTGCCCGGCCCTGAGGCAAGCAGAAACAGAACCCCGATTCCAGCGGTAAATACGACGAACACCTCACCGAGCGTGTCGTATCCACGATAAGCGCCAAGGATGGCGGTGACCACATTCGGTATATCAATATACTCCGGGGTCTTTTCCAGGTACCAGGGTGCAACATGTGTCTGAACCGGGGCCTGTGGATCTCCGAATGCCGGTTTGTCAAACGTTGCGTAAATGACAACGGCGGTGGCTGCAATTACAGCAACCAGGTACAACAGGCGAGGCCCTTTGCGTGGAGCTTCCCGCTCACCTGTAAGCGACAGCGCACCAAGAAAAAGCACTGTCGAAATTCCTGCGCCAATGGCAGCCTCGGTGAGCGCCACGTCTGCCGCATCCAACAGAAGAAAATTCGCGGCCAGCAAAAGGCTGAAAATACTCAGCAACATCACTGCGGCAAAAAGGTTCCTGGTCTGCACAACCGCAACCGCAGTGATCACGAGCAATACCAGCAGAAAAAGGCTAAAAAGAGTAATCATGATGAATGATCCTCCTCTGCTTTGTGGTCCTTGTCCTGTGTGCGAACGCCTGACAGCAAAGCGGCGCTGGCCAGGGCATTGGAAGCTGTGGGCCCGGTAAAAAGCAGGAAAAGCAAAATAGCCGCGAGCTTCACTGTCGCGAGTGTTAGGCCTGCCTGGACCATGATTCCTGTCAACACCAGAATTGCGCCGGCACTGTCGGTCACGCTGGCAACATGCATGCGGGTATAAAGGTCCGGCATTCTAATCGCGCCAATGCCGCCCACCAGCACGAAAAGCCCACCCGCGCTCAGGAGTATCCAGCTAAGGATGTCAAGAATCTGATCCATTCAGCGCCCTACCCTTCGCTCACTTCAGAGACTTTTCCCTCGTCACCAGGGAGTGGTGACTTTGTCCTGGAACGAAAGAATTCGAGTACCGCCAATACGCCAATGAAGTTAATCAATGCGTATGCCAGGGCAAGATCCAGGAAATCGGGGCGGCCAAACAGGTAGGCGATGACCGCAACCAGCAAGACCGTCTTGGTGCCAAACATATTCACGGCCAGGACCCGGTCATATACAGTGGGGCCCATCAATGCCCGAATCAGGGCAAGGACCATGGTCAGCAGGGTCGCAATTGTGACAACGTAATACATACCGCTCACCTCCTCAGCATTGCAACACGATTGTTCATTTCGCCAGAAGCAAGTTCTTCGGCACCCTCTCTGGTCAGTGCATGAACCTGTATTCGACCTTCGTAGACATCGAGCGCCAGGGTGCCTGGTGTCAGGGTAATGGAATTGGCCAGGATCACCACATCAACTGCATCTTTGGAAATAGCATCAACCGCAACTACAGTTGGACTGACAGGCAGTTTCGGATCAAGCGCGACGCGCGTCACCGCCACACTGGAGATAAAAATCTCCCGGGTCAGCCAAATCCAGTATTGAATCAGCCTGAGACCGAACTTCATGGCATAAAGGTCTGACTGAAAATACCGCATTCGATGTGCCAGGTAGATCGTCAATACCACTGAGACCAGGCCAAGACCCAGCAACAACGGTTTGAAGAAACCGGACCACAGCATCCAGGCACCCAGCAGTAAGAGGCTGAACACAAGCAGTCTTAAAAATGCAGGCTTGTTCATTTCAGCATCAGAAATCCGGCTTTGATCAGGCCCGTTCACACTTAATCGTCGTCCTGGCAGGGATATTCGGTTCTCAAAGCATGGTACACGAGGTCTCGTGCACTGGGATGCGCGCCCACCAGGTCATCATCGATCAACTCGCCAACGACTTTTTCCACGACCTCCGCCAATGGCACCGGAGCGCCCAGGCAGAATTCGGCATAGTAAGAGGGTCCATAGCGTTCCAGCCGGCTGCCAACCCGTGTTCTGATTGCCCTCTCGCTGAAAGTTTCCTGCTCTTCAATTTCGGCAGCGACATTTTGGGTCACGCGCTCATCGGTGGCCACAGCCCCATCAATAAATCCCTGGATATACCGAACGCAAAAGATTCCGTCTTTACTCTCAGGATCTTCGGCAAAATAACTACAATGATCGGCCAGCTCGGTTGTACTGAGTGTCTCGACCGCCTCAAGGCTCATGGGCATCATCATGAGAACGGCTATCCAGACGACACCTGTTAACGACAATTTGGTCATCACTACTCTCCGGTTAATTTTTGATCAACTGACTGCGTTCGAACTGCTTCTCAACTTTGCGAACAGCGGCTGGACTAAGAATGACACGCAAGAGCTGCCCGACCGTGCAATGGGACTCAAGCGGGTGTCTCAGGTGCCGTTTCAAATCAATCAGGTACGTGTTTCGCCGCCCATCCTTGATGATGGACAGCACGCCGGCTTCTTCCAGGTTGGTGATGATTCGGAAAGCTGTTCGTTCAGTCACTCCGACCCGGCGCGCCACTTCCACCAGTCGCATTCGTGGGTTGTCCGCCAGGCACACCAGAACGTGAACATAGTTACTAAAGTAGGTCCAGTCATTTTCGTGCCCGCTCACTGAATGCTTTCCAACCCGGTTGCTGATTGCCGCGTATGTTATCAATTACTAGAAATAGATGTCTAGTAATTAATTACTGGTAATGAGATATTGGCAATCAGAATAGTTTGTGTTTACCGGCTTCCTGCCCTTGCAAACCTTCAGAGAGGACTCTTTGGTAAAACTGTTGGAGTGTTTCGTGACCCGTTGAGGGGGTAGCATTGGCGTCATAACGAGCCATTTCCTCGTCCCAGCAAAGCATGGATTCCGTTGCGTAATAGTGCCCAATTCGAGCCAGTTCTGATTTCTCTGCCATCGCCGGAATCAGCAAACCCAACGGTTTTGTCAGAGCGGCCGCAACACTCAGCATCGCGGGCGGAACACTTCTGAATTTTGGAGTGATACCGGTCAACTCAAATAACCACTCTCCTTGCTTGCGCGGCGTAATGGCCTCGCCAGGACCACCAATAGGAAGTATCTGATTTTGTCGCGAATCATCAACCAGGCAATCGACGATGAACTCTGAAAGGTCTCGCTCAGAAATCGGCTTGCAGGCTGTCAGCCTTCCATCACCAAACAGCAAGAAGGGTTTACCTTCAAGGACTCGTTTGACCTGGCCCGCAAGAGATTTGAAATAAGCGGTTGGCCGCACGATGCTGTAATCAATCCCTGACCTGGCCAGCTGCGCCTCAAATGCCAGCTTGGCCTGCTGAAATGCGAGCCGTGGACGCTGCACACAAATGGCAGAAAGAAGCACAAAGTGCGTGGCACCTGCCTTGATTCCAGCAGATAAGAGATTCCGATTGGCCTCGTAATCAACTGCCCAGGCATCCCGGGCAACCCCGGTTCTTGAAGCGATACAGGAAATAACTGCATCAAAGGACCCCGGGGGAAAAAGACCGTCAAGAGCATGCGGGTCAGTGAGATCGGCAGTTACGACCTTCAGATCTGCCCGGTTGCTGATGTTTCGTCCTGCTGCGGTCACCTCGTAGCCCCGCTGCAGTAAATCTTTCAGGACATGCTGGCCGATATAGCCAGTCGCGCCGGCGAGTAAAACACGTTTTCCGACAGCCTCAGTCAAGCCGGATTAAGCCGCCAGACTGCCCGGTTCAACGCTGCCGCTGTCGTGACCCATACCAAGTAGGGCACAAACAGCAGGGCTGCAAGCTGGCTGACTGGCCAGGCAGCAATGATAAAGGCCACAACCGACAACCACAGCAGGCTGACGTCGATGAATGCCTGGTCCATTCGCCGGCGGCCAAAGAACAGCCATGACCAGGCCGCATTAAATACCCATTGCGCCGCCCAGGCAACCAGTGCCAGGCCAAAGCCCTGCGCTTCCCAAACCAGGACCCCTGCCCACGCGATGAGAACATAGAGCACCGTCCATACGACAGGAAACACCCAGTCGGGCGGCGTCCATGCAGGTTTGTTCAACGACTCGTACCAACTGTCAGGTTTAAACGTTGCACCCGAAGATCCGGCCAGAAATACCAAAATCAGGAATACCACCCAGACCATCAATCTATTGCTCCGTTTTATCGGGACGTAGTTTTAATTCCAGCAAGTGTGCGCAAAAGGCGCCTGCCATGCAAAGTGCAAACAGAAGGTTGCCATTGTCGACGATCAGCACGAGAGCGGCAAAGAGCAGCATAACAGCAGAAAGCGTATTGGCCAGCACCCACCAACCCCATGCTTTGCGATCGGAACGCCAGTAGCGCAGAAATCCGATGATTCCCTCGAGGATAAGCCAGGACAGCGCAATCAGAATCAGGGTTTGAGTTGTCACCCAGGACGACATGGTGCGGTTGGACTATCCGAAAGGGCCGTTCAGCTTGACGATTTCGGCATTGAGTATGCCTGCAAAGGTGACCCAGGCCAGGTAGGGAATCAGCAGCATAGCTGCGGTTCTGTTTCGTTTCCAGCAAATCCAGATCATTATGACAATCGAAAACCAGAAAAGAAACCATTCCGAAAGCGCCCAGTCCGGCCGCTGAAATCGAAAGAACAGCAGACTCCAGGTGACATTCAAAACCGCATTGAAGAGAAACCAGATCAGCACGTTCATACGCGATTGATACGAGTCACTGCTCCACCAGGCCAGCGCAGCAGCCATTGCAGTCAGTGCGTAGAGCATGGTCCAGACCGGACCAAACCAAATTCCTGGTGGTTGCCAGGAAGGTTTTTCGAGACCCTGGTACCAGGGTCCCAGGTCAGTCATCAGGCCCCCGACAACAGCAACGGCGAGAGCTGCCAGGGCCGCTGTCAGTATCGTGCGTCCCCTGCTAAAGCTCATCGCGGAGCAATTCCTACCAGGTGTGCGAGGTCTTTGAAAAAGATACGGATGTGAGCCATGGGATCACGTTTCACCAGCTTTTTGTTCATATAGGCTTCCCACGTCAACTTTTGCACATCAGGATCCTTGCAGATTTTAACGAACTTCTCTCGCAGACGATCATTCGAATACCAAAAATACTGCATGATTCCCAGGATCATGAATACCCGGCCATGATCCTTCATAAACCGTTTTCGGGCAGACTTCAGGGCTTTCGCGTTTCCGGTCGCCAGGTATTCCTGTACTGCTTCTCCTGCCAACCTGCCGCTGTACATTGCATAATAAATCCCCTCTCCTGAAGAAGGCGCAACTGCTCCGGCCGCATCGCCTGCAACCACCACATCACGACCGTTGTCCCAGCGTTTCAAAGTTCTCAGTGGCAATGGCGCACCTTCGCAACGAACGGTTTCTCTTTCCTTCAAACCCGCATTGTCTCTCAGCTTTCCGGTTGCCTGTTTGAGCGAGAGCCCTTTTTTCGCGGTACCGGTTCCGATACTGGTTTTTTCCCCGTGAGGGAAAACCCAGCCATAGAAGTCCGGCGAAATCTCACCCTGGTAATAAACATCGCAGCGTTCCGGATCGAATGAACCGTCTTCCGCCGGCTCGGGTGACTTCACAATTTCATGATAGGCATAGACATGCTTGGGCCGGCCCAGCCTGGGCATGAATTCGCGGACAACTTTCGAGTTTGCGCCATCGGCACCAATCAGTGCCCTGACCGGAATATGCTGATCATCGCTGCCTTTTTCGTGGGGACGGAATTTCAGGTGCAAGGTTCCTGCCCTGTCCCTCTTGCACCCCATGTACATGCCCTGGCGCAAATCCGCACCTGCAGATTCCGCCCGCTCCCGCAGCCACGGATCAAAATCAGCCCGGTCCACCATGCCAACAAAACCGCCTATTTCCATGTCAACGCCCATTCCCGAAGGTGCGATCATCCGGGCGCTGGTGACGCGAGCTTCGAGTTGTTCTTCCGGAACATCAAACTCCCGCAACAGGATGGGCGGCACAGCGCCCCCGCACGGCTTGATTCGACCCGGACGATCCAGAAGCAACACTCTTAATCCGGCAACAGCCAGGTCATGAGCTGCGGTTGCCCCGGCCGGGCCTCCACCCACAACGGCAACATCGTAAACTGGCTCCTGAGGTGCGGGTCGAAAGTCTTGTTCAGTTTTCATTTAGACGTACCATCGTTGAAGCTGTAATTGAGGGAGCCGACTGAATCTGTTCAGATGCCGGTCCTGGGTCGATGCTCCTGGCAAGGAATGCAGAGGTTAGAAAAAGCAAGCTTTGCGCAACAAAAATCATCGCATAAGCGAAGGAATCAGAATTGAACATCCAGTTGAGTATATCCACGGATGCAGTGCCCAAAATACCACCAAGACCAAAGGCGACCGCCTGAGCTGCACCCCATACACCCATGCGTGTCCCGCGACGCGCAGGATCGCCCTCAGACACCAGCCACATCATCGCGCCAATGGCTGCCACGGCATACGCACCATTGGCGAATCCTAAAGCAAAAACATTGAGCTTCAATGGCCAGGGTGGCCCAAGAAAACCGGATAGTGCCAGGCAGGCAAGCATGCCAGCGGACAACAGGCACCCTGTAATCATGAAGGCCCTGAGGCCGCCTGCGCTTTTGCGAACTTTCAAGCCTGCAAGAGCGACAAACAACATGCCGCTGAGAATCCCGCCATATTGAATGCCACCAAGCTGGGTCGATTCTCCGGGAGTCAGGCCAAATACCAGGCCGGCAAATGGCTCCAGAACCAGATCCTGTGCGCTGTAGGCGAGCATGGAAATAAATACGAATATTCCGAACCGAAGGGTATGCGGCTCGCCCATCACCTGCCTCAGCGCGGGTAAAAAAGCAGGCTTTTCCCTTTTTTCGGCAGTGCCGGAATCATCATTTTCTGATTGTTTTTCGACTTTACGCTCCAGCTTCCAGACTGACGCAATGGTGATCGAAAGCGCTATGGCTGAAACAATGCCCGTGACCACAATCAGGCGGGGGAAACTGAATGGATCGAGGAAAGCTCCCGCAATGCCCGCAGTTAATGCAAATCCGGTAATCATCATGGTCCATGTCAGGGTCGCAGCAGCAGCCCGCTGATTGTCGGCAACGCCTGCCGCCAACAAGACCAGCAGGGACGTGCCACACGCTCCAACCCCTGCCCCGATCAGCAGGAACGCGACAAAAGCCAGCGCTATGCCCGCCAACTGGCTCGTTGCCATGAATGCAACGCCGGCCGCAGCAAGCACCCCTCCGGCTGCCAGCACTGCCATACCACCGATAATCCATGGCGTTCGTTTGCCGCCAATATCCGATCCATAACCAAATCGGGGTCGCGTGAACTGGACGAAATAGTGAATAGCCACCAGCAGCCCTGGTAATGCCGCCGGTAATGCCAGCTCGACAACCATCACGCGATTGAGTGTGGATGTTGTCAACACAACCACTGCGCCAATGGCAGTCTGCACAAATCCGATCCGGATGATATCCAGCCATCCGAAATTTGCCCGGTTCATCGTCATGGATTAAGAATGCCCCTGACAGCGAATGCGCTGACCAGCATTCCCAGAACGTAAAGTGTCACGCCGGTTGCGTTGTACCAGGGGGCCAGTTTCTCAGGGTCCTTCAGCAACCTGATCATCAGTGCGACCTGGGTAATCAGCATCAGTGCAACCACCCCGGCTGCAATGACATCTCCCCAGTAGAACAAAAGCGCGACCACCAACACCTGTGGAATGGCCATGACCCAACAGGCGAGCACAGCCGCGCGTTTCGCGCCGAGTTGTACTGGCAGGGAAAGCACACCCATTTCGGTATCGCCTTTGATCGCCTTAAAGTCGTTGAGCGTCATGATTCCGTGTGCGCCAATGCTGTATAAAACCGCCAACCAGATGGTGTAATAGCTGGGTAATGCGTTTGCAGCGACTGCAGCAGCGGTAAACCAGGGCAATCCTTCATAACAGACGCCAACCGCAGCATTGCCCCACCAGCCATTTTGCTTGAGTCGAAAAGGCGGTGCACTGTATGCCCAGGCAAAGATCAGACCCAGAATTCCGGCAACGGCCACAACCGGGCCTAACATAATGGCAACAGCCACCGACACTGAAGTCCAGATAATCGCGAAATAGAGCCCGCGTCGTCCCGGCACCCTGCCCGATGGAATCGGCCGACCCGGTTCATTGAGTGCGTCAACGTGACGGTCAAACCAGTCATTAACAACCTGGCTTGTACCGCAAATTAACGGCCCAGCGAGGGCAATTCCAGCCAGGATGAGTGGCCAGCGTTCATCCAGCGGCTGGCCCGATGCGACCAGGCCACAACCAAAAGCCCACATGGGTGGAAACCAGGTGATTGGTTTGAGTAATTCGAGGTAATCGGTCCAGCGCTGACGTACCGGTTCGATTGCGCTGGTTGTAACGCGCTCCATACAGGGAAACGTATACCTGGCATCTAAAAGTGTCAACTATTAATTACAATGTCAGGGCAGGTTTACGCAGGCGCGCAAATACTTTAGTTGGACTTACCGTTCTTGCTTCCGTTCTTGTTGCCATTTTTTGGCTTGTTGGTTGCAAATCCATAGCGTCTGAGTTTGACGTAAAGACTCTGTCGGCTGAGCCCCAGGAGTTCAGCAGCAGATGCCCGATTGTTGTCTGTGGAAGTGAGGGCAGCCTCGATACACAAACGCTCGATAATGTCAGATGTTTCGCGAACAAGCTCCTGCAATGGAACCCGTCCGATTAACTTGGTCATGTCCTGCAGGGACTGTGCCAGAGGTCGATCTTTTGCTGGTGTCGTGACCGGCTTGCTGCGAATGTTATGACGCAGGGTAAAGCCAAGGCAGGGAACATCAGCCTCCAGGGCAGAGACTGCAGAAATATCGACATCTATTGGCTCGCCGAACTGAGGTCTTACCATACTTGCCGAGTGCCGAACCTGTGTTCTTTGTTTGAGATTTTTGCGAAGCACTTCAATGTCCACACCCGAACGCCCTACCCAGCTATCCAGGGGCTGCCCCAATACCTGTTGCTCCGAACCCAAACCGCATAATTCAACGAATGCGTCATTGGCTGAGAGGATGACACCATTTGGATCAGTGACAACAAAAGCCTCTGGGGATCGTTGTATCACATCGAGTACAGAACGGCTCACTGGCGTGGATTCAGGCTGGGAATCAGAACTGATGCGAATGAGAAAATACATTCCATCTTCGCGCCGCAGGAGACTGGCACCAACCAGCAGGCTGGCACCTTTCGCAAGACGAACATTGATGTCTTCAGCATGGCCAGCTGCACGAACCTGGGTGAGTAAGGCCTCAACCTCGTCTTCGCTCTCGGGCGTCATTCCTCTTGGGAACCTTCGACCCACCAATTTATCAATTGGAAGTTCCAGCACCTCGCTTGCTGCTGGGTTGGCTTCAACAATTCTCAGGTTGTCGGAGTCAATAATCAGAATGCCTTCTGATGCCAGCGTGAAAAGCATTCGGTAACGGGTTTCAGCCTGGTGCAGGCGTGCGTAGTCCCGTTCCATGGAGTGCTGAACATCGAGCAGTTGTTGTTGCAGATCTGAAATCTGGCGCAGATCCCGACCAACAACGATCAGGTGACCATCGTCGTCCCGCGACACGGCCCGATACATGATGGGTATGTCCACACCAGACTCAGTGGGGTGATTGACCTGGCGCCATGGTGACGGTACATCCTCTGAACTGATCGAAAGCAGATCAGAAATCTTATTCCTGCATTCGCTTGTAACCGTTTCCACCCATGGCTTTCCGACCCATTCGATAGCAGAGGCAACTGAACTGTCCCTGGCACCAAAACCCACGTCCAGAACCACACCCTCGTCATCAATGACGAGACTGATATCGTTTGTCGATGTGACGATATGGCCTATTTGCCTGGCATCAAATCCACGCATGTAGGCTTCCGGTTCCCGAAATGGGGTCATCTTCAGTTTTCATCCAACCGTCAACGACCTGGAATTTATTCATATCAGTGCTTCCTGCGACTTCTGAGTATCTTTAGTCAGCGTTACTGACTAAAGATTCCGCAAGACGAACTCCTTCGTCGCCTGCTGCGGCAGAAGCATCCGCACCGATTTCTTTGTGCAACTGATCCTGTTCGGCAAACATTCGCCCGCCGACCATTACCTTGATGTCCTTGTTACAGGACTGAATCCGAACTTCCCTAATCTGGTTGGAAAGTTCCTCAAGATGACGGTCAGAGCTGACAGAAAATCCGATGATGTCAAAGTGATTGTTGCGCACCAGTTCCATAAGTTCTGATGCTCCGTCGGGCGTGCCACTCCAGACGTTCCATCCACCCCTGCGGAAGAACTCAACAGTCATGAACAGGCCGAAAGTATGTTGCTCACCTGGAACAGGAACAATCAATGCACTGTGATGACTGTCGACATCTTCACCTGCTGCGGCACAAAAACAGGGACTGAATTGCAACAGCACCTGATGCATCCGGGCAACCGCAATGGTAACCATCGTGAACGAAACCTCATCGGATTCCCATAGACTGCCAAGCCGGCGGGCCGATGGTGCCAATAAGTCCAGATAGATGGTTTGAAGGGAAACACCTGCAGAACGAAGCCTGGAAATAAATTCTGAGGCAACCTTCGCATCATGGCGAAGAACGAGGTCAACGAATTCGTCAACTCGCTCAACCATGCCTTTAGGAGCACCGGCAGATGATTCACCGTAGCCTCCTCCCGTTTCCTGATCAAACAACATCATGAGACGTGGAATAATCTCGCTCTCTATGGTTCGATTCAGGTCTTCTGCACAACCTTCATCGAGCGGAACATCAGGGCATTCGACCGCTGCATTTTGTCCGACCCAATCCCTCGCGCTTTCCTGAGGAATGTCGCCATCTTGTGTATGGGCCATTACTCGTACCTGTGGGTGTGGACTTACAACTATACACATCGAATTTCAATTGTCACGTATCGACCTCGATCCACATCAAGGCCATGGCCTCTCACCAGGTCAAACAGAGAAGCCCACTTATTAATAGCGTTGTAAATATCAACCTGTCAAGTTAAATTTACGACAATTTTAGTTGACACTTTGCTTTCTTGACGATAGATTCAGGTTTCTGAAGCTGGCGCTGGCAGAAATAAGTCAAAGGTGAAACACACTCGTTTCGAATCCACCAGGACGATCCCATCGGATCGTACCAACGATCAATCGCAAACTCCGTTATATACCGAAGAACAACGGAAAAGGCGCGACGATTCCATCTGGACACTGGTTCAGGGAATTCTTGCACCAGTCCAATTCCTTGTTTTCCTGGTCAGTCTTGCGCTTGTATGGCGTTTTCTTGCTACCGGCGATGGCTACCTGGCTGCCACCAGTTCAATCGTCATCAAAACCCTGGTGCTCTACACCATCATGATTACCGGGTCACTCTGGGAAAAAGATGTTTTCGGAAAATACCTTTTTGCCGGCCCCTTTTACTGGGAAGACATAGTAAGTTCGCTGGTGATGGTTCTTCACACAGCTTATGTCCTGGTGGTGGTATTTGGATGGCTCAACGCCACTGAACAAATGGTTTTGGCCCTGGTTGCCTACACTGCCTATGTCATCAATGCAGCCCAATACCTGATCAAATTTCGCAGGGCTCGATTGCAACCCTCCCCTTCAATGACTCCGGATAATTCGCTGGGGGCAACCCCATGAGCGCGGTAATTACTGACACCCTGAAGGTCCAGACTCCGGAAATCCTCCGTCAGCGCGGCCAGCGTGAAGTGTTCTGCGGCCTCACCGGAATCGTATGGATGCACCGCAAGATCCAGGATGCATTTTTCCTGGTGGTTGGTTCCAGGACCTGTGCCCACCTGATCCAGTCAGCTGCCGGAGTCATGATATTTGCGGAACCGAGATTTGCAACAGCCATTATTGACGAACGTGACCTGGCAGGCCTGGCAGACGCCAACGAGGAATTGGATCGTGAAGTCGCACGTCTTCTTGAACGCAGACCGGACATCAAACTTTTGTTCCTGGTCGGGTCCTGCCCCTCAGAAGTCATCAAGCTGGACCTGCAAAGAGCTGCAGAAAGGCTCACCGAACAGTTCATGCCCGATGTAAGGGTACTGAACTACTCAGGCAGCGGTATTGAAACCACGTTTACCCAGGGCGAAGACGCCTGCCTCGCAGCACTGGTACCTGAAATGCCGGTATCGGAAAGCGAGCAGGATACATTGCTGGTTGTGGGGGCACTGGCTGACGTGGTTGAAGACCAGTTTCGGCAACTTTTTGAAAAGCTGGGAATCGGGCCGGTCGAATTTTTACCGCCCAGGAAATCAACAGAGCTGCCCGCACTGGGACCCAATACCCGATACGCGCTGGTTCAACCCTTCCTTGGTGATACGGCCCGCGCACTTGAAAACCGCGGCGCCCAAAGAATTTCCGCGCCAATGCCCCTGGGCGAAGAAGGAACCACCCGTTGGCTGCAGGCTATTGCAAACCTCTGGAATGTCCCGGCAGACCGGTTTGAAGCAGTGACTGAAGCGCCAATTCAAAGAGCCAGAAAATCCATCGCGCACTATCGCGAAAAACTGCAGGGCAAACGAATTTTCTTTTTCCCCGATTCGCAGCTCGAAATCCCCCTGGCCAGGATGTTGTCGCGCGAGTGCGGCATGAAGCTCATTGAGGTCGGCACGCCATACCTGCATCGTGAACACCTGGAACAGGAGCTCGAGATGCTTCCTTCAGGCCCCACTCTGAGCGAGGGACAGGATGTCGAAAAACAGATTGACCGCTGCCTTGAGTCTGAACCAGACATCGTTGTTTGCGGGCTTGGCCTGGCCAACCCTCTCGAAGCACAGGGACTGACCACAAAGTGGTCAATTGAATTGCTGTTTACACCCATCCAGGGATACGAGCAGGCCGGCGATTGCGCCGAGCTGTTTGCCCGCCCACTCAATCGAAGAGAGCGACTGAAGGTCTGAATGAAACTAACACTGTGGACATATGAAGGACCACCGCATATCGGCGCCATGCGCGTCGCTACTGCGATGGAGGGTCTTCATTATGTACTACACGCCCCGCAGGGAGATACTTATGCTGACCTGCTGTTCACCATGATCCAGCGGCTGGATAAACGCCCGCCGGTAACCTATACCACGTTCCAGGCACGAGACCTGGGCGCCGACACCGCCACCCTGTTCCAGAATTCGGTTCGTGATGCATGGGAGAGATTTCAGCCGCAGGCAATGATCGTGGGCGCGTCCTGCACTGCTGAATTGATTCAGGATGATCCAGGCGGCCTGGCCGAAGCGATAAACCTGCCCTGCCCGGTCATTCCACTGGAACTGCCGGCCTACCAACGCAAGGAAAACTGGGGAGCGTCTGAAACCCTTTATCACCTGGTTCGAGCACTGGCACAACCTGTCGAAAAAGATGCTGAGTCGGCAGAAAAATCAAGCCGCCCCAGCTGCAACATCCTCGGCCCCACGGCCCTGGGCTTCAGGCATCGGGACGACGTCCGTGAAATCACCCGGATCATTGAGTCGATGGGCATTGAGATTAATCTTGTCGCGCCGATGGGTGCAACTCCGGCTGATCTGACCAGGATTGGCCATGCAGACTTCAACGTGGTCCTCTACCCGGAAATCGCAGAAACCGCAGCCACCTGGCTCAAGCGCCAGTTTGGCCAGCCGATGACCACCGTGATTCCCATCGGGGTTGCAGCCACTCGTGAATTTATTCAGGAAGTCGCTGAACTGGCTGGCGTTGATTCTGAAGAAGCTCTCGCCGACGGCGAATCCCGCATGCCCTGGTGGTCTCGTTCAATTGATTCAACATACCTGACCGGCAAACGGGTTTTTATTTTCGCAGACGCAACCCATGCAATGGCAGCAGCCCGCGTGGCCTCGGAAGAGCTGGGCTTTGAAGTGGTCGGGTTGGGAACCTACAGCCGGGAATTTGCCCGCGACATCCGCAAGGCAGCGAAACATTACGGTGTTGACCCACTCATCACTGACGACTATCTCGAGGTTGAGGCAAAGGTCCAGGAACTCGGGCCAGAAATCATCCTCGGCACGCAAATGGAGCGCCATATAGCCAAGCGGCTTGGCATTGCCTGTGCAGTCATCTCTTCACCCGTTCATGTCCAGGACTTTCCCGCTGCACACTCTCCGCAAATGGGTTTCGAAGGCGCTAATGTGCTTTTTGACACATGGGTGCATCCATTGATGATGGGGCTGGAAGAACATTTGCTGGGCATGTTCCGCGAGGACTTCGAATTTGCTAATGATGCGGCGCCATCGCACCTCGGCGCCGGTCACTCAGGCAGCAAGCCCCAGCCACAGAACACCACCACAGAATCCAACGCAAAACCTTCCGTTGACCAGCCCAGCTGGACATCGGAAGCGCAGGAGACACTCAACAAGATCCCATTTTTTGTACGCGGTAAAGCACGCAAGAACACAGAGGCTTATGCCGCAGAAAAAGGCCTTGATTCAATCACACTGGAAACCCTTTACGATGCCAAAGCGCACTTCTCACGCTAAAGAAGCCCCGATGCGGGTAGTGATAGTCACGCTGGACGGTCACCTCGCCGATGCCGCAATGCGCGCTTTTGAAAGGCTCGGTCGGGTCGCCCCGGAAGTCAGCTGCAGCATTCACTGCGCCGGCGAATGGGGAGGCGATCCGAGCCTTCTGGAGCGCTGCAAGGAAGAAGTTGCCGAGGCCAACATTGTGATTGCCTGCATGTTGTTTGTCGACGAACACATCAAGGCCATCCTGCCATCACTGGAAGCCAGGCGTCCCGAATGTGATGCCATGCTTTGCTTCGTGTCTTCCGGCGAAATCATGCGCCTGACGCGGATCGGCAACTTTGACATGTCTGCACCACGAACAGGACCATTGCGCCTGCTCAGCAAACTGCGAGGCAGCAAAGGCCGCAAGACAGGTAGTGACGGAGCACGTCAGTTAAAGATGCTTCGCCGTTTGCCCAGAATTCTGAAATTTATTCCGGGAACCGCCCAGGACATCAGGATTTACTTCCTGGCCATGCAGTATTGGCTGGCCGGGTCTGAAGACAATATTCGCAACCTGATTGCGATGTCGATTGTTCATTTTGCGAACGGTCCACGGCAGTATCTGCGTGACCGGATTTCAGTTGAAGCACCTGCCGAGTATCCTGAAACCGGCCTCTACCATCCGCGTGCAGCCAACACCCTGTTTACCGACATCGAAGAACTGCCACCAGCGCCGAAAGATTGCATCGGTACAGTTGGATTACTTTTGATGCGGTCTTACGTACTGTCCGGCAACGTCAGGCATTACGATTCTGTCATCCAGGCACTTGAAGACCATGGCCTTCGGGTTGTTCCGGCTTTCGCCGGCGGCCTGGACAGTCGCAATGCTGTTTCCAGTTTTTTCCAGAACAAAGATGGTGCGACCATTGATGCGCTGGTCTCACTGACCGGCTTTTCACTGGTCGGCGGACCGGCTTATAACGATTCGCAAGCTGCGGTTGATGTCCTGAGCGATCTGGATGTCCCTTACATGGCAGCCCATGCCACTGAATTTCAGTCGCTGGAGGCGTGGTCAGCATCTGAAAGCGGCCTTCTTCCTGTTGAAACCACCATGATGATCGCCATCCCAGAACTGGACGGCGCTGCCGGACCCATTCTGTTCGGCGGACGTTCCCAGGAAGCGGTCGGGTCACGAAAACGTGATCTTCGGCCCCAGCCCGAGAGAACATCCAGGCTGGCAGCCCGAATTGCAAAGATGGTGAAACTGCGCAGCAAACCAGCCAGCCAACGCAAACTGGCGATCATTCTGTTCAATTTCCCTCCCAACGCCGGAGCCGTTGGAACCGCTGCACACCTTGATGTTTTTAGTTCACTTTTCAATACTTTAAAAGAATTATCTCAACAAGGTTATTCGGTTGATGTTCCGGAAAGTGTTGATGCCTTACGCGACAGCATCCTGCATGGGAATTCAGATCAGTATGGTAGCGATGCCAATGTCTGCGCCCGCATCGATGTGAATTCACACGTGCGCACACTGCCCTGGCTTCCCGAGATTGAAAAAGCCTGGGGCCCGGCGCCTGGCAAGCACCAGACCGACGGTCGTTCCATCCATGTTCTGGGGAGACAGTTTGGCAATATCCTGGTCGGCATCCAGCCGTCATTTGGATATGAAGGTGATCCGATGCGCCTGCTGTTTGATCGCAACATGGCACCGACGCATGCCTTCACAGCTTTTTACCAATACCTTTCGAACGAATACGGTGCCGATGCCCTGTTACATTTCGGCACCCATGGCGGACTGGAATTCATGCCCGGCAAGCAATCCGGAATGAGCGAAGCCTGCTGGCCTGATCGTCTGGTCGGCGAAATGCCCAATTTCTATCTCTATGCAGCCAACAATCCATCCGAAGGCACCATTGCCAAGAGAAGGTCTGGGGCCACGCTGGTGACCTACCTCACACCGCCACTCGCCCAGGCAGGCCTATACAGCGAACTGCATGACCTGCAGTCATCGATTGATCGTTGGCGTGGACTGGATCCGGATGCGGAGACTGAATACGCAGACCTGGCCCGGCTGATCCAGGAACAGGCCGCGGGCCTGGAACTTGTTGAAGCGGAGCCGATGTGGGTGGAATCGGTCGATGAACAAGTTGCAAACCTGATTGAAAAACTGCGTGAATTCAGGGACGCGCTGATTCCTGTCGGAATGCATGTGCTGGGTGAAACCCCAGATGAAGAACAGCGCAAACAGTGGCTCACCACCCTGGTCAACGAACATGCCGACGGGGAAGATGAAGAACGGGCGGCTGCTATGTCTCGTTTCGAAAAAGTGGAAACCCATCTGCAGCACAACCAGGAACTGGCTTCTCTGATGCATGCTCTGGAAGGTGGATTTGTGAAACCAGCCCCCGGCGGCGATCTTCTGAACAACCCGGACATACTGCCGACCGGCCGCAACATGCATGGCTTTGACCCTTCGAAATTGCCGAGCAGCTATGCGCTCAGATCCGGGGCACGCCAGGCCGACCAGGTACTGCAACGCTACGTGATGGACAGCGGCGATTTCCCCAAGGCCGTTGCCATGGTGCTTTGGGGTTCCGATAACCTTAAAAGTGAAGGCGGTCCTATTGCCCAGGCACTCTGGTTGATGGGCGCGAAACCACGAAACGACGGCTATGGCCGCCTGTGTGGTGCAGAACTGATTCCACTGGAAGAACTTGGTCGACCACGCATCGACGTGGTGATGACCCTGAGCGGTATTTTCCGGGATCTGCTTCCTGCGCAAACCAAGTTACTGGCAGAAGCCGCCTACCTTGCAGCCAGCGCCGATGAGCCGCTCGATCAGAATTTCGTCCGGGCCCACGTGCTGGCTTACCAGGAAGAAACCGACTGCGACATTGAATCCGCGTGTTTGCGAGTGTTCAGTAATGCCGCTGGCGCTTATGGCTCCAATGTCAATCACCTGGTCGAGGATGGTTCATGGACTGACGAAGATGAACTCGCAGAGCAGTTCAGTCGCCGCAAGTGTTTTGCCTATGGTCGCGAAGGAGGTCCAAACCGCAATGCGGAACTCCTCAACCATGCACTGGCTCACGTTGACCTGACCTTCCAGAACCTGGAGTCAGCAGAACTGGGCGTGACAACCATCGATCACTATTTCGACACGCTCGGCGGCATCAGCCGCGCAGCCAAGAGAGCCAAGGGCGGAAAAGATGTGGAAATCTACATCGGCGACCAGACCCGTGGCAAAAACGTTGTCAGGACGCTCGCCGACCAGGTTGAACTGGAAACCCGCACACGGCTTCTCAACCCGACCTGGTATGAAGGCCTGCTTGAACACGGCTATGAAGGCGTCAGGCAAATCGAAAGCCACGTTTCAAACACCATGGGTTGGTCTGCAACCACGCACAAGGTTGCTCCATGGGTATATCAGCAACTGACCAAGACATTCGTACTCGACGATGATATGCGTCGTCGCCTGGCAAGACTCAACCCGGTGGCATCAGCCCGCGTTGCAAATCGTTTGCTTGAAGCACACGAGCGCAACTACTGGCAGCCCGATGAAGAAACACTGGCCAAGCTGGAACAGGCCGGCGAAGAACTGGAAGACCATCTTGAAGGCGTCTCGGAGGTCGCCGCAGCATGAGCACTCAAGCAGCACAATCCGCTTCAATTCCACTCAGGATGGTCAAGCCTCCTGCCGACGGAGCTGGCAGCGTTCAGGTACAACTTGACCCTGAAGACAAAATCAGTGGCGCCAAGGTTTTCGCCGTTTACGGCAAAGGCGGCATTGGCAAATCAACCACTTCATCCAACCTGTCTGTAGCATTTTCCAAACTCGGGAAACGTGTTTTGCAGATCGGCTGTGATCCCAAGCATGACTCAACGTTCACGCTGACCAAGTCTCTTGTTCCAACAGTCATCGATGTTCTCGAGGAAGTGGAATTTCATTCCGAGGAACTGCGAACCGATGATTTCGTCTACGAAGGCTACAACGGGGTCATGTGCGTTGAAGCAGGTGGCCCACCAGCCGGTACAGGTTGCGGTGGCTACGTGGTTGGCCAGACCGTCAAACTCCTGAAACAGCACCACCTGCTGGAAGACACAGATGTGGTGATATTCGATGTTCTTGGTGACGTGGTTTGCGGCGGTTTTGCAGCGCCCCTGCAGCATGCGGACCGCGCCCTGATCGTCACTGCCAATGATTTCGATTCCATATTTGCCATGAATCGGATCGTGACGGCCATCAATGCCAAATCCAAGAATTACAAGGTGCAGGTGGGAGGCGTCATTGCAAACCGCAGCGCTGGCACTGACCAGATTGATGGATTCAACGAACGGGTTGGGCTGCAACGCGTCGCTCATTTCCCGGACCTGGACGTCATCCGCCGCAGCCGACTCAAGAAATCAACACTGTTCGAGATGGAGACAACACCGGAACTGGAAGCAGTTCAGCAGGAGTACATGCGGCTCGCCCAGTCTCTTTTGGATGGTGTCGACCCGCTGGTCGCAACCCCGATGAAAGACCGCGAAATCTTTGACTTCCTGGGCTTCGATTGAGCAAGGACCGAATGAACAGCACGACTTACATTGAACGCCGCCAGGAACTGTCCGAGTATTTTGACCGGACCGCGGCAAAAACGTGGGAAAGACTGACTTCCGACGCGCCGGTTGGGCGCGTGAGGGCGACTGTCCGTGAAGGTCGTGACCGTATGCGCAATAACCTGCTGAGCTGGCTGCCCCGGGACATGAGGGGGCTTCATCTGCTGGACGCAGGCTGTGGCACCGGTGCTTTGGCTATGGAAGCCGCCCAACGCGGTGCACATGTCACGGCAATAGACATCTCGCCGACGCTGGTTGACCTGGCCCGGCAACGAACACCTGAAGAAATAATCGAGCTCATCGACTACCAGGTCGGAGATATGCTCAAGCCCGAAATCAATAACCGGGACGGCAAATTCGACTACATCGTATCGATGGACTCGCTGATTCACTATCGCAGACCGGACATGGTGGCTGCAATTCAGACATTGTCTGAAATGTGCCGCAGCGGCCTGCTGGTGACCTTCGCGCCTCGAACGGTCCCGCTTGCAATCATGCATGCCGTGGGCCGACTGATTCCAAACCGATCTCACCGTGCGCCAGCGATTGAACCGGTTTCGGAGTCAGCGTTGCGCGAAGGGTTAACAGAGGCAATGGCCTCACAGCACTGGAGGCTCGGTCGCAGTGAGCGGGTTTCCGGTGGTTTTTACATATCCCAGGCTTTAGAACTGGTTAGAACGGACTCGCATCCGGAGAAGACCCAGGCATAACAACGTGAAATCACTGAATAACAAACTGGCCAGCACCTGGACCCGTATCGGGCCGGAATTGCTACCGTTTGCAGATGCGGCCAGCAAGGACCTTCCACTGGGTCGCCTGCTGCGCCTGTCGTTGTTCCAGGTCTCGGTTGGTATGGCGGCGGTGCTCCTGACGGGCACGCTCAACCGGGTCATGATCGTTGAGCTTGGCTTACCAGTCTGGCTGGTGGCCACCATGGTTGCCCTGCCACTGGTGTTCGCACCATTCAGGGCACTGATCGGGTTCCGCTCTGATGTTTATGAATCAAAGCTTGGATGGCGACGGGTACCGTTCATCTGGATGGGCACGCTGTTGCAGTTTGGCGGTTTCGCGATCATGCCTTTCGCCCTGATCTTACTCTCGGGCGACTCAAACGGACCGCCAATATATGGCCAGGCTGGCGCTGCGCTGGCCTTCCTGCTGGTTGGTGCCGGAATGCACACAACCCAGACTGCCGGGTTGGCACTGGCCACTGACCTGGCGCCTGCCGAAACCAGGCCAAGGGTTGTCGCCCTGTTATTTGTCTCTTTGTTGCTGGGAATGTTCATCAGCGCGCTGGTTTTCGGCCTGCTACTAACAGATTTCAGCCAGTTGCGCCTGATCAAGGTGGTTCAGGGTGCCGCCGCCGTCACGATGGTGCTGAACATCATTGCCCTGTGGAAACAGGAAAGTCGCGATCCCAGGCGCACGACCAGGAAAGAATCTGACCCCACCTTCAAAGAAGCATGGCAACTTCTGACAAAGAACAACGGTTCGATTCGATTACTGGTTGCTGTTGCGTTGGGCACCATTGGATTTGCCATGCAGGATGTTTTACTGGAGCCATTTGGCGGACAGATCCTGGGTTTATCCGTGGCCTCCACCACCGTCCTGACCGCACTGTTTACTGGCGGGGCTTTGATCGCTTTTGCGATCGCAGCACGCTGTCTGAGTCGTGATACCGACCCTCACCGACTCGCAGGATACGGGGCACTGATCGGTGTTTTTGCATTTGCAATCGTTGCCCTGATCAGCGTTTTGCAGTCCGTATGGGCATTCAGGGTCGGTGTTGTATTGATTGGTTTAGGCAGCGGGCTTTTTGCTGTCGGCACATTGTCAGCTGCAATGAACCTGGCGACATCTGCCGGCAGTGGTCTGGCACTGGGTGCCTGGGGCGCGGTTAATGCAACTGCAACGGGCATCGGTATTTTCGCTGGTGGCGCCCTGCGTGACGGGTTTACCAGCCTGATGACTGCCGGATACCTGTGGCCAGGGTTTTCCAGCCCTGCAGCCGGCTACGCTTTCGTTTATCAAATTGAAGTCTTCCTCATGTTCGCGACGCTGATCGTCATTGGACCCCTGGCTCGACACCAGGTGCGGAGTGAAGACAAGTCCCTGGAAAAATTCGGCCTGGCCGAACATCCGGGGTAAAACCTGGCATCGAAGGAGGTGCGACATTATGGGTTTATCAAGTTCAATTGATCTCGCAGAGATCCTGTTCACCCTTTTCTGGCTGTTCTTTATCGGGCTGATTTTTTATCTCAGACGTGAGGACAAGCGGGAGGGATACCCCCTGGAGTCTGATCGATCCGGCAACATCACGGTTCAGGGCTTTCCTGCAATGCCACCAGCCAAGACATACGATGTTCCGAATGTTGGCACCGTGACCGTGCCGCGTGATGACTCAAATGACAACCACATTGCAGGTGAACCGGCATCAGCCCAGCCTGGCGCGCCACTGGTGCCAACTGGCAATCCGATGCACGACAGGATTGGTCCCGGCACCTGGTCGATGCGCCGGGACGCGCCAGACCTGACGATGGATGGAAAACCACGGATCATTCCAATGAGAAGCGCCGAAGGATTCCATGTCGACAAACGAGACCCCAACCCCATTGGCATGCCCGTGGTTGGCGCCGACAAGGAGATTGCCGGAACTGTGAAAGATGTCTGGGTCGACCTCGGCGAACCCATGATCGAGTACTTCGAAGTTGCCCTTGCCGATGAACACGGTGGACGAAACGTGATGGTGCCTCTCAGGTTCGCCAAGGTGCACAGGCGTCAGCGGATTATCGAGGTCAATGCAATCTACTCGCATCAGTTCGCTGATGTTCCGGCATTGGCATCTGACCAGCAGATTACCTGCCTGGAAGAAGACAAGGTCTGCGCCTACTTCGGTGGCGGAACCATGTATGCCGATGAAAAACGCCAGGAGCCACTGGTTTGAGCAGTTTCACCGAACACGAACTTGATCCGGCGGTCGGGCTGCCCGAGGGTCTGCCTGAAGGTGAATTCCTTCGCTGGCAGGGAAAGCCTGTCTGGTTGGATCTGGCCACCACGGTATTTCACGTTCGCAAGATTGCGATTTATTTTTCAGCCTTGTTGTTGCTCAGAGCCTTCATCCTCCTGGGAGAAGGATTGCCAGCAGGTGAAATTGCAAGTTCCACCTTGAGCTTTGTGGTACTCGCCATCGTGGCACTGGGCGTGCTTTGCCTGCTGGGTTGGCTGACGGCCCGGGCCTGTCGCTACACAATCACCAATCGTCGAGTGGTGATTCGCAGCGGCGTCGCCCTTCCCGTTACGGTTAACCTGCCTTTCAGCCGCATTGTATCTGCAGACTACCGGGAGAGGCGCGATGGCTGTGGTGACATCGTCCTGACCATGAATGATTCCGAACGCCCCTCCTGGATGATCCTGTGGCCGTTTGTGCGTCCATGGAGCGTGGCAAAAGTCCGCCCCATGTTGCGCGCTCTTCCCGAGTCGGCCAGGGTTGCGGAAATTATTCGTGATGCCCTTGTTGATTTCAGCAAAACCGGGACCGAGGAAGACATGACACCCAGGATCAGGCCAGTCTCTGATTCGAAGAAACCTTCTGCCCACGAGTTTTCAGCAATCTCCGGTTCGGGAGTTGCCTGAGAGTCATGACAGACCATCACCAAAAGCTTGCACCTGGGCAACGGCCGTTTCCTCTGCCACCCCTGATCGGGGCTGCGTTACTGATTTTCGTAAGCATCGCATCGGTTGCCGCCTACCGCTATTTCAGCGACCCGGAAACCGGCATGGATTCGAGCGCCCGGGTAATAGCAAGCCGTCAACTCAGATTCGATGATGCAGCCGACGGCAGCGTCATCGTTCGCGACAGCAACAACGGGGCGCTTGTACAAACCCTGCCGGTTGGCGAATATGGATTTGTCAGAGCGACGCTTCGTGGCCTGGTCCGCACCAGGAAAGCGCTTGGCAAAAATGACAAGACCCTGCCCTTCCTGATCGAACTCAGGGAATCAGGACGATTGATGCTGATCGACCCACTCACCAGCCAGGAAGTAGACCTGTGGGCATTCGGCGAGAGCAATGCACGACAGTTTGTAGGATTTCTGAATGATCAGGAATCCGCAACGAGACAATCCAGAGACATCACCGCAGTGGCAGTGCCCGGTGGTGACAGTTCTGATTCTGAAATATCAAATTAATAACTCACCGGAAAATACGGGAGCCAAATATGAACCACGCCATTACCGCTGACAAAGTCAAAAGCGCAAAAGTCAACCAGGCGACGCAAAAAGCAAATACCGAAACCCTGCTGACACCTCGTTTCTATACCACCGATTTTGATGCCTTTGACAAACTTGATCTCGAGCCTGTCCGTGAAGAGTGGGACGCCCTGATGCAGGAGTTTGAAAACGACGCCAACAGCAATCATTTCGAACGTGACGAGTCATTCCAGTCTGAAATCAAGCCGATGTCGAAAGAGCTCGAGAAAGAATTTCTCGGGTTCATGATCTCCTCGGTGACCTCTGAGTATTCAGGTCATGTCCTTTATCGTGATATTGCTCGTAAGGTCGAAAATCCGGACGTCAAGCAGGTGATGAATTACATGGCCCGCGATGAGTCTCGTCACGCCGGTTTTATCAATTACGCACTCAGGGATTTTGGCCATCCTGTGAACCTGATGTTCTTGCAGAAAGCCAAGAAATACAAATTCTTCAAACCAAAGTACATTTATTATGCGACTTACCTTTCGGAGAAAATCGGGTACGCGAGGTACATCACGATTTACCGTCAGCTGGAGGCAAATCCTGAACGGCGCTTTCACCCGCTCTTCAAGTGGTTCGAAGACTGGTGCAACGATGAATATCGCCATGGTGAGGTTCTTGCCCTGATCATGAAAGCCGATCCGAAGCTTCAACGTGGTTACAACAAGCTCTGGATTCGGTTCTTCCTTGTTGCGGTTTATGCCACGATGTATGTTCGCGATCACAGCCGGCCCTACATGCATGAAGCCATGGGTTTTGAAGCCACAGACTATGATCACCAGGTGTTCGACATCACCACCGAGATCTCGAAGCAGATTTTCCCGCTCAGTCTTGATACACATAACCCGGCTTTCCGACGTGGCCTGGATCGCCTGGTGAAAATCAGTGCGTCTGCCGATGCGGCAAAGGCCAGGGGCGGATTGATTGGCGGTATCAAGCGTATCGGCTGCAGCATCGCCGGAGCAGCTGTCTTCCTGCGGCTTTATACGATCAAAACCAAAAAGCATGAGCTGCCCGGGAAAGTTCTCAAGGCGCCTTCCTGGTAATTCATTGATGGAATACCTGGTTCCAGTAACATTTGCGATCCTGACCTGGTGGGTTTCGACCCTGCTCCTGATGCGTTGCATCCTGCGAGCGCGCCAGCGCAGCAAGCTGGTGCTCGTGGTTATGACAGTCATCGCGTTGCTCAGCTTCGTGGCGGTGTTCGTCTCGCGGGACTGGACAACACCTCTGGGTGTTTATCTTGCTTTCCTTAGCGCGCTGGGCTTGTGGGCCTGGCATGAAGCAACGTACTTCCTGGGATTCGTTACCGGCCCCAGGCCCGAGGCCTGCCCACCGGGTGTCAGCGCCGGTCAGCGGTTTTTATTCGGTGTACGTGTAAGTCTTTACCACGAATTGGCGATTGTCCTGACCGCAATTGCAGTTGCCTGGGTCACCATTGGTTCATCAAACCAGACGGCCATGTGGGTCTTTGTCCTGCTTTGGCTGATGCGCTGGTCAGCCAAGTTGAACATTTTCCTCGGCGTTCGAAACCTTCACCAGGAATACTGGCCTGTTCACCTTCAGTACCTGGCCAGCTATGCCAAGAGCGCAACCATGAATCCGCTCTACCCGGTTACTGCAGGTTTATCCTTGTTGGCATTTGGATGGCTGATTGCCAAGGCTGCCGCATCAACCAGCGCCTATGAACTCACGGCATTTGTCCTGATCGCCGTTCTGCTGTTCCTCGCCCTGCTTGAACATGCATTTTTAATGTATCGCGTGCCGGACGGTCGATTGTGGCGCTGGGCCGTTGATGGCGGCAAGAGTGGCAACCTTCCAACTGACGATTCCCGTTTGCGACCCAGCCAGGGGCCCTGATGAACCCAGCTTTTCCTTTCAGCGCCATTGTCGGACAGGACGAAATGAAAATGGCGCTGCTGATCGCTGCAGTTGACCCCACCATTGGCGGAGTACTGGTATTCGGCGATCGAGGCACCGGTAAATCTACTGCAGTTCGTGGTCTTGCAGGCCTGTTGCCAAAAGTCGACATGGTGACTGGCTGCCCCTACAACCGCGAGCCCGACAATTTATCCTGTGAATGCAGCGCATGCCAGCCCACCGATGACGGCGCAGTGCGCAAGACAGGAATGCAGACCGTACCGGTCGTTGATCTGCCACTGGGCGTCACAGAAGACAGAGTGGTGGGTGCGCTGGATATTGAACGCGCCCTGGTTCATGGCGAAAAAGCCTTCGAACCAGGTCTGCTGGCAAGGGCCAACCGCGGATTTTTGTATATCGACGAAGTCAACCTGCTGGAGGATCACATCGTCGATCTCCTTCTTGATGTCGCCGCTTCGGGTGAAAACGTGGTGGAGCGTGAAGGCCTGAGCGTTCGTCATCCGGCAAGATTTGTACTGGTGGGCAGCGGAAACCCTGAAGAAGGCGAATTACGCCCCCAGCTACTTGACCGGTTTGGAATTTGCGTGGATGTAAGAACGCCCACTGAAATCAGCGAACGAATCAAGGTGATTCGAAGACGAGATGAATTCGAACGCGACCCCAGGGCATATATAAGACGATGGGCCGGCCAGGATGGACGGATTCGCAACCAGATTCTGCGGGCCCGCAATGCGATTGGCAAAGTTAAGGTTTCTGAACCCATTGTCGAAACAGCCGCCCAAATCTGCATTGCCCTGGGCACAGATGGTTTGCGCGGAGAACTGACCCTGGTCAGGGCATCACGAGCCATGGCATCACTCGAGGGAAAATCCGCTGTCAGCAAAACACATCTGCGACATGTGGCTTCCATGGTGCTTCGTCATCGGCTGCGTCGTGACCCTCTGGATGAGTCAGACGCGGGGGTACGCGTTGAACGAACCCTTTCGGAGATATTTGAATGAGCGACGAACAACCGGTCACAGATGCCACGCTGGTGCTGGGCATGCTGCTGACTGACCCGGTCGGACTGGGCGGAGCGGTTCTGGTTGGACGACCTGGTTATCTTCGGGACCGCTGGCTCAGTGTATTCCAGGACCACCTTGCCGAGGAGACGCCTTTCAGGCGACTTCCTGTCAATATCGACGATGATCGCCTGATCGGCGGGCTCGACATCGTTGCCACCCTGACAAGCATGAAACCTGTTGTCGCCCGTGGTGTGCTGGCTGAATGTCACCAGGGTGTTGCCATATTGCCCATGGCTGAACGACTGCTGCCAGGCACTGCTGCCCGAATTTGTGCCGTGATGGACAGCAAGTCAGTGACCTGTGAAAGAGAAGGGATTACACGACAGTGGCCAGCAGAAATTTGCGTGATTGCTCTCGATGAACACGTCGAGGATGAGGAAGGAATCAGTCCTGACCTGGAAGACCGCCTTGCTTTCTCGATTTTCACGGATGATCCGGAATGTGCAGCATTGAATAAGCTGCCCTGGTCCGAAAATGACGTCGGCCGCGCCAGGGTCAGACTGAAAAACATTGATACACAAAATACTGATATCGAACACCTGGTGAACGGCTGCCTGGCACTGGGAATTGATTCAATGCGAAGCCCCTTGCTTGCGTTGCGCGCAGCCTGTGCCTCTGCGGCACTTGAAGGCCGGGATTCGGTTAATCAATCAGACCTGGAAACCGCTGCTCGCCTGGTTCTTCTGCCCCGAGCACGACAATGGCCAATTAACGCTGATGAACAGGAGGAACAACCGCAGGAATCAATGGAAGAACAACCACCTCCCGAGCCTCAAGACGACCAGCAGCCATCCCCTGATCGCGAGGCAATTCCTGAAGAGGTTCTTTTACAGGCGGCCGCAGCCAGCTTGCCACCTGACCTGTTGAATCGCCTTTACACAAGCAGCCTGAGCAGGCGCAAGGCGCGCGGCGGCGGACGCTTTGGCGGTGGCGGTGCCGGAAACAAACGCGGAAGGCCAATTGGAGTAAGACGAGGCAAGCCTGGAGGCGGCGCCCGACTGAATATCCTGGCTACTCTGAAAGCAGCTGTACCGTGGCAGGGTATTCGAAAGAAAGCACCCGAACATCACCACCAGGATTTCACCCTGCCCACGCCACGCCTGCGCGTTTACCCTGATGACCTCCACCTGACACGCTACAAGATCAAGCACGAATCCACCGTCATTTTCCTGGTGGATGCATCGGGATCTGCGGCGGCGCAACGACTGGCTGAATCTAAAGGTGCAGTGGAACTGTTGTTGTCACAATGCTATGTGCGACGCGATCAGGTTGCTTTGCTTGCTTTCAGGGGCAAGGATGCCGAGGTCCTGCTGCCACCAACAAGGGCGATGGCAAGAGCGCGCAGGGAACTTGCGGCACTTCCCGGTGGCGGTGGCACCCCGATGGCGGCTGGTTTCCAGGCAACAGCCAGGCTGGCCGAGGACGTGGAAAGAAGAGGCAGACGGCCGGTCATTGTTGTGATGACTGATGGTCGGGCCAACATTGCATCTGACGGAACTCCGGGTCATGCCCAGGCGACCGAGGATGCCGAGAACACTGCGAAATTCATGCAGGCCAGGCGATGGGAAACGCTTTTCATAGACACTTCAAGGCGGCCGCGGCGTAAAGCACGTGAAATTGCTGACGCCCTGGGCGCACATTATCTTCCGATGCCTCATGCCAGCGCTCATACTCTGAACGATGCCATCCGGGGCACCGTTCTGTCATGACTTCCGGGATGACAACGGCATCTAACGCCGGGATCCAGGCAAAACCAAATGTTGACGACCGGGAAACCGCGGCTTCATCACGGGAAGGAAATTCAACCGCTTCCGTAGCAGGCATCAGGCGTTATTCTGTATTTTCGGGCGGCCTGCAATGGCACATCAAGCGCAAGGGCGCAACCGCGCAAGATGAAGCAACAAGCGTACTGCTCCTGCATGGTACGGGTTCTTCCATTCACTCCTGGAACGGGCTTTTCCCTCAACTGCCAGACAACTTCGATGTACTTGCCCCCGATCTTCCGGGACATGGCGACACCCTGGGCGCAGGTGACTCCGAACTCACACTGAGTGGTATGGCCTCTTCGTTGGCTGCATTGCTTTCCAAAATGGAATTCAAACCTGAGCTATTGATCGGCCACTCTGCCGGCGCGGCCATCGCCCTGAAAATGGGTTGTGAAGGAACAGTTAATCCACGCCTGATCGTGGGAATCAATGCAGCCTTACTGCCTTACGGAGGGCGATTTGCGCCCGTATTCAGGCCTATCGCAAAAGCATTTGCAAGCATGCCTGGCTTGCCAGGCCTGGTGGCTTCAAGGGCAAGAAAACCCGGCGCAGTGGAACGCCTGATTTCCGGCACAGGCTCAAAACTCGGTGAAGAGGAAGTCGGTCACTATCGTCATCTGTTGAGCTCACAACGTCACGTGACCAGCACTTTGACCATGATGGCCAACTGGCGGCTCGAGGGACTGCTTCATGACTTTCAGCGCACCGGTATTCCTCTCACTCTTCTGGTTGCTGAACAGGACAGGATGGTCGAACCGTGGCAGGCAGAAAACGCTTGCGAAATAGCAACGCAAACCAGACTGATTCATCTTTCCGGCCTGGGCCACCTGGCACATGAGGAAGATCCGAAAACAGTGGCAACCACCCTGCTTGATGCCTGGACAGAGGTCAGCAAGGGATGACCATTTGTCTGGCCGAGCTTGATCATCCACTTCGTGAAACAGTCAACAACGAGGTTCACGCCCGCCCTTCCGAACCGCTTGGTAATTCATGTGCCATTTCGTACGTGGTGCTGGTACATGGGCCTGATACACCTGACCCGCACGAACAACTGTCCGCACTGCTTGAACTTCTGGATTTACCATCGGCTCAGAACGACCAGAAGTTTTACGCTGCCAGTGCGGGGGATTTTCAGCTGAGATGGGAGCTTCACACGGAATTTTCCCGTTACAGTTTCAAGATCGAAAACCCGACGAACGAACCGTTTGAATCTCCGCCCATAGAAAAAGCCCCGGAGCAGTGGATTGCGACCCTGCGAGGACAAGTGATGGTCGCGATCAACACACGGATTGAGCCACTGGAAGAACCGGACACCAGCCTCAGCGCCATCTCAAAAGCCTGGTTCGACGGCAACATCCTGGTCGGTTCTCAAATTGGCTCGGGAAGTGCCATCGCGGTGACCGATTTTCGGATTCGCGAAGATGGGTTCAACCGGCTCCTGGTGCTCAACCACGCCATGAATGAAATGCAGACCGGCCGCATGGTTCAGCGACTGCTTGAAATCGATACTTACCGGGTCCTGACATTACTGGCGCTTCCCGTTGCACAGGGACTGCAGCCACAATTGAGGGAAATGGAGTCTGAAATCGCTTCAATCAGCAACCTGCTTGCACAGGGTGACCAGGAGTCAGACCAGGGCCTTCTGGACAGAATTATCCTGCTCGACGCAGAAAGTGAATCGAAACGACTGAACAGCCAATACCGCTTCAGCGCCGCTGATGCTTATTACGAGCTCGTGGTAAATCGAATCGAGGAATTGAGGGAAATCAGAATCAACGGTGTGCAAAATTTTGACGAATTTACAACCCGGCGCCTGTCACCAGCGGTCAAGACCTGCCGCTCCACGGCTGCTCGTCAAAGCACGCTATCCGAGCGCATGGCAAGGGCGACCCAATTACTCTCCACCCGGGTAGATGTTGAGCGACAAAAAAACCAGCAGGAGTTGCTGGCGTCCATGAACAATCGGGCAAAGACCCAGCTTCGTCTCCAGGCCACTGTTGAAGGATTGTCGGTTGCGGCCATTACTTACTATGTCGTTGGCCTGATGTCTTATATCGCCAGCGGCCTGAAGGATCTGGGCGTCGCGATCAACCCTAAACTGGCCACTGCCATCAGTGTGCCGTTCGTTGCAGTGGCGATTTTTATTGCGGTACGCAAAGTACGACAAAAAGTCTCCGGGGACGACGTCGATGAGTAAAAAGGCAGTCGTCATTGGCAGCGGTTTCGGTGGTTTATCTGCTGCCGTCAGGCTGTTGGCGCGAGGCTACAAGGTCACCGTCGCAGAAAGACTGGATCAACCGGGCGGGCGAGCGCGGGTTTTCGAGCAGGACGGCTTCCGTTTTGATGCAGGCCCCACCATCATCACTGCACCATTCCTTTTTGAAGAGCTCTGGGCGTTGGCGGGTGAGCGATTGTCCGATGACATCGAGCTGGTATCACTTGATCCATTCTATCGAATTCGCTTTCACGATGGAGAGCACTTCGATTATTCAGGTGACCGGGACCGTATGCGCGAAGAAATTTCGCGGTTTAACCCTGGTGACCTGGATGGATTTGATCGATTCGTAAAGCTGACTGACGAGCTGTGCACCACGGGATTTGAAAAACTGGGCCATGTGCCATTCGGTTCATGGAAGGACATGCTTCGGGTGGTTCCTGACCTGGCCAGGCTGCAGGCCTGGAGGAGTGTTTATGGCCTGGCTTGCCGTTACTTCAGTGACGAACGTCTGAGGCAGGTATTCAGTTTTCACCCCCTCCTGGTGGGCGGCAATCCGTTCACGACCACTGCCATTTATGCACTAATCAACGGACTCGAGCGCCGCTGGGGCGTCCACTATGTTCGCGGCGGGACTGGCCAACTGGTCACCGGCCTGGTGAGATTGATTGAGAAACTTGGCGGAGAAGTGCGACTGAACAGCCAGGTCGAATCGATCATCATAGACAAGGGTCAGGCACGCGGAATAAGGCTTGAATCGGGCGAAACATTGGAATCAGACATCGTGATTTCAAACGCGGATGTTCCATGGACCTACGGAAACCTGGTGCAACCCGAACGACACCAGCGCTGGGATGAAAAACGCCTCGCCAGGCTCAAGCCTTCGATGAGCCTTTTTGTCTGGTATTTCGGAACCAGGCAACAGTATCCGGATGTGCCGCATCATACGATACTGCTCAGCGCCAGGTACCGTGGACTGATCGATGATATTTTCAAAAATGGCCAACTGGCTGACGATTTCAGCCTCTATCTGCATCGCCCGACGGCCACCGATTCAAGCATGGCGCCTTCGGGATGCGACGCGTTTTATGTGCTGGCACCGGTGCCAAACCTGAGCAACGGCACCCAGTGGGGTGACGAGGCAGAGCAATATCGCCAAAAAATTGAACGTTTCCTGGAATCCACCATGCTACCCGGATTAAGAGACCAGATTATGACTTCACGAATGCTTACACCCCAGAATTTCCAGGATGAATTGCTGGCAGTTGATGGCTCAGCTTTCGGACCACAGCCGATCATGACGCAAAGTGCATGGTTCAGACCCCACAATCGCAGTGAAGACGTGGAGAATCTGTTCCTGGTTGGTGCCGGCACGCACCCGGGGGCAGGTGTTCCCGGGGTATTGTCTTCAGCGCGAGTACTCGATACGGTGGTCACAGATGCCTGATTACACGCTTAACTACCTGATGCGATATCGTGCCGACATGCGCCATTGTCGGCAACTGCTCAAGACCGGATCGAGATCGTTCTACACATCTTCAATGCTGCTTCCGGGCTACTACCGGGCACCGGCAACAGCGCTCTACGCCTTTTGCCGGGTTGCTGACGACATGATCGATGGCAACCAGGGCGCAGCACGTGACCGGGCTCTGCTTGAACTGCGTGAACGCTTGCAACTTATATACGATCGCAAACCAGCCGGCCATTCTGTCGACCGGGCTTTTACCGACGTGGTTGACCGATTCAACATTCCCTCCGCCCTTCCCAAAGCCCTGATTGAAGGGTTTGAGTGGGACGCTCATGGGCGACGTTACCAGACACTTTCGGATCTGTACGGATATGCTGCACGAGTGGCCGGAACCGTCGGGGTCATGATGTCTGTGCTGATGGGCGTTCGTGACTCCACTGCCCTGGCCAGGGCCTGCGACCTGGGTGTTGCCATGCAATTGACCAACATTGCGCGAGATGTCGGCGAAGATGCCCGGGAAGGCAGGATTTATCTTCCAACACAATGGTTGGAAGCCGGCGGCCTGAATCCTGATGAGTGGCTACGCGAACCGAAAACGCACCCTGTAATCAGTGAAGCAATCGCCAGATTACTGAGTTCCGCAGAAGACATGTATGACCGCTCTGTAGCCGGCATTGCCCAACTGCCTGGTCGATGTCGTCCATGTATTTTCGCAGCGAGATCGATATACCGGGAAATAGGTCGCAACATCACCCACAACAGTATTGACCCTGTTCAAAAGAGGTCGATTATTGGGACCCGAAGAAAGGTTCAGCTGCTGATGGCCGCAGCTCGCCGTTCCGGACCCGACTTTGACAGTGCATTTGATCCTCCGCTTGATGAGACACGTTTCCTGGTCGAATCAGTCAAAGCCTGATCAGGCATTTGCGATGGATGCCAGCCTGGTTGAGATGGTTTTTTCCTTTGGTGTCGTTCTGGCACTGGCAATCTGGCAGTTTTGGACCGTCCGGGATGCAGGCAGGAAAGAATCAGATACAGGCAATGACAGTCAACCTGAAGAGCGAATAGTGGAATCACCTGACAAACATCGGGACGAACCGGAATTTTAGCGTCAGTTGAATTTCCTGGGCATGCGAAATGGCAGCATCAGTCGCACCCAGGGACTTCGAAATCGATCCAGTGAAAGTGATTCATGCACAAGCCAGTTGCTGTTGCCACTTCCTGCAGTCTGAAACAATGAACGTGCGTAAAATGGTGTATCTTCCAGCGTGCGAACCAGTGACAATGACTGTTCGGAGCATGGAGATCGACTGATTCCCCAGCCCGTTTTCCTGATTGGGTGGGCATTGACCTGGCTTCTTTCACGGCACCCTTTTTCGGCTGAAAAAGCAAGACTCAATGAGTGTTTGCTTCCATCAATCCGGTTGCTGTTGTAGTCAACCAGCACTTCTGCACCATGGTGACTTCGGCTCCACTCCCAGCTCGAAAAACCGTCTTCAAGCGGCTCGCTGCCCCAATTGCTGTCCATATAGGCTTTGCCGTTCCATGATCTGTTCGGTTTCACCAGGTCAACTTCCACCGCCGCCTGCGCACACCATGGATGCCAATGGTGCCTGCCCCTGCCATCAAGATTGAATACAAGGTCGGAACGAATTTCCGGTTTAAGCAGCACCCTTCCTTTTACCTTTCGCCCCAGCGGCGCACTTCTCTCGCGAAGCATGATCTCGAGCTCGCCATCACGCCAGGTAAGGCTGCTTGGCCCAATGGCCAGTTGGTCTCTACTGCGTTGCAATGCAGACGCCTTTCTTTCGGTCATGCTCCACTGCTTGCGGCCGCCACTGTAAATGCCCACATTAACTGCGCAAAACTCCTCGGGGTTCGCATCACCGCGTTGTCGTTTTCCATAGTAGTAAGGTGAAAAGACACTGCCCACAAAGGCAATGATGACCAGTCCATTCTGTCCGGATTCGTCCAGCGCATCGATGTACCACCAGTGATACCCATTGTTGGGAACCATCGAATCGAATGGGGGAGGACGCGTATCAGACACTGGCATCTACCTGCTTTTCTGACGAGCGCGGTTTTCGATGAACTCCCAGGCCTGCCCTGCTGCGGCACGACCGGAAAGTGCGACCATGGGTACACCCGGACCGGGATGTACACCACCCCCGGCAAAATACACACCGGGAATATCGCACACCACGCCCTGGCGTGTGAATGCGCTCTTCCAGCCATGTGTTGCACTGCCATAAAGAGAACCTCTGCTACCCGGAAAACGGGCACCAAAATCGCCCGGCGTGGTGTACTCGAACTCTGCCGACCCCCAGTCCAGACTGATCCCGCACGCTTCCAGGCGATCCTGAACTGCAGCAGCATGGTTGCTTTCAATGTTTATAACGTTCTGATCAGAATTATCAGACGCTGGCGGAGCGTTGATCAAAATGAAGACGCGTTCATCCTGATCATCTCCCCTGGGTTCTGCGACACCACCACGGTCAGGTGCGCACAGGTAGACCGTTGGCTGGGATGGAACTTCGTTTTTTTCAGTCAATGCACGAAACTCAGCAGGATAATCATCTGAAAAAATCACATTGTGATAGTCGAGCCCCTGGCCACGGATTTTTGCAGACCCCGACCATGTGACAGCGGACAAGGACGGTTCCGTTTTTGAAGGCTTCGAAATCAGCGACGCAAGGTCCCGCCCCATCAATCCGCCAGAAACTGCGTTTAGATCAGCAGTGACAATCACCTGGTCCGCGTTCAGCAATTCGCCATTTTCAAGCAACACACCAGTGACGTTGCCATTGGTTAATTTCAGGTCTGTCATTTTCGAGCCGTATCGAAATTCCGCACCGCAGGAGCGTGCAGCCTGTTCCAGTGCCCTGGCCAGCTCAACCATGCCACCCCTGACGCTCCAGACACCCAGTTGCTCGACGTGAGCAATTAGCATGAGTGTGGCCGGCGCCAGGAACGGGGAAGAACCGCAATAAGTGGCATACCGCGAATAAAGCTGCCGCAGGCGCAAATCGCTGAACAGGCTGCCAAGTCGGTCCCACAGGCTACTGAAAGGTCTCGCCCGAGCCATGGTTAACATACCCATCAGTCCTGCGCTGCTGAAGGTTGCCCGCATACCGGGCCTGGCAGATTGCATGAAAGACGGAAGCAGCACTTCGTACAAGTCAGATGTCAGCTCGAGAAACTTCTCAAATTCCCTGGCTGCTGTTGCACCAGCGAAATTCTCAATCGAGGAAGCACTCGCCTCGCGGTCGTCATACAGATTTAGCGTTGAACCGTCAGACCAGCGATGATGCGCCAGCACTTCCAGCTTTTGGATATCCAGATTCTGCTCAAGGGAAGTGTTGGCCTGTGCGAGCAGTTCATCAAAAACCCAGGGAAGGGTCAGCACGGTTGGCCCCTTGTCCACGGGACCGCAGGCCGTGACAGACTGACGGACCTTGCCGCCAGGTGATTCATCACTCTCCAGCACGACAACTTCGACACCTTTTGCCGCAAGGCTCACAGCAGCAGCAAGCCCGCTGATACCAGCACCAATCACCGCAACTTTGTCCTTTGACCCCGAAGGGCGTACTGGATTATTCATTATTTGACGCGCTTTAAGAGAGTGTCTATTCTACATGACACTATAATGTGAAAACGTTTCTTGACGTCGTATCCTGGAGTAAACCATGGAGCTGAATCAGCGAATTAATTCCACCCTGGATGATGCTCTTTCGGACAATGCGCTGGCAGATTCGCCCGACGGGCTCAGAAAGGCACTTCGTTATGCTGTGTTTCCCGGCGGCGCGCGCGTTCGACCGCGTCTCTGTCTGTCAGTCGCCCTCGCCTGCGGCGATGATTATCCGGAATTCACAAATTCCATCGCTGCAGCAATTGAACTCCTGCATTGCGCATCATTGGTTCACGATGACATGCCCGCTTTTGACGGTTCCGCCATGCGACGTGGAAAACCATCGGTCCACATGCAGTTTGGCGAACCATTGGCATTGTTAACAGGTGACGCGCTGATTGTCATGGCTTTTCAGGTACTCGCCAAAGGCGCACAAAATATTCCGTCCCGGCTGGGAATGGCAATGACCACAATAGCCAATGGGGTTGGCGCTCCAACGGGCATTGTTGCCGGACAGGCCTGGGAATGTGAAAGCAATATTCCTCTGGACAAATATCAGCAGGCAAAAACGGGAGCCTTGTTCGCGGCCTGCACCATGGGTGGTGCAGTTGCCTCAGGCGCAGACCCCGAGCCATGGAGAATCCTGGGCGAATCAATTGGTCATGCTTACCAGGTTGCCGATGACCTCCTTGATGCCAATGGGGATCCGGCGATCATGGGCAAGCCAGCCGGAAAAGACCAGGAACTGAACCGGCCCAGTGCAGTACTGGAAAACGGCCAGGAACATTCAGTGGATGCGTTACGCAACCTGGTCTCACAAGCAGTGAACTCGATTCCCTCATGCCCTGGTGAAAAAGAACTGCGGCAACTGATTGCTCAGGAATCAGAGCAGTTTGTACGCCAGGCACTGAATTGTCGGGCTGCCGCCTGATCCTGACCACTGAACGATGAGGGTTACTGATCCCTCAGGCTTAACCCAGGCATCCTGGTTGTGAGCTCAAACCCAACTGGAAAATCCCCGGTCCGCGTCGAAGGCAGTCGCCTGATTCGCTGGCGCAATCGTCTTCTTGCCAGTCATCGCTTTCGCTCGCTTGTCCAAAAGACGCCATTCCTGCGTCGAGTCGCAAGAAACAATGCAAACCAGTTGTTCGGGATGGTTTCGGGCTTCGTGCACAGCCAGGTTCTGCTGGCCCTGGTTGAATTGGAAATCCTGGATCAACTGGAAACAGCAGACCTGACAAGTGCAGACCTGGCTGAACTCAACCAGGTGCCGCATGATCGCATGCGGGTTTTGCTCGAAGCAGCCAAATCACTCAAGCTGGTACAGGAGAGTCGATCCGGGCATTACTTACCCGGCCCACTGGGTGCTGTACTGGCCTCTGACCCTGGAATCCAGGCTATGATCCGGCATCACCAGGCGCTTTATCGCGACCTGACGGAGCCGGTCACCCTGCTTCGAAATCCTGAAACGAAGACAAAGCTGTCACGATTCTGGGCCTATGCCAGCGAAGCGGATGCTTCAAGGGCAGGCCTCCTGGAAGTTTCAGACTACACGGGGCTGATGGGTGCATCACAAGCAATGGTCAGTGAGCAGATCCTGGGCTCCTGGTCGCCAAAGCGATCACAATCGCAATCATTGCTCGATGTAGGTGGTGGCGACGGGCACTTTCTCCAGGCAGTAGCCACTCGCCATAAATCATTGCGACTCGGACTTTTCGACCTGCCGGCGGTTGTTGATATTGCATCAGAAAGGCTTGGCAAAGAGGGACTCGACCAAAGAGTTGCCCTCTACCCTGGAGATTTTCACCGCGACCCCATGCCCCGGGACTACTCGACCGTTTCACTGGTAAGAATTCTTCATGATCACGATGACGATCAGGCGTTGGCGCTGCTGAAGAATATCCGCCAGTCAATCAGACCCGGCGGTGAGTTACTGGTTGCAGAACCTTTGAAAGAAACCCGCGGTGCAGAGCAAATGGGAGGAGCCTATTTTGGACTCTATCTGCTTGCCATGGGCAGTGGCCGTCCCAGGAGCCTGGCGGAACTGACGAAACTGATCAAATCCGCCGGATTTTCATCCATCAGGAATCACAAAACAGATCTACCACTGGTTTGCAGTGTCATTACCGCTGAATGACACCTTTAAAAAAGCGTCAATTAAACTTGACAACTTCTATAGTCAAGTTTAACTTACAGCATAGAGATGAATACTCAATCCCACATCTCAGGCAAGTCTCCTCACACACCCGGTGGAAGGTCCACTTTTGCCGTCGTATTTCAACAGCCCAAACAGCTGGAAGTCAGCCGTCTGTCTCTTCCTGAACCTGCCTCGGATGAGGTTGTGGTCGATATCGACTGGAGCGGCATAAGCACCGGCACAGAGCGCCTGTTATGGACAGGAAAAATGCCAATGTTTCCGGGCATGGGATACCCGTTGGTTCCGGGATACGAATCGGTGGGGCGGGTTGCAATGGGTTGTGATTCCGGCTCCCTGCGCGAAGGCGACATGGTATTTGTACCTGGTGCCAGCTGCTATGGCGAAATTCGCGGTCTGTTTGGCGGCACCGCATCTCGACTGATCGTCCCGGAAAGCCGGGCGATGAAAATTCAACCCCAACTGGCCGAGAAAGGCACTCTGCTGGCGCTGGCGGCCACCGCTTACCATGCATTGAAACCCACCCCGGATGCTGCTCTGCCGGAACTGATCGTTGGTCATGGGGTTCTCGGACGACTGCTTGCAAGGCTGGTCATCGCACTGGAAGGCAAGCCGCCGGTGGTCTGGGAAACACAAGAGCGCCGCCGAACCGGAGCGACAGGCTACACCCTGGTTGATCCGCAGCAAGACAATCAAAACGCATATCAAACCATCCTTGACGCAAGCGGCGACTCCAGCCTTCTCGACACCCTGATTTCCAGGCTCGCAAAAGGCGGCGAAATTATTCTTGCCGGATTCTATTCACAACCACTGCAGTTTGCTTTTCCGCCAGCGTTCATGCGCGAAGCACGCATGCGGGTGGCTGCTGAGTGGCAACCGGGTGATTTTGAAGCTGTTCGTTCACTTTGCGAGTCAGGTGCCCTGTCACTGGATGGACTGATTACACATGAATTGCCGGCCGACCAGGCTGCCAATGCTTACCAGCAGGCGTTCGAGGACTCGGACTGCCTGAAAATGATCCTGAATTGGAAAGGAATGAGTTCATGCTGAACCCCGAAACAGTCAAGGCAGATTCGAACAACGATGCCCAGGCCGCTCTGCACAAGAATCTGCGGGAGGAAGCAAACTCCGAGCCTGAAAGTGTTCACACCGGTGATGTCACCCGTGAGACGCAAATCATTGCAATTTATGGCAAGGGTGGTATTGGCAAGAGCTTCACGCTTTCCAACCTCTCTTACATGATGGCCCAACAAGGTAAAAAAGTTCTCCTGATCGGTTGCGACCCCAAGAGCGATACAACTTCACTCCTGTTCGGAGGCCGCAGCTGCCCGACCATCATCGAAACCTCCTCGCGCAAGAAAGCAGCGGGCGAAGAAGTAGCCATTGGAGATGTCTGTTTCAAAAGAGACGGCGTCTACGCCATGGAACTGGGCGGGCCGGAAGTTGGCCGTGGCTGTGGTGGTCGCGGAATCATCCATGGCTTTGAGCTGATGGAGAAACTAGGTTTTCACGAGTGGGATTTTGACTATGTCCTGCTCGACTTCCTGGGTGACGTGGTTTGCGGAGGCTTTGGTTTGCCCATTGCCCGGGACATGTGCCAGAAAGTGATCGTTGTTGCCTCAAATGACCTTCAGTCGCTTTATGTTGCCAACAATGTCTGCTCGGCGGTTGAGTACTTCCGCAAGCTGGGCGGGAATGTGGGTGTGGCCGGCATGGTCATCAATAAAGATGACGGAACCGGAGAGGCTCACGCCTTTGCAAAAGAAGTGGGCATCCCGGTGCTTTCAGCTATTCCGGCAGATGACGATATCCGGCGCAAGAGCGCCAACTACGAAATCGTTGGCAAACCTGGCGGCGAATGGTCTTCACTGTTTGAAGAGCTTGCCGCGAATGTTGCAGAGGCACCACCCCAACATCCAAACCCGCTTGAACATGACGGGCTGCTTAATTTGTTCGACGGTGACGCAGTAGGCAGAAATGTAACTCTTGAGCCGGCGACCCCGGCCGATATGCGCGGAGTCAATATCCAGGAAAAAATTTCCCTGGAAGTCGTTTACGACAACGCCTGATAAGACAAGCAAAAACACCAGCCAGAAACAGTGACAAATAAAACAAAATTACCGATCAATATTGTTGACGACAGCCAGGAGGTCAAATATGACCGGGCTGGCGATGTCGAAATGACAGGTAAAGGCATGCCAGCCATGCCTCAGTCAGAAGAGCCCGCTGAACAAGGATCGGGATGCCACGCCGGCGGTGAACTGCGCAAGGCTGCGATAGAAGCTGGCAAAGCCGGAATCCTGGAACAATACGAAAAGGACTACCCCAGGGGACCCCACGACCAACCACAAAGCATGTGCCCCGCATTCGGCTCATTACGCGTCGGGCTGAGGATGAGGCGCACTGCCACGATATTGTCCGGTTCGGCATGTTGTGTTTACGGCCTGACCTTCACTTCACACTTTTATGGTGCAAGGCGCACCGTCGGTTACGTACCGTTCAATTCTGAAACACTCGTGACCGGCAAGCTCTATGAAGACATTCGCGACGCTGTTCAGTCGCTGGCAAATCCTGAAGAACATGACGCCATCGTGGTGACCAACCTGTGTGTGCCCACAGCGTCCGGCGTTCCACTTCAGATGCTGCCAAAAAACATTGACGGTGTGCGCATTATCGGAATCGATGTACCCGGATTCGGTATACCGACTCATGCAGAAGCCAAGGATGTCCTGGCTGGAGCAATGTTGAAGTATGCAAGGGAAGAAGCCGAAAGTGGTCCTGTCCAGGCACCCCGGGATGGATTGAAAGATCGCCCGACGGTGACGTTGCTTGGCGAAATATTTCCGGCAGATCCCGTCAGCATCAGCCAGATTCTTGAACCGCTTGGCCTGGCACCTGGGCCCGTGGTACCCACGCGCGAATGGCGCGAGCTCTATACCGCCCTGGACGGCGCCGTGGTGGCAGCCATCCACCCGTTTTACACTTCGTCCATACGCGAGTTTAAGACTGCCGGGCGTCCGGTGATCGGCTCTGCTCCGGTTGGACGTGACGGCACCGCAGCGTGGATCGATTCACTGGCCGATGCCCTGAATTTACCCGATTCAAAAGTCAGCGCGACCAAGAACCGGTTCCTTCCAGCCATTGCCGGAGCGATTGCCGCTTCGCCAATCAAGGGACGCATCACCATGTCCGGCTACGAGGGATCTGAACTCCTGGTGGCACGGTTACTGATCGAGTGTGGCGCCGATGTCCGCTATGTCGGAACAGCATGCCCGAAGACTGAATGGTCAAAAGATGATCGCGAATGGCTTGAAGCCCATGGTGCTGAAGTTCGCTATCGCGCTTCACTGGAATCTGACCTGGCTGCAATGGAAGCTTTTGAACCTGACCTGGTGATAGGAACAACACCTGTCGTGCAGGCAGCAAAAGAAGCAGCCATCCCTGCCCTTTACTTCACAAACCTTATTTCTGCCCGACCCCTGATGGGTCCGGCCGGTCCAGGCGCCCTGGCACAGATTATCAACGGTGCACTCGGGCAACAGGAACGTTTTGACCGGATGCGTGACTTTTTTGAGGGCGTTGGAACACACTCAACTGCCGGAGTCTGGCAGAAGAGCCCTGTGACCGGAGTGGCAAGCTGATGCTGGTACTCGACCATGATCGTGCTGGCGGATACTGGGGCGCAGTTTACGTGTTCACTTCGATCAAAGGCCTCCAGGTCATCATCGATGGCCCGGTTGGCTGTGAAAACCTTCCAGTCACATCGGTTCTGCATTACACCGACGGTTTACCGCCTCATGAACTTCCAATTGTGGTCACCGGACTGGGTGAAGAGGAACTCGGCAAGCTCGGAACAGAGCAAGCCATGAAGCGTGCCAATGAAGCGCTGGACCCTGAACTACCCAGCGTTGTGGTCACTGGCTCCATAGCGGAGATGATTGGTGGTGGCGTGACACCCGAGGGAACGAAAATCAAGCGTTTCCTGCCCAGAACCATTGACGAGGACCAGTGGGAATGTGCCAACCGGTCACTTTACTGGCTGTGGACGGAATTCGGACCTCGCAAGGGAAAGGTAAAACCACGCAGGCCACGCAAAGAGGGAGAGAAGCCCCGCGTCAATATCATCGGTCCAAGTTATGGCATGTTCAACATGGCTTCAGACCTGGCAGAAATTACACGCCTGGTTGAAGGGATTGGCGCTGAAATCAACATGGTATTCCCATTGGGCGCCAACCTGAAAGAAATCAAGAACCTGGTCAACGCTGATGTAAACGTCTGCATGTACAGGGAATTCGGCCGCATGCTGTGCGAAAACCTGGATCGCCCTTACCTGCAAGCCCCGATCGGACTTGAAAGCACGACCAGCTTCCTCAGAGAACTCGGAACACTACTTGAAATTGACCCCGAACCCTTTATTGAGCGCGAAAAACATACAACCATCAAACCGCTCTGGGACCTCTGGCGCTCTGTTACACAGGATTTCTTCGCGACATCAAGTTTCGCCATCGTTGCCGGCGAAACCTATGCGCGCGGCATGCGGAATTTCCTCGAAAATGACATGGGCATGCCCTGCTCTTTCTCGTTCTCGAGATCGGCTGGCGTCAAACCCGACAACGCAGAAGTCAGGCGCCAGATACAGGAAAACCCGCCATTGATCATGTTTGGCAGTTACAACGAACGTATGTACATCGCCGAAACCAAAGGCAGCTCGATTTACGTTCCGGCGTCATTCCCGGGTGCTGCCATCCGACGCCATACCGGCACGCCATTTATGGGCTACAGCGGCGCGACATACCTGGTACAGGAAATATGTAACAGCCTGTTTGACGCGCTGTTTAACATTCTCCCGCTGGGCGCTGCACTTGATGAAGTTGAAAGCACACCCAGCAAGTTGCTTCCCGAACTCGTCTGGGACGAGGAAGCACGTGATTCATATGATCGCCTGGTGGCCAGCAGACCACCTCTTGTCAGGATTTCTGCTGCCAAAACCCTGCGTGACGAAATTGAAAAAACAGCACGCCAACAGGATTCAGAGCGTGTCAGTGTTGAATTAGTAGACCAGGTCGGAAGAAACCTGGGCTACCGGAAAGAAGCGGCCTGAAGGCCGAATTTGAAAGACCCTGGCCGCAAATGGCGGCATGAAGATTGAAACCGGCAAGAATGCCGGTAGTGAGGCAAGAAAAATGAAACGAACAGCTGATCGCAACAACCTTGATTTTCGAATTATCGAGATCCTCTGTTTCGCTTTGCTTCTGCCAATCGCGACAATTGCGCGGTTGGTGGGCTGGCGCTGGCAACCATGGAAGCCGGGACCGGATGGATATGGTCCTGTGCTGGACGAGGCCAAGTCAATGGCACAAACCATTGCCGGGATGTCGCCGTCAGCCTGAATTGATTTTGTCGGTTCTCAGTTAAGGAACTGACACCCTAACGTGCTGGGTGCGCACGGAACCCGGGCTTAATGCCCTAATAAAGGAAAAAGAGCTATGTCTGATGGATCTTTATCCGGACTCTCCGAACAGGAAGCCAAAGAATTTCACCGGCTGTTTATGGCGAGTTTCATAATTTTCACCATCATCGCAATCGTTGCGCATTTTCTGGTATGGAGCTGGCGGCCCTGGTTGCCAGGACCTGAAGGATATGCAGCAGTGATGGATGGTATTCACATGACCAAGGACAGCATTCTGTCCCTGCTGAGCTAAAGGAGAAAGATTATGTGGAGAGTTTGGCAAATCTTCGATCCGCGCAGGGCGCTGGTCGCTTTGTTTATTTTCCTGTTTGTACTTGCTTTGGTGATTCACTTCGTCCTGTTGAGCACAGATCGTTTCAACTGGATCGAAGGTCCACAAGCATCGACTGTCGAGACGGTAATTCAGGCCGACAACCTCAGTTAGTAACAGTATTTTTTGTTTTTGAAAAACCTAGGGTTGTTCTGAAGAATCTAAGGCGGTTGTGCATGCCAACTCTGTTGGCCTGTTGCGGCACTGTAATAGTGTCCTAGCGTGCGAGTAGAAGCTGGTCGTGCACAACCGTCCATAGACTGGTCAGATCCCGAATTGGGAGGGCATATGTTATGTCCATGCTGAGCTTTGAAAAAAGATACCGGGTTCGCGGAAGAACTCTGGTTGGTGGAGATTTATTCGACTTCTGGGTTGGCCCCTTTTACGTCGGATTTTTCGGTGTCAGCACATTATTTTTTACGCTTTTTGGCGTAGGTTTAATTTTGTGGGGCGCAGCGATGGGTCCCACATGGAACGTGTGGCGCATCAACATTGCACCGCCTGACCTTAGCTATGGCCTGGCCCTTGCACCACTTGCAGAAGGCGGCCTGTGGCAATGGATCACGGTTTGTGCCGTTGGCGCATTTTGCTCCTGGGCGCTCAGGCAGGCTGAAATTGCCCGCAAACTTGGAATGGGCTATCACATACCCATTGCATTCAGCGTCGCAATTTTTGCATACGTTTCTCTCGTGGTGATAAGGCCGATGTTGCTTGGCGCGTGGGGCCATGGATTTCCATATGGCATCATGAGCCACCTCGACTGGGTATCCAATACCGGTTATCAGTACCTCCACTTCCATTACAACCCGGCACACATGATTGCCGTGAGTTTCTTTTTTACCACTGCATTGGCGCTCTCACTTCATGGATCCGCCATTGTTTCGGCTGCCAACCCTCAGAAGGGAAAGCGGGTTCGTGGCGTGGAGCATGAAAACTCATTCTTCAGGGACACCATAGGTTATTCCGTTGGTTCCCTTGGAATTCATCGTGTAGGACTGTTCCTTGCGCTGAGCTCTGCTTTCTGGAGTGCCGTTTGCATCATCATCAGCGGCCCCTTCTGGACGCGGGGCTGGCCTGAATGGTGGAACTGGTGGCTCAAACTACCGATCTGGGATTAAGGCGAAAATAATGGCTACTTACCAAAATCTATTTACCCAAATCCAGGTAGACGGGGAACTGCAAAAAGGCGTCCCTGTTAAAGGCATATGGGGCTCACGCAGTGGCAAACCCTTCTTGTCATACTGGATGGGCCTTATCGGTGATGCACAGATTGGACCGATTTATCTCGGTACCCTGGGTGTTGCTTCGCTTATCTGCGGTTTTATTGCCATCGAAATCATTGGGCTCAACATGTGGGCGTCAGTGGGCTGGGATCCTGTTGAGTTTGTCAGACAGCTTCCATGGCTGGCACTTGAACCTCCATCGCCTGAATACGGACTGTCAATTCCTCCGTTGAACGAGGGCGGTTGGTGGCTGATGGCCGGATTCTTTTTGACCTCGTCCATCCTTTTGTGGTGGTTACGAATGTATCGCCGGGCCCGGGCGCTTGGCATGGGAACCCATGTTGCGTGGGCTTTCGCAGCAGCAATCTGGTTGTACCTGGTTCTTGGCTTTATCAGGCCAATTCTCATGGGCAGTTGGGGAGAGGCAGTTCCGTTCGGAATCTTTCCTCACCTGGACTGGACCGCGGCGTTTTCTATCCGCTACGGAAACCTGTTCTATAACCCATTTCACATGCTGTCGATTGCATTTCTTTATGGTTCAGCGGTTTTGTTTGCCATGCATGGCGCAACCATCCTGGCCTCCGACGCCTACGGTTCGCATCGGGAAGTTGAGCAGATCACGGATCGGGGAACGGCATCTGAACGCAGCATGCTGTTCTGGCGTTGGACAATGGGTTTCAACGCAACAATGGAATCGATTCATCGCTGGGGATGGTGGTTCGCTGTTTTGTGTCCACTCACCGGCGGAATCGGAATACTGATTACCGGCACGGTGGTTGACAACTGGTATGCGTGGGGGCTCGATCACGGGCTTGTACCACCCTACCCTGATGCCAATTCGGTGCCTGACCCAGCCAGCGGCGGAGGTGGATGATGTATTTGAAGCGCCTGAATAAACCATTCTTCCTGCTGCTGGCCAGCGTGACTGTGCTTGCCTCGTGTGAGCGGCCACCGGTTGAAACCACCCAGGGCGGTTATCGTGGCACTGGCATGGTGGACGTTCAGAATCCACGGCTGGCCAAAACAGTTGAAGTTCCTGACGCACAACCACCTGTACCTGCAGTCGGACCCACTGCTGGAGAGATCTACCAGAATGTGCAGGTATTGGGCGATTTGTCTGTCGCCGAGTTCACAAGGACCATGGCAGCTGTGACCGAATGGGTTTCACCCGATGAAGGCTGCAACTACTGTCACAATCCAGCTAATCTTGCCAGCGACGACATTTATACCAAGGTGGTGTCCAGGCGCATGTTCCAGATGACCCGGGACATCAACAGCAACTGGACGGATCACGTTGCCCAGACCGGGGTTACCTGTTACACCTGTCATGGTGGCCAACCCGTTCCGGAAAACATCTGGTTTAAAGACCACAGTGAAGCCGGGGCAAGTCGCTTTGCTGGCAATCGAAATGGACAGAACATTGCGGCCGAAAGCGTCGGCTATACGTCTATGGTCGGCGATCCGCTATCGAACACCATTGCATCCACGGATGTTTCAAACGTTCGGGTACTGGGAACGAATTACGGACCTTCACCGGATGACGGCGCAACCATCCAGGACACCGAGGCGGTCTATGGTCTGATGTTGCACATGTCCGGCGCACTGGGCGTAAATTGCACGTATTGCCATAACTCCCGTTCATTCGGTACCTGGACCGGAAGTACGCCACAAAGGGTCACGGCCTGGCATGGCCTGAACATGGTTCGTGATTTGAATGAAAGTTACCTGATTCCCCTGGGTCCGGAATATCCTGAAAATCGACTCGGACCCGCGGGAGACGCACCAAAAGCGTCCTGTGCAACCTGTCACGGCGGTCTCGCCAAGCCACTCAATGGTGCGGCGATGGCAGAAGCCTATCCCGGTTTGAAGCCACGTTAGGCTGATACTAAGATGCAATCCGGGTTGAAACCGTTGAAGGGTTTGCGGGCAGTCGCCGGCGATCCTGTCAATCGTGCAGAATATGGTGAAAAGGAACAATTGATACTGGTTGATGGTAAAGACCGGGAGATTGGCTTCGATTCAAAGAAAAACTGCCACGACAGTAGCGGGATCCTGCATCGCGCGTTTTCACTTTTTGTTTTCAATTCCAATAACCAGTTGCTTCTGCAGCAGCGTTCTGCACAAAAGCGGTTGTGGCCACTTTACTGGTCAAACAGTTGTTGTTCCCACCCCCGTCGCGGAGAAACCATGACCCAGGCCATAGGCCGCAGGGTTCAGGAAGAACTCGGAATGGGCTGCAGCAGCAGCTACCTGTACAAATTCGAGTATCACGCATCGTTTGGCACCGAAGGCTCAGAGCATGAACTGTGCTGGGTGTTTGCCGGCCAGAGCGATGAACCGGTTAAGGCCAACAATGAAGAGCTTAATGACTGGCGCTGGGTGACAGCAGAAGAGCTGGATGAGGAACTGGAAGCGCATCCTGATCGTTTTACACCCTGGTTTAAACTCGAATGGCCCAGGGTGCGGGAAATTCTGCTCGATATTGATGGGCGCTATCGGGGTGTGGCTTGAGCAAGGCTTTCATCAGTGAGCAGGTTGAGTGGATTCACCACTGGAATGACCGTCTGTTCAGCTTCAGAACCAGCCGGGACCCCGGCTTTAGATTCAGAAACGGCCATTTCGTGATGGTCGGCATGGAAATTGAAGGCAAACCGCTGATGCGGGCATACAGCATTGTCAGTGCCAATCACGAGGAGCACCTCGAATTTTTTAGTATCAAGGTTCCAAAAGGCGCACTGACGGGTCGTCTCAAGAATCTCAATGTGGGCGACCGGGTTTTCCTGAGCCGTAAACCGGTCGGCACGCTGGTGCTTGATGATCTTCGTTGCGGGGAACGGCTTTTCCTTTTTGCCACCGGAACAGGGCTTGCCCCTTTCCTGAGCATCGTCAAGGATCCTGAGACTTATGAACGTTTCGAATCAGTTCATGTTGTTCATGGTGTCAGAAACATATCCGACCTTGCTTACCGTGAGCACCTCCAGGTGGAGCTGCCGCGACACCCTTACCTTGGAGACATGATCAGCAGGCAACTTCATTACCTTCCATGTGTCAGTCGTGAGTCTTTCCGACCGCGTGGCCGGATTACCGACCTGATCGAGAATGGAGAACTTGCCAACGCTTATGACCTGGCGCCCCTGGACCCGGTGACCGACAAGGCAATGATCTGTGGCAGCCCCGAAATGCTGTCTGACATGCGTTCAATTCTAGATCAACGGGGATTCCAGGCATCACCGCAACAGGGCGTGCCAGGAGACTATGTATTTGAGAGGGCCTTTGTCAGCTAATTTCGGATCTTACTGATCACAATAAAGCCCGGACGCCTGAGCATCCGGGCTTTTTTCGGGTTAACTGGCTAGTTTGATTTTCTGATTCTGATGTCTCCGTTGAGAGTCTTGAGCTTGAAGACTGTACCCCCGCCTGCCACCTTGGCGATGATCACGCTTTCAACTTTGACTTCAACCCCGCCTCGATTGTCTTCCCGGGTCACCACCGGCTGCGATGGCACCACATCCACTTCAAAGTCCGAAGTGATTTCGCCTTCAGCATTGTCGATATGCAACTCGGCTCCGGTGCCATCCGGCAAACCGAGGGTGATATCGCCATTGACAGAGAAGAAAGACATCACGCCTTCCCCTTCAACGCGGTTGAAGATCACTTCGATGTCGTCATTTACCGACTCCGCCATTACTGACCCGGAAATCCCGATTGCCGTGATTGGCCCGTTGACATTACTGAGGCTCAGATTTCCTGTGATATTTTCAACCCGAATCGTGCCGTTGTTGACGGTTTCAAGCTCCAGATCTGCGCGCTGTGGCACACGGGCAATTACCCTGACCGAGTTTGCACGCCAGTCTGTGTCCAGGGAAATCCGATTGTCACGTTCCTCGATCTCGACGCTGTAAGCCCCGACATTGAGGTTCTTGGTGCCTGAAGGCGTGATGATCTTGCGAGTGCCTTCAATCACCGAAACTTCAAACTGGGCATCGTCCCGGGCCTCTCCGATCACCTCGATGTGGGCGCTGAGAATTTCGATATTCACTGTAACAGGCTCACCGGGCCGGGATAGTGGCACATTGATTACCTGCGGTTCGACCTGGGCATAAACCGAGGTGGTAAGCGCCGACAGCAGGATTATCAGTGCTGTGTTTTTCCATTGGGTCATCATGTTAATCTCCTTTACTTTGATTTCTGGATACGAAGGTCGCCATTTATGGAAGAAACGTTGAAAATGGGACCACCGCCCGCCAGGCGTACGCCGGCGGATTGTTCAATGGTGTACCGGTGGCTTTCACCAGACTCACGATGTTTGACGCGAGCAGGCATTGCCACGGGATCAACCGGTATTTCGGAAACCATCCGGCCGTTGTAGAGGTCTGCGGCAACATCCATACCAGCGCCGTCAGGCACTTCGATACTGATATCACCGTTAATGGTTTCGATATAACAGTCACTGTCCGGAGCTGACGCGAAAGTCAGTGTCACTCGCCCGTTAACACTTTCCACCGATTCACATGCCGACAGGTTGTTGATTTCAACCGGCCCATTGACGTTGTCGGCGCTGACAAGGCCGTCAATGTCTGAAATTTCGACAAAGCCATCGTTGACGGTGCTCGCATAGACCCGGGTATTGCTCGGCACCCTTGCTACAAACTGGTATTCCGCGCGACACCGTCGGCAGGGATCACTGCCATGCCAACTCTGGCCGCGCTGACCAACACGCACGACCACGCTGTCTTCATCCGCCATGATTGCCAGTCCGTAAACATCGAGCGAGCGGTCAAACAGTCCAACACTGGGTGCAGAACGATTTTCATGGATGGTGAGTGATATCTCGCCATCCGGCCCGGGCAGAACCGTGACATTGCCCCAGATGTTCCAGATCTCCAGGACTGGCTCATCCGTGCTGATTTCAAAACGCTCGGTCCAGTCCGCTTTCTCCTCTACACGCTCAGCAAACGCTGTATTGAGCTGCAGAGCAGCCAGGCAGACTAACGCAATCATGAGTTTCCTGGTGCTGGATGTATTCATATTGATTGTCCCCGAAGTGCATTGTTGACGTGTTGAACAAGATCCGGATGCAGCTGATCATTTTCTGCCAGTTCCTGGAGCTGACCAATCTGGGAAGTACTGCCGTGACGCAACACGAGATCCACCAATGCCAGCTGTACGATGGGTGACTCGGCACCCTCCAGCAGCAGCATCACTTGAGAACCAATATCACCGGTTCCCAGTTGTGAGCCCAGAGCATCGATTGCGGCAGAGCGGACCGAGACCGAACGGTCCTGGGTCGCCCTGTCGAGCAGCGCTCTTGCAACCTGCTGATCGCTGGCAACGACCTGGCTGGCATCGACAACGCCACGCAGCCGCGTGGAAGCCGAGGCATCCTGTAAGCGGTCAAGTATCAGTTCCCGTTGTAATACCGCCAGGTTTTCTTCCAGCGCAACCAGCCTGCCCGAATCGGTCACCGGTGTGTCTGTCAGTTGAGCAACACCAAACCCGATCACCAGGCAGGCGGCAACGGTAGCCCATCCTCCGTTTGATCGCATTCCTAGCCACCGGGCAAGACTTTCAATCCAGCTTTGCGAACCCGCTTCATGAAGGTTGTTGTAAAACCTTCGACGAAGCTGGCTGGAAGGTTCTTCAAGTGGCAGGTCAGAGAGCGCTGACCAGAGTTTCTGCTCGTCCGGGTCACTGCTCTCAAATGGGAGAGATGTCGGTTCTTTTCTATTCACTGAACGGTGCTCCATTGATTTCGGCGAATACGAGATTGAGTTGTTGCATGGCACGGTGCATCCGCACTCGCGCTGTTCCTTCTTTGCAATCAAGCGCCTGGCTCAGATCCCGGAAGGAATCAAACTGAAAACGTCCCAACCAGATGATCTCCTGAAAATGAGCCGGCAGGGTTGCCAGCGCCTCTTTCAGGATTCCAAGACGTTCCTGCCCGGCAGCAGATTGCTCTGCGGATAAATCATCAACATGCAGGGAGTCGGTGTATTCGGTTGGCTCAGTTGGGTCGCCATGGCGCTTGTTCTGGCGCATATAGTCATAGGTGGCGTTGCGGGCAATGTTGTACATCCAGCCTTTGAACGTCCCTTCATTGCGGAATTTCTTTGCGGCGTTGAGAATCTTGATGAAGACATTCTGAACAATGTCTTCTGCATGCCCCGGATTACGAGTCAGTTGCAGACAGAACTGGTAAACACCGCGATGGTGTCGTTCAAAAAGGGTTCCCAGACACGAGGAGTCGCCGTCCGCGACCCATTGGATCAGCTGCTCGTCCGATACCGCTTGCTTTGTCGTTTTCATCGTCATCACAAGTAACGACTGCGTGGCAAACGGAACGTTACATGAAATACCAACAATTCACCCGATTGCCTCTCGGCAGGCGCATGCAACATCGATTGAGCGAGGTAAAAAAAACTCCCGGCACCACATTCGCTGTCGGGAGTTTTAAACCAACCCTCAAGTACGGGCTGAGTGTTACATTGCTGGATCAGTTCAGCGCAGATGCCTCGAGGCTTTTCAGCACTTTGGCAGGGGGAGTGCCCAGTGCCATGGAAAGCTCTTCAGACAATCTTGCTTCAGCCTGACTCAGCTGGCGCCGATCGGCAGCGCTGAGGTTATCCTCTGCCTGCCTTACGCGCAGTGTTTTATAGACTTCAGCAAGTGCAAATGGACCGCCGTCATCCAGTTTGACCTGTAATGCGTTGGCCCTGGTCTTCCATTGATCGCTGACTGTTTCTTCCCAGCCATCAATGTGCGCCAGCACTTTGTTTGCTGTGTTCTTCGCGATGGGTTTGCGTACGCTGTCACCGAGGTCGTCTTCACGAACCATCATGGTCATTTCGTTTCGCGGAAAGAACAACTTTGCAAATCTACTTCCGTCGGGTCCGGAGAAACTTCTTTTCCGGATGGACTGCACGGTACCGATACCGTGCTGGTGGTGGTGGATTACATCTCCTTTAGAAACTGTAATGGCAGCTCTCCTTAGGTAGGTAAATGCAGGAACTTATTGATTCTTAACAAGAAATTCGCGTTAAGATCAACTATCTTACACTATTTTGGAGGTTTTTGCAAAAAGAGACGCTGATCCAACACATTTACGCACTTATATTCACTTATTTATCAAAAGCTTAAATTCTATAACCTAGATTTAGGATTACATTAATAAATTCATCCACATCTTTTGCCCTGGTACGCCAGTTGGAGAACGCCGGACGGAATACCGTGCGACGACCAATCTTTGAAGTTCCAACCAGAAAACGCCCGTCCGTCAGCACCGCGGCGCCAAGCTTCTGATTGATCTGATCAAGTTCTGACTCTGAACGACCACCCGGGTTGTACCTGAACGCGACAATATTCAGCGGCACTTCCGCCATCAACTCAAGGTCATCAACCTGCTCCACCCGCCTGGCAAGATGCTGGGCGAGATCCAGGCAATGCTCGACGATTCTTTGGTGACCATGGCGGCCGTAGGCCTTGAGTGTTGCCCATACGGCGAATCCACGCGCTCGCCTGGAGCTTTCCGGTCCGATTGCACCCAGGGTCGGTTTTGGATCATCGCTGGCAGGAAGATAGTCAGCAGAATAGCGAAACGATTTAGCCAACAGGTCACGGTCGCGGACGAACGCAAAACCCGAGTCGTAAGGAACGTTCAGCCACTTGTGTCCGTCAACGGCTGCTGAATCCGCCCTTTCAACACCACGAACCAGGTGCTCTGTTCTGGGCGATACCCTGGCAAACAAACCGAATGCCCCGTCGACATGAATCCATGTGTTGTGCTGATGTGCCAGGTCAATCATTTCCTCTACCGGATCGAAATCCCCGGCATTGACCTCTCCGGCATTGACCACAACAATGGCCGGCTGACCATCAAGTACTTCAAGAGCGTTGCTGAACGATTCAGGATCCAGTCGACCCACATCATCCTTTGAATGAACCTGGATCTGGTCGGTGCCCACCCCCAGCAGACCGAAAACCTTGCGGGCACTGGCATGCACATACCCCGAGGTCAGAACAGGCATGGGCGGAAGATTGCTCATCCCCGTCTTGTAGACATCGACACCGAGTTCTTCGGCCCACCACTGTCGGGCGGTGGCAAGGCAAACAAGGTTTGCCATGGTCCCGCCGGTCACCATGATTCCAGGCCAGTTCGAAGGCAAGCCGATCAGCTCGCGGAGCCATTGCAGGCCCTGGAGTTCCAGTTCCACACCAACCGGTGATGTAATCCAGGTATAGGCCAATGACTCGAACGCAGTCGCCATCAGGTCCGCAGCGTGCGCCGCTGGCGTACTGCCGCCAATCACAAAATGAAAACAACGGGGGCCGCCGGTATTGGCACCCGCTTTACGATTGAGCTCCAGCAATTGATCTAGGGTATCTGCGATTCCACAGCCATCTTCCGGAAGTGGCTCTTTCAGTCCAGCCAGAATTTCATCCGCTCGAGGTGGCAATGCGATGCGTTCATCAGCGGTGTGAAGGGCTTCGGTCAGTGCATCCTGGAATTTCGCAATGAGAATGTCGGTTTCATCACGAAAGGAACCTGGCGAAGGAGAATCACTGGTCATCAACATTATCCGGTTTGTCTCGAATGCAAAATGCTAACGCATGCAAACCGGAATTTCGCTGACCAATTTACCTGAATATCGACTTACTCACTCGAAACTGGTCTTGAACATGATGTCAGGCGCTTCGTTGTCCAGGTTCCTAAGACTGACATCTGGCGGGTCGATGCTGTCATACAGCCCGTCAGCCTCAGATGCCGGGTTGGTTACAATGAAATAGGTAATATCACCGTCCATTTCGAAATCGTCAACACCCGTAACCGTGATGGTTCTGGGCAGATCCCACTGGCTGGGCGTAAATGTCACGCTGTTGGGGAAAACTATCCCTTCGCTGACATCATCGCTCCACAATTCAATGGTGACACTGCTCTGGGGCTGACTTTCGAGGACAATGGTGAACACAGCCTCATCACCACTTTCGGAGGTGTCCCCGGAAATGGGAGACACTGTGATACCAGCGAAGTCATTGTCGACGTTTGTGACTTCAACATCATCCGGATCAAGACCGTCGTAATTACCATCACCACTCATGGCGGATAGCGTCACAATGCTGTAACTGACATCACCGTCAGCAATAACGTCGTCAACCCCTGTCACGGTGACCAGCTGTGGAATATCCCACTCACCAGGAACAATGGTGACACTTTCAGGAAACACCGTTCCTTCGCCCGGGTCATCACTGAATAAATCAATGGTGACGCTGTCAGTCGGCTCGCTTACCAGCTGGATGGTGAACGTGGCATCTCCGCCCGATTCACTTGTATCGCCGGATATCAGTGAGACGATAATGTCCGCACTTTCATCATCCAGGTTGGTGACACTGACATCGTTAGGATTGACACCGTTGTAATTGGGGTCACCACTGGATGCAGGGTTCGTGGTGATACTAAAGGTGATGTCGCCATCAGCAATATCATCATCCACGCCGGTCACGGTGACGAACTTCGGCGTATCCCAGTTGCTGCCTGCAAAGACCACGGTTGAAGGCGATACGGTGCCCTCGCTCAGGTCGCTACTTGAAACACCAATGGCAACTCCGTTTGTAGGCTGGGAATCCAGTACGATGCTGAATGTGGCCGTGCCTCCGGCTTCAGTGATATCACCCGAAATGGCCGAAACGGTGATTCCTGAGCTCTCATCATCAATGTTGGTCACACTAACATCGCTCGGATTAACGCCGTTGTAATCAGGATCGCCGCTCGAAGCCGGATTCGTTGTGATGTTGTAGATAATATCGCCATCCGCGATGTCGTCATCCACGCCAGTCACAGTCACGATTTTAGGTGTCGACCAGTTTCCGGGAGAGAACGAAACACTCGATTGCGACACGGTGCCTTCCGACAGGTCATCACTTGATATTCCAATGGAAACACTGTTGTTGGGGCGAGATTCCAAAACGATAGAGAACGTGGCGGAATTGCCTGCTTCCGTGGTGTCGCCAGAGATGGCAGAGACGGTGATTCCGGTGCTCTCATCATCCAGGTTGGTCACACTGACATCGCTCGGATTGATGCCGTTGTAATTGGCATCACCGCTGGATGCAGGGTTCGTGGTGATGTCGAATGTGATGTCGCCATCAGCCATATCGTCATCCACGCCCGTTACTGTCACGAATTTCGGCGTATCCCAGCTGGTGGTGGCAAAAACGACATTCGACGGCGATACGGTGCCTTCTGACAGGTCAGTGCTTGAAACTCCAATGGAAACACCATTGGTTGGTTGAGATTCCAGAACGATAGAGAAAGTTGCTGTGCCGCCTGCCTCACTGGTATCGCCCGATATGGCAGACACAGTGATTCCAGAGTTGTCGTCATCCAGGTTGGTCACACTGACATTGTCCGGATTGATTCCGTTGTAGTTGGGATCGCTGCTTGAAGCAGGATGGGTTGTGATATTGAACGTAATGTCACCATCAACAATCGCATCATCCACACCGGTCACAGTCACGAATTGAGGCGTGCCCCAGTTACCGGTTGAGAAACTGACATTAGAGGGCGAAATCGTCCCCTCTGACAGATCATTACTCGAAACATTGATGGAAACACTGCTTGCGGGCTGTGAGTCCAGAACGATGGAGAATGTAGCAGAGCCGCCAGATTCGGTGGTGTCACCTGAAATGCCGGACACGCTGATGCCACCACTCTCATCATCATCGAGATTGGTCACACTGACATCATTCGGATTGATGCCGTTGTAATTCGGATCACCGCTGATAGCAGGATTTGTGGTGATGCTGAAGGTGATATCACCGTCAACAACAGCGTCATCCACGCCAGTGACTGTCACGATTTTTGGAGTCGCCCAGTTGCCGGTCGAGAAAATCACGGTAGAGGGCGATACGGTGCCCTCTGACAGGTCGTTACTGGACACACCAATGGCCACACTGTTGGTTGGCTGCGAATTCAGCACAATGCTGAAAGTCGCCGTTCCGCCCGCTTCAGTGGTGTCACCTGAGATGGCCGACACGCTGATGCCCATGCTTTCATCGTCCAGGTTGGTCACCGTGACATCGCCGGGATTGAAGCCGTTGTAGTTCGGGTCGCCACTGGACGCAGGATAAGTGGTGATGTTGTAAGTGATATCGCCATCCGCAAGCGCGTCATCGACACCAGTCACAGTTACAAATCTGGGCGTGGCCCAGTTACTGGTTGAGAAATTCACACTCGAAGGCGAAACAGTGCCTTCTGACAGGTCATTACTGGAAACATCGATGGATACACTGCTTGAAGGCTGCGATTCCAGGACAAAACTGAAAGTCGCCGTGCCACCCGCTTCAGTGGTGTTGCCCGAAATACCTGAGACAGATATTCCGGTACCGTCATCATCCAGGTTGGTGACACTGACATCATTCGGATTCATGCCGTTGTAATTGGGATCACCGCTGGATACCGGATTCGTGATGATGCTGAAGGTGATATTTCCGTCGACGATTGCATCATCCACGCCGGTCACTGTTACAAATTGGGGTGTGTTCCAGTTTCCGGTCGAAAAATTCACGCTGGATGGCGATACGGTGCCCTCGGTCAGGTCATTGCTGGAAACGCCAAATGAAACACCGCTGGTCGGTTGTGAATTCAGAACAACCGAGAATGAAGCTGAACCACCCGCTTCAGTGGTGTCGCCTGATATGGCCGACACACTGATACCCGTGTTGTCGTTGTCCAGGTTGGTGACGCTGACGTTGTCTGGGTTGACACCGTTGTAACCAGGATCACTGCTGGATGCGGGATTGGTGATCACGCTGAAAGTGATGTCACCGTCGACAATTGCGTCATCCACACCGGTTACCGTTACGAATTTTGGTGTAGCCCAGTTGCCGGTCGTGAATGTCACGCTTGAGGGTGACACTGTACCTTCCGACAGGTCACCGCTGTTAACGCCAATGGAAACGCTGCTCGTGGGCTGTGAATCCAGAACGATCGAGAATGTCGCTGAAGCGCCGGATTCAGTTGTGTCACCAGATATGCCAGACACGTTGATGCCACCAGCTTCATCATCATCAAGGTTGGTGACACTGACATCAGCCGGGTTGAGGCCGTTGTAATTCGAATCACTGCTCGAGGCAGGATGCGTCGTAACATAGTAAGTGATGTCGCCGTCGATGAGCGCGTCATCTACACCGGTTACGGTTACGAACCTGGGTGTATTCCAGTTACCGGTCGTGAATGTAACGCTGGAGGGCGACACCGTGCCCTCGCTCAGGTCGTTACTGGAAACAGCAACCGAAACACTGCTTGCAGGCGGTGACAAAAGCACCATGGAGAACGTTGCTGAGCCACCTGCTTCCGTGGTATCGCCCGAAATCAATGAAACTGATATTCCTTGCGGAGGCGGAGGTGTCACGCTCCAACCTATGTCCTGCATAAGATTTACGGTCAGGGCTCGCATTGCACCAGGCTGCATATCCGGGGTCATAATATCTGCCGGATTAAGCGTGTCAGAAAAGTGAGTGACAGAAGATCCGGATTCAAAAGGATTAGGCGCATACATACGAACCCGGCCACTACTGGGGTGACGCCCCTGCGTGAGCATCCCGGCGGCACTATCGACTGCAGGCCCATCCCACGTCAGTTGCCCGCCACTCCTGGCAGATGCCACTCGTTGTGAATTGGAGAGCAATGGCCAGCGCGCGCCTGCGGTTTCGTCGTAGAGAAACCGTGAATAGCCGTCCGGATAGCCTTGATATTGCGAGCCTGTTCCCAGGTTCGTGTAAGTCATGAAACCCAGGCCATGCGCGATCTCATGGTATACGGTTTCGGTGAAAGCAAGCGTGCCAGGAGGCGGTGGCGCATCGATCACATAAGACCAGCCGGCACCGTCAAGGCAGCCTGGCGTGCCAATGCTCTGGTTGAATTCAGCAACAATATCGGAAGTACCGGGGTTGCCATCAAAAAGGCGGATTGAATTGGCAAGCGCCTGGCCGTACCAGGTCCCCGGTGCAGGGGCATTGGGAAAATCACGAAAGATGATTCCGTTGGGTCCGGCAGAGCCCAATACAGCGTATGTCGGAGTGCAGTACAGCGAGCTCATCTCGATATCGACTTCGATCGGAACCGGGCTGCCAATGGTTTGTGCCCACTCATCCGCTGCCGCCTGGAATGCTGCAAGCCGCTGTCCACCCAGGGTATTAGCCGGGTTACCCGGTACCGGGGAAACAGGGGTCGGGTCATCAAAACCGGTGCCAGAACCGGCATCCAGGTTGTGAAGAACGATGGTGGCCGCGTGTGAAGAAAAACTCGCAACCATGAGGCTGACCACAAACACCGACCGCAGGCATGCTTTCGCTATGTCTGATGCAGGGAGTCCTTTCCGCTGTATCTGAATTTTCATTTTATTATGCTGAACTAGTCGTCCGGCTACTCACTGTTGTCTGTGGTTATGTGATTGTGTGCCGGATCCCTGTGACACGTGACGAGCTTTCCGTCGACCATTTCTGCAACCAGATGGGCTCGAAATCGATCTCCAACATCAGCGGTCACCGTCCCGTCAGGTAACTCTTCAATTTTGACCGGACCGGTATCGCGCTGCTGGATTGGAGGGGCATTCTGAGGCATTTGGCTGCGAACCAGTTCGCCAGAGTCAGGATCTACAGATACCACCTGGCTCGACCGGGTCGAAACATCACCTGATGTGGCACCACGGCCGATTTCGGCCTGGCCGGAACAACCATGTTCAGAAGCAAATACTGGAGTGGAAAATGCAGTGAGACAAACGTAAAAAACGGCGCCGACAAACTGTCCGGTCCGTGCGGTAGATGTACACAGGTTCATCCCTTTTCCCCTTCGTAGTGTGAATCCATTCACAAGTTTTGTACTGGTTCTCCAAGAACCGCCTAGATGATATCAGAAATATCAGTTACTTACAGCCCCTATCGCGAAACATATCGAATCCCCTACTTTTTATCATAATAGATGACACTCCATTACGCCACAATGAATCAGTCCTGGCACTGAACCTGACAACCACTGCGAGTTTATTTGTACCATCAAATACATCTGAAACGATGAGTGAAAATTCAGCATTCGCATCATAGGCTTCCAATTGGTGCATCCTTGCGAGTATCTTATTGCGCAATGATTCAAAGTATAAAATCTGCCGTAATTTTTGGACTGTTCGCCAATATTTTAGCTGGCTGCAGCGCAACTCAAATCAGCCACGATGCGTGCCCAAATGGATACAGCGGCATGGCCAAAATCAACGATACCAACTACATTGTGGTCCATGACATCAAAGCCCACCGGAATGGTCACCGCCTCTCTGTCATTGAAACAACCAGCGAGGCGAACCTCGAAATATTTCCGGTTACCGTGAGTGACTGGAAACATGCCGACGGCAGAGCAAGTGATCTCGAGTCGATTTGCAGGATTCCCGGTAAAAACAATGAATTCCTTGCCGCCGAATCAGGACACTGGGACGGGAAGTTTGGACGCCTGTTTCACATCAGGCTTGAAGGCCTGGCCCCGCCTTACTCTGCCTCAATCATCAAGGCCTACGACCTGCCTGAGTTTGATGCCAAGGGCCCTGATGATCCATTCGGTGACGAATTCGAGGGAATGGAGTGTGTCATGGATGGGGAGAACCAGTTGCTTGTTTTCCTGGCTGAGCGTGGCGGCTCACCAGCCTATCCTGCCGGATTGGTCAGGTGGTTTAATGTGAATACGGCGAACCAGACCATCACCTGGACTAGTGATGGCGAACGAGGCGTCCCGGTCGATCCCCCGGGCATCATGGATTCAGCGCTGACTCATCGGGATATTTCGGCCATGTACCTGGATGGGAACAATCAGCTTTGGGGAGTTTCTGCTGAAGATGCCGGTGATTCGGGGCCTTTCAATTCTTACCTGTATCAGATCGGTTCAATTGAGCCTGGGTCGAACCCACCCTTTCAACCAATCAGAAGCCCGGTGGCTCACAGCATCATGTCCGGCCTGAAAACCGAAGCTCTTGCGGGGCCGAGCGCTGAAGTCCCTGCGAGCCGATTTTCGATCAGCACAGAAGACGAATGTCTCGGAGGAGTCTGGCGTTCGCTGAAGTAATAATCCGGGGGCTTTGCTTGCGGTACATCCTGTTGCCACCCACAATGCCATCAATGTCTGAAGACCAGAAAAGCTGCCAGAATTGTAATCGTCCCATTCCGGAAGACGGGCGCTTTTGCCCGGAATGCGGACAATCCACCCTGGACATAAGACAACCTGTTGTTCCAGTACTTAAACAGCTGTTTGGTGAGGCCTTTGACTGGGATGGTCGACTGCTGACTACCCTCAGGCACATGATGTGCAGTCCTGGACGCCTGACACGAGAATATACCCTGGGTCACCGGGTGCGGTTTACACCACCGCTTCGAGTTTACCTGGCGGTCAGCGTGCTTTTCTTTTTCGTGTTTCCGGTCATCATTCCGTTGTCCCAGGCGGAGAACACAGTGGCACCATCGGACCAAACAGCAGAAAACTATTCAAAGATGATGTTTTTGCTTCTGCCTGTCTTTGCGTTACTGGTGAAACTGTTTCACAAAAGGGACTTCTACATGCAGCACCTGGTGTTTTCCATGCATCTGTTCTCAGCAATGTTTATTGTTTTTGCAGTGATGCTGTCGATGGAGAACCTGGCTGATCAGTCATACTGGTGGGTTGCAGCCCAGGTGTCAGTATTTGGCTATATGGTCTGGTACCTTATCACTGCGCTTAAGGTTTCTTTTCAGCAAACATGGTCGATGGCCCTGCTTAAATCAGCCGGACTGGTCGCACTGTTCTTGCCCGCCCTTTCAGGTGCCATTCATCTCGCGAGCAGAATCTAGGGCGAGCCATGAGTGATTGCTAGGGCGCCGGATATTCGTAATGCGCATCAATGCCCAGCGGAAGGCCAAGTGTGAAGTAAGCCAACAGGAAGATTGTCCAGGTCACCAGGAACCACATTGAAAACGGCAACATCATTGCCGTGAGCGTACCAATTCCTGTGCTCTTCACGTATCGCTGACAATAAACCACCACCAGGGGGAAGTAAGGCATCAATGGGGTGATGATATTGGTGCTGGAATCGCCCACACGATAAGCGGCCTGGGTCAGGTCCGGAGAAATGCCAAGCTGCATCAACATCGGTACAAAAATCGGCGCCAGCAAACCCCACTTGCCGCTTGCCGATCCAATGAAGACATTGACCACTGCCGTCAGCATCACGATGCCCACGATGGTGCCGGCAGCCGGCATGCCCATGGCTTGCAGAACACCTGCTCCTTCAAGCGCAAGAAGCACCCCGAGATTTGACTGACCGAAGGCGTAAACAAACTGCGCGATAAAAAACATGATGACCAGGTAATAAGCCATGCTGTTCATCGCGCGAGTCATCCCATTGATGATGTCCTTCGAGCTTTTGACTGTACCCGCAACCATTCCATAAACCACACCTGGAACCAGGAACAGGAAAAATATCAGCGACACGATCGAGGCCATTAAAGGCGCGTCACTCTGTGTCATCGCCCCTGCTTCGTTTCTCCATGGTGAATCAGCCGGCCAGACGGTCACCGCAAGCAGTACCAGGCCAATCACAAGAGCCGCGATTGACCAACGCAGACCCTTGCGCTCACGATCTGTCAATTCCTTCATTTCCGGCAAATCTTCTTCATCGCCGTCAACTTGTGTTTCCTTCAATCGAGGCTCAACCACCTTGTCAGTCAGCCACCAGCCAAGGCCGATAATCAGCACCGAAGAAATGGTTGTGAAATAGTAGTTATTGAGCGGGTTAAGCACGATGGCAGGATCGAGCAGTCTTGCGCCTTCCTGGCTCAGCCCCTGCAGCAACGGGTCCAGGGATGAAGGAACAAAGTTCGCTGAAAACCCACCGGATACACCGGCAAAGGCGGCAGCAATACCGGCAAGCGGATGTCTCCCGGCTGCATAGAAAATAACGCCACCAAGGGGGATGACCAGCACGTATCCCGCGTCAACTGCGGAGTGACTGACGATACCAACCAGGATCACCATGGGTGTCAACAGGGCCTGCGGTGTAACATTCAGGAGCGAACGGATGGCAGAATTTATAAAGCCGGTATGTTCGGCCACTCCGATACCCAACATCGCAACCAGCACAACGCCCACAGGGTGAAAATGCGAAAAGTTGGTCACCATGTCCGATGTAAATTGCGTCAGGGCGGCACCAGACAGAAGGTTATTGACCACCAGGGCACTGCCCGTTCGCGGATCAACAACATCGAACTGGATAAAAGACAAAAGCCAGGACAAAATCCAGGTGATAATCAGCAGCGCTATGAATAACACCGCCGGATCCGGCAATTTATTTCCCACCCGCTCAACAGCGGCCAGGAATCGCATTGAAATACTTGGCTGACTCATGGTTTATCTATTCGCCTGGGTTAAACATGCGGGTACCCGCGGGGAAGTTTTGCCTTAAAAGCAACAATCTCAGTAGTGAAACAGACGTGAGTTGAATGCGGCCTCAAAATCACTTTCAAATATCATTCCCGGCATCTGTGGTCTGAGGATGAACAATCCGCGTGAAATATCGCTGACAATCACCAGTCCGCTTTCAAAATACGGATAGACACTCCATGCACCGGAAAATCCGTTACCGTCGCTTGTCGGATAGGTATCGAAAAAACTGTATTCAGCCAATTCGCCATTTTCCGGGTCTGTGATTTCAAGAATTCGAAGGCCACGCCTGTAATTGGCCTGGTAGGTGAAGTCACCCTTGATGTACTGGTTGTGATCAATGGACCGCCCATCTGCATCCCAGTGGCCGGCCAGCACGGGTGCATCCAGGTCTGAAACATTCCAGGTATAGGTTCGGGTGTTATGCCCGAAATCGAGCTCGTCCAGCTCATCGTCATGCACGAAGTAGCTTTGATCATCAGTCAGCCAGCCCTGGTGAGTATAGCCACTGCGTGTATAAGGTGTTCGCGAGAGCTGGACGGGGGCAGATTTATCAGTGACATCAACCACGGTCACCGTGTCTTCATTCGAGTTAAAGCAGATTTCGCTGCCCTTGTGCTCAGTGTCCGGCCCGTTATAGATGACGCATTGTGCATCATGGGTATACCCATCGCCTGAGAAACAACCAACGCCGACCGGGCTTGCTGGCGTGCTGATATCGATCATGTGAAGACCACCGGAGCAGGTGTTGGAACCCACGGCATAGGCAAATCCGGTGTCCTCATTGATCACAATGTTATGGGCGGTGCTGAAATCGGAATAATGAGCCGTGTTTGAAAACGTCACCGGTGGCGCAGCCACATCACGCAGCTGGTTGAGGTCAAACACCTGCATGCCATGGCCCGAATTGTTGTCTGAAACAACAAAAGCGTGATTGTCATAGACTTTCACGTCACGCCAGGTACTGCTGTTACCGGTATGACTGGGCAGGTTCCCCACATATACCGGAACGGTTGGCGTTGAAATATCCACGAATGCAATCCCGTTGGAACGCCCCACCAGGGCAAATTCGTGCCCGGTAACAGGATCCGTCCAGCCCCAGACGTCATTACCATTGCCGCCGCCAATTTCCTCCAGGGTCAGAAAGCCGACCAGGTCAACGCTGTCACACGGGAAAATGTCCGCCATTCCGTCGATACAGCTGCTTGGACCCGGGAACGCATAGGGAATGATGGTCATTTCCATCGATCCGTGCGCATAAGCCTGCACTTCTTCTTCACTCAGGTGCGGCGCTACTACGCGTAACCTGTCCGCGAGAAGACAGGCATGGGCGACGCCTGAGCCAAGCACAATGCTGAGCAAGAAGCAGGTAATCCGAGATTTAAAACGACTGGCAGACATGGTGTTGAATCCCTTCGACAAGACAGTGGCAACTGATTTCAGGCGCCTAAGATAACATTCACAGCCAAAGGAGTGTAATAACAGGATAACTTTTATTGGTCTGTTCCGGCCGCTCGCAGGACTCTGTCATCACAGTGGCTGGCGGAGGATCAGCCTGACCGGGTCCAACCCGACACACCCTCCAGATGGGATACTAAGCCTTGAAATCGGACACATTTTCAGACGTTAGGTCAGTTTTTGAGCCGGCTGCCCGCGGGAACCCTTGAACCTGCGAGCGACTTCTAGAACCATCGCCACAAAAACCGGCAAAATGGTGAGCGTAATAAAGCTTGAGAACAACAGGCCAAAGAGCACAATGGCGCCAAGCCCACGGTAAAGCTCTGCGCCTTCGCCGGGAAGAAAAACCAGGGGCGAAAGACCACATACGGTTGTCACAGTGGACATCATGACCGGTCGCAGTCGCACATGGGCCGCCTCACGCACGGCCTCGACGATCTCCATACCCTTTTGTTCAACATTCCGCACTGCGCGTTCAACGATAAGAATCGGGTTGTTCACAACCGTTCCGATCAAAACCAAAAAGCCCAGCATGGTGATGACATCAAAAGGCTGAAGTACGGG
>Ga0102946_1000016_pt1 | contig 74254 bp, 73 predicted proteins | sample SalPon2A_A_D1_MG_FD_78209 | JGI IMG/M metagenome (GOLD analysis project Ga0102946, IMG submission 78209) | Soil microbial communities from South San Francisco under conditions of wetland restoration - Salt Pond MetaG R2A_A_D1_MG | ecosystem: Environmental > Terrestrial > Soil > Wetlands | place... | reverse complement strand
CGGCTCACCCGTCGGGAGGGGCAGGGCATGCTGTGGGTCGAGTCCGACAACCCTGGCGCTCCCGGCGCTGTCGACAGCTGGAGTCTGGGTGCGCTGCCCGCTTGCGCACTGCGGGCGCGCGTCCTGGCCCGGCTCACTCCTCCACAGCGGATCCGGCGGGGCTGAGCGCGGCGAGCAGGTCCGCAAAGATCCGCTGCACCTGCTCGGCCATCTGGATGTACGCCTGCTCGCTACGCCCGTACGGGTCCTCGATGTCCAGGTCGGCCTGGTCCAGCGAGGACAGCGACGGACGCGCCGACACCACGGCCGCCGCCGCGGCACGCAGGTAGCGCGCGAGGTCCGGCTCGCCGGAGTCGACGCGACGGACCGTGCCCTCGGCCAGGGCGACCTCGGCCGGGGTCACCGTGCGACGCAGGGCAGCGGGCACCAGACGCAGCACGGCTGCCCGATGCTCCCGGGTCACCGCCAGCACCAGGTCCGCCTGTGCCACATGAACCGCCTCGAGCCGGCGGGCGCGGAAACCGGTCGCAGCGAGGCCCCGGGCGTGCAGCTGGGCGGCGGCGGGCGGGAACATCGGGTCGCCCTGCAACCCACGGAGCCCGGCGCTGCCGACCACTATCCGACCTGGGCCCCACTGACGGTCCAGGCTGTTGCGGAGCAGGTGCTCCAGGTAGGGGGAGCGGCAGATGTTGCCGGTGCAGACCACCAGGATGCGGCCCGGTGGCCCCTCGGCGGTCGGCGGTGGGGGCCCGGCGGTCATGTCGCCCTCCGCGCAACCTGCAACAGCTCGCGCAGGCCACTGGCCGCGTCCTCGTCACTCCAGCGCCGACCGACGGCTCGCAGGTGGACCGTACGGGTCTGGTGGTCCGGCTGCGGATGCAGCGCCAGCTCGAGCCGGTCCTCCCCCAGCCTCTCGGCGACTCCGGAGCCCCATTCGACGACCGTCACGGCCCGGGCGAGGTCGGTGTCGAGGTCGAGGTCGTCGAGCTCGGCCCGACCGCCGAGCCGGTAGGCGTCGGCATGGACCAGCGCCGGCCCCTGGCCCAGCGAGGGGTGCACGCGAGCGATCACGAAGGTCGGCGAGGTGATCGGTCCCCGGACACCCAGGCCGGCTCCGAGGCCCTGGGTCAGCGTGGTCTTGCCGGCTCCCAGGTCGCCCGTCAGCAGGACCAGGTCCCCCCCACGCAGCAGACGCCCCAGGGCCGCGCCGAAGGTATGGGTGTCTTGCGGGTTCGGCAGGGTGCCCGTGAGCTCGGTCATGTCGGTCGCCCCGTGGTCAGCGCCGCACGTCCTCGCCCCGGTCGCAGGTCTACCGCGCGCTGCGGTACCCCGGCGTTGACCGCACGCCACTTCGGCGGGTCCTCCACGCTCCGACACCACGCCAGCAGCCGGTCGTTCACCAGCTCAGGGTGCTCGAGCATCATGATGTGCCCGGCGCGCGACACCACGACATGGGTGGCCAGCGGAAGGGACCGGGCCAGGTCGTCGCTGTGGTCCGGGGGAGTCAGCACGTCGCGGTCTCCCACCATCACCAGTGCCGGCAGGTGGGCCAACGCGCTCACCGCACCGCGCTGGTCGTGGGCGGTCAGCGTCGGGGCGAACTCCGCGGTGACGGTGAAGTCGGTGTCGAGCATCATCCGCGCGGTCAACCGGGCTACCTCCGGGGAGACACGAGAGCCGAAGGAGGATGCCGCGACGACCGGCGTGACCAGCCACGGGTACCGCGCGAACGCCGCCCGGACCCGTCGCTGGTGAGGGGCGAGCCCTGCGGTCACGGTCGGGCCGTGCCGGTTCACCCATCCGCCGACCAGCGCGCCCAGGCCCCAGTCGACGCGGTGCAGGTCGCCGGCGCTGCTGTCGAGGAACGCCACGGCGACCACCCGAGCGAGCACGTCATGGTGCCCCTGCCCGGCCATGGCCATGATCGCCATGCCGCCCATGGAGTGCCCGACGAGCACGACGGGCCCGGCGGGCACCACCTCCTCGACGACGGCGGCGAGGTCGCGACCGAGCTGGTCGATGCTGTAGCTGCTGGCCTCTCCGGTGCCGGAGCGGCCATGCCCGCGCTGGTCCCAGACCACGACCGGGTATCCCGCCTGGCTCAACGCGCGCCGCTGGGAGGTCCAGCACCGCCGGTCCAGCGTGTACCCGTGGCAGAGCACCAGCGTCGGGCGTGGCGCCGCCGTCGAGCCCACGGCCGGCTCGAGCTCGACGTGCAGCCGTACCCCGTCGTCCGCGTCGACGAACCTGGCCGGGCTCACCCTGCCTGCGCCCCAACGTAGACCCGTGGCAGCGCCGGGCCGAAACGAGTCACGATCTCGTAGTCGATGGTCCCGACTGCGTCGGCCCACTCGGCGGCGGTCGGCTCTCCGTGCTCTCCGGTGCCGAGGAGGATGACCTCGTCGCCCGCAGCGACGTCCAGGTCCTGGGCGTCGATGACGATCTGGTCCATGCAGACTCGGCCGGCGATGGAGCGGCGGTGGCCGGCCATGGACACCTGCACCACATTGGAACCGTGTCGGGGCACTCCGTCGGCGTAGCCGACCGGCACGTCGACGAGTGTCGTCTCACGCTCGGTGGTGAAGGTGTGGCCGTAGGAGACACCTTGACCGGCCGGTACCCGTTTCACCGTGGCGATGCGCGCCGTCACCGTCATCGCCGGGACCAGGCCGAAGTCCGCCGGGGCGCCGATGTCGGGCACCGGGGACAGCCCGAAGACCGACAACCCGGGGCGCACCATGTCCCAGGCAGCACCGGGGTTGGTGAGCGTGGCTGCCGAGTTCGACATGTGCCGCAGCTCGGGCCGCAGGCCCTCCGCCTCGGCCAGCTCGACGGCGGTGGCGAAGGCCTCCTCCTGCCCTCGCACCGTGGGATGGCCGGGGGCGTCTGCGTGCGCGAAGTGGGTGAACAGGCCCGTCACCTCGAGTAACCCCTCGCTGCGCGCCGATGCTGCCGCGTGCACGAGGTCGGCCCAGTCGCGGCTCGCCGTGTAGGCCCCGTTGCGCCCCAGGCCGGTGTCGGCCTTGAGGTGCACGCGCGCAGGTCGTCCCACGGACGCCACGGCCTCGCAGACCTGCTGCACGGCCCACGGTGCGGACAGCCCGATCTCGACGTCGGCGGCGATAGCGCGCGCGTAGTCGACGCCACGGGTGTGCAGCCACGTCAGCAGGGGGGCGTCGACGCCGGCGGCACGCAGAGCCAGAGCCTCGGACATCTGCGCCACGCCGAGCCAGTCGGCTCCCCCACGCAGGGCCGCCCGCGCGCTGGGGACCAGCCCGTGCCCGTAGGCGTCCGCCTTGACCACGGCCATGAGGGCGGCGGACCCCGCCCGGCGACGCAGCTGCCGGACGTTGTGCTCGATCGCGTCGAGGTCGACGGTGGCCCATGCCGGGTGGACCTCGGGATCGAAGGCGGCCTCACGCATGCGGCATCACCGCCGCGAGCTGCGTCATGAGCGAGGCCGGATCAGCCGTGCCCGGCCTCTGGGCACCCACTTGCTCGGCGATCCGTTCGGCGATCTCTGCGGTGGAGCGGCCCATCTCCGGGCCGGCCAGAGCGGGAAGCTCACCGAGCACCTCCACGGTGGCTGCCTCCACCGCCGCGGCCGCCGCCGCCTCGCCGAGCGAGGCCAGGCACAGCGCGAGGGACAGCGTGGCCCCGGCGGGGTTGGCGATGCCTTGGCCGGCGATGTCCGGGGCCGAGCCGTGGATGGGCTCGAACATCGAGGTGCCGGTGCCATCCAGGTTGAGGTTGCCGCTGGACGCCACCCCGAGCCCGCCCTGCACCACCGCGCCGAGGTCGGTGACGATGTCGCCGAAGAGGTTGTCGGTGATCACGACGTCGAAGCGCTCCGGGTGCACCGGCAGGTGCATGCACATGGCGTCTACGTGCACGTAGTCGGTCTGCACGTCGGGGTAGCGCGCCGAGACGGCCTCCAGCACCGCGAGCCAGAGGGCGCCGGCCTGCACCAGCACGTTGGTCTTGTGGCACAGCGTGACCCGGCGGCGCCGTTGCATGGCGAGGGCGAAGGCGAACTCCATCGCGCGCTCGCACGCGTACCAGGTGGTGATCGACTCCTGGGTCGCCACCGCCGCCGGCGTGCCCCGGTGCACCATGCTCCCTGTGCCGACGTAGGCCCCCTCGGTGTTCTCCCGCACCACGACCAGATCACACCGCTGCGGGGTCAGCCCGGCGATGGGCGTGGCCACCCCCGGGTAGAGCCGCACCGGCCGGAGGTTGATGGCCTGGGCCATCGAGGAGCGAAGAGCCAGGATGATGCCGCGCTCCAGCACGCCGGGCCTGACCTGCGGGCTCCCCACCGCGCCGAAGACGATCGCGTCCTGCTCGCGCAGGGTGTCGATGTGCTCGTCGGTGAGCAGCTCACCGGCCTGCAGGTAGTGCTCGGCGCCCAAGGGGAGCACCGTGCGCCGGGTCGTGAAGCCGAAGGTCTGCTCGGCGGCGTCGAGCACGGCCATGGCCCCGGCGTTGACCTCAGGACCCACGCCGTCACCGGGGATGACGGCAAGGCGGTGCTCACGGGTGGACGTGGGGGGCATCGATACTCCCTGATGTGCGCCCGCTGTGTCGGGCGGTCGGTGGCGGTCGTACTACAGTCTCATCCAGATTGTTCTCAAGACCCAGGAGTTGTCGATGGGCAGCACGTTAGCCGAGAAGCTGTGGCGCAGCCACGTGGTACGCCACGGCGACGGGGAGCCCGACCTGCTGCATATCGACCTGCACCTCGTGCACGAGGTCACCAGCCCGCAGGCGTTCGAAGGGCTGCGCGCCGCGGGTCGCCGCGTCCGGCGTCCCGACCTGACGGTGGCCACCGAGGACCACAACGTCCCGACCACCACCGGGCCGGTGCTCGACCTGGTCAGCCGCACCCAGCTGGAGGCGCTGAAGGACAACTGCGCCGAGCACGGCATCCGACACTACGAGCGCGGCCGGGTGGGGCAGGGCATCGTCCACGTCATCGGGCCCGAGCTCGGCCTGACCCAGCCCGGGATGACGATCGTCTGCGGGGACTCGCACACCTCTACCCACGGAGCCTTCGGCGCCCTGGCCTTCGGCATCGGCACCAGCGAGGTGGAGCACGTGCTGGCTACGCAGACCCTGCCGCTGGCCCCGCTGAGGACGATGGCGATCACCGTCGAGGGCGAGCTGCCTGCCGGGGTCTCCGCCAAGGACATCATCCTCGCCGTCATCAACCGCATCGGCACGGGCGGCGGCGCCGGCTACATCGTGGAGTACCGCGGCGCCGCGATCGAGGCGCTGTCCATGGAGGGGCGGATGACGATCTGCAACATGTCGATCGAGGCGGGGGCTCGTGCCGGGCTCGTCGCGCCGGACGAGACGACCTTCGCCTACCTCAGGGGCCGCCAGCACGCCCCGACCGAGCAGGAGTGGGAGGCCGCGGAAGAGCTGTGGCGCTCGCTGCGGACCGACGATGACGCCGTCTTCGACGCGGAGATCGTCATCGACGCGGCCGAGCTGTCCCCCTACGTCACCTGGGGCACCAACCCGGGTCAGTCGGTCCCGTTGGACGCTGCCGTGCCCGATCCGGAGCACATGAGCGACGAGGGCGAGAAGGACGCGGCGGTGCGGGCGCTGGAGTACATGGACCTGCCGCCTGGGCTGCCCATGCGCGACCTCGCCGTCGACGTCGTCTTCCTCGGCAGCTGCACCAACGGTCGGATCGAGGACCTGCGCGTCGCGGCCGAGGTCCTGCGCGGCCGACGGGTCGCCGACGGGGTGCAGCTGCTGGTCGTCCCGGGCTCACACGCCGTACGCCTGCAGGCCGAGGCCGAAGGGCTGGACCGCGTCTTCATCGACGCCGGCGGCGACTGGAGGCTGGCGGGATGCTCGATGTGCCTGGGAATGAACCCTGACCAGCTGGCGCCGCAGCAGCGGTGCGCCTCGACGTCCAACCGCAACTTCGAGGGGCGGCAGGGAGCCCGCTCGCGCACGCACCTCGTCTCGCCGGCCGTGGCCGCCGCCACCGCCGTCCGCGGCACCCTCTCCAGCCCGGTCGACCTGGAGCCGGCGCGCGAGCCCGTGGGAGCGCGCTGATGCAGGCCTTCACCAGGCACACCGGCGTCGGCGTTCCCCTGCGACGCAGCAACGTGGACACCGACCAGATCATCCCGGCCCACTTCCTCAAGCGGGTCAGCCGCACCGGGTTCGAGGAAGGGCTGTTCGCGAGGTGGCGCGAGGACCCCTCGTTCGTGCTCAACCATCCCCTGTACGACATGAGCGAGCACATGGTGCTCGTGGCCGGGCCGGACTTCGGCACCGGCTCGTCGCGTGAACACGCCGTCTGGGCCCTGATGCAGTACGGCTTCCGGGCGGTCGTGTCGGCCCGGTTCGGGGAGATCTTCCGCGGCAACGCGCACAAGCAGGGGCTGCTGTGCGCGCAGGCCAGCCAGGACGACGTCGAGCTGATCTGGAAGTACCTGGAGAACGAGCCGGGCGCGACGCTCAGCGTCGACCTGGTGGGCCGGCACATCCTGGCCGGCGACATCGTGGCGCACTTCGAGGTGGACGACTACACCGCATGGCGGCTGTACCACGGCCACGACGACATCTCCCTCACGCTGCAGCATGAGCACCACATCGCGGCCTACGAGGAGCGACGCCACCCTCACCTGCCCCGCGTCACCCCCTGACCCGCGTGTGGCCGTCGGCATCAGCCGTGGTGCGCGGCGTGGGATGCTTGACGTGGCGTCGCGACGGTGGGCTAGAGTCGTGTCCCATGGCTCATCTGCTCCTCCTCGGTTGCCGCAGCGAGACCCTCTAGGTCCGGCCCTCGCTGCGGAGTCGCTGCGCGTCGGACGCCTCGCACCCGCCCAGAGGAAGCCGAACAGTGACCATCAAGACCAACCCGCAACGCGCCAGCGGAATGCCGTTCGCGCGCTACGCCCCGTTCACCCCCATCGACCTGCCGGAGCGCCGGTGGCCGAGCCGCACCATGTCGACGGCTCCCCGCTGGTGCGCGGTCGACCTGCGGGACGGCAACCAGGCCCTCATCGACCCGATGACCCCGGAACGCAAGCGTCGGATGTTCGAGCTCCTGGTCTCGATGGGCTACAAGGAGATCGAGGTCGGCTTCCCGTCGGCCAGCCAGACCGACTTCGACTTCGTGCGGCTGCTCATCGACGAGGACCTCATCCCCGACGACGTCGTCATCCAGGTGCTGACCCAGGCCCGCGAACACCTGATCGAGCGGACGTTCGAGTCCATCGTGGGCGCCAAGCAGGCGATCGTGCACCTGTACAACTCCACCTCGACGCTGCAGCGCCGGGTCGTGTTCGACACCGACATGGACGGCATCATCGACATCGCGATGAGCGGCGCCCGCTTCTGCAAGAAGTACGAGGAGCAGCTGCCCGGTGACACCGAGGTGTACTACGAGTACAGCCCGGAGTCCTATACCGGCACCGAGCTCGAGTTCGCGGCCCGGATCTGCAACCGGGTGATGGAGGTCCTCGAGCCGACGGCCGAGCGCCCCCTCATCGTCAACCTGCCGGCCACGGTCGAGATGGCCACGCCCAACGTGTACGCCGACTCCATCGAGTGGATGAGCGCGCACCTGAACCACCGCGAGCACGTTGTGCTGTCGCTGCACCCGCACAACGACCGCGGATGCGCCGTCGCCGCCGCCGAGCTGGGCTACCTGGCCGGGGCCGACCGCATCGAGGGCTGTCTGTTCGGCAACGGGGAGCGCACGGGCAACGTGTGCCTCGTGACGCTCGGCCTGAACCTGTTCTCCCAGGGCATCGACCCACAGATCGACTTCTCCGACATCGACGAGATCCGCCGGACCGTCGAGCACTGCAACCAGATGCCGGTGCCGGAACGTCATCCTTACGGGGGCGACCTGGTGTTCACCGCCTTCTCCGGCTCGCACCAGGACGCCATCAAGAAGGGCCTCGACGCGCTGCAGCGCGATGCCGACGCGGCCGGCGCCGATCTCCAGGACCACCCGTGGGCAGTGCCGTACCTACCCATCGACCCCAAGGACGTCGGCCGGTCGTACGAGGCGGTCATCCGGGTCAACAGCCAGTCCGGCAAGGGTGGCGTCGCCTACATCATGCGCACCGAGCACCACCTCGACCTACCGCGGCGGCTGCAGATCGAGTTCAGCCGGGTCATCCAGCAGTACACCGAGGTGGCCGGCGGCGAGATGTCGGCGGCAGCGATCTGGGCCGCGTTCGAGAACGAGTACCTCGTGCCCACAAACCCGGTCATGCTGCGCAAGGTGGACACGCACACCGCCGACGACGGCAAGGACATGATCACGGCCACCGTCGTGCTGGACGGAGTCGAGCGTGAGGTCCGCGGGGTGGGCAACGGCCCGATCAACGCCTTCGTCGCCGCCCTGTCCACGCAGGGCCACGACGTGCGCGTGCTGGACTACGCCGAGCACGCGCTGTCCTCCGGGGACGACGCGGTGGCCGCGGCCTACGTCGAGTGCGCCATCGACGGCGAGGTGCGCTGGGGGGTCGGCATCGACGCCAACATCGTGACCGCCTCGCTGCGCGGCATCACCAGCGCGATCAACCGGGGTCGGTAGCCCCGGGCTCCTCGCGCTGCAGGAGCCGGGCGACCGTGCCGGGGATACGGGAGGCCACCGCCAGGGCGCGGACCGGCCCTCCCGGGTTGGCCTCGTGCGCGGCCACCCCGTGCACCAGGGCGGCCAGCGAGCCGGCGTCGCGAGGAGAGAGCCCGGCGGCCAGCAGGGTGCCGGCCAGCCCGGCCAGCACGTCTCCGGCGCCGGCGGTGGCCAGCCAGGCCGGCGCACTGGAGGCGACCCGCACGGGCCAATGCACGTCCGGGTCGGCGATGACGGTGGTCCCGCCCTTGAGCAGCACCGTGGCTCCCGTCTCGTGGGCGGCGGCCTGCGCCCACGCCACCGGGTCGGCCTCGACCTCGGCGCGGGTCACCTCCTGGTGCCCGGGCCAGCCGGTGAGCAGCCGTGCCAGCTCACCGGCGTGGGGCGTGAGCAGCGTGGCGCCCGCTCGGGGGTAGTCGAACAACGACAGCGCGCCGGCGTCCACCACGCACGGGTCGTCCGACTCCAGCGCGGCGGTGACCTTCTGGACCTGCCTCTGGCTGCCGCCGTCGCTGGCGTCCGGGTCGACCCCGGGTCCCAGCACCCACGCCTGGACCCGACCCTCGGCCGGCACCACCTCGGGTGCGGCCTGCAACACGAACCCGGTGGCGCGCTCGGGTCCGACGTAGCGCACCATTCCCGCGCCGGACTCCACCGCCGCCGTACTCGTCAGCACCGCAGCCCCGGGGAAGGAGTCGCTGCCCGCCACCACCCCGACAACGCCGCGCGAGTACTTGTGGTCGGTCGTCGTCGGCACCGGCCACCGGTCCGCGACGTCGTCCTCCTCCATCCGTTCGACCCCCGCCGTGACCGTCATCTGCAGACCGATGTCCACCACTGTGAGCAGGCCCACCGCCGGCCCGGTCACCGGCAGCAGATGCACCGGCTTGGCCACCGCGAACGTCACCGTCTCGTCGGCGAAGACGGCATGCGGGCCGATGTGGTGACCGGCGGGATCCACCCCGCTGGGCGTGTCCACCGCGACGACGTAGGCCGTGTCGGGGATGCGGTCGACCAGGGCGCCCATGGCACCGCTGAGCCCGGCGCGACCGCCGATGCCCAGGAGGGCGTCCAGGACGAGGTCGGCGCCCGCGAGAGCGTCGAGGACCTCGGGAAGCAGGTCGACGTTGGCCCGCTCGACGCCGACCAGCGGCACGTGGGCGGCCTCCACCGCCTTGCGCCCGTCGGGGTGTACTGCCTCACCGACGTGCACCACCTGCACCCGGTGGTCGGGCGCCAGGTCCGCGGCGGCGAACATTCCGTCGCCACCGTTGTTCCCCGGCCCCACCAGGACCACGATCGACTCGGCTCCGAGCTCGCGAGCGCGGGCACGGACCACGCCGGCCAGCCCGTGGGCGGCGCGCAACATGAGCTCGCCCTCGTGCAGGGTGGCCATCAGCTCCGCCTCGGCCTGTTGGACGTCGGCCACGGCGTAGGCGCGGATCACGGCACACCACCGCCCGCGGCCGGCGCACTGGGTGTCCGTCTCATCCGCCTCATCCTTCCGCGATGACCACCGCTGAGGCCACTCCAGCGTCGTGGGAGAGGGAAACATGCAGGTGGCGCACCCCCAGCCGCTCGGCGCGCGCGGCCACGGTTCCCTCCACCTGCAGGTGAGGTCGGCCGTCGTCGTCGCGGGCGACGGTCACGTCGGCCCAGTGCAGACCCACCGGCGCGCCCAGGGACTTGGCCAGAGCCTCCTTGGCGGCGAACCGTGCCGCGAGGGACTCGGGCCGCAGGGTGCGCTCGGAGGCGGTGAACAACCGCTCGAGAAGGCGCGGGGTGCGCTCCAGTCGGGCGCCGAAGCGCGCGATGTCCACGACGTCGATCCCGACTCCGATGATCATCGACGCGGCCGGCTCACTCGACCGTGACCGACTTGGCCAGGTTCCGCGGCTGGTCGACGTCCAGGCCCTTGGCGGTGGACAGGTGCAGCGCGAAGACCTGCAGCGGCACGACCGTCAGCAGCGGGGCCAGCAGCGCCGGTGTGCTCGGCACTCTGATGACCTCGTCGGCGAACGGCACCACGTCCTCGTCCCCCTCCTCGGCGATGACCAGGGTCCGGGCGCCGCGGGCGCGGATCTCCTGGATGTTGGAGACCACCTTGCCGTGCAGCCCGTGCTCGGCGTTGGGTGAGGGCACGACGATGAACACCGGCTGGCCCGGCTCAATCAGGGCGATCGGACCGTGCTTGAGCTCCCCCGCCGCGAACCCCTCGGCGTGGATGTAGGCGAGCTCCTTGAGCTTCAACGCCCCTTCCATCGCGACCGGGTAGCCGACGTGCCGGCCCAGGAACAGCACGGAGCGGGTGTCGGCCATGAAGTGCGCGATCTCGTGCACACGGTCCATGTCGCGCAGCAGCGACTGGATCAGGCCGGGTATGCGGTGCAGGTCCTGCATGACGTCGGCGGCGGCGCGGCCGTGATGCTCCCCCCGCAGCTGGGCCAGGTAGAGCCCGAGCACGTAGCTGGCGGTGATCTGGGCCAGGAAGGCCTTGGTCGAGGCCACGGCGATCTCCGGGCCGGCGTGGGTGTAGAGCACGGCGTCGGACTCGCGGGGAATGGTCGAGCCGTGCGTGTTGCAGATGGACACGGTCCTGGCGCCCAGCTCGACCGCATGCCTCACCGCCATCAACGTGTCCATCGTCTCCCCGGACTGGGAGATCGACACCACCAGGGTGCGCTCGTCGATGACCGGGTCCCGGTAGCGGAACTCGTGAGCCAGCTCCACCTCCACCGGGATCCGGGTCCATCGCTCGATCGCGTACTTGGCCACCATGCCGGCGTAGGCGGCGGTGCCGCAGGCGACGATGACGATCTTGGTGATCCGCCCGAGCTCCTCCTCCGAGATGCTCATGTCGTCCAGCACCAGGCGTCCGTGTTCGTCGGTGCGACCCAGCAGCGTGTCCCGCACCGCCTGCGGCTGCTCGTGGATCTCCTTCTCCATGAAGGTCTCGAAGCCGCCCTTCTCCGCGGCGGTGGCGTCCCAGGTGACCTCGTACGCCTTCCCGTCACTGGGGGTGCCGTCGAAGTCGACCACGCTGTAGGAGTCGGCGGTGATGGTGACGATCTGGTCCTGCCCGAGCTCCAGGGCGTGACGGGTCTGCCCGATGAAGGCGGCGACGTCCGAGCCGAGGAAGTTCTCCCCCTCCCCGAGACCGACGACCAGCGGCGAGTTCCGGCGGGCGGCCACCACGGTGTCCGGGGAGTCCGCGTGGACGGCCAGCAGCGTGAAGGCACCCTCGAGCTCGTTCACGACCTCGCGCATCGCCCGGGTCAGGTCGCCGCTGCGGTCGTAGGCGCGGCTGAGCAGATGAGCGACGACCTCGGTGTCGGTCTCACTGGTGAACTCCAGACCGTCGGCCAGCAGCCGGGTGCGCAGCGCATGGAAGTTCTCGATGATCCCGTTGTGCACGAGCGCGAGCTTCCCCTCGGGACCGCCGCGGTGCGGGTGGGCGTTGGCGTCGGTCGGCCCCCCGTGGGTGGCCCAGCGCGTGTGCCCGATCGCGGTGGCGGCCGCGGGCATCTGCGACTCGCTGAGCGCGGTGTGCAGGTTGGTCAGCTTGCCGGCGCGCTTGCGTGAGACCAGCCTCCCCTCGGCGGCCAGCGCCACCCCGGCGGAGTCGTAGCCCCGGTACTCCAGACGGCCCAGACCCTCCATCACCACGGCAAGAGCCTTCTCGCTCGACTCGGGCCCGACATAGCCGACGATTCCACACATGCCGCTCACCCTAATCCGTCACGAGGCCGTGAGACGGGCACAATGACCGGCATGGCCGACACCGCTGCCACGCTGCCCTCCCCCTACGTGGAACTGGACCGCGCCTCCTGGGCCCGGCTGCGCGAGCACTACCCGATGGAGCTCGACGCCGACGACGTTGCGCGGCTGCAGGGCCTGGAGGACCGGCTGGACCTGTACGAGGTCGAGCAGGTGTACCTGCCGCTGTCACGACTGCTGGCCTTCTACGACCGGGCAACGCGAGACCTGCACCAGGTGACCACCGACTTCCTCGGTGAGAAGCGCGCCCGCACCCCGTTCGTCGTCGGCGTCGCCGGCTCGGTCGCCGTGGGCAAGTCGACCACCGCGCGTATCCTGGCCGAGCTCATCTCACGCTGGGAGTCCCGGCCCTCGGTCGAGCTGGTGACCACGGACGGCTTCCTGTACCCCAACGCCGTGCTCGAGCAGCACGACCTCATGACCCGCAAGGGTTTTCCCGAGTCCTACGACCGGCGGGCCCTGCTGCGCTTCGTGGCCGAGGTGAAGGCGGGTAAGGCCGAGGTGCCGGCGCCGGTGTACTCGCACCTGACCTACGACATCGTCCCGAACGAGCAGATCGTGGTGCGCGCACCCGACGTGCTGATCGTCGAGGGCCTGAACGTGCTCCAGCGGCCCCAGCCCAGAACCGGCAACCGGTCCGGGGTCGCCGTGAGTGACTTCTTCGACTTCTCGGTCTACGTCGACGCCCATGTGGACGACATCAAGGCATGGTTCGTACGACGGTTCCTCCGGCTGCGCGAGACCGCGTTCGCGCAGCCCGAGTCGCACTTCCACCGCTACGCCAGCCTGTCCGACGACGCCGCCATCGACCTGGCCGAGAACATCTGGGAGACCATCAACGCGCCGAACCTGCGGCAGAACATCATGCCGACGCGCAGCCTGGCCACCTTGGTGCTGTCCAAGGGAGAGGACCATTCGGTCCGGCGGGTGCGCCTACGCCGCCTGTGAGCGACGCGCGAGGTGTAGAACTGAGGGATGGACTCCACGCAGCCGACCACGGACTCCGCGGGTCAGACCCGCACCGAGCACGACTCGATGGGCGAGGTGCAGGTGCCCGTCGACGCGTTGTACGCAGCGCAGACCGCTCGCGCGATGCAGAACTTCCCGATCTCCGGTCAGCCCCTGCCGGTGGAGATCGTGCACGAGCTGGCCCGGATCAAGCAGGCCGCGGCCCGGGTGAACGCCGACCTGGAGGTGGTCGACCCCGAGATCGCGAACGCCATCGCGGCGGCCGCGGCTGAGGTGGCGGCGGGTGAGCACGACGGCCAGTTCCGCATCGATGTCTTCCAGACCGGGTCGGGCACCTCGACGAACATGAACGTCAACGAGGTGGTGGCCCGTCTGGCCAGCACCTCCGGCGACGAGTCGGTGCACCCGAACGACCACGTCAACGCCGGCCAGTCCAGCAACGACACCTTCCCGACAGCGCTGCGGGTGATGGCGGTGCGCCTGACACGGCAACGGCTCGACCCGGCCCTGGAGCACCTGCAGACGGCCTTGGCCGCGAAGGCGGAGGAGCTGCGGGAGGTGGTGAAGGCGGGGCGCACGCACCTGATGGACGCGGTGCCCGTCACGCTCGGCCAGGAGTTCGCGGGCTACGCGCGACAGATCGAGCTCGGTCGGGAGCGGCTCGACGCCGCCGCCGGGCACGCCGCCGAGCTACCGCTGGGCGGCACCGCGGCCGGCACGGGGCTCAACGCGCATCCCGAGTTCGCTTCTCGGGTGATCGCCCGCCTGGCCGAGGAGCTGGACCTGGAGCTCGTCGAGGCCAGCGACCACTTCGAGGCCCAGTCGGCTCAGGACGCCCTGGTGGAGCTGTCCGCCGCCTGCAAGGTGGTCGCTGTGTCGCTCACCAAGATCTGCAACGACCTGCGGTGGATGGGTTCGGGTCCCCGGGCCGGGCTGGGTGAGATCCACCTGCCCGACCTGCAACCGGGGTCGAGCATCATGCCCGGCAAGGTGAACCCGGTCGTTCCCGAGGCGACGCTCATGGTCTGTGCCCGCGTGATGGGCAACGACACCACGATGACCGTCGCCGGGGCCTCCGGCGCCTTCGAGCTCAACGTCATGCTCCCCGTCATGGGGGCCTGCACCGTGGAGTCGCTGACCATCTTGGCGTCCAGCTCGCGGGTCCTGGCCGACTCCGTGATCGACGGCATCGAGGCCGACGAGGCGCGGTGCCGCGAGATGGCGCAGAGCTCGTCCTCGATCGTCACCCCGTTGAACCGATGGATCGGCTACGAGAACGCCGCCAAGGTCGCCAAGCAGTCGCTGGCCAATGAACAGACCATCCGGGAAGTGGTCATCGCCCGCGGGCACGTCGATGACGGCGACCTGACCGAGCAGCAGATGGACGAGGCGCTGGACGTGCTGAAGATGGCCCGACCGCACGAGTCCCCTTCCCGTGAGCGTCGACCTTGACCCTCGCCGCCGCGCACCGCGGGCTCACAGGTCGGCGTACCGGGCCCGGGCCATGCTGTAGATGCCGAAGGCCACGAAGCCCGCGGCGATGACCGCCAGGGTGAGGCTCCCGAACGGCTCGTTGGCCAGGGTGCGCACCGCGCCGTCGAGGCCGGTCGCCTGATCGGGGTCGGTGGTCCACGCAGCCCAGCCGAAGAGCAGGCCCACGAGCCCCAGTGCCACTCCCTTGGCGCCGTAGCCCACCAGGCCCGCCAGCTCGACAGCACGCCCCAGCTTTCCGGGAGCGTTGTCGTCGAGGTCCTCCAGGAACCTCTTGGTGACCCCCTTCCACACGTGGTAGCCGCCGACGCCGACCACGCCCAGCCCGACCGCCCCGACCAGGACCTGCCCCGCAGGCGCGCTCATCAGGGTGGTGGTGAAGTCGGAGGTCGTCTTGCCGCTGTCGGTACTGCTCCCACTGGCGAACTTCCAGGTCGTCCAGGCCAGGACGGCGTACACACCGGCCTTGCCCGCATCCTTGAACCGGTCCGCCACCGAGACCGCGTCGGTCTTCGCGCCCGGCCGGTACCCGGCGATCGCATCGAGCAGCTGCCAGATCGTCAGCCCGGCGTACCCCACCACCCCGACCCAGAGCATCACGCCACCCAGGGGCAGCTGCGCGACGGCCTGCAACGCACCGGCCTGGTCGGCCTCCCCACCCCGCCCGGCCACGATCTGGACGACGATGCCGGCGATGAGGATGTGCAGCAGGCCGTTGACGGCGTACCCCGCGCGAGCCATCCACTCCAACGCCGGGTGGTCACCGATGTCGTCCGCAACCTGCTCTGCACTACGGGTCATCGGCTCAGTGTGTGCGAAAGGGCGGCAACACGCCACTGACCAGCGTGTCGCCGCCCTGTCGCCGGCGTGGTGCGGGTGCTCAGTACCAGTTGTTGGCCTGGCTGTGCGACCAGGCAGCACACGGTGAGCCGTAGACGCTCTCGATATACCCCAGGCCCCACTCGATCTGGGTGGCCGGGTTGGTCTGCCAGTCTGACCCGGCGGCGGCCATCTTCGACCCCGGCAGCGACTGCGGGATGCCGTAGGCCCCGGAGGAGGGGTTGTTCGCTGAGGGGTTCCACCCGCTCTCCTTCGCCCACAACGAGTCGAGGCAGCCGAACTGCTCGCCGCTCCAGCCGTAGCTGCCGAGCATCGAACGTGCGATGGAGCGGGGGTCCCCGGAGGGCGCCGGGGCGGAGGCAGCCTCCCGCTGCGGCGGCGCCGTCTCGCGCTCGGAGGACCGCGACGCGGCCTGGCTCTCCCGCTCGGCAGCCGCGGCCTCCTCGGCCCGCTCGGCAGCCGCGGCCTCCTCGGCCCGCTCGGCAGCCGCGGCCTCCTCGGCCCGCTCGGCAGCCGCGGCCTCTTCGGCCCGCTCGGCAGCCGCGGCCTCTTCGGCCCGCTTGGCAGCCGCGGCCTCCTTCGCGCGGGCTCGCTGTGCTGCCTCGTCCTTCTTCTCGGCCTGCTTGGACGCCGCCTGGGAGCCCTTCGCACCGGCGTCCTGCGCGGCCTGGGCGGCGGACAGGTTGAGCACGGCACGGTCGGCCCGTGCGGTTCCCTCGCCCACGTCGGACAGCGCGCCGTCCCGCAGGCCGACGACCGCAGAGTCCGCGAGCAGCGGGGCACCCTCGTTGACCGACGCGCGCGCCGTCTCGGTGTCAGGGCCAGAGGCGGAGCCGTAGGCCGCGAAGCCAGCCATCGCCACCGAGGCGGCAACGAGGGCGGCACTCACCCCGGTCGCGGGGTGCTGAGGAAGCGTCGGCCGAACGTGCCGGCCGCTGGCCGTACGCTCGAACGACACCTCGTCAGCGCGCTGCGGCTCGTCGGCCTGAGCGCGGGCAGGCAGGACGTCGGGCATGGAGAACCTCCGATGGGAACAGCGGTGTGCATCACGGGGCTCGCGGACCGGGTCGACGCGAGCGTTACCAGTTCGTGACCTGGTCTATTCAGACTGGCACCGCGACGGCGGCGATATCAAGCTGACGGGGCCATTCGTGGGCAAGGTCACACGAGGGCGTGTCGCACGGGGAAGACTCTGCCCGCTGCGACGGCCTGCGGGCCCACCCCAGGCGTCGGAGGCGTCGCGGGACGTGGGTGCCGGTCCCGCGCCGATCGGGCGCCAGCGTCAGTGCTCCAGCGCCGTGCCCTCCAGCAGCTCGGTGACCAGGGCCGCGATGGGGCTGCGTTCGCTGCGCGTGAGCGTGATGTGTGAGAAGAGCGCATTGCCCTTCAGCTTCTCGATGATCGCGGCGACCCCGTCGTGGCGGCCCACCCGCAGGTTGTCGCGCTGGGCGACGTCGTGGGTGAGCACCACGCGCGAGCTCTGCCCGACGCGGGAGAGGACCGTCAGCAGCACGTTGCGCTCCAGCGACTGGGCCTCGTCGACGATCACGAAAGCGTCGTGCAGCGAACGACCGCGGATGTGGGTCAGCGGTAGCACCTCGAGCAGGTCGCGCGCGACGATCTCCTCCACCACCTCTTTGGACACCACCGCCCCCAGGGTGTCGAACACCGCCTGGGCCCACGGCCCCATCTTCTCGTTCTCCGACCCGGGGAGGTAGCCGAGATCCTGACCACCGACCGCGTAGAGGGGTCGGAACACGATCACCTTGCGGTGCTGTCGGCGCTCCATCACGGCTTCGAGCCCGGCGCACAGCGCTAGCGCGCTCTTGCCCGTCCCTGCTCGCCCCCCCAGGCTGACGATGCCCACGTCGGGGTCCATCAACAGGTCGAGGGCGATCCGCTGCTCCGCCGAGCGACCATGCAGCCCGAAGGCGTCCCGGTCCCCGCGCACCAGCCGCACGGCGCCGTCGGCCCCCACGCGCCCCAACGCGCTGCCCGAGGGCCCGAAGACCATCAGCCCGGTGTGACAGGGCAGCTCGCTGGCCGAGGGCGTGGCCAGGCGGCCGGTCTCGTAGAGCGAGGCCATCTCGGCGTCGGTGACGTCGAGCTGGCTCATCCCGGTCCATCCGCTCTCCACCGCCAGCTCGGCGCGGTACTCCTGGGCGTCCAAGCCCACCGCGGACGCCTTGACCCGCATCGGCAGGTCCTTGCTCACCACGGTGACGTCACACCCTTCGCCGGCCAGGTTGGTGGCCACCGCAAGGATCCGTGTGTCGTTGTCGGCGAGCCGGAAGCCCGCGGGCAGCCCCTGAAGGTCGGTGTGGTTCAGCTCCACGCGCAGCGAGCCCCCATGCTCCCCGGTCGGCACGGGCTCGCTGAGCGTCCCGTGCCGGACCCGCAGGTCGTCGAGCAGACGCAGTGCCTCACGCGCGAAGTACCCCAGCTCGGGGTGATGACGCTTGGCCTCGAGCTCACTGATGACCACCACCGGAAGCACGACCTCATGCTCGGCGAAGCGCAGCATCGCCTGCGGGTCCGAGAGCAGCACCGAGGTGTCGATGACGTAGGTCTTCAGATCCTCGGCCAGCTCGCTCACCGGGGTCACCGCCCCGCCGGTGCCCGTCGTGGGTGCGGCGCCCAACCTCGTCGTGCGGGTGGAATGCATGCGACTCCCTACCGGTGTCGCCGCCGCGGGTGTGGCTCGCGGCGGTCAGGTGCGTCCGTGATCGGCCGCACCGTCGTCGGCGTGGAGCCGTGGTCGGCCCCCCGCCCAGAGCACTTGCCCCATCTGGTGAGCCTCCTCCGGGCGAAGGCGGTCGCCCTCGCTGCTCCGACGGTATGGCAACCGGGCCGCTGCGGCAGCGTGGCGCGCCGCCGCGCGTGTCGTGGACTAGGCGCCGTACCGACGCTCTCGCTCGGCGTAGGAGCGGAGCGCCCGGAGGAAGTCGACCTTGCGGAAGTCCGGCCAGAACGCCTCACAGAAGTAGAACTCGCTGTGCGTGCTCTGCCAGAGCAGGAAGCCACCGAGCCGCTGCTCGCCGCTGGTCCGGATGACCAGGTCCGGATCAGGCTGACCCTTGGTGTACAGGTGGTCGGCGATGTGCTCGATCTCCAGCGTCTGCGACAGCTCACGTAGTGACGTACCGCGGTCGGCGTGCTCGGCGAGCAGCGAGCGCACGGCGTCCGCGATCTCACGCCGGCCGCCGTACCCGATGGCCACGTTGACCCACATGCCCGGCAGCTCGGCCGTGGTCGCCGCCGCCTGGTCGAGCTGACGGCGTGTCCGCTCGGGCAGCAGGTCGCTGGCCCCCACGACGTGCAGCCGCCATCTCCGGCTCGCCGCCAGGTCGTCCACGACGGCGGAGATGATCCGCAGCAGGGGGTCGAGCTCCTGGGGCGGCCGGTCGAGGTTGTCGGTGGACAGCAGCCACAGGGTGACGACCTCGACGCCTGCCTCCTCACACCACCCCAGCAGCGGTTTGATGTTCTCCGCCCCCGCCCGATGGCCGGCAGCGGTGCCGGCGCCGCGCTGCCGGGCCCAGCGCCGGTTGCCATCGAGCATCACGCCCACGTGCCGGGGGATGCCCGAGCTCGGGATGGACTTGGCCAACGACGCGTTGTAGGCCCGGTAGATGAGATCACTCAGCGAGGCCATGTCACCCAACCTACTGGGCTCCGCGGCCGAGGAGCGGCACTGAACTGCGGCGGACCAGCACACGCCCAGCGAACTTACGGGAACGTAGGTTAGCGTGGCCGCCATGACGCCGCGCAGCCACCCAGAGCGCGAGGAGTCAACCGTGGGTCACATGGCCCACGACATCACCGAAGCCGCGGCCGACGTGGCGGCCACCCTGAAGCCCAAGCTGCGCGGCTGGCTGCACCTGGGCATGGTGCCGCTGGCCCTCGCCGCCGCGATCGTGCTCGTGGTGCTGGCTCCGACCACCCTGGGCCGCGTGTCCGCGATCGTGTTCGGGATCACGGCCGTGCTCCTGTTCGCCACCTCGGCGACCTACCACCGCGGGCGCTGGAAGCCGCCGGTCAGCAAGCTGCTCAAGCGCCTCGACCACGCCAACATCTTCCTCATCATCGCCGGCACCTACACCCCTATGGCCGTGATGCTGCTCCCCAGCGACAGCGCCCGGACCCTGCTGTGGATCGTGTGGTCGGGAGCGGTGGCGGGCATCCTGTTCCGGGTCTTCTGGGTGGGGGCACCCCGCTGGCTGTACACCCCGGTCTACGTCGCCCTCGGCTGGGTGGCCGTCATCTACATCGTTCCGTTCTACCGCAACGGTGGGCTGGTCGTGGTGCTCCTCATCGCGGCCGGCGGCCTGCTCTACACGCTCGGGGCCGTGGTCTACGGCTTGAAGCGACCGAACCCCTCGCCACGCTGGTTCGGCTTCCACGAGGTCTTCCACGCCTTCACCGTGGCCGCCTTCATCACCCACTACATCGCGGTCTCGTTGTCCGTGTACGGTGCTACTCCGGTCGCTGCGTAGCACCGTCCTCCGGGCGGTCACCCGGCTCGTCGGCGTCCGCGCTCTCGCGCTCGGCCCGTAGACGCTGCGCCTCGCGATGTCGTATCCGGCGTAGGCGTCGGGTCAGGTCGCGGCCGAGGAACCACACCACCAGGGCGAGGCCGAACAGGACCAGGAAGCCCCCTAGCCCGGCGGTGAACTCGACGTCGCTGACGTTCACGACGCCCGCTCTACCTGCTCGCCGCCCTCGTGGCCGACACCCCCGGAGCGCTCCTCCTCGACACCGTCGGAGTGCCCCTCGCTGGCCCGCAGCTCGTCCTGCGGAGTGTCTGCCTCCTCCGCCGCCTCAGCGACCTTCTGCGGGGGCTCGGGTAGGGGCGAGGTGTAGGCGGCCCTCAGGGTGCCGTCGTCGTGGCGCGCCGGCGGCGCGGCACCGAGGGCGTCCATCTCGGCCACCGGTCCCAGGCCGGCGAACAGGTCGTCCTCGGGCAGGTCCACGGGCACGAGGGACACTGCGAGCTCGAAGTCCTCGGTGGGGTGCACCCGTCGCTGGATCTCCATCGGGATGGAGAACCACATGCCGTCCGGGTCCACCTGCGTCGCGTGGGCCAGCAAGGCCGCGTCCCGGTCGGCGAAGTGGTCGTCGCACCGGACATGGGTGTGGATCGCCCGCTCGGGGCGGTCGGCCAGGCGCTCGATCCATTCGGCGAACGGGGACTCCAACCCCTCGTCGAGCATCGCCTGGTGCAGCTTGCGCAGCCGCTCTGGGGAGAACATGGTGTAGTAGACCTTCAGCGGCTGCCACGGCGGGCCGGCGTGGTGAAAGGCATCGGGATCTCCGGCCGCCTGGAAGGCGGCCATGCTGACGGTGTGGGTCATCACGTGGTCGGGGTGGGGGTAGCCGCCGTTCTCGTCGTAGGTGGTGATGACGTGCGGGCGGAACTCGCGGATGACCCGCACCAGCGCCTCGGTGGTGACCTCGACAGGCTCGAGCGCGAAACAGCCCTCCGGCAGGGGCGGCAACGGGTCCCCTTCCGGTAGGCCCGAGTCCACGAAGCCCAGCCAGGTGTGCTGGACGCCGAGAGCCTGCGCCGCCGCTGCCATCTCGTCGCGCCGCACCTGGGACAGGTCGGCGATGCTGTCGGCATGGGCGGCGAGCTGGGGGTTGAGGATGTCGCCACGCTCTCCACCGGTGCACGAGACCACCAGGACCTCCACCCCCTCGGCCACGTACTTGGCCGAGGTGGCGGCCCCCTTGGAGGACTCGTCGTCGGGATGGGCGTGGATCGCCATCAGCCTCAGGCCCTGTTCCACCTGTGCTCCTTGGGGTCGTCCGGGTGGGCACACCCGAGACGTTGATCCGGGTGCGAGATACTGGACACATCATCTCATCCGTCCCTCGTTCCCCCGCCCGAGGAGGGCAGCACCTTGGCCGTCGCCGTCACGCGCAGGCTCCGCTGGTGGCTGACAGGAGCCGTCGGCGTCGGCGCGATGACCGCGGTCGCGGTGTGGTTCGGCGTGGCTGCCGCATCGGGGAAGGTCAACTGGGTGAACACCGGCTTCGAGGTCGTGGCGGACAACGAGGTGGACGTGCGCTTCGACCTCCACCGTGACCCCGACCGCCCGGTGCGGTGCGTGATCGAGGCTCAGGATGAGCAGCACTTCGTCGTGGGGCGGACGACCACGCGAGTGGCTGCTGCCTCGCGGTCGCCCAGTCGCCACGTGGCCACGGTTCGCACCGCCGCCCCGGCGGTGACCGGCTACGTCGACACCTGTGAGTACCTCGACGCGCAGCCGTGACACGGCCGGAGTGAATGCGGTCTTTTGGTCGCTTTCATGCACGTTGCTAAAATGAATGACTTGTCCGGGCGTGGATCGTGACCTGAGTTCGTCGGTCACACAGCCCGGACGTTGTTTTTCTGCCCCGACCGAGGAGTAAGCATCGTGACCGAGACCGCCAAGGCAACGTCGAGCTTCCTGACGCAAGAGGCCTACGAGCGTCTGCAGTCCGAGCTGAAGGAGCTGTCCGGGCCCGGGCGCACCGAGATCGCGAAGCGGATCGAAGCGGCCCGTGACGAGGGTGACCTGAAGGAGAACGGTGGCTACCACGCCGCCAAGGAGGAGCAGGGCAAGATGGAGGCCCGCATTCGCCAGCTCCAGCACCTGCTGGACAACGCCACCGTCGGGGCAGCCCCCACCGGGGAAGGGGCCATCGAGCCGGGCACCGTCGTGACCGTCGAGATGTTCGGCGACACCGAGAAGTTCCTCATCGGCAGCCGCGAGATCACCCACGGTGGCGACAGCATCGACGTCTACAGCGAGCGCTCCCCCCTGGGTGCCGCCATCCTCGGACAGCAGGCCGGCGACACCGTCAGCTACGAGGCTCCGAACGGCAAGTCGATCGAGGTCAAGATCGTCAGCGCCGAGGCCTACCGCCCCTGACCGCCCACGACCTCGGCGGCCAGTGAGGCCGCGGCCTGCGGACGGTCCTCGGCGAGGAGCCCGATCGCGGCCAGCACGTACGACGAGTCGAGGATGACCCTGGCGCGATCCGGTGGCTGCCACCCGCCACCGACGTCGCTCAGCACGGGGCCCACCGCGCCGCGGGCTCGGTGCGGCCCTTCGCGCCGGAAGACCCCACCAGAGACGACGACGGTCCGCACCTCGCCCAGCGCGCGGGGTTCGGCCGTGGGCTGGTGCGGACGCGCGTGGCGACGGGCCGCGATCAGCGCACACAGCCCGGACAGCTGCAGGTCGGCGTGCCGCTCCCGACTGCTCTGTGACGCCGTACCGGGCCGGGTGACCACAGTCTGCGCCCACTGCTCCAGCTCAGGGCCCACGGGCAGCGCCTCATGGCCTGCCGCCGCGATCACTCCCCCGGCGCTGTAACGCATGCCGAGGTCGCCCTCGACCGTGCGGGCCACCCGCAAGCTGCCCACGACGTCGTGCCGTGGGGCCGCCTCACCCCCGTGCGGCTCCACGGCCGAGTACACATCGGTGGTCGCTCCCCCGACGTCGATCACCATGACGTCCTCCCCGGTCACCTGTCTCAGCACGCCCACGGCCACCCGGATGGTGTCCGGGGTAGCGGCACGCACCGCCGAGGCGAACGCCGGATGGCGCGACAGCTGCTTGCCGCCGATCACGTGCGAGAGGAACGCGCCGCGGATGGCCGCGCGCGCCGGCTCGGGCGAGACGTGGCCGATCCGTGGCAGCACGTTGCCCGCCGTGGCGGTGGTCACTCCGGCCGCGACCAGGATCGCCTGCACCTGTGCGGTGGCGTCCCGGTTGCCCGCTGCCACCACCGGCAGGTTCAGACCGGCCTGCGCCAGCCGCGTCGCGTTGTGTAGGAGCGTGTCCGCGTTCCCGCCGTCCGTTCCGCCCACGAGCAGGACCAGGTCGGCCGCGGCCAGGCGCAGTCCCTGCACCTCCTGCTCACCCAGGCGCCCACTGCTGAGGAACACCACGCTCGCACCGGCGGACAGTGCCACCATCCGCCCGGCGCGAGCCGTGACGTCCCTCTCGAAGCCCACCACCGCCAGTCGCAACCCGCCGCCTGCGCTGGAACACGCCAGCACATGTCCCCCGTCGTGCAGCAGCGGCGCAGGCGCCTGAGCCGCTACGAGGTCGCGCACCTGGGCCACGCCCTCCCACACGTCCCGGTCGCTGGTCGTGGCGGTCGACGCGGTGGCCAGGAGCCGTCCGGCATCGGGGTCGACCAGCGCGCCCTTGGTGTAGGTGGACCCGATGTCCAGGCAGAGCAGGTTCAGGACAGCAACCTGGTCACGGTCGAGAAGAGCAGAGCGAGCGCCCCGGCCAAAGTGATGAACAAGCCGATCAGCACCTTCCGGCTCGCCGCCATGATGAGGCGAGGCCTCTCCTCGGCACCGAAGCCCTCGACGCTGCCGACGTCGGTCGAGCCGGGTGGAGCGCCCAACCCGTCCTGTGGCTCGGCGTCGGTCCGCAGGGCCCGCCGCTCGCTTCGCCCACCGAGGAAGACGGTGAGCCCGACCAGAACGACCGCGACGGGAAGCCCGAACCCCAGAGCCACCTCCGAGGTGGACCACGACTCGGCCTGCGCCGGGACAGCGAAAGGTGGTGCGCGCATGTGCGACAACCTACGCGCCCGGGCGGGCGGAATCGGAATGACGTGGCCCCGGGGGACGTTCCCTCGGATGTGAGCTTCTTCTCAGCCAAGCCTGTTCGCGGCTCCGCCGCCGCCCCGGTCCCGAGTCGACACGAGGTGCTCGACGCACCGCTGCGAGGGCCGTGGGGCGAGCACGCCGAGGTGCTCTACGTGGCCATGGGGTGCTTCTGGGGCGCTGAACGCCTCTACTGGTCACTGCCGGGGGTGATCAGCACGGCGGTCGGATACATGGGTGGCCAGACCGCGGACCCCACCTATCGCGACGTGTGCACGGGACGGACGGGCCATACCGAGACCGCCCAGGTCGTGTACGACCCGCGGGTCGTGACCCCCGCAGAGCTGCTCAAGGTGTTCTGGGAGAACCACGACCCCACGACGCGCAACCGGCAGGGCAACGACATCGGCACGCAGTACCGCTCCGCCATCTACTGGACGACGCCGGAGCAGGAGGAGGCGGCGCAGGCCACGCAGGCTGCCTTCCAAGGGGTGTTGACCGACCACGGCCACGGTGCCATCACCACGGAGATGGCATCGGCGCAGGCCGCGGGAGAGTTCTTCTACGCCGAGGCGGAGCACCAGCAGTACCTGCACAAGCACCCGCGGGGCTACTGCAACCACGGCCCCCACGGTCTGACCTGCCCGATCGGCCTCGTGCGCCAGGACGAGCTCCCCGCTCAACGCGACATCACCGGCTGAGCGCCGGAACCGCGCTGACCTGACCTGGTCGTCGCGCCGCGGCGGCGGACCACGTCAGTGCGGTTCCGGCGACGCCTCCTGCGTGTCCGGCCGGGTCACCCGCTGCCAGACGAGCAGGGTGAGGGTGATCATCGAGAAGCCGAAGGCGAAGTCCTCGATCGGGGAGTTCCACCCGACGCGCAGGCCGGTGATCTGCTGCGGGTCGTAGCCCACGATCGTGCCCTCGGCCTTGGTGAGCCACCCGTCGACCGGGATCTGGAAACCCCAGACGATGAGCATGCTCAACCAGAACTGCGCCGTCCGCAAGATCCCGGTGCGCAGCCAGAGCAGCTCGATCCCCAGCACCAGGAGGACCGAACAGAGCGCGATGAGGGTGTACTCAGGCATCGGTCCCCCGCGCTCCGCGCGCCTGCGCCGGCTCGCCCTGACCCGCCCACGGCGCCGGGCCTCCTTTCACCCAGGTCAGGCAGCGACCCACCGCTTCGTAGGTCAGCACGCCGCAGATCGGCACGACCAGGAAGAACACCAGCTCTTCGATCGGCATCGGGCCCAGGTGCAGCCCGGTGATGAACTCGTCGGCGTAGAACCAGGAGCCTCGGTAGATGCCCCACAGGTCCCAGGCGACGAAGACCACCACGGTGGGCACCAGCGCGGTCACCAGGGCGCGCGGCCGGCGCCAGACCCGGGCTCCCAGCACGAGCTCCAGCGGCAGGGTGATCGCCAGGCACCCGGCCATCACGAACAGGTAGTGCCAGTGGCTCACCCCGTGCCCCCGCCCCCGGGCAGCGCACGTGGCGGAGTCAGCATCAACCGGGCGGCGTACCCCGCCTTGCGCCACGTGGGCAGCCGCAGCCGGCCCGAGAACACGTCGTAGTCGGCGTCCTCGATCAGGTCCAGGATGCGGGCGTACAGGCCTCGGGCGGTCTGCACGCACCGGGCCGAGGTCGCGGGCAGGTAGGCCAGACCTTCCTGCGCCGAGCGGTACAGCTCCCGCGTCCGCGCGATCTCGAAGGACATCAGCGCCGCGAACTGCGGGGTCGGCGCGTCGACGTCGCGCGGGACGCCGAACCGCTCCAGGTCCGCCAGCGGCAGGTAGGTACGGCCGAGGTCGCGGTCCTCGGCGAAGTCGCGCAGGAAGTTCGTCAGCTGGAACGCGACCCCCAGGTCCCGGGCGGGACCCAGAGCGCGCGCGTCGGTCGGGCGCAGCACCGGCAGCATCATCTCGCCGATCACCGCCGCCGACCCGTCCATGTAGCCCATCAGGTCCTCGAAGGTGCGGTAGCTGTCCTGAGTGAGATCCATGGCCATCGCCGCGAAGAAGCGGTCGAAGCACTCGGGGTCGATCTCGCGCCGGCGTGCGGTCTCGGCGGACGCCCGGATCACCGGATGCGCGGAGCGCTCACCCCGCATCGCCCGGCCGAAGTCCTCGGCGAAGGCGGTCAGCGCCTCCTGGGTGGCGGCCACCGTCTGCGCGTCCGCACTGGTAGCGCCGGGTGCGTCCACGATGTCGTCGGCGCTGCGGCACAGCGAGTACACGGCGTACACGTCGTACCGCTGTCGCGGCGGCAGGATGCGCGCGCCCCAGTAGTAGGTGGTCCCGTACTGACGGGTGATCTGGCGGCACAGGTCCTCATCGGGGCCGGGGGTGAAGCTCATGCCGCAGCGTCCTCCAGGTACGACATCGCCCGTGCCGCCGCCAGCCTGCCGCTGATGAGCACCATCGGCACCCCGACCCCAGGGGTCGTGCCGGCACCGGCGAAGAACAGCCCCGGCACCGCCTTCGGGGCGTTCCGCGGTCGGAAGGGGCCGGTCTGCCGGAACAGGTGGGACAGCGAGAACGGCGTCCCCGACGACAGACCCTGGTCCGCCCAGTCGTCGGGGGTCACCAGCTGCTCGGCCCGGATGTCGGTCGGGTAGCCCTCGGCCTCCAGGAACGCGAGCAGACGCTCGCGCATCGGGCCCCGCTCGTCCTCCCAGCGCACCGAGCCACTGAGGTCGGGCACCGGCTCCAGCACGAACAGGGTGCTCCCGCCCTCCGGCGCGCGCTGCGGAGCGGTCACGGTCGGCACGGTGACCAGGCGCGACGGGTCGCTCATCAACCGGCCACCGCCGATGAGCTCGTCGAAGCTGCGCTCCCAGTCGTGCCCGAAGTGGATGTTGTGATGCAGGAACTGCTCCTGCGTCGCTCCGCCGGTGCCGACGTGCCAGACCACCGCGGATGGTGAGTACCGGGGACGGCGCAACGACAACGGCGTGCTCATGTCGGCCAACAGGGTCCGGTACGTCGTGGGGATGTCCTGGGTACTCACGACCGCGTCGGCGGGTAGGTACTCCTGATCCACGACCACACCGGTCACCCGGCCGGAGGAGTCCCGCGGCAGCACGCTGACCGTCGCATCGAGCCGGATCTGCACCCCGGCCTGGCTCGCGGCCCGGGCCATGGCACGGGGCAGGGCGTGCATCCCCTCGTCCGGGAAGTACACGCCGTTGATGGCGTCCATGTAGGAGATCACTGCGTAGATGCCCCGTGCCTCGTGCGGCGCCAACCCCGCGTACAGCGCCTGGAAGGTGAACAGTCTTCGCAGCCGCTGGTCGGTGAAGCGCTTACCCACCAAGGAGGACAGGTTGCCGAAGGCGCCCATGCGCACGAGGTCCAGCGCCGGAGCGGGACGGCTGACCAGACCCAGCGGCGAGTCGAAGTTGCGATCGATGAAGTGGGGCATCTCCACCTCGTACAACCGCCGCAGCCACGGCACGAACTCGTCGAAGGCCTCGGCGTCGCCGGGCCCACACATCCGTGCGATCTGGTCCCGCATCGCCTCGTGGTCGCTCCAGATGTCCATCCGGCTGCCATCGGCGAAGAACGCCCGGTAGGCCGGATCCAGGCGCGTCATCGGAAGCAGGTCCAGGCTGCCTCCGGCGGCGGCCAGGGTGCTCTCGATGAGGTCGGGCATCGTCAGCACCGTCGGACCGAGGTCGAAGGTGTGCCCGGCCTCGGACTCCTCTCCCGCCAGTCCTCCCACCTGGGAGCGCGCCTCGAGCACGTGCACGTCGTGCCCGCTACGGCTGAGGTGGCAGGCGGCGGCAAGGCCGGACAGGCCGGCCCCGATGATGACGATGCGGCTCATGGACGTCCTTGGGGTGGTGTCGTGGTGCTCGGGCCTGGTCGGCGGGGGCCGTCCAGATGAAGGTTCAACGGTCCCACCGGTGCCAGGGTGACTCCGGCGCGAGGGGTCAGGTCACCGCTGAGGAAGCGCAGCCGATGCTCGCTGAGCGCACCCAGGGCGGTGCGCATGAGCAGCTGCGCGTAGTGCCGACCCAGGCAGGTGCGCGGCCCGGCGGCGAAGGGGATGTACCCCCAGTAGCCGGCCGGCGGCTCGGCCGCCTCGAACCGCTCCGGGCGGAAGGCGGTCGGTTCGGGCCACAGGGCGGGATCGCGGTGAGTGAGGTAGGGGCTGTACAGCACCAGGGTGCCTTCGGCGATGTCGACACCGGCGACCGTGATGTCGCGGGCGGCTCGGCGGCTGCCGGTCCATCCGGCGGGATACAGCCGCAGGGTCTCGGCCATCGCGGCCTCGTGTCGCTCCGGCTGCAGCAGGTCGGGGTCGGCGGCGACGTGCGCCAGCAGCCAGGCCAGCGTATGCGCCGTGGTGTCGTAGCCCGCCGCCAAGGCGACGCGCATCTCCGCGATGCCGCCGTGGGCGGCGAACACCTCGGCCAGGCTCCCCGGGGGCGGGTCGTCCAGGGCGCGCTGCAGGCGAGCGTCCATCGCGCGGAAGCGCAGCGGCCGAGGCACGAAGGGGTGGGGCAGCGGGCGTTCCATCGGTCCCAGCCAGCGGTCCAGGACCGGGTCGGTCTCCCGGGTGCCGAGGAAGGTCGCCGACAGCACGGCGCGTACGACGGTGGAGGACCACGCGACGGCGTCGAAGGCCCCCGTCGGCAGCCGACGGGCGATGCTTGCGCGCATGGTCTCGGTCAGGGCCGCCAGAGAGGAGCGGGTGAAGCCGGGGTTGAGCGCAGCCCGGGCCGGGCGGTGGCGCGGCGGGTCGGTCTGCACGATCCCTGCGTTGAGGTAGGGGGAGAGCCCGCTCAGACCGCCGCGGCTGCGAAACGTCTCCAGGTCACCGAGCACCGCGGCGTTCCACTCGGTCGAGTAGCCGACGACGGCTCGCCGCCAGAGCTGCAGCTCGAACACCTCGCCCTCCCGCGCTCCCGCCTCGAGCGTTCCGAGAGGGTCGGTCCCCCATCGGCCGAGATGCCCGGTGAGGCGAGAGCGAGGCGGAGCCGGAAGGGTGGCGTGCGCCGCGCTCATGCGTAGGTCCTGCCACGCCAGGTCGCCGGGCCGCGCAGGGCGCGCCACACCAGAGGCCCGATCGCCGGGGCAACCGCAGGGACCAAAGCTGACTGCCACACCGCGTACCGGCGGGTCTTGACCTCCACCAGCGCTCGCTCGGCGAGGGCGAGCAGCAGGGGCACGGCCCAGCGCCGGTCCCATGCCACCGCGGCCGCAGGAAGTGTGTAGGCCCCCAGATGCGCCAGCCACCCGAGAACCAGGAGCAGACGCGAGCCACCGCTCATGAACAGCAGCCCACGCGCCAGACCGACCACCACCTCAGAGTAGGAGCGGTACATCCGGGTGGACAGCATCGGCCCCCCCAGGGCCAAACCCAGGCGCAGCCCCAGGCCGCGGGTCCTCCGGGCCAGAGCGACGTCCTCGATGAGCTCGCCTTGCACCGCGCGGAAGCCCCCGATCGTCTCGTAGCTGGTCCGGGTGAAGACCAGGCACCCGCCGTTCGCCGTGGCGGCGGCGTCGATGGGCAGGCTGAGCAGGGGGTGTGGCAGCAGGCAGAGCAGGACGTCGTCGATCACCGGGACCACCAGGTGCTCACCCAGGCTGGCGGTCACCTGGCGCGGGAAGACCGAGAACAGGTCCGCGCCGACCCGCTGCTGCTCTCCCACGGCCGCTGCCAGCGCTCCGGGAGCCAGCTGGATGTCCGCGTCGAGGAAGACCAGCGTGTCCCCGCTCGCGTGCTCGGCCAGCTGGTGGCACGCCCACGTCTTGCCGGTCCATCCCACGGGCAGGGGCCGGCCGCGTACGACCCGGCTCCTCGGATGCCCCGAGCGTGCGATGAGATCCTCCGCGACAGCTGCGGTGCCGTCGCTGCTGGAGTCGTCCAGCACCACCACCTCGACGTCGTGGGCGGCGAGCAGCGCCGGCAGGGTGTGCGGTAGCCGTTCCGCCTCGTCCCGTGCGGGGACGAGGACGGAGGTCTTCCTCAGGTCGCCGTCACCACGAGGCCCCAGCACCGGGAAGCGGGCACAGTTCAGCAACAGGACGCCGACCTTGACCCCGGCCAGGATGGTCGCACCGAGGCGCAGCGCCCTCACCGGCGCGGCCTGGCCAGAGCCTGCAGCCGGTTGTTGACGGACGAGCGCCCCGCCACGGTCAGACGGAACCCCGGGAGAGGCTCGGTCACGGGCGCCGTCGCCAGGGCCTCGTCCATCGCCGCGAGGGCCTCGCTCATCCGGGCGTGCAGGTCGGCGGGAGCGACCGGGTCCCCGACGTCGACGTAGACCTCGGGATGCTGTCGCCCGCGGATGACCACTCGCAACGCAACGGGCACGAGCGGAACGCCCGCAGCCGCGGCGATCCGGCCGGCTCCGCCGCGCACGGGCCCGACGGACGCCGGGGGCAGCATCGCCCCCTCCGGCATGATGACCAGGCTGCGTCCTGCCTGCAGCGACTCGACGGCGTGCTCGGCGTGGGCCGCCGGCACGGCGTCGATCAGCTTCAGCAGGGGGAACGAGGCGAGGTTGCGGTCCGAGACCAGCACGGTCGGGTGTTGGCCGGCCGTTCTCAGGACGGAACCGGAGGCGAAAGCGTCCCACCAGTGGTGGTGGTTCATGGCCCAGACCACGGGCTCGCGCGGGACCGACCCGCGGACCCAGACGCCGGCCATGCTGAGGCGCACGAACTGGTCGAAGCAGAAGAGCAGGGCCTGGCCCGGTGCGGCTGGGCGGCGCGAGGGCACACTAGGCATGGCGCCAGGCCACCTTCTCGGCGGCCCGGGCGAGACCTTCCACCCCGGCGTGGGTGACTGCCCCGGCCTCGAGACCCTGCAGAGCACGCTCCACCAGGGACTGCACCCGGCTCTCGGCCCACGTCCTGATGCCCGCTTCGAGCATGGCCTCCTGGAGCAGCGCCACGTCGCCCTCGACGGAGCGCGGCGTGCCCACGCGGTTCAGCACGCGCTGGCCGGCCGCGTCCAAGCGCTCCGCGGCCGCTACCCACAACATGGTCGGCTTGCGCGCGAGCAGATCGTCGCCTCCCGGCTTGCCGGTGACCTCAGGGTCGCCCCAGACGCCCAGGATGTCGTCGCGCAGCGCGAAGGCTTGACCCAGAGCCCGACCGTAACGGCCGAGCGCACTCAGGGTCGCGGGCTCCGCACCGGCTGCGCCGGCACCCAACAGCAGCGGCCGCTCGATGGTGTAGGCGCCGGACTTCAGCCAGGCGATGCGTTCCGCCTGGTCATGGCTGCGCGAGAAGCCCGCGGCCGCCGTCAGGTCGGCGCTCTGCCCGGCGATGAGCTCGGCGCACAGCTCGAACCACTGCTGCTGCAGGTCATGCGGCAGCCCGGCCACGAGCTGGTCGGCCTGCATGTGGGCCAGGTCTCCCAGCAGGATCGCGATGTTGTCACCGAAGCGCGAGGAGTCCCCCCCGAAGCCGCCGCTCTCGTGCTGGGCGCGCGCCTGAGCCTGAGCCGCGGGCCGTCCGCGCCGCCACAGGGACTCGTCCATCACGTCGTCGTGAACGAGGGCGAAGGTGTGCAGCAGCTCGATCGCCGCGGCGACCCGGCATACCTGGTCGTACTGTTCGGTGGCGTCCCGGCCACCGGCGGCCACATAGCCCCAGTGGCACATCTGCGGTCGGATGCGCTTGCCGGCGGTGCTGACCAGGGACTCCAGCCACGACGGGAGGTCGCGCGTGAGCACGGGGTCGTCGGCGGCGTCGAGGCCGGTGTCGGCCCAGCGACGAGCGAGCCACGACACCTGCTCGGCCAGGATGGCGCCCACCTGCGCCTGCGTCTGCTGCCAGGTCGGGGCGGGGGCGGTGGGCTCGCGGAGGTGGACAGGGTCGTGCGCTCGCTCCGCCGGCTCCCCGAGACCGGGCGGGTCCTCCCCGAGCAACGGGAGCTGCAGGCCCATCCAGGGGCTGAACACCTGCGGGGCGGAGGTCAGCGCACGGTGCGCCTGCTGCCAGGGCACCCACGCGAACTCCATCACCTCGGCCGGGTCGGGGTCGGGGTCGGCGTCGACGAAGCCCACGTACACCGGGCAGATCTCGTTCTCGACCACGCCACCGGGGTCCACCGCCCGGTAGCGGAAGTCGGGCAGCACGCACCGCAGGTCGCGCACGTCCACCCTCAGCTCCTCACGGACCCGTCGGGAGATCGCGTCGGTGAGCGCCTCTCCCGGGCGGGGGTGGCCGCAGCACGAGTTGCTCCAGACGCCGGGCCACGCGACCTTGGACAGGGCACGGCGGGTCAGCACGGTGCGCCCGGCCGTGTCAACCAGGTACACCGAGAAGGCGCGGTGCAACGGGGTGGACTCGGTATGCACGCTCGCGCGGGGCAGGGTTCCGACGTCCGAGCCGGTCTCGTCGGTCAGCACGACGTGGTCGAGAGGCGTCATCGACGCTCAGTATGCCAAGGCACGGGGGTCATCCAGGTCATCCGGGCCATCGGTCACGCGCGAAGCAGGACAGGGGGTGTGCCACCGCTATCCGAAGCTCGGCATCTGCACGATGTCACCCTGCTTCGGAGCCTGCACCTGCAGCTCCTGGCCCCAGTCGTCCATCCGGACGGTGGCGTCCGCGCCGTCGATGTCGAGCTGCATCTTCCGGACCAGATCGTCCTGCCCGACCCACACGCCGTAGGTCAGGTCACCCTCGACCTCCAGGTCGGGGCTGGCGGTCTGGCCGGCCTCGTCCAGGATCTGCTGCGGGTCGACCACGAGCTCGAAGTGCTCGGTGGCCTCCCCGTCCACCTCGTCCTCACCCACGTAGGTGATCGCCGCTCCGCTCGACTCCCACTTCTGCATCAGCTCCTGGATGTCGAGTGACTCCGTCACGTCGGACATCCCCACCTCGGCCAGCTCATCCGCGGGCACCTGCACGTACTTACCCGGCGGGGTGAGGTTGGGGATGTCGACGTACCCGACGTCGTCCACGAGCAGCAGGTCGACCGACCCCAGCGGTGGGAGCTCCATCGTCAGCTCGGCGGTAGGCGACTCACCGTCGAGATCCACCCCACCGGCGATGGTCACCTGTTGGTCCTCGGCTGCCGCGTCGGCGGTGAACGTGAACGAGCTCAGCGTCTGCTTCCCCGGCGAGCTGAGCCGCTGTACGAGCGCGGTCGGCTCGACGTCGTCACCGGGCTCCAGGGCGGTCGCGGGCTGCTGCGACTGCTGCGCTGTCTCGGCCTCGTCGCTCGAGCCCCCGCAGGCGCTCACCCCGCCGAGCAGCAGGACAGCGGTCAGTCCCGCGCCAGCGCGGGTCGTGGTGCTTCGTGCCATGATGTGCTCCTGTCCTCGCCACGGGGTGGCCCCAGACCCCGACCTGTGCCCGTGCGAGAACTTCGGCGGCCTGTGATCTGATAGTGCCGTTCTGCCCAACGTCTGCCCAGCTATCGAGGTTCCATTGAGCGGCAACATCACCTTCCGTCACCAGGATACCGCCGTGCTCTCCGTGACCGCGGTCGAGGCACCCGTGGTCGTCACGTCCGCCGAGTTCGACCGCATCATCGGGGACAGCTACGCACGTAACGGTCTGCGCCCGGGAATGCTCGAGAAGCTGGCCGGCATCGTCGAACGCCGATGGTGGCCGGTCGGCACCAGCTTCGTCGATGGCGCCGTCGAGGCCGGCGCCAAGGCGATCGCCGAGTCGGGGGTGGATCCCGCCCGGATCGGGATGCTGATCAACACCTCGGTGAGCCGCGAGCACCTTGAACCCTCCGTCGCGGTGCGCATCCACCACCAGCTCGACCTGCCGTCGAGCTGTCTCAACTTCGACCTCGCCAACGCCTGCCTGGGCTTCGTCAACGGCATCCAGCTCGCCGCGACGATGATCGACGCCGGCCAGATCGACTACGCCCTCGTCGTCGACGGAGAGGGGTCGCGTACCCCGCAGGAGAACGCGCTGCGACGGTTGTCGGCGCCGGAGGCGACGGCCGAGGACCTGCAGCGCGAGTTCGCCACGTTGACCCTGGGGTCGGGGGCGGCAGCCATGGTGCTCGGGCGCTCCAGCGACCATCCGGGGGCCCACCGGGTGGTCGGAGGTGCCTCCCGGGCCGCCACGCAGCACAACGACCTGTGCGTCGGCGACTTCGAGCACATGCGGACCGACACCACGGGCCTGCTGCTGGCCGGGGTCGAGCTGGCCACCTCCTTGTGGAAGGACGCCGCCGAGGAGTTCGACTGGAGCGACATGGAACGGTACGTGGTGCACCAGGTCTCGAAGGTGCACACCGCTCGTACCGCCGAAGCCCTCGGCATCGACAAGGAGCGCATCCCGCTCACGTTCCCCACCCTGGGTAACGTCGGCCCCGCCGCCGTGGCGATCACCCTCGCCAAGGAGGTGGAGTCGCTCGAGCCCGACGACCGGGTCCTGCTGATGGGCATCGGCTCGGGCCTGAACATGACCTGCCTCGAGCTCGTCTGGTGACACCGCGCGACCTGCCCGGTCTGGATCCGGCGTGGTCGCGTGACGTCCACGTTCCGGACGCGCAGGGGGTCCCCCGGCGCTGGCACATTCTCGACACCTGCCCCGAGCCGGACCGGCAGGCCGACTTGGTCGGCACCGTCCTGGCCGTCCACGGCAACCCGACGTGGTCCTACCTGTGGCGCCGGGTGCTGGCCCAGGCACCGCCCGGGTGGCGGGTCGTCGCGGTGGACCAGCTCGGCATGGGCTACTCCGAGCGCACCACCAGACCACGCCGCCTGAGCGACCGCATCGAGGACCTCGGGCGTTTCACCGAAGCCATGGACCTGGCCGGCCCGGTGGTGGTCCTCGCTCACGACTGGGGTGGGCCGATCTCGCTCGGATGGGCAACCCGACACCCCGACCAGGTGCGTGCCGTGGTGCTCACCAACACTGCGGTGCACCAGGAGGAACACGAGCAGGCACCCCTGGCCATCCGGGTCGCCCGCTGGCGAGGTGTCCGTGCTCTGGTCACCTCGCAGACTCCTGCCTTCGTCGCCGCCACCACGGTGCTGAGCGGCCCGCGCCTGCCCGGTGGAGTCCGGCGTGCGTTCGCAGCACCGTACGCCTCGCCGGGCCGTCGTGACGCCGTGCAGGACTTCGTCGCCGACATCCCGTTCGAGCCGGAGCACCCCAGCCACGAGACCTTGGCCGAGGTGAGCCGGGGCGTCTGCGGTCTCGAGGTGCCCGCCCTGCTCGTGTGGGGGGCGCGCGACCCGGTCTTTTCCACCCGGTACCTGCGCGACCTTCAGCAGCGCCTCCCGCAGGCCGACGTCCAGGTCTACCCCAAGGCCTCGCACCTGGTCCTCGAAGACGCTCCCGAGGGGGTGCCCATGATCTGGTCCTGGATCACCGCGACCCTCGGCCCGAGCGAGACCACGCCCCGGCCGGACCCGCCTGCCCGAGAGAGCATCAGCGCACCCGACGGCGAGGTAGGGCTGAGCGTGCGAGCCTCGAGCGGCCGCACCACCGCGATCGTCGAGCTGGGCACCGGAGGCAACCGGATCACCCGCGAGACTCTGGCGAGGCGGGTCGAGGACGTCGCCCGCGCCCTGTACGCCCATGGTCTGCGGAGGGGACACCGGGTCGCTGTGCTGGTGCCGCCAGGGATCGACCTGAACACCATCGTCTACGCCGTGTGGCGGCTCGGGGCGGTGGTCGTCATCGCCGATGCCGGGCTGGGCCTGGGCCGACTGGGAGCGGCTCTGCGTAGCGCGGGGCCGGACCACGTCATCGGCATCCGGGCTGCGCTCGTGCTCGCGCGCTCGACCCGGGTCCCGGGTGCGACCATCCGGGCCGACGCGGACGCCGTCGTCGACCTCATCGCCGAAGCCCAGTCCCTGCCGCCGCTGCCCGAGGACCCGCACCACGCGACCTCGGACGTGGCAGCGATCCTGTTCACCTCGGGAGCAACGGGCCCTCCGAAGGGGGTCGTCTATACCCGCGCCCAGCTCAGTGCCCAGGTCACCCTGGTCGCCCGAACCTTCGGCTTGACCGAGGGCCGAGGCTTCGTGGCCGCCTTCGCGCCGTTCGCCCTGTACGGCCCCCCGCTGGGGTTGCCCTGCGCCGTGCCCGACATGGACGTGACTGCTCCGCACACCCTGACCGCCGCGGCGCTCGCGGACGCCGTCGCCGCCGTAGACGCGGAGTCGGTGTTCGCCTCTCCTGCTGCCCTGCGCAACGTCGTGGCCACGGCGCACGAGCTCTCAGGGGAGCAGCGCGAGGCCCTCACCCGTCCGAGACTGGTGCTCTCGGCCGGAGCGCCCGTGCCCACCTCGCTGCTGCGACAGGTCAAGCGCCTGATGCCGGCCGCCGAGACCCAGACCCCGTACGGCATGACCGAGGCGCTGCCGGTGGCCACCATCGACCCCACCGAGCTCGACCCCTCCGACCTGGCCCGAGGCGGACTGCCTTCCTCCGGGCCGATGGACTGGTCGGTGGCCGACGAGGAGGACCTGGCCGCAGGCGGAGTGTGCGTCGGCCACCCGGTGACGGGAGTGTCCGTGCGGATCGCGCCGTGGTCCGGCTCCGGTGAGGAGCTGACCGACGCGACCGGGGTCCTCGGTGAGATCGTGGTGCGCGGCCCTCACGTCAAGGAGCGGTACCACCACGCCTGGGACGCGGAGCGGGCGGCCGCGCGACCGCTCGGATGGCACCGGACCGGCGACGTGGGGTACCTCGACGACGATGGACGCCTGTGGGTCCAGAGCCGCAAGGTGCACGTGCTGCGCACCCCGCACGGGCTGGTGACGCCCTACCCCGTGGAGCACCGGGTCGCCGCGCTGCCGGAGGTGGAGGACGCAGCGGTGGTCGGGGTGGGCCCCGACGGCGCGACGCAGGTCGTCGTCATCGTCGTGCCGCCGCGTCGCATCGGCAGACGCGCCTCCCCGCTGGCCGACGCACGGCTCAGCGCGGCCGTGCGGGTGGCCGCTGAGGTGCCGGTGGCGGCCGTCCTGCGTCGCGACTGGCTGCCCGTGGACATCCGGCACGCATCCAAGGTGGACCGGACGAGCCTGGCGCTCTGGGCGGACGACGTGCTGCGTGGCCGTGGCTCGGGTCGGATCCACGAGCTGATGCGCAGGATCCCGGTCGTGGGTTCCGGCAGGAGCGCACCCAGGACGAGAAGCCGCTGATGCGCGTCCTGGTGACCGGCGCGAGCGGGATGCTCGGCGGAGCCGTGGCCGACCTACTGGCCGCCCAGGGCAACGAGGTCGTCGTCATGCAGCGGCGCACCGCCGGGGGTCGGCACCGCGAGGTGCTGGGCGATGTCACCGACGCTGTGGCGGTCGGGCGAGCCGTCGAGGGCGCCGAAGCCGTCGTCCACCTGGCGGCGAAGGTCGACGTGGTCGGCAGGTGGGTCGACTACCGAGCCACCAACGTCGACGGCACCCGCCACCTGCTCGACGCCGCCCGCGCCGCCGGGGTGGGCAAGGTCGTCTACGTGTCCTCGCCGTCGGTGGCCCACTCCGGCGCCTCGATCGTGGGCGAGGGCTCGGCTCCGGCGGACGACCAGGCCCGCTCGCACGGGCACTACGCCCGCAGCAAGGCGATGGCGGAGCGCTTGGCGCTGGACGCCCACGGACCAGACCTCGCCGTGGCCGCGATCCGCCCTCATCTGGTCTGGGGACCGGGCGACACCCAGCTGGTGGGGCGCATCGTCGACCGCGCGCGGAGCGGGCGCCTGGTCCTGGTCGGCTCCGGTGCCGCGCTGGTCGACTCGACCTACGTCGACAACGCCGCCGAAGCGATCGTGGCCGCCCTGAGGCGCATCGACGTGGCCGCCGGGCAGGCGCTGGTCGTGACCAACGGCGAGCCGCGGCCGATCGGCGAGCTGGTCAGCGACATCTGCCGCGCCTGCGGCGCGCCTCCACCTCGTCACTCGGTGCCCTACCCCGTGGCGTGGGCGGTGGGCGGCCTGGTCGAAGGGCTCACCGCGGCCAGCCACCGTCTGCCCGTTGTCCCGCCCATCCAGCAACCGCCGGTGACCCGGTTCCTGGCCGGCCAGCTGTCGACGGCACACTGGTTCGACCAGCAGCGCACCCGCGAGGTCCTGGACTGGACTCCGCGGGTCAGTCTCTCCGAGGGACTGGCGAGGCTGAGAGACCACCATGCCGGACAGTCTCGTGCCGGCAGCTGAACCGAGCGGACGGGGGCGGGTCACGCCATGAGCCGAGCCGAGCGGGCCCGCACCATCGCGGCTCGGGCCGCCTTCGGTGGGGGCGGGCTGGCCGCGGCCGGTCTGCTCGGGGTCGGCGTCCTGCGCGCCGAGGCCGAGCTCGCCCGCCACCTCATCGGCGAGTCCCCCGGCGCCGGCCACGAGGACTCGGGCACCTACGGCGCGGGCACGGGGCGTGCGCACCAGCTCCTCCTGCTGGGGGACAGCACGGCCGCCGGGGTGGGCGCCGACGACGCCAGCACGACGATGGGGGCCACCGTGGCCATCGGGGTGGCCGCGATCACCGGACGCCCCGTCCACCTGGTCAACCTCGGCCGCAGCGGGGCCACCTCTTTGGACCTCGCCGACCAGGTCGAACGCGGCTGTGAGGCGATGCCCGAGGCCGAGGTGGCCATCGTGATGATCGGCAGCAACGACGTGAAGAACCGCGTCGACCAGACGCGGTCGGTGCGGGCGCTGACCGAGGCCACCTCAGCACTGCAGGGGGCGGGCGTCCGCGTGGTGGTCGGCACGTGCCCCGACCTCGGCACCATCCGTCCGGTGCCGCAACCCCTGCGGGCACTGGCTCAACGATGGAGCCGCGACCTCGCCGCGGCGCAGACCGTTGCCGTGGTGGAGACCGGCGGGCGCACCGTGTCCATCGGTGACCTGATCGGGCCGGACTTCCACGAGCTACCCGAGCTGTTCAGCGCCGACCGGTTCCACCCCTCCTCGGCGGGGTATGCCCGAGCCGCGGCCGCGATGCTGCCCAGTGTGCTCGATGCGCTGGGCGAGTCCACCATCGACTCCGGGCGTTCCCTGGACCACCGACGTGGCGAGGCCGTCGAGCCTCTGCCTGCTGCAGCCGAGCGAGCCGTCGACGATCCGGGAAGCGAGGTCAGCGGGGTCGCGGTGGACGGCAACGTCCGCGGCGAGCGGGGCCGCTGGGCCCAGCTCCTGCGACGTCACCGTCCCGAGGTACCCGAGCCCTTCACTCCGAGCGGAGAACCTGCTTCAGACTGACGGGGTCCAGGTCGTGGGCCGCGGCAACCCCGGCGTTGGTCACGGAGCCGTCGACCGTGTTCAACCCCGGCGCCAGCACCGTGTCGTCCGCCAGCGCCTGTCGCCAGCCCTTGTTGGCGATAGCCACCGCATACGGCAACGTCACGTTGGTCAGCGCGAAAGTCGACGTCCGCGGAACCGCGCCCGGCATGTTGGCCACGCAGTAGAACACCGAGCGGTGGACCTCGAAGATGGGGTCGTCGTGGGTGGTGGGATGGGAGTCCTCGAAGCACCCGCCCTGGTCGATGGCGATGTCGACCAGCACGCTGCCGGGCTTCATCCGGCTCACCAGATCGTTGCTCACCAGCGAGGGAGCCTTGGCACCAGGGATGAGGACCGCTCCGATGACCATGTCGGCCTCGAGCAGATGCTCCTCCAACACGTAGGCGTTGCTGGTGGCGGTCTTGATCCGCCCGTTCCATCGACGGTCCAGGGTCCGCAGCTTGTCCACGTCGGTGTCCAGCACCGTGACGTCCGCCCACAGCCCAAGGGCCATGGTCGCAGCGTGGGAGCCGGAGACACCGCCGCCGAGGACGACCACCTTGGCCGGGTCGACCCCGGAGACGCCCCCCATCAACAGCCCACGACCGCCGTACGCGCGCATCATCGAGTGCGCCCCCGCCTGTGGTGCCAGGCACCCGGCCACCTCGCTCATCGGGTACAGCAGCGGCAGGCTGCCGTTGGGGAGCTGGACGGTCTCGTAGGCGATGGAGGTGGTGCCGGCGTCGACGAGGGCCTCGGTGCACGGCCGGGACGCGGCCAGGTGCAGGTAGGTGAAGAGCACCAGGTCCTTGCGCAGGTGCCTGTACTCGCTCTCGATCGGTTCCTTCACCTTCATCACCATGTCCGCCTCCCCCCAGGTGGTCTCGGCGTCGGGGGCGATCGTCGCCCCGGCGGCGACGAACTCGTCGTCGTCGAGTGAGGAGCCCTGGCCCGCGTCGTGCTGCACCAGCACCTCGTGGCCGTGGCGTACGAGCTCGTGCACGCCGGCGGGCGTCAACGCCACTCGGTACTCATGGTTCTTGACCTCGGTGGGCACGCCGATGCGCATCACGGTCTCCTTTGACTCGCAGGCCCGCAGGGGCCCCTTGGTGTGGTGACCTCATCGTGGCAGGAGGCGGGCACACGCGTACAGTTCGACCATGGCCGAGGCCGTCATCGTCGCTGCACGCCGCACCCCCATCGGGAGGGCGGTCAAGGGGCGGCTGACCGGAGTGCGTCCCGACGACCTGAGCGCCGTGGCCATCGAGGGAGCGCTGGCGGACCTGCCGGGCTTCGACACCGACGAGCTCGACGACCTCTATCTCGGCTGCGCCGAGCCCAGCGGGGAGCACGGGCGCAACATGGCCCGGGTCGTGGCCGTGCTGATGGGCGCAGATGCCCTGCCTGGCTCCACCGTGAACCGGTTCTGCGCCTCGTCCGTGCAGACCACCCGGATGGCCTTCCACGCGATCAAGGCCGGGGAGGGCTCGGCCTTCATCAGCGCCGGGGTCGAGTGCGTCTCTCGCTACAGCAGCTTCGCCGGCGCCGGGGGCGACGCGCCGGAGACGGCAAACCCCCGGTTCGCCGCGGCGGCCGAGCGAACAGCCGCCATGGCGGTGAGCAACGACACGTGGGTGGACCCCCGGGGGCTGGGCGCCATGCCGGACGCCTACATCGCCATGGGTCAGACCGCCGAGAACGTCGCCACCGTCCGCAACATCAGCCGCCGGCGCCAGGACGAGTGGGGGGTGGTCAGCCAGAACCGGGCCGAGGAGGCCATCCGCCGGGGTGCCATCGACGCCGAGATCACCCCGGTCACCCTCCCGGACGGGACCGTCGTGAGCACCGACGACGGGCCTCGGGCGGGTGTCACCTACGACCAGGTCGCGGCGCTGTCGCCGGTCTTCCGACCCGACGGCACCGTCACCGCGGGCAACTGCTGCCCGCTGAACGACGGTGCGGCGGCCGTCGTCGTCATGAGCGACGCCCGGGCCGCCGAGCTGGGGCTGACCCCGTTGGCGCGGATCGTGTCCACCGCCGCCACAGCTCTGTCACCCGAGATCATGGGTCTGGGTCCGGTCGGAGCCTCGCGGCTCGCGCTGCAGCGGGCGGGTCTGGGCATCGCGGACATGGATCTGTACGAGATCAACGAGGCGTTCGCCGTCCAGGTGCTGGCCAGCGCCGACGACCTGGGGATGGACCTGGAGCGGCTCAACGTGCACGGCGGCGCCATCGCCTACGGTCACCCGTTCGGCGCCACCGGCGCTCGCATCACCACCACCCTGCTGACTGCGATGCGCGTCCGCGACGCGCAGTTCGGCCTGGAGACGATGTGCGTCGGCGGCGGGCAGGGCATGGCGATGGTGCTCGAGCGCCTCTGAGCACCGGGCTACGGCAGGGACCGCCTCAGGGTGGTGAGGGCCTCGGCTCGATGGCGTGCGCTCAAGCCCGCTTCCTGGTGGTCGTACACCACGACCGCGAGCTGATCCATCAGCACCGCAGGGCCGAGGTCCGGGACCGGCTGCTCGGGCCGGTGCGTCTCCGCGGCGGCCACCTCGTCGGCGAGACGCTGCACCGTGTGTCGCGCCACTTCGGACGCAGCAAGCGCGTGGCCCAGGGGCAGCTGCTGCCACCGCCGGACCACGCGCTCGAGCTCACGCTGGGCTCGCTCCGCCGCGTTCTCGGCGGAGCCGGTCATCTCAGTCGTTCTGCAGCACCGCGAACAGGCGCAGGAACTCGATGTACAGCCAGACCAGGCTGGCCACCAGCCCGTGACCCAGCAGCCACGAGTACTTCTCCGGAGCACCGGCGCCGACGGCACGGTCGATGGAGTCGAAGTCGATGGCCAGAGAGTAGGAGGCCATGCCGACCCCGAAGAGGCAGATGACGATCGCGAGGATCCCACCGCTGGCGTAGACGTTGCCGAAGCCGAGGAAGCTCGCGCCGATGTTAATGAGCAGGAACACCATGTAGCCCATCGCCATCATCCCGAAGATGCGGCGCGACTTGCTGGTGACCTTGATGAAGCCCACCTTCCAGGCCAGGAACATGCCGGCGAAGGTGCCCATCGTGGCGAGCACCGCACTGCTGACGATGCCCGGGTAGGAAGCGTTGAAGACCGCGCTCACCGCGCCCAGGAAGGCGCCCTGCAGCACGGCGTGAACCATGATCAACGGGACGTTGACCTTCTTGGAGAAGGCGATGGCGAACGACAGACCCAGCGAGCCGAACATGCCGACCAACCAGATCGGCATCGCCAACGGGTTCATCTGCGTGCTGCCCTCGGGGGGCTGCACGAAGAACCAGGTCGCGGCCGCCACCGTCACCACGATGCCGAACAGCATCAGGGACTTGATGATGACGTCGTCGAGGGTCAGCCGGCCGGTCTGCTGCGGCGTGGCCGGAGCCTGGCCGTACATCTGTTCCAGCTGCTCGTTCGACATCGACCCGGACTGGCCGCCGTACCCGCTGGGGGGTGGCGGGCCCTGACGCGGGGCGCCGCGCGGCGGTGCGTACTGCCCACCGCCCTGCTGTGGCGGGTTTCCGAAACCGGCGTAGCCGCTGGTCTCGCGGTCGATCCGGTTGAACACCGGGTTGGTGGCCATCTGCCCTCCGTAGTCTCTGGTGCGAGTGCGCTGCGCACACGCATCTAGGTGGTACATAGTAGAGCGTTTGACGTCGCCCCGGTGTTCCCGGACATCTGTGCTCGACGTGCCCCCGGCGGGGTTCGAACCCGCACTGGGCCCATTTTAAGTGGGCTGCCTCTGCCGGTTGGGCTACGGGGGCCGCTCCGGTGCGCGTGAGTGTATCGCCGCGGCGTCCTACAGCCGGGCGATGACGGCGTCGAGCATGGGCTCGGTCAAGCGTCCGGTGAAGGTGTTCTGCTGGCTGACGTGGTAGCTCGCGAACAGTTCGATGCGGCGCCCGTCGCCGGTCGTCAGCCCGGTCTGCGCCCCGTGGCCGAACCGGGGCTTGGGCCGCGGCACCTGCCAACCCAGCGCGCGGGCGGCGGCGATCGTGGCGTCCCAGGCGATCGAGCCCAGGGCCAGGACCGAACGCAGCGTCGGCTCGGCCAGGCCGAGGTCCCGCGCCAGCCACGGGCGGCAGGCCGCGCGCTCCGCACCGGTGGGTGCATTGCCCGGTGGCGCGCATCGCACGGCGGCCACGATCCGCGCCCCGCGCAGACGCTGCCCATCGCCACTGTGCCTGCTGCCCGGCTGCTCGGCGTACCCGGCGCGGTGCAGAGCGGAGTAGATCCAGTCGCCGCTGCGGTCCCCGGTGAACATGCGGCCGGTCCGGTTGGTGCCGTTGGCCGCCGGCGCCAGCCCGACCACGAGCACGGAGGGTGCCGGGTCGCCGAAGCCGGGCCCGGGGCGTCCCCAGTAGGGCTCGTGAGCGAACGAGGCTCGTCGCCCTTCGCGGGCCACGCTCTCGCGCCAGTCGACCAGGCGCGGACACGCCCGGCACACCGAGACCCGGGCGTCGAGCTCGGGCACGTCGCCGGCGGAGGCGGCCAGCGCCGCCACCTGCTCAGGGTCACCGGCGCGCCGGGTGGCGGCCGTGGCCGGGTCGCCCGGCCAGCCGGCGCCGGGGGGAACCGGCGAGTCGAAGTACTGGCCGGTCATCGGGTGGGGCTCGCCCTGGTTCATCCGCCTGTGGGCTCGGGAGCCACCTGAGACCACGCCATGCCGTCCAGGATGTCGTGCTCGGAGGTCCGCACCGTGCCGATCCCCGAGTCCCGGACGAGGCGCTGCACCACCGTGCGCCAGATGAGCGCTCCGGCGCCGATCACGTCCACTCGCCCCGGGTGCATGTACCCGGCGGCGGCACGGGTGTCCCGGTCGTCCCGCAGCAGGCCGGTGGCCGCGTCGACGACGTCCTCGACCGGCAGCACGGACCCGTGGATGCGCACCGGGTCGTAGGCGTGCAAGCCCATCGCCCGCGCCGTCACCGTGGTCACCGTGCCGGCCAGCCCGATGAGCGTCCCCACCCCGCCCAGGTCCACGGTGGCGGTCACCTCGTCGATCGCCCCCGTGATGTCGGCCAGGCACGCCCAGACCTCTTCCTCGGTGGGAGGGTCGCTGCGCAGGTGCCGCTCGGTCATCCGGACGCACCCGATGTTCACCGACGTGGCCTGCTCGAGCGCACCGGCGCCCCGGACGAACTCGGTCGAGCCACCCCCGATGTCCACGACCAGGTAGGGAGCGGGCACGAGCGCCCCATTCAGCTCGGCGGTCGCCCCGGCGAAGGACAGCGCAGCCTCCTCCTGACCGCTGATCACCTCGACCGTGGTGCCGAAGTCGCCGAAGATCTCGGCGATGCCGTCGGTGAAGTCGCGAGCGTTGGCGGCGTCCCGGGTCGCCGAGGTGGCCACGAAGCGGACGGACCGCACGCCCGTCGACCGGCACTGCTGCGCGTACCGGTGAGCCACCTGGAGGGTCCGTTCCACCGCCGCGCTGTCGAAGCGGCCGGTGCGGTCGACCCCTGCGCCCAGCCGGACGACGTCCATGGTGCGCACCACGTCGCCGACCGGCTGCTCCGCTCCAGGGTCGACGTCGGCGACCAGCAGGCGGATCGAGTTCGTCCCGCAGTCCACCGCGGCCACGCGCTGCGGGCCGCTCACGAACCTGCCCCCTCGTCATCCACGTCACCCGTCAGCCTCGCCGCGCAGCAGCTGTCGCTCCACCATGACCCGAGGGCCGCGACGGCCTCGTCGCCCAGCGGGTTGACCCCGGGGCCGGTGGCCAGACTGTGCGCGACCAGCACGTGCAGGCACTTCACGCGGGTGGGCATGCCACCGGCCGACACGCCGGCGAGTCGGGCCGGGGTCCCCAGCTCGGCTCGTCTGCGTAGGTAGTCCTCGTGCGCCGAGTGGTAGGCCCGGGCCAGCGGGCCGCTGGGGTCGTTCCTCAGACGCTGTGTCATCTCGGCCATCATCCCTTCGCTCTCCAGTCTCGAGACAGCCGCGGTCAGGGCCGGGCAGGTGGCGTAGAACAGCGTGGGGAACGGGGTGCCGTCCGGAAGCGTGGGGCGGGTGCGCACGACCGCCGGGCATCCGCAGGGACATCGGTAGGCAATGTCGACCACGCCGCGGGGTGGTCGACCGAGCTGGACCCGCACCGTCTCCAGGTCGCGCCGCAGCCGGGTCTCAGGGGGCATCGGGCGCGGTCTCCGGCAGCCCTTCGTTGGCGGTCCTGATCGACTCCCACATCTCCCCGTACCACGGGCGGGACTCGTGCACGTCGTTGGTCACGGCCGTCATCCCGGGGACCGGCTCGGTCAGCATCTCGCCCGTGTCGTCGACCACCGTGAAGGCGACTTCGCCAGGACGGACGAACCGCAACCGCTCCCGGGCCCGCCGCTCGATGACGTCGGGGTTGTTCCACTCCCTTTTCTGCTTCTCCAGCTCGGCGATGTCGGCGCGTTGAGCCTCGATCTGGCGCTCCAGCCTGCTGACCTCGCGGCGTTGTTCAACAAAGCCGGAGACGGTCGGGAACAAGAACACCCCGAGGAGCACGAGCACCAGCGACAGGGCGGCCAGGCGCCACACCTGCGGCGCACCCCCGCGTCCCGGGGGCGAACCCGTGGCGCCGTGGGCCGACGGCGCGCCCGGGCGGGTGCCGGCACGCGAGGTCTGCGGGCGCGAGTGCCCGGGTCCTCGCCGCGCCGGCCCGGCTCGCTTGGGCGGTGCGGTGCGGGCGGCGCCCTCAACCCGCTGGCTGGCCGCCCGTCGCTTGCTGCTCCCCGCTGAGGCCATCGACACCGGCTCCGGATCAGGCGCTGAACCGAGGGAAGGCCTCGGCCCCGGCGTAGTGGGCTGCCTCGTCCAGCTCCTCCTCGATCCGCAGCAGCTGGTTGTACTTCGCCACGCGCTCGGAACGGGCCGGGGCCCCGGACTTGATCTGGCCACAGTTGGTGGCCACCGCGAGGTCGGCGATCGTCACGTCCTCGGTCTCGCCGGAGCGGTGGCTCATCATGCACCGGAAACCGTGGGTCTGAGCCAGGGTCACCGCGTCCATCGTCTCGGTGACCGAGCCGATCTGGTTGACCTTGACCAGCAGCGCGTTCGCGGACCGCTCGCTGATGCCGCGTTGCAACCGGGTGGGGTTGGTCACGAAGAGGTCGTCGCCGACCAGCTGCACCCGGCCACCGAGGCGGTCGGTGATCGTGGTCCACCCGCTCCAGTCGTCCTCGTCGAGCGGGTCCTCGATGGAGACCAGCGGATAGTCCTCGACGAGCTGGGCGTAGTAGTCGGTCATCTCGGCGGCCGTCTTGACCTGGCCCTCGAAGGAGTACTGGTTGTCCTCGCAGAACTCGGTCGCGGCCACGTCCAGGGCCAGGGCGATGTCGCTGCCGGGGGTGTAGCCGGCCTTGGTGACCGCCTCGAGGATGAGGTCGAGGGCCTCTCGGTTGGAGCCCAGGTCGGGCGCGAATCCGCCCTCGTCGCCCAGGCCGGTGGCCAGGCCTCGCTCTTTGAGCACCGACTTCAGCGCGTGGTAGACCTCCGCCCCCCACCGCAGCGCCTCGCGGAAGGACCCGGCGCCGACCGGAGCGATCATGAACTCCTGGATGTCCACGTTGGAGTCGGCGTGCGACCCGCCGTTCAGGATGTTCATCATCGGCACCGGCAGCACATGCGCGTTGGGCCCGCCGAGGTAGCGGAACAGGGGCAGCCCAGCGCACTCGGCGGCGGCCTTGGCGACCGCGAGCGAGACGCCGAGGATGGCGTTGGCGCCCAGCTTCTCCTTGTTGTCGGTGCCGTCGACGGCCACCATCTCGTGGTCCACGAGGCGCTGCTCGCTGGCGTCGAAGCCCAGCAACCGCGGCTCCAGGTCGTCCATCACGGCCTGGACAGCCTCCTGCACCCCCTTGCCGAGGTAGCGGCTGGTGTCACCGTCCCGGCGCTCCACGGCCTCGAACTGCCCGGTCGAAGCGCCGGACGGAACCGCCGCCCGGCCCACCGTGCCGTCGTCCAGACCGACCTCGACCTCCACGGTGGGATTGCCACGCGAGTCCAGGATCTCGCGGGCGATGATGGCGTCGATGACGGCCATGGGGCACTCCTGACGGCGGGGTGGGCGTGGACGGGGCTCGCGCCAGCCAGCCTAGCCGCCGAGGGGGAGGCGGCGGTGTACCAACCCGCGCCGTGGTCGGGCCCGTCAGGGGTCGCGGTCGCCGGTCCCGATCTCGCGGCTGGAGGACTCCACCGCGCGCAGAGTCTGGCGCAGGGCGTTGCCGGGGTCGATCCCCTCCTCCTGGCCCCGCACCACCGCCCCGAGCAGGTCGGCGGCCAGGCGTCCCGACGGGCCGTGCTCCCCGGCCAAGGCGATCTGTTCGCCGAGCCACGCCCCGTGGCCGGCGCGGGTCAGCCGTGAGGTCACCTTCACCGCGCGAGCGAGGTCGGGCATCCCGGCCGGGATGCCGTCCACCGGATGCTCGCGATCGGGCTTCTCGGCCCGCTTCAGCTCGGTCCACCTCGACTCCACCGAGTGCGGACTCTCGGCGCTCGCTCCCGCGAAGACGTGCGGATGCCGGCGGATGAGCTTGTCCACCAGCGCTGCCGCGATGTCGTCGATGTCGTAGCCGTCCTCGGCCTCCTCGGCGACCCGCGCGTGGAAGAGCACCTGCAGCAGCACGTCTCCGAGCTCTTCCAGCGCGTGCTCCCGGTCCCCGGACTCCAGCGCCTCCACGCACTCGTACGTCTCCTCGACCAGGTAAGGCACCAGCGACTCGTGGGTCTGCTCCGCGTCCCAGGGGCAGCCTCCCGGCGAGCGCAGCCGGTCCATCACCGTGACGGCGTCGAGCAGCCGCGCGCCGGGGACGTCCCAGGAGCCGATGAGCACCTCCAGCTCAGGCGGGTCCTCGCGGCCGGCGAGCTCGGAGGCGAGGGATTCGCTCAGGCCCGGGTCGGCGTCCAGCGAGCCCACCCACACGACTCGACCACCATCGGCCAGATCGACCAGGCGACGCGCCAGGACAGGTGCCGGCTCGTCCCCGACCGCGTGCACCTCATACCCGGTGGCTGCGACCACGCTCGCGGTGCTCGCGGGCTCCAGAGTGCGGGCATAGAGCCCGGTGGCCTGCTCGAGGGACTGCCAGGCCTGATACGAGAGCAGCCCGGGCGCCACCCGGGGGGAGGTCACCAGCAGGCTCAGCCTTCGCTGGAGATCCATTCCGGGTTCTCGGGCACGATCGAGGCGGTCTGCGGATCGAAGCTGCCGTAGCGCGGGTTGATCTCCACGTCCAGCTTCTCGATGTCGGCGACCGTGATCTTCTGCAGCTTCTCGGCCGCCTTGGCCACCTGGGAGTCCTGCGCGGCCTCCGGGTTCTGCAGCAGGGTCTGGTACTGACGGGTCCGGGCCACGTCCACCGTCAGGGTCGAGGGATTGTCCAGGCCGTTGTCGGCGAGGAGCTGGCTCACCTCCTCATCGGTGAGCTCAGCCGAGGTGCCCGCGAAGGCGTCGTCCAAGAACGGGGCTCGCACCAGCTCGCTCAGCACCGTCGGGGGCGTGAACGGCTCGGCCGCGATGGTGTTCAGCTCGGAGGTGGTCTCCTGCAGCTGGTCCTCACCAACCGTCTCCCCGTCGATGACGGCGGCCTCGTCGGCCGAGAGGTTGCCACACGCGCTGAGGAGCGTCAGCCCTGCCACCGCTGCGACGACGCTCACCACACTGGGCCTGGGGTGCAGCCTTGTTCGCCTCACAACGCCCATCATGTCATCTCCCCTGCCGCGTCGACATCACGCCGAGTCGGCTGCGGCGCCGAGGTCGTCGAGCAGGATCGCTGTGATCCACCTGGCCGCCCAGTCCAGCATCGCGCCGTCCCGCAGGGGGCGCCCCCCGATGCCCGGGGTCTTGGGCACGGGCACCAGGGCGGTGCGGGTGGCGGGCTTGAGCAGGGTGCCGGGATAGAGGCGGTTGAGCCGCAGCTGCTGTGACTCCCGCAGCGACGCGACGGGAGCGAACCGCACGCGCTGACCTTGGAGCGCCACGTCGCTGATTCCGGCCGCCCGGGCCACGGTGCGCAACGTGGCCACGTCGAGCAGGGTGAGCACGGGCGCCGGCGGGGGGCCGTAGCGGTCCTCGAGCTCGGCGCGCACCGCGGCCACCTCGCCTGCGTCCCGTACCTGGGCGAGCTTGCGGTACGCCTCCAGGCGCAGGCGCTCCCCGGGGATGTAGTCGTGCGGCAGGTGGGCGTCGACCGGCAGCTCGATCTTCACCTCGACCGGCATCGACTCCCCCTCGCCCTTGAACTCCGCCACGGCCTCGCCCACCAGGCGGACGTAGAGGTCGAAGCCCACGCCGGCGATGTGGCCGGACTGCTCGCCGCCGAGCAGGTTGCCGGCCCCGCGGATCTCCAGGTCCTTCATCGCCACCGCCATTCCCGCCCCGAGGTCGGTGTTGCCGGCAATGGTCTGCAGCCGATCCACCGCCGTCTCGGTGAGCGGCTTCTCCGGGGGGTAGAGGAAGTAGGCGTAGGCACGTTCGCGACCTCGTCCCACCCGGCCGCGCAGCTGGTGCAGCTGCGACAGGCCCATCTGGTCCGAACGCTCGAGGATGAGGGTGTTGGCGTTCGAGATGTCCAGGCCCGTCTCCACGATGGTGGTGCACACGAGCACGTCGAAACGTCGCTCCCAGAAGTCGACGACCACCTGCTCGAGGCGCTGCTCGCCCATCTGCCCGTGCGCCACCGCCACCCGGGCCTCCGGGACCAGGTCGCGCAGCCGGCTCGCCGCCTTGTCGATCGAGCTCACCTTGTTGTGGACGTAGAACACCTGACCTTCTCGCAGGAGCTCGCGGCGGATCGCGGCGGTGATCTGCTTGTCGTCGTAGGCGCCGACGAAGGTGAGCACGGGGTGGCGTTCCTCCGGCGGCGTGGCCAGGGTGGACATCTCCCGGATGCCGGTCACGGCCATCTCCAGCGTGCGTGGGATCGGGGTGGCCGACATGGCCAGCACGTCGACGTTGGTGCGCAGCGCCTTGAGCTGCTCCTTGTGCTCCACCCCGAAGCGCTGCTCCTCGTCCACGATGACCAGCCCGAGCTCCTTGAACCGGACGGTGGCGGACAACAGGCGGTGGGTGCCGATGACCACGTCCACCGAGCCGTCCGCCAACCCCTCGATCGTGGCGCTCGCCTCCGCGTCGCTCTGGAAGCGCGAGAGCGCCCTGAGCACGACCGGGAACTGGGCGTACCGCTCGCTGAAGGTCTGGAAGTGCTGCTGCACCAGCAGGGTCGTCGGCACCAGCACGGCCACCTGCTTGCCGTCCTGCACCGCCTTGAAGGCGGCCCGGACGGCGATCTCGGTCTTGCCGTAGCCGACGTCGCCGCAGATCAGCCGGTCCATCGGGACCGTCTTCTCCATGTCGGCCTTGACCTCGTCGATGCTGGCGGCCTGGTCGGGTGTCTCGACGAAGTCGAACGCGTCCTCGAGCTCGCGCTGCCAGGGCGTGTCCGCAGCGAAGGCGTGGCCGGTCGTGGCCATGCGGGCGCTGTACAGCCGGATGAGCTCACCGGCGATCTGACGCACGTGCCGCCGGGCCCGGGACTTCGTCTTCTGCCAGTCCGAGCCGCCGAGCCGGTTCAGCGTCGGTGCTTCCCCGCCGACGTAGCGGGTGATCTGGTCCAGCTGGTCGGTGGGCACGAAGAGGCGGTCCCCGGGCTGGCCCCTTTTGGACGCGGCGTACTCCAGGACGAGGTACTCACGGGTGGCTCCGGCCACGCTGCGCTGGGCCATCTCCACGAACCTCCCGACGCCGTGCTGCTCGTGCACGACGAGGTCCCCGGGGCGCAGCTGGAGCGGGTCGACCTGCTTGCGCCGGCGGGAGGGCATCGCGCGCATGTCGCCGGTCGAGGCGGCCGCCGCCTGGCCGGTGAGATCGGCCTCGCTGAGCGCCACGAGCCCGTCGCCGGGCATGACGAAGCCCGCGGACACGGCGCCGGTGGTGACCGTGACCATGCCCGGGTCGGGGTGGGCCAGGGGGGTCTGGACCCGGTGAGCGATCTCGCGCTCGGCGAGGACCTCGGCGACGCGTTGGGCCATACCGGCGCCGTGGAGGGTGAGCACCACGGTGGCGCGGTCGTCGAGCCAGCCCCGCAGGTCCTGGGCGACTGCGTCGACGTCGCTGCGGTACGTCGGAGCGGGCGACGCAGCGATGCTGAGCCTGCGGCTGCCGCCGCCCGAGGGCTGGAACTGCTCGAGCTCGTCGTCGGCGGCGAAGGCGGTCACCGACCACCAGGGTCGGGCCGACTCGAGGGTGCTCTCCCTCACCTGCTCCAGGCCCAGGTACGACGCGGACCCCAACATGCGTTCGGTGTCGACCGGCACCGTGTTGCCGGCCACCGCGTTGGACCAGCCGGCCTGCAGGAACTCCTCGCTGGTGGCCAGCAGGTCGTGAGCTCGGGTGCGCACCCGCTCCGGGTCCAGGACCAGGACGCCGGCGGTCGTGGGCATCGTGTCGGTCAGCATCTCCATCCCGTCCACCAGGGCGGGCGAAAGGGACTCCATCCCTTCTACGGCGATGCCGTCCGCGATCTGACGCAGCATGTCCGCCACCCCCGGCAGCTGGTCGGTCAGTGCGGCGGCGCGCTCGCGCACCGCGTCGGTCAGCAGCACCTCGCGGCAGGGCGGGGCCCAGACCCCCTCCTGCGCCACCTCGAGCGACCGCTGGTCGGCCACCTTGAACCAGCGCACCTCCTCCACGGTGTCGCCCCAGAACTCGACCCGCAGCGGGTGGTCGTCGGTGGGCGGGAACACGTCCAGGATGCCACCGCGCACGGCGAACTCACCGCGGCGCTCGACCAGGTCCGTGCGGGTGTAGGCAGCATCGACAAGGTCGGTCACCACCTGGGTCAGCGCATGGTCCTCCCCGGCCCGCAGCTGCACGGGAACCAGGTCGCCCAGCCCGCGGGCGATGGGCTGCTGGACTGCGCGCACCGAGGCCACGACCACCTGCAGTGGCCCGTGCTCGGGGCTCTGGGGGTCGGGGTGGGCCAGGCGGCGCAGCACCGACAGACGCCGGGCGACGGTGTCACTGCGCGGGCTGAGGCGTTCGTGCGGCAGGGTCTCCCAGCTGGGGAAGGTGGCCACTGCTTCGGCGGGCAGGTAGTCGCGCAACGCCCGCGCCGTGTCATCCGCCTCGCGACCGGTGGCGGTCACCACGAGCACCGGGCGTTCGGCGGCCAGCGTGGCGGCCAGCGCCGTCCAGGCGCCCGGTGGACAGGACACCTCGACGCCCGGCGCCCGGTCGGCCCAGGCCGAGACCGCGTCTCGGACCGACGGGGCAGCGCTGAACAGGGACGAGAGGGGGGTGAGGTTCATCGTCCACCAGCGTAGTGCGTGCTCATCGCCCGCGATTCGTCGCGCGCGAGTGCCGGGGTCGGCAGCGGGCCGGAGCCACGAACCTCAGCCGAGATCTGCGCTCCCGGCCCGCGCCATCGCGTACGCCACGAACGCGCGAGCATCCCCGGCTTCGCCCGGACGAGGTGCCCGCTCGGGCTCCCAGCCACGGGCTCGCTCGTCCCGGACCTGGCCGAGCAGCGGCCTCCACTGGGGGTCGAGCGCGCGCAGCCCCCACTCCAAGGCCGAGTGCTTGCTCGCCACCCGTGCGTGCTCCAGCGTGTACAGGACGCGGCAGGCCGTGGCGACGGCGTAGCGCTGGCCCCACGCGAGGGTGTCGATGTCGACCCATGAGGTGAGGTCGGAGAGCAGGGTCGGCAACGAGCGCGCCGCCTCACGGCGCAAGGCGCTGGCCGGGACCTCAGGCATGAACGAGCGTGGTTCCGGGCCATAGAGCCGCAGTCCGTGCTCGCGAAGGATCCAGCGCGTGAAGGCCCGGTTGCAGTGCTCGTCCCAGTCCACGGTGGGGTGACCATGGTCGTTGAACAGCCAGGCCGCCCCCAGGTGCTCCACCGAGACGAGCTCATGGAGGGGTGCATACGACCCTTCGAGCTCGCCCCACCACTCGCCTTCTCGGGAGGGGACCTCGTGGTGCAGCGAGCCGAGCTGCTCGACCTCGCGACCGTCCAGGGGGGCCCGGGTGGCGACGAGCCAGTCGCAGTCGCTGTGCCGGTCGCCGGCGCCCAGCGCGAAGGAGCCCTGGACGTAGGCGCCGGCCAGGTTATCTCCCAGGATCCGTCTCCAGTCTGCGAGCAGGCGGCCCAGGACCCGGTCGAGGTCGGGATACGGCGTCACGACGTGCCCGAGCACCATGGACCGAGGCTAGGAGCGCACAGCGCAGGAGCGCCACCCGTTTTGTGGGTCGGGTCGTGATCCCGGCGTCCCCTCGGGTCACGACCGGGACGCCGGCCCCCGGGGGTGGAACCGCTGCTGGGCGGCCTGCAGGCCGTGATGGATCAGCTCGGTCACGGCTTCCGCTCCGTCGCCGACCAGAAGGTCCACCTCTGCGGCGTCGCGCGCCGGGAACGACGACAGGACATAGTCCGCCGGGTCCTGCCGGCCCGGGGGCCTCCCGACACCGAGGCGCACTCGCAGGTACTCCTTGGTGCCCAGCGCGCTGCTGACCGAGCGCAGGCCGTTGTGCCCCCCCTCGCCGCCACCGCGCTTGAGTCGGACGGTGCCGAAGTCGAGGTCCAGCTCGTCGTGGATGACCGCGATGTGCTCGACCGGCACGGAGTAGTACCGGGCCAGAGACGCGACCGGCCCGCCGCTGAGGTTCATGAAGGTCTGCGGCACGGCGAGCAGCGCTGCAGGGCCAGGCCGCCCACCCGGCAAGGTGCCCAACCGGACGCGCCCGACGAGCGAGCGGGTGCGGTCCTTGGTCAGCTTCTCGTGGTGCTCGGCCGCGAGCGCCCCCACACACCGGGCCCCGATGTTGTGCCGGTGTCCGGCGTACGCCGGGCCCGGGTTGCCCAGGCCGACGACCAACCACGGCTCCACGACGTGCTCCTCTCAGCGCAGACCGGAGTCAGCCCGGTTCCCCCGGCTCGGGCTCACCGGCTGCGGGCCGGCGCGGGTGTCAGGACTCGTCGTTGCTGTCCGCGCCGGAGCTGTCCGCTCCGGCGGGAGCACCGTCGCCGACGGCGGGGGTGCCCACATCGGACTCGGACTCGTCCTGCTCGATGCCCACCTCGGCCTCGGCCTCGGCCAGCTCGGCCTCCAGCGCCTCCTCGGATATCGCCTGCGTGACGTTGACCACCAGGGCCTCGGGGTCGGTCACCAGCTCCACTCCCGCGGGCAGGTCCACCTGGCCGGCCAGCACCTGAGTGCCGGACTCCATGCCCTCGATGGAGACGGTGAACGCCTCGGGGATGGTGGTGGCGTCGGTCTCGACGGTCAGCTCGGAGTAGTCCATGCTCACCACGGTCTCCGGTGCCGCCTCACCCTCGAGGTGCACCGGCACGTCCACCTCGACCTTCTCGCCCTTGCGGATGATGACCATGTCGACGTGCTCGATGAAGCGCTTGATCGGGTCACGCTGCACGTCCTTGACCAGCGCCAGGTGCTCCTCGCTGTCGACCTCCAACGTCAGCACGGCGTTGGCCTGCTTCAGCGCCATCATGGTGTCGTGGCCGGGCAGGGACAGGTGCAGCGGAGGCGTGCCATGGCCGTACAGGACGGCGGGCACCTTGTCGGCACGGCGCACGCGGCGGGCCGCCCCCTTGCCGAACTCGGTGCGCCGGTCGGCGGCAATGCGGGTCTGGTCAGACATGACGGGCTCTCTTCGCGTTCGTGATGGGTGCAGGTCGGTGGGCCTCGACGCGGGGCGCGACGCTTCGGGCGGTCAGCGACGCGCAGCGGAGGCAGGTGGACACCCTCGTGCACCACCACCGCGTCGAATCACGGATACGCCGACCATCCCGACACACGGGCCGCGGGCATCCCTCGCCGAGGCAACTGAAGGGATTCTACGCAGCCCGGCTGCATGCTCCCAACTCGGGCCCGGCTCAGGCCTGGCCGTCGAACATGCTGGTCACGGAACCGTCCTCGAAGACCTGCCGGATGGCCTGAGAGATCAGGGGGGCGATCGACAGCTCGGTGATCTTGTCGAGCTTCCGGGCTTCCTCGCACAGCGGGAGGGTGTTGGTGACCACGACCTCACGGGCGACCGAGCTGCTGAGCCGCTCCACCGCGGGCTCGGAGAAGATCGCGTGCGTCGCCGCCAGGATGACGTCGGTCGCGCCTTCGGCCATCAGGGCGTCGGCGGCCTGGCAGATCGTCCCCCCGGAGTCGATCATGTCGTCGACGAGCACGCAGGTGCGGCCGCTGACCTCGCCGACGACACGGTTGGCGATCGACTTGTTGGGCTGCTTGGTGTCCCGTGTCTTGTGGATGAAGGCCAGTGGCACTCCCCCCAGGCGGTGCGACCACTGCTCGGCGACCTTGATCCGCCCGGCGTCCGGTGAGACGACGGTCAGCTCACGGCTGCCGTACTTGCCCTTGACGTAGTCGGTCAGGATCGGCATCGCCATGAGGTGGTCGACCGGCCCGTCGAAGAAGCCTTGGATCTGCGCGGTGTGCAGGTCGATCGCGATCAGCCGGTCGGCGCCGGCCGTCTTGAACAGGTCCGCCATGAGCCGGGCCGAGATGGGCTCGCGGCCGCGGTGCTTCTTGTCCTGACGGGCGTAGCCGTAGAAGGGCATCACCACGGTGATGCGCTTGGCCGAGGCGCGCTTGAGCGCGTCGACCATGATCAGGTGCTCCATCACCCACTTGTTGATCGGCGCCGTGTGGCTCTGGATCACGAAGGCGTCGCACCCGCGCACCGACTCGTTGAAGCGGACGAAGATCTCGCTGTTCGCGAACTCGTAGCTGTCCGACCCCACCAGGGGTGTCTCGAGGTTGGCCGCCACCTCCTCGGCGAGCTCGGGGTAGGCCCGCCCGCTGAAGACCATCATGTTCTTCTGGGTAGTGCGCAGGATCCCGCTCATGCCGGGGGCGTCTCCTCGTTCGGTGCGTCGTCCGATGCGGCGTTCTTCGACTGGGCCGCCGCTGCCGCCGTGGCCTGGGGGGTGTCGGGGCGACGGGACTGCGCCCATCCCTCGATGTTGCGTTGCCTGGCCACAGTAATGGCCAGGGCCCCCGGTGGCACGTCCTGGCGGATCACGGTGCCGGCCCCGCTGCTGGCCCCGTCGCCGATGGTGACCGGCGCGACGTACATCGTGTCGCTGCCCATGCGGCAGTGGTTGCCGATCACCGTACGGTGCTTGGCCACTCCGTCGTAGTTCACCACCACGCTGGAGGCGCCGATGTTCGAGTACTCCCCCACAGTCGCGTCCCCGACGTAGGTCAGGTGCGGGATCTTCGAGCCGGTGCCGATCCGGGAGTTCTTCGTCTCCACGAAGGTGCCGATCTTGCCGCTCGCGCCCAGCTCGCTCCCGGGACGCAGGTAGGCGAACGGTCCGACGCTGGCCCCGGGCCCGATCACCGAGTGCTCGGCGTGGGTGCGCACCACGGACGCGCCATCCCCGATCTCGACGCTGGTGATGGTGGTGTCCGGGCCGATGGTGACGTCCTGGCCGATGGTCGTGGCGCCGAGCAGCTGGGTGCCGGGCAGGACGGTGGTGTCCGGTCCCAGGGTGACGTCGGCATCGATCCACACCGACGCCGGGTCCGGGATGCTCACCCCCTCGCGCATCCAGTGTGTGAGGATCCGCTCGTTCATGACCTTGCCCAACGTCGCCAGCTGCGCGCGGTCGTTGACGCCCTCGGTCTGCCAGTGGTCGGTGGTGATGTAGGCGGAGACGCGACGGCCGTCGCGGCGGGCGATCGCCAGCACGTCGGTGATGTACTTCTCGCCCTGCGAGTTGTCGGTGCCTACCCCGGCGAGCGCGTCCCGGAGGACCTCGGCGTCGAAGGCGTAGATGCCCGAGTTGATCTCTTGGATGTCGACCACGTGCGCATCCGGGCCGCCGGACTCGCGGGCCGCGAGGGCGTCCTTGTGCTCCAGGATCGCCTGCACCTCACCGGAGGGATCGCGGACGATACGGCCGTAGCCGCTCGGGTCGTCCAGCTCGGCGGACATGACGGTGGCGGCCGAGGCCGTCTGCTCATGGTGCTCGATGAGTGCCCGCAGCGTCTGCGCCGTCAGCAGGGGCACGTCCCCCATCGTCACCAGCACCGTGCCGCTGAGGTCGGCAGGCAGCGCCTCGAGACCGCATTCGCATGCCCTGCCGGTGCCTTTGACCTCGTCCTGGTCGGCGATGACGACCGAGGAGTCGACCTCGGTGATGTGCTCGGCGACCCGGTCGCGCTGGTGCCGCACCACGACCGATACGTGCTCAGCGCCGACGTCGCGGGCCGCATGCAGGGCGTGACCGAGCAGGCTGCGCCCGGCCAGTGGGTGCAGCACCTTCGGGATCCGGGACTTCATGCGGGTGCCCTCACCCGCGGCGAGGATGATGACAGCGGCGGGATGCGTGCTCACGGGATTCGACCCTACCCGCCACCGCGCACCTCTTCGCGTGGCTGGGCGCGGACGGCCTGGCTGCGGCGCAGCCGTTGCTCACCCTCGACGACTAGAATGGGGTCATGGCTGGGTCGAAGGTCGAGCTGATGCCCGGGGAGACGATGGTCCTGTCGGCCAACCCGCACTGGTTCTACTTCTGGAAGCACGTCGCTGCGGCCTCCGTGGTCATCGTGGTAGCGGTCCTTGCGTGGATCTTCGACATGGCTTGGCTGTCGACCTTGCTCTGGTGGGTCGCCGGGGTGGGGTTGGCGCTGCTGCTGGTTGCCTTGGCCGCGGTGCTCGTCCAGTGGCGCAGCACCCATTTCGCCGTCACCGACCGCCGGGTCGCCTACACGACCGGCGTCTTCCGGCGGCGCGGGGTGTCCATCCCGCTGAACCGGATCAACAACGTGAACTTCGAGCAGTCCCTGCTCGCGCGCGTCCTGGACAACGGGGTGGTGACCATCGAGTCCGCCGGCGATACGGGGGACTCGGTGTTCGAGAACATCCCCCACCCCTCCCGGGTGCGCATGACCATCTTCGCCCAGATGGAGGCGGACGAGCAGTCCGACTCGCATCGGGACGCCGAGGCCATCGCCGATGCGCTCCACGGGCACCGAGGGTCATCCCAGGCGGAGTCCACGGCAGCGGCTCGCCTGAGCGAGCTGGCCGACCTACGGCAGCAGGGGCTCATCTCCGAGCAGGAGTACGACGCCAAGCGCCGGGACGTTCTCGACGGTCTGTGACTCGACAGCCTCTGAGGCGTGCAGCGACCGCATCGCGAGGACCACGCGGCCGGTGGGACGCTCCCCGGGTTGGAATCGAACCAACGTCGCTAGTCCTGATTCAAAGTCAGGCGGCCCCTGCCAACAGAGCAACCGGGGAACGCTCTCCGCGAAGGCGAGAAGCCCCACAACAATAGGACAGGGCGAGGCGAAGATGCAGCCGAGCCCGAGGTTGTTGACATGATGGAGAGCGTGACGTCCTCCTCGGCCAAGCTGCCCACGGTTTCTCGGCACCGGATGACCGGGGCCCAGCGTCGTGAGCAGCTGATCGAGATCGGCCGCCACCTCTTCGCCGAGAAGGGCTTCGAGGGCAGCACGGTGGAGGAGATCGCAGCGACGGCCGAGGTGTCCAAACCCGTCATCTACGAGCACTTCGGCGGCAAAGAGGGGCTGTACGCGGTGGTGGTGGACCGCGAGATCCAGAAGCTGCTGTCCGCGGTCACCGAAGCCCTGAGCGCGCCGCTGCACCCACGCGCGCTGTTGGAGCGGGCGGCTTTCGCGTTGCTCGACTACATCGAGAGCTCGACCGACGGCTTCCGCATCCTGGTCCGCGACTCCCCTCCGGGGCAGTCGACCGGGTCGTTCGCCAGCCTCATCAGCGACGTCGCCTCCCAGGTCGAGCACATCCTGGCCGCGGAGTTCCGCCGCCGGGGGCTGGACCCCAAGACCGCGCCGCTGTACGCCCAGATGCTGGTGGGCATGGTGGCCATCCCCGGCGGCTGGTGGCTGAACTCGCGCAAGCTGAAGAAGCACGACGTCGCCGCCCACCTGGTCAACCTGGCGTGGAACGGCCTGGCCGGCATGGAGGCACAGCCCGAGCTGCGTACCCGGTCCTCGGACTGACGCGCGCCGCCAGCCCGGGCGACGCTCGCCTACGCTCGGGGTATGCCGCATGCCCACGACGAGGTCGACCGCATCGTGGCGGCGTGGCAGCGCGAGCGCCCGGGGCTCGACGCCGCCCCGCTGGAGGTGCTCAGCCGCGTCTCCCGTCTGGCTCGGCACCTGGACCTGGCCCGCCGGGAGGCCTTCGCCGCGTCCGGGCTGGAGGGTTGGGAGTTCGACGTGTTGGCCGCGCTGCGGCGCTCCGGGCCGCCGTACCGCCTCACGCCACGGGAGCTCACCCGGGCGACGCTGGTCAGCAGCGGAACGATGACCAACCGCGTCGACCGGCTCCTGTCCCGCGAGCTGGTGCAACGGGTGAGATCCGAGGAGGACGGGCGCGAGGTGCCGGTGCAGCTCACCGACCGCGGTCGCGAGCTGGTGGACGCGGCCATGGACCGTCTCCTGGAGCACGAGCGAGCGCTGCTCGCCGGGGTCTCGACGGCCGATCAGGTGGATCTGGCCGACACCCTGCGTACGCTCCTGCTGCACTTCGACGGCACGGGCTGACACCTCCCCACGGGCCGGGCGTCGCCGGTCGGGCGCCGGGGATCGTCAGCCGTCGAAGTCCTCGGGCGTGAACGGCTTGTGCTCCACGAGCACGAGCCAGTTGCCCGAGTTGTCGCGCAGCATTGCCTCCACGCCGTAGGGACGGTCCTGCGGGTCCTGGATGAACTCGACGCCCCGCTCGCGCAGCTCGGCGGCGGTGCGATGACAGTCGTCCGTGGAGAGGCCGGCGGCCCCGAGCGAGCCCTTGTCGAGCAGCCGCTGCACCGCGGCCGCGTCCTCGGCATCCAGCGGGGCGCCGGGTCGCATCAGCGTCAGCTCCAGCTCCCGGTGGTCGGGATGGGTGACGGTGACCCACCGGTATCCGTCACCCATGGTGATGTCGGTGCCCTCGACGAAGCCGAGCTTGTCGATGTAGAAGGCTTTGGCGGCGTCCTGGTCGTTGACCCAGACGGTGGATAGCGAGACGTGAGTGATCATGCCGTCACCCTAGGGACCGGCGCGGGCGGGGGCTTCTCCGAGATTGCGCGGTTTCGTGGGCGTGCTCGGCCATCGGTCCACGCCGCGCATGAACAGGAAACACCCGGGGATGCGGTCACCACCCGACGAGCCCCAGCGGCGGCGGTACTCACCCGGGGAGACGCCGACCACCTCGGTGAAGCGCGAGGTGAAGGAGCCGAGACTGTCATAGCCGACCATCAGCGCGACCTCGCTGACCGTGAGGTTCGCCGAGCGCAGCAGGTCCTGGGCGCGTTCGAGGCGTCGCTGGGTGAGGTAGCGCATGGGCGTCTGCCCGTAGGTCTGGGCGAAGCACCGCACGAAGTGGTACTTCGAGACCGACGCCTCCCGGGCCATGGCGTCCAGGTCCAGCGGCTCGGCGTAGTGACGGTCGGCGAAGTCCCGGGCCGCCCGCAGGTGCGGGAGCAGTGCGTCGCCCATGCCCTCAGGGTAGTGACCGTCCGGCCCCGCCCCCGCGCACCAGGGGCGAGCGCCTCACTCGTCCGCCTGCTCGGCGGCCTGCAGCCACTGCTCCTCGAGCGCTTCACGCTCGGCATGCAGTGCGTCCAGCTCCTGGGTCAACGCCATCAGAGCGCTCGGGTCACCGCTGGCTGCGGCCATCTGCGCGTGCAGCTCCTCCTCGCGCCGGTTGGCCCGGTCGAGCTGCTTGTCCAGGCGGTCGAGGGCTTTGCGCGCCCGACGCTGCTGCTCCGCGGACGCACCGGGGTCACCGGCGCGCGCTGGCCCTCGCGCGGACGCACCCGCGCCACTGCCCGCCGTTCGTCGCCGCAGCTCGAGGTACTCCTCCACCCCACCGGGTAGGTCACGCAGCGAGCCGTCGCCCAGCATCGCCACCTGCCGGTCGGTCATCCGCTCCAGCAGGTACCGGTCGTGGGAGACCACGAGCAGGGTCCCGGCCCAGCCGTCCAGCACGTCCTCCATCGACGTCAGGGTCTCGATGTCGAGGTCGTTGGTGGGCTCGTCAAGCATCAGCACGTTGGGCTCGTCCATCAGCACACGGACGAACTGCAGGCGCCGCCGCTCCCCGCCGGAGAGGTCGCCCACCCGCGACTGCTGGCGACCGCCGGTGAACCCCAGCCGGGTGGCGAGCTGGCTGGCCGAGACCTCCTTGCCTCCGATGGAGGTGTAGGAGCGCACTGTGGTGATGGCATCGATCACACTCATCCCGGCGACCGCCTGCAGCTCGCGCAGGTCCTGGGTGAGCCGGGCGGAGTGCACGGTCTGGCCGGTCTTGAGCTTGCCGGTGCTCAGACTCACCTGACCCAGCAGGGCCGAGAGCACCGTGGACTTGCCCGCCCCGTTGACCCCGACGATGCCGTACCGGTCCCCGGGGCCGATCCGCCAGGTCACGCGGTCCAGCAGCGTCCGCCCGCCGAGCTCGACCGTGGCGCCCACGAGGTCGAACACGTCCTTGCCCAGCCGGGTGGTGGCGAAGCGGGCCAGCTCGACCCGGTCCCGGGGCTCCGGCTCGGCCTGGATCAGCGCCGCCGCGGCGTCCAGCCGGAACTTGGGCTTGCTCGTCCTCGCCGGCGGCCCCCGGCGCAGCCAGGCCAGCTCCTTGCGCATGAGGTTGGCGCGTCGCTCCTGGGTGACAGCGGCGACCCGGTCACGCTCGGCCTTGGCAAGCACGTAGGCCGCATACCCCCCGTCGTAGGTGTGGACCTGGGCGTCGGCAACCTCCCAGGTGCGGGTGGACACCGCGTCGAGGAACCAGCGGTCGTGGGTGACGACCAGCAGTCCCCCGGCCGCGCCCCCCGGCACGTTGCGGCGCCCGGCGAGGTACCCCGCCAGCCAGGCGATGCCCTCGACGTCGAGGTGGTTGGTCGGCTCGTCCAGCATCAACACGTCCGGGTCGAGCACGAGCACGCGAGCCAGGGCCAGGCGGCGCCGTTCGCCGCCGGACATGGCGTCGACGGTGTTGCCCCAGCCGCCGAACGCCGAGGCGTCCAGGTCTCCCAGCAGGCCGGTGAGGATCTCGCGCACCCGCGCGTGGCCGGCCCATTCGTGCTCCTGCAGCGAGCCCAGCACCAGGTCGCCGACGGTGGCGCCGGTGGGCAGGTCGTCGCTCTGGTCCAGCAGGGCCACGCTGACCCCCGTGGAGCGGATCACTCGTCCAGAGTCGAGGGGCTGGAGCCCGGCGAGAGTACGCATCAGCGTGGACTTGCCACCGCCGTTGCGGCCCACGACCCCGATCCGCTCGCCGGCGGAGAGCCCGAGCGAGACCCGGTCGAGAAGGGGCTGGACTCCCAGGGTCAGACCGGCGCGGTCCAGCGCGACCAAAGGGGCCACTACGCCTCGCCTCGCCGGGACCCGCGAGCCGCGTGCAGGCGAGATCGAAGGGAAGGCCGCTTGTCGTACCCGGAGAAGAAGATTCTCTCTTTGGTCAGCCCTGCGCCGACGAGCCATCGTCGCCCGGACGTGGCCAAGGTGGACTCCCCCGCGACGAACGCGTACGCCTCGCGGTGCGGTGGCGGGCCGGCCCGCAGAGCGGCCAACGCCCTCTCGCCCGGCCGGTGGTTGCCGCTGTCCCGGGGCAGCCAGGTGACGTCCATGCCGCTCGAGGGGCCCCAGTCCTCCGCATCGGCCTCGCAGGGGACCTCGACCACGACGCGACCACGAGCCCTCGACACGTGGCGGACGATACCCCGCAACCCGGGTAGCGCCGTCTCGTCACCGACCAGCACCAGCTCGCTGGTGGCCGGCGGTGGGTCGAAGAGCCCCCCTTGGTCCAGCAGCGCGCCGCCGCGGACGGCATCTACGTGGTCAAGCCGAAGGATGAGCCCGAGACCCAGCTGTACCAGGAGAGGGGCGTCACCTACACCGAGCTGAGTCCCGGCGGTGACTACGACTGGGACGAGTACAGCTGGGAGAACGCCGAGAAGATGATGACCGGCGACCTGCTGCTGACCAATGTAGAGGGCTACCAGGCCGAGGAGCTGGCCGACCAACCGACGTTCGCAGAACACCCTGCGCTCGAAGCGGACCAGGTCTACCCGTGGAACGGGGCGGCGATGGACTACTCCTCCCAGGCGGCCCAGATGCGCCGCCTGGCCAGGCTGGTCGACGACGCACAGGACGTCGGCTCGTCGTGAGCCGGGGCCCGGCGCGAGGGTTCAGGACAGACCGCCCCGGCGCGGCCCGACCCCGGGGCCGGAGGCGTCGATGACGTGGGCACCGGGGACCGGGCCGGTCACCCGCACGATCTCCCCCTCGGGGCCGCGGGCCGCCAGACCCATCGACAGGTCGAGCGCGTCGGCTTGAGAGCCGACGAGAAAGGCCACGGTCGGCCCGGAGCCCGAGATCGTGGCCCCCTGGGCCCCCAGGTCCAAGCCGGTGTCGATGACCTCCTGCAGGTGCGGCTGCAGGGACAGCGCGGCCGGGGCGAGGTCGTTGCGCAACAGGCGGCCCATGGCCGCGGTGTCCATGGTGCGCAGGGCCGCCGCGAGGCCCGTCGACAGCTCAGGGGCCGCAGGAGCCGCAGACTCGTGCAGCCGGTCGAACTCCGCGTACACCTCGGCCGCCGACAGGCCTTCCCCTCTGCTGACCCAGAGCACCCAGTGAGCCTCACCGCGCGCCAGCACCGGGGAGATGTCGTCTCCGCGGCCCGACCCCACGGCCGTGCCGCCGTGGAGCATGAAGGGCACGTCGGCACCGATACGGGCACCGACCGACTCGAGGTCCTCTCGCTGCATGGTCAGCTTCCACAGCTCGGCGCATCCCACCAGGGCGGCCGCCGCGTCAGCGGAGCCGCCCGCCATCCCGGCGGCGACCGGGATGTGCTTGTCGATGCTGATCGCCACCGGGCCGACCTCGACCGCAGCACCCTGGTCCAGAAAGTCCGGGGCGTACTGAGCCAGCAGGTGCGCTGCCTTCGCCGCCAGGTTGGACCGGTCGGCCGGGACCTGGCCGCCGTAGGGGCCGCCGGCGCGCACCGACCACGTCGAAGCCGGCTCGACCCGCACCCGGTCATGCACGCCGACCGCCTGGAAGACGGTGACCAGCTCGTGGTAGCCGTCGGGACGCAGCGGACCCACCACCAGCTCGAGGTTGACCTTGCCGGGCACGCGGACCGTGACCTGCTGCCGATCGGCCGCGTGGATCATGCCTGCCACCCTAGAGGCAGGCGAGCACGGGGGGTGACACCCCCGGGGCCTCAGCGGCGAGCGGCGTGAGCCCTGTCCTCGGGGCCGCGGGGCGCCCGCCGTGCCTCGCGCGTGGCGTACGGGCGGTCCGGCGTGCGTCCCTGGCCCGGCTCGGCCCTCGCCCCGGCGGACAGGTCCTCCAGCAGCGCCAGGACCGGTTCCAACCCCGCCCGGTCGAGATGGTAGAAACGCTCGCGGCCCACGAGGTCGGCGTCCACCAGCCCGGCTTCTCGCAGGACCCGTAGATGGCGGCTGACGGCCGGCCGGCTGATGAAGTGGCGATCACCCAGGTCACCGGCCCGCACAGGCCCGTCGGTGAGTCGGATGAGCAGATCGCGCCGAACCGGGTCGGCCAGAGCGGTGAAGACATCCACCGGTACAGGTAACCACAAAGTTACACGTATGGCGAATCCGCTAGCCTCCCTGCGCTTCCCGGGCCTCGGCGAGAGCGGCGAAGTCCGCGACGCCGAGCTGCTCCCCACGACGACTCGGGTCGATCCCCGCGGACCGGAGCAGCGTCTCGGCTTCGCCGGCGCCGCCGGCCCAGCCGGCCAGCGCCGCCCGTAGGGTCTTGCGACGCTGAGCGAAGGCTGCGTCCACCACCGCGAAGACCTGCTCCCGCGTGACCTGCGTGCTCGGCGGATCCCGACGTGACATGCGCACCAACCCGGAGTCCACATGGGGAGCCGGCCAGAAGACCGAGCGACCGACCCGTCCGGCCAGCGCCACCTGGGCGTGCCACGCAGCCTTGACGCTGGGGACGCCGTACGTGCGCGAGCCGGGCCCGGCCGCCAGCCTCTCGGCCACCTCCCACTGCACCATCACAAGTACGCCGCGCACGCTGGGTAGGCACCCCAGCAGGTGCAACACCACCGGCACGGCGACGTTGTAGGGCAGGTTCGCCACCAGCACCGTGGGCTGGGGGTCCGCCAGCTCGTCGACCCGCAGGGCGTCGGCGTGCAGGACCCGCAGCCGCTGGCTTGCCGGCCCGGCACGGTCGGACACCGTGGTGGGCAGTGCCGACGCCAGCACGGGGTCCACCTCCAGGGCCGTGAGGCCGGCGACCTGCGGCAGCAGACCCAAGGTCAGCGACCCCAGCCCCGGGCCGACCTCGAGCACGTGGTCCCCGGGCTCGAGGTCGGCCAGGCGCACGATGCGACGCACCGTGTTGGGGTCGACCACGAAGTTCTGCCCCCACTGCTTGGTGGGTCGCAGGTTCAGGCGCTCAGCGAGGGCCCTCACCTCCGCGGGCCCCAACAGGCTCACGGCGGAGTCGGAAGGCACGAGCGCAAGCCTGTCAGGTTCGCCGCCTTGACCGGTATTGAACACAGGTTTAATATTCTGAACATGAGTTCAACTGTCTCGCCGGAGAGCGAGCTTCCCGGGCGCGACGACCGGACCACGGCGGCGCGGATCCGGGACGCCGCGCTGGCACTCTTCGGCGAGCGCGGCTTCCCCCGGACCACGGTGCGCGCGATCGCTGAACGGGCCGGCGTCTCCCCCGGCCTCGTGGTCCACCACTTCGGCTCCAAGGACGGGTTGCGCGACGCGGTGGACGACGCACTGGTCGAGCACATCCGTTCCGACAAGTTCGCCGCCATGACCGGCGCGATGTCCGTCGACGAGCGGACGCTGCGTGAGAGCGCGCGAGATCACGCACCGGCGATGGCCTATCTGGCCAGGGCCATGACCGAGGACGCGCAGGTGGGCCGCCACCTCTACGACCGGTTGTACCGCGACGCGCTGAACAACATGCGGGCCGGTGAGGAAGCCGGCCTCATCCGCAGCACCGACGACGCTCCCGCGCGCGCAGCAGCTCTCCTGAACGCAAGCCTCGGCCAGAACCTGCTGCGGCATCACCTGCTGCGGGTCCTCGACATCGAGGACCCCATCGAGGGCTACCTGCGCATCGCCCGGCCGTTGCTCGACGTCTACACCGACGGTCTGTTCACCGATACCCGGATGAGGGACGCCATGCGGGCGTCGCGAGAGGAAGGAACGACACCATGAGCGAGCCAGCCATCAAGACGACCAGGTTGTCGAAGTCCTACGGGGATGTCCGGGCGCTCGTGGACCTCGACCTGAGCGTGGGGCCCGGTGAGGTCTTCGGCTTCCTCGGGCCGAACGGCGCGGGCAAGTCCACCATGATCCGGACGGTCCTCGACCTCATCCGCCCGACCCGGGGCTCCGCACAGATCCTCGGCATGGACAGCCACACCGACGCCGTCCGCATCCGACGCCGTGTCGGCTACCTGCCCAGCGACCTGGCCCTCTATCCCAAGCTCACGGGGAGGGACACCCTGCGGTACTTCGCGAACCTGCGCGGAGGGGTGGACTGGGCCTACGTCGAGCGGCTCGCCGCGCGGCTGCAGGCGGACCTGGACAAGAAGACCTCGGACTACTCCTCCGGCAACCGGCAGAAGGTCGGCATCATCCAGGCCTTCATGAGCCGACCGGACCTCATCATCATGGACGAACCGTCGACCGGCATCGACCCCCTGGTGCAGCAGGAGTTCCAGGCGATGATGCGGGATGTGGCTCACGAGGGACGCACCGTGTTCCTGTCCAGCCACACCCTCTCGGAGGTCCAGCGGGTCGCCGACCGGGTCGGCATCATCCGCGACGGACACCTCATCGACGTCGAGCGGGTGCACGACCTGCGCTCCAAGGCCATTCGCCGGGTCGAGCTCGTGTTCGATGCGCCCGCGCCGGCGGAGGACTTCGCCCGGATCGAGGGAGCCCGTGACGTCGAGGCCCACGACACCTCAGTGCGCCTGGCCTTCGACGGGAACATGGACGAGCTGCTGCAGGTGGCCACGGGCCGGCACCACCTCGTGGACATCAACAGCGAGGAGGCCGACCTCGAGGAGATCTTCCTGGCCTACTACCGCGGGGAGGAGGCGAGGGTCTGATGGGTCTGAACACCTACTCCGTCGCGGTACGCGATCGTCTGACCGGGGTCCTCGTCGCGGCGGTCGCCGTCGCCGTCATGCTGTGGTTCACCCTCGCTGTCTACAGCGACCTCGACCTGTCGTTCTACTACGACAACATGCCGCCCTCGCTGCTGGAGTCCTTCGGCATCTCCACCGAGGCCGGTGGGCTGGGCGGCCTGGCCTACGGCGCGATGTACAACCTCATCGGCGCCTTGGCCCTGGCCGGTCTTGCGATCGCCATCGGCGCGGCCTCCATCGCCGGCGAGGAGCAGCGCGGGACGCTCGGGCTGCTGTTGGCGAACCCGCGCAGCCGCTCGCGGGTGCTGGCCGCCAAGCTGGCCGCTCTGGTCACACTCGTCGGGGCCGGCGCGCTGCTGCTCTACGCGGCAGGCCACCTCGTGCCCCGTCTCATGGACATCGACATCGGCGGGCTCCACGTCGGTGCTCTGATGCTGCATCTGGGAGCCAACGCTCTGCTGTGGGGGATGCTGGCACTCGCCGTGGGGGCGTGGACGGGGCAACCCGGCCTGGCCTCGGGCTCCGCTGCCGGGCTGATGGTCCTCTCCTACCTCGGCAGCTCGGTCCTGCCCCTGCTCGACGGTGGTGACACCGCAGCGAAGATGCTGCCGTGGACGTGGTTCACCGAGACGGCCCCGGAGGTCAACGGGGTCAGCACCGGCTACCTCGCGCTCCAGCTGGGCGCGTGCGCCGCCCTCGCGGCCATTGCCTTCGTGGGTCTACGCCGACGCGACCTCCGCAGCGGCGGGTCGATGACGACGCTCATGGACCGGCTGCGCGCCAACCCGCGCACGCACGCACTGGTGGAACGGGTGAGTGGACAGGCCCGGGTGTCCTCGATCACCACCAAGACGGTGTCGGACCACCAGGTGCTGACGACGATCGTGAGCGCCCTCGCGCTGTACATCGCCATCTTGATGCCGCCGTTCTACACCTTCCTGCCCGGTGAGGTCAGCGAGTTCTTCGCCCAGCTGCCCGACGCCATGATCGCCATGGTCGGTGGCGTCGACATGGGCACGGCCACCGGGTTCCTCCAGGGCGAGGTCTTCTCCATCACGGTGCCGATCGCGCTGATCGTGCTCACGGCCACCGTCGGCGCGCACGCTCTGGCCGGGGAGGAGGAGGCGCGCACGATGGGGCTCCTGCTGGCCAACGCGATCCCGCGGCGGGCAGTGGTGCTGCACAAGGCCGCGTCGATGGTGATCCTGGCCGCCGTCGTCGGGCTGGTCACGTTCCTCGGCAGCACCGCCGGGGTGCTGCTGTCCGGCGTCGACGTCGCGGTCGCCGACCTGGCCGCTACGTGTGTGCTCGTGACGCTGCTGGGGCTGGACTTCGGAGCGTTGGCGATGCTGGTGAGTGCAGCCACGGGACGTGTCCGCGCCGCGACGTCCGCTGCCGCCGGTGCCGCCGGTGCCGCCTACGTGCTGCAGACGTTTCTGCCGCTGTCCGATCGCTACGACCAATGGGCCGCGGTCTCCCCGTTCCACTACTACCTCGGCAGCGACCCCCTGACCACGGGGATGCCGTGGGGCGACGCCGCCGTGCTCGCGGGCGCCTTCGTCGTGCTCGTCGCGCTGGCCGTCCCGGCCTTCCAGCGCCGTGACCTGCGCGGCTAGCCTGAACGCATGGACACCGCGATCGGCCGACTCGACGTCGTCGCCCTGGACTGACGGCTGCCCCTACCAGGGGCCGTAGACCGACTCGCTGTTTGCCGACAGCGCTGCGCACAGGGCGGGGACGGAGCTGTTCAGCGTCTCGGACATGGCCCGCACGGTCAGGGGCACGAGGTAGGGGCCGTTGGTCCGGCCACGATGCGGGCTGGGGGTGAGGTAGGGCGCGTCGGTCTCCACCAGCAGATGTTCGGTCGGCACGACCGCGAGCGCGTTGCGCAGGTCGCGCGCGTTCTTGAAGGTCACGGTCCCGGCGAAGGACAGGAAGTACCCCCGGCGCACGCACTCCCGAGCCATCGCCATGTCGCCGGAGAAGCAGTGCAACACCGTCCGCTCCGGGGCGCCCTCCTCGGCCAGGATCCGCAGCACGTCGTCGTGGGCGTCCCGGTCGTGGATCTGCAGGGCCCGCCCGGTGCGCTTGGCGATCTCGATGTGCCTGCGGAAGGACTCCTGCTGGGCGTGTACCCCTTCCGGGCCGGTCCGGTAGTAGTCCAGCCCGCTCTCCCCGATCACCCGCACGCGAGGGTGCGCGGCGTACTCCTCGATGCGATCGCAGGCGTCGTCCAGCGCGCCGGCCTCGTACAGGCCGGGGGCGCCGTTGGGGTGGATCGCCACCCCGCCGAGCACAGCCGGGTGCTGTTCGACGACCTGCACGGTCCACGCGGCGCTGCCGAGCTCGCACCCGACCTGCACCACGCGGTCGACCCCGACCCGAGCGGCGTCGGCGAGCACTTCCTCGACCGGAGCCGGTGGGCCCTCGTCCCGGGAGATGTCGAGATGGCAGTGGTTGTCGACCACCGGGATCGGCAGCGGATCGGGGGGCCGCGGCGGCTGCTCGTGGTGCGGCATCGGCCAGGCTCAGACGGTCTCGGCGACCAGGCCCAGACGGGCCCGTTCCTCGGTGGCGACCGAGGGGTCGAGCTTGGCGAAGATCGGGGTGGGTTTACCGACCGGCGCCCCCACGACCACCGGGCGGTGCGCCCACGCCGGCATCGTGCTGTAGTCGCCGGTGATGATCGGGTAGGTGGGCCGGCCGGGCTCGTCGAGGTCTCCCACCTCCTCCAGGTGCGGCATCGGCATGAACACTCCCTCTCCGCCGAGGGCGGTGTGCACGGCGTTGGAGGAATGCGGCAGGAAGGGACTGAGCATGGTGTTGAGGTCCACCACGGCCTGGGCCAGCACGTGCAGCACGGTGTGCAGGCGTTCGCGCTGGTCCTCGCCCTTGAGCTTGAACGGCTCGGTGGCCGAGACGTACGCGTTGGCCTCGCCGACCAGCCGCATGACCGCGGCGAGCGCCGCCCGCTGTCGGTGCGCGGCCATCATCGAGCCCACGTCCTCGAAGCCCTGACCGATGTGGTCGAGCAGCTCGGTGTCCACCGGCTCCAGCGCGCCTGCCTCGGGCACCGTGCCCACGTTCTTGGCGATCATGGAGGCGGTGCGGTTGACCAGGTTGCCCCATCCCGCGACGAGCTCGTTGTTGGTGCGCTTGACGAACTCGGGCCAGGAGAAGTCGGAGTCGCTGTTCTCCGGCGCGGCGGCGCACAGGAAGTAGCGCAGCGCGTCGACCTGGTAGCGCTCCAGCACGTCATGGACGTAGATCACCACCCCCCGGCTGGAGGAGAACTGGCGTCCCTCCATGGTCAGGAACTCGCTGCTGACCACTTCGGTGGGCAGGGACAGCTCCCCGAACGGCCCGACCGGCCCGCCCCTGGCTCCGCCACCGTTGTGGGCGAGCAGCTCGGCCGGCCAGATCTGGGAATGGAAGGTGATGTTGTCCTTGCCCATGAAGTAGTAGCTCAACGCGTCGGGGTTGTTCCACCAGTCGCGCCACCGGTCCGGCTCCCCCCGGCGCCGAGCCCACTCGATCGAGGCCGACAGGTAGCCGATCACCGCGTCGAACCAGACGTACAGCCGCTTGGTGGGCTCCTCGCGCCAGCCGTCCAGCGGGATCGGGATGCCCCAGTCGATATCGCGGCTCATCGCGCGCGGCTTGATCTCCTCCAGGATGTTCTGGCTGAACCTGATGACGTTGGGCCGCCACAGCCCGGAGGCCTCCCGGTCGTCGAGCCACTCACCCAGGGCATCGGCCAGGGCAGGCAGGTCGAGGAAGAAGTGCTGAGTCTGCACGAACTCCGGGGTCTCGCCGCTGATCTTGCTATGCGGGTCGCCCAGGTCGGTGGGGTCGAGCTGGTTGCCGCAGTTGTCGCACTGGTCGCCGCGCGCCTCGGCATACCCGCAGATGGGGCACGTGCCCTCGATGTAGCGGTCCGGCAGGGTGCGCCCGGTGGATGGGCTCACCGCGGCCGGGGTGGTCTGCTCGATCATGTAACCCCCGGCGTGCACGGCCAGGAACATCTGCTGCACGACCGCGTAGTGGTTGGCCGTGGTGGTGCGGGTGAACAGGTCGTAGGAGACCCCCAGGTCGACGAGGTCCTGCACGATCATGCGGTTGTTGAGGTCGGCGAGCTCCCGCGCGGTCATGCCCCGCTCGTCGGCCGCGACCAAGATCGGGGTGCCGTGCTCGTCCGTGCCGGAAACCATGAGGACGTCGTGACCCGCCATGCGCATGTACCGGCTGAACACGTCGGAGGGCACGCCGAAACCGGCCACGTGGCCGAGGTGGCGCGGGCCGTTGGCGTACGGCCAGGCGACGGCAGACAGGACATGGCTCATGAGGTCACATCCTAGAGTCGCCGTTCACCTTCTCTAAGGGGTCCGCCGTCGGACCATACTGTCTGTCATGACGGTGCACGGTGAGGTCGAGACCACCTACGAGGCCGACCTGGACCTGGACCTGCCGACGGTGTTGGAGGATGCGGTCGGCGCGGTGGACGCCGTGGCCCGCATCGGTGAGCCCGGCCACCTCAGCCTCGACGCCACCTACTACGACACCGACGCCCTGGATCTGGCCGCGACCGGGATCACCCTTCGCCGGCGCAGCGGCGGCGAGGACGCGGGATGGCACCTGAAGGTCCCTCACCGCGAGGACGAGAAGGTCGAGAAGCAGGTGCCGCTGTCGGCCGCGCGCCACCGGGTGCCGGCCGCGTTGCGTCGTCTGGTGTGGGCCCGCACCCTGGGCGAGGACTTGGCTCCGGTGGTGCGCATCGAGACCGAGCGGACGACCTACGACCTCACCGACTCCCGCGGTGCCTCGGTCGCGGAGGTGGCCGACGACCGGGTCCGCGCCACCCGGCTGGACGACCACGACGACGTCGAGGCGGTCCTGGTCTGGCGCGAGGTCGAGGCCGAGCTCACCGACGCCGGCCCCGAGGTGTTGCAGGAGCTGGATCGGAGCCTCACCGCGCACGGTCTGCAGCGCGCGCACGGCGCGGCGCGCTCCAAGGTGCTGCGCGTGCTCGGCGATGGGGTGCCCTCGCCGTCCGTGGCGCCGAGCTCGACCGCCGCCGCCGCGGCCGAGGTCGTGCTGCACCACCTCCACGAGCAGATCGAACAGCTGCGCACCTACGACCCCCTGGTCCGCCTGGACCGCCCGGACAGCGTGCACCGGATGCGGGTCGCCGCCCGGCGCCTGCGCAGTGCGCTGAAGACCTTCGGCCCGCTGCTGCCGGCGGAGCAGAGCGAGTCGCTGCGCGCGGATCTGAAGTGGCTGGGCGAGCATCTCGCCCCGGCTCGCGACGCCGAGGTGATGCTCGAGCGCATGGAGCGCGTGGCCGAGCAGGAAGGCGATGACACACCGGGCGGACAGCTCGCGCGGGATGTCGCCCGTCGGTTGCACGAGCGCTATCGCATCCACCACGAGGACGTGGTGGGGAGCCTCGACTCGGAGCGGTATCAGGCCTTGGTGCGCCAGCTGGTCGAGCTGACCGACGCCGCCGCTACGACACCCGCCGGACGACTCCCGGCCGCAGACGTGCTGCCGGCTCGCGTGCGGCGTGCTTTCCGCTCGCTGCGGCGCTCGGTCGCGACGGCCGCGCCAGGGGAAGACGGAGCAGATCCCGGCGCGCACGATGCCGACCTGCACGAGGTCCGTAAGAAGGCCAAGCGTGCCCGCTACGCGGCGGAGGCCCTCAGCCCCTCCTTCGGCGAGCCGGCCGTGCGGCTGGCTCAGGCGATGGAGCAGGTGCAGGCCGACCTCGGCGAGCACCAGGACACCGTGGTGCTGCGCACGTGGCTGCACGAGCAAGCTCAGGAGGCCAGCCCCGCGTCGGCGTTCGCCCTGGGCCGCTGGTACGCCGCCGAGGAGCAACGCGGCCGCGAGGCCGAGGAGCGGTTCACCCGGTCATGGAGGGCTGCGCGGAAGAAGAAGCTGCGCCGCTGGCTGTCCTAGGTACGTGGCAAGGCGCCGGCTCTTCGTCCGTGGCTGACGTATCACGTCGGCGTCGGCGCCCTCTCATCGGTCACGACCACCGAGGAGAGATCTCATGTCCATCATCGTTCAGCAGCCCCAGCCGTACGACCTGGTCAGTGATGTCATCCAGGTCAGCGGCATCGCCGGTGGAGCGTTCGAAGCGCACTTCCAGTACGAGGTCACAGAGGGGCACGACTCGGTCACCGGCTTCTTCACCGCCGGCGATGGCGCTGGCGGGCATGACCAGTTCCAGATCCAGGTCGATGTCTCGGGGGCTGGGTTCACGCTGCCCCGGCTCTTCCTCCACGTCTTCCATGTGCCGCCCACCGAGAACCCCGTGCGCACCGACGAGGTCATCGTGCCGGTGTTGCACGGCAACCAGATCATGGCCGACTACAGGGTGTACGACGAGTACGTCGTGAGGTCAGGGGACACCCTCTGGTCCATCGCGCAAGACCGGCTCGGTGCGGGCGCGCAGTACCCGCAGCTCGTCGCGGCCAATGCCCACACCATCGTCGACCCTGACGCGATCTCGGTCGGCCAGCTCATCCGCATACCCCGCGCTGTGTGAGGGAGGCCGGCGGGCACTCAGAGTCATCTCATCCAGGCGTGGTTCACTGGTG
>Ga0102946_1000014_pt1 | contig 81914 bp, 70 predicted proteins | sample SalPon2A_A_D1_MG_FD_78209 | JGI IMG/M metagenome (GOLD analysis project Ga0102946, IMG submission 78209) | Soil microbial communities from South San Francisco under conditions of wetland restoration - Salt Pond MetaG R2A_A_D1_MG | ecosystem: Environmental > Terrestrial > Soil > Wetlands | place... | reverse complement strand
CGTCCCTGGCGCTCGGGTCGCGGCGAGATGCCGCTCCTACAGCAGAATTTGCAAAGCGCGCTCGTGATTTGAAAGGAAAATGTCCCGATTTGGTGACAAGTCCTGTCCGGGACCCACGATCTTTCGAAGCGGGTGGGTCCCGGTCTTCGCTTTGCGAAACCGGGATGACGTAACTACAGCCGGGCTTCCCTGTTCTTTGTAGGAGCGGGCTCTGGCCGCGAAACGCGCGACGATAGCGACGTTCCTACAAGATGAATGGCTGCAGCCTCTTGTGTGTCACGGCTGGCGCCTTTGAGAATCTCAATCTCGTTGCCAACAATACGCGCAGCAGGAACACCCTGATCCAGCAGGATACGGTTGGAAACACGGGAAACGGTTTTCACACCCGGTGTAATGAATCCACCCAGGTTGAGCGGATCAGTGGCGTTAATCACGGTCCAGCGATTCGGCAGGTTTCCCTTTGCACATTTCCTCAATAATCCTGTGGCTTCGGGTAAAGCAAACTGTTCGCCTGAAAACCCGTCAACGAAACGCCCGCCGTTCACTTCACCACGATCTTCCATCCTTCTCAGGTAATAAAGCAGGTCGCGCCAGTGGGGAAGCAGGTTTTCACGTTGCAGGACCGCTCTGAAAACCACACCGTAGCGCCTCAGTAGTGCGCTGCAAATGGTTGCCATTCGGTCCTGTTTGTCGAAACCGGATTCTGACCCATTGGCATCAGTGATTGCACTCCATCTGCCAAGAGGTACATGACCTGCTCCCTGGGTACGAAACCTCGAACGCGTTCGCCTGATTCGCCTTTCAATTTTCGCTTTTTCTGTTGCCGAACGTGTCAACCAGCGCAGTGGTGAAAATCCATCTGAAGTGATATGCCCCTGCGCCACCAGGGTTGCCAATACTGACTCCAGTTGCTCCGGCAACATTCCAGCCTGCTGCGCCAGGTCATCAACAAACATGGCGCCTCCTGATCGCAGTGATTCCAACACGCCCGCCGCTGCAGCGGGCAAGCCTTCACCGGTCGGAGAAAACCTCATGCGCCATTGAATGGCGTGGCCACGTGGCACCAGTGCAATCGGCGTGGCACTGACCAGCTGAACCTGTTCACTGTCCCTGATGGGCGGCCTGAACCAGGTCAGCGCACCACTGAGAAACTGTTGATCCAGATTCAGGGGATTGTAATCAACGCTTCGCCTGTCCAGGAGCCCATGTTCCCAGGCAGCCACAGGCGCACACCAGCCTTCGAGTTGAGACAATGGCTGTTCCAGCTCACTTGCTGGCTCATCCAGTGCATGCCACCTCACCAGGAAATTCATGAAGGCTGCAGGCGATACTGGTTTACTCGCCCGCCTCCTGCGTTCTCGGCTATACCTGTGAATTCGCGCCAGCAGACGACGATCACACCATTGGCGCTCACCTTCAGACCGCTCAATCGCCACAGCCGAACCTTCAGACTGCAATGCCAGCAGGGCCGGGTCGATTTGCGATGTTTGCAGTGAAAAGCTCTTTACGAGCTCCGTGACCGTCACCGGCCCCAGTGCAGACAAACGACTGCGTAACAGCTCAATCAATGCTGATTCAGCGGTGTGCGTGCTGTTCAAATCAAATACTGCAGCGGGGTCCGGTGAATAGTCAGAGTCCGGATGAATGGTCAGCCATTCCGACAGTCGCTCGGTCGCCAGCCACCAGCCATTCGAATCAGGTTCATCAGGGATGGTGACATGAACCGCACGCATCTCTTCTGCCAGAGAAGTAAACCAGCGATTCCAGCTTCGGGATGAAAATTCTGAAGCTGTCAGAAAACCAGTCTGCAGCAGACCATCGTGCAATTCGTCCGGATTACGCGGGTTAATCCAGGCCTCCGCACGAACCTGATCTGTGGCCTCCACACTGATGATTCGCAACAGAGATGCATCGCTGAAATCCTGGGGTCTCTGGGAAATTGCGCGCGTCCGACGATTTTCAGCGTCACCATCGTCAAGGAAGGCGTATGGACGGGCGTTAATGATTTCCGATGACAGGGGTGACGGCGCTGTCAGGTCCATACCACGCACTTCAAGTGAGCCATCCCTGATTCGGTTAAGAACCCCAAGCAGGCCATCGATGTCCATCGCATCAGTCAGGCAATCGTCAATGGTCTGGGTGACAAGCGGATGGTCCGGAATTTCGCGTTCTCCGCGAATATTCTCGAGGCAGGCAATCTGGTCAGGGAACACAACCGCAACCAGGTCTTCAGCTGCATTTCGTTGCCACTGGGGTGGTAAACGCTGGCCATTGCGCATGCGCTGTACGGCCAGCGCGACCGTTGCATTCCAGCGCCATCGGATCTCAAACATGGGGGCGTCGAGCAGCGCCTGTATCAACACATCCCGCACAGTGGCCGGATTGAGGTAAGCCTTCACATCATCGATATCGAAGCTGTGCGTTTCGCCCAGGGACAGGATCAGGCAATCTTCCAGTGCTGCCGCCTGGAGTTCAAAATTAAACTGCCGGCAAAACCGCTTCCTCAATGCCAGACCCCAGGCTCGCATGATCCGGGAGCCAAACGGTGCATGTATGACCAGGTGCATATCTCCCGTGTCATCAAAAAACCGCTCCATGATTACCCGGTTTTGGGTGGGCAAACCATCCAGCGCCTCGTGTGCAGAACCAAGGTAGCCTGCAACCTGCTCTGCGGCATCCTTCTGTATGCCCTGGGCTGCCAGCCAATCAGCAAGGCTTTCGGCACCATTGGCCATCTGTTCGTCGATCGCTTCGCGCAGCTGTGAAACTGCAAGCGACAATTCGTTACTTCTGCCCGGCCGATCACCCAGCCAGAATGGGATGGATGGCGGAAGGCCCTGGGCGTCTTCAACCAGGACCCTCGCTGTTTCAATTTTTAGAACCCGGTAAGAGGTATTACCCAACTGGAAAATGTCGCCCGGAATACTCTCGAAGGCAAAATCCTCGTTGAGCGTTCCAACCCGATAACCCCCTGGCAACAAGGTCACTTCATAATCGAACTGGTCCGGAATCACACCTCCGTTTTGCAGAGAGGTGAGGCGGGCAGCCCGTCTTGATCGCAATCTGCCATTGATGCTGTCGTGGTGTATATAAGCAGCCCGACGGCCGCGGGAAGTGGCATAACCGCCCGCCAGCATATCCAGCACTTTTTCAAATTCTTCCTCAGAAATCCCTCGATAAGGCCAGGCGGAGCGAACCAGGTGCAGAAAATCTTCGACCAACCACTCGCGAGCACTCACCTCTGCGACAACCTGCTGGGCCAATACATCGAGCGGCGCTTGCGGAATCTGGATTCGGTCGAGCTCTCCATTTTCCATTGCATGAACCAGGGCCACGCATTCAACCAGGTCATCGCATGTCAGTGGAAACAAACGACCATGAGAAACCTCACCAACACCATGCCCTGCCCTGCCTACTCGTTGAATCAGGGCAGAAATACTTCCGGGTGATCCAAGCTGACAAACCAGATCGACGTCACCGATGTCGATACCGAGCTCCAGCGATGCAGTGGCAACCAGCGCTTTCAGCTTGCCGGCTTTAAGTGCCTGCTCTGCCTCAAGACGATGTTTACGTGCCAGGCTGCCATGGTGCGCAGTGACTGATTTTTCACCGATTCGCTCAGCCAGGTGGCGTGCGAGCCTTTCTGCCAGGCGTCGCGTATTGACAAATATAAGCGTGGTGCGCCGGGCAAGAGCAAGCTCGGCAAGACGATCATAGATCTCTTCCCAGACCTCGTTAGCCATGACCGCTGTCAATGGAGAAGACGGTAGTTCAAGCCGAATATCACGCTGTTTGTTGTGGCCACTGTCGACAATTGAACAATCCTGTCCGCCGGTCAGGAATTTTGCGATCAGCTTAATCGGCCTTTGTGTTGCGGATAACCCAACCCTGTCGGGTGTTTTACCGGTCCTGGATATTGTGAGTGCATCAAGGCGCGCCAGTGAGAGGCTGAGGTGTGATCCTCTTTTGCTGCCAGCAACCGCATGGATTTCATCGACAATGACTGTGCTGACGGTGGACAGCATCCTGCGTCCCGAGTCTGATGTCAGTAACAAGTAGAGCGATTCAGGTGTGGTCACCAGGATTTGCGGTGGGCGGCGACGCATCTTTTCGCGTTCACCAGGTGTGGTGTCGCCGGTTCGAACCATTGCACGAATGCCGGATTTTTGACCCTGGTTCTGTTCCAGCCATTGGTCAATCCCCTCGAGCGGCGACTTGAGGTTCTTTTCAATATCGTTGGAAAGAGCTTTTAATGGCGATACGTAGAGAATCCGTACGCTGTCATCCAGCGGTCCGTTCTCTGACTCAGCAACCAGTTGGCCGATGGCCTCCAGGAATGCAGCAAATGTCTTACCACTGCCAGTGGGTGCAGCAATCAAAACATGACCGCCCTCACGGATTCGCTGCCATGCACCAATCTGGACTGGCGTTGCCTCACTGAAGCCGGACTTGAACCAGTTCCTGACCGCGGGATGAAAGGCCTTCAGAGCGACACTGCTGGATTCAATGGGATCAGGCATTTGCCTAGTTTAACTTAGCGATTCTCAAAACCTGAGACAGTCTTTGAATTTCCTGGAATCGAAGCAGTCTATTCGACCAGTTCGCCGACCCGGATGGGCTCCCAACCGGCAGACGCCAATAGCCACTCTTCCGCTTCGAGCTTCCAGAAAGTTTCAAATCGATAGAGCTGGCCATCCTCCGGAAACCATCCGGGGCCACCCGTTAACAGCGCATTGAAACTGGCCATGGCTTCCTGATCGTTGACCTGTTGAACATTGATTGGAAACAACTGGGCATTGAGGTTTTCATAGCGGGTGAGCTGCAGCACGACAAAAGTGCGCAACTGATCACGATTCATCTGGCCGTTCTGAGAACGAAAGTCCTCGGCAATGTTGGTCATGAAGCGCCTGCGTTCGCCCTCTTCAATCTGCGCTTCCATTGAGCGGATACGAGAAATGATGATTTGCTCAGTGGTCAGCGGCTGGCTGCAACTGACAAGCATCGCCGACAGCACGAGGATGCCAGAACGCTTCACTCCCCCGGCCTCACTCTTTGGCTTCACTCTTCAGCCAGGTACTCTTCGAGCAGGTGCGAGGAGACGACAATCAGGTCATGTTCCGTCACCAGTCCAACCAGCTTTCCTTTCCTGGTCACCGGCAGGCAGGCCAGGCGCTTTTCGCGCATTTCACGAATGGCATCAACGGTACTCGTTTCCGGAGTCACCGTAACCGGATTCGCCTTCATGATATCCGCGACTGTGACCCGCGTATCCTTGCCGTAGCGTCCGGCGGCAACCAGGCGAAGCAATGCACGATGTGAAACAAGGCCCACCAGGTTTCCGTTGTCATCTTCCACGGGCACATGGCGGACATGTCGCCAGTCCATCAGGGTTGCGGCAAAGTCGACGATGTCGTCTGCACGGACAGTAAACAGGTCAGTGGCCATGAACTGGCCAACCTGGCGATAGCTTTCCCGCCAATCCTGCTTTTCAGGAAACTCGGCCAGCTTCCAATCCGTGATCGATTTTCCTTCCACCTGTTGCTCCACCATGCTGGCGACGATGGTGCGAAAGCGTTGATCGGAGGTTCCTTTCTCCTGCATGTTTTCATGTGACTCGAGCAGCCAGCGAGCACCTGTTCGTCGCTTGGAGACTCGCTTTTCTATGACATCCAGGAGTCTTGTTGCATCGTTTTCGTCAATGTCCTGGCTGGCGAGGCCTTCCCGGGCAAGCGGCAGGAGCTCTTTGAGAATCAATTGATCAACAGGCAGGTAGTCATCATTAAACCAGTTCATCTGGGCTCGGATGCCATCACGGGCTGCAGCCAGGAAATTGGTTTTTACATCAGCAAAACGGATCAATTTCGAAACATCGCCATATTTTTCTGATGCACCGGACATCAGGCCGAAGTAAAACGCGGCATTTGCCATTTCATCGAGAACCGTGGGCCCTGATGGAATAACACGGTTTTCAATTCGAAGGTGCGCGATATTGTTGTGAACGCCGTAACATGGACGATTCCAGCGATAGACTGTGCCGTTATGCAATCGCAGCGCATTAAGTGAAGGCATCACCCCATTCTCAACCATTCCAACCGGGTCTTCTTCACATTCCGTGGTCAGTACAATTCGAAACCTGGCAATGTCTTCCTTGAATATTTCCGTGACAGAATCCTCTATCCATCGATCACCAAAATGTACCCTTGGCTTCAGACCCCGTGCCTGGTGAGTTTCTGATCTTGTGTCGATTGAATGTTCAAAGACTGCAATTCTGGATTCATGCCACAGGCGCTTACCCAGAAGCATGGGAGAATTCACAGCAACGGCCAAAAGCGGACCGGTCACCAACTGTGAAATATTGTAGAAATGCGCAAAGTTATCAGGCGATACCTGGAAGTGAATCTGGAAACTGGTGTTGCAGGCTTCCAGCATGACATTGTCATGACGAAAGCTGAGTTGGTCGATACCATTGATGGTGAACTGGAAATCCTCACCCCGCAAACCCCTGACCGCATCGTTAAGTGCGTGATACCGTGGCGTTGGCACCATTGAATCGAGAGACAGATTTTCTTCTCTCAGGGTTGGCAAAATACCGACCAGTGCGATGTCGCAGCCAACCTTTGCAGCAGTTTGGCGCGCAAGCCTGTGAACCTCATGGAGTTCAGCTTCCATCTTGCTGAGACAATCGCCGGTCAACCTGTGCGGTTCAAGATTGGCTTCGATATTGAAAAGGCCCAGCTCATGAGTGAATCGGTCGTCATCGATGAGGTCCAGGATTTCCAGGGCCTTGTTGGCTGGCTGGTGCGCCTTGTTCACGATGAACATTTCCTGCTCGGCACCCATTCGACTGACACCTGATTCAAACAATCCGCGCTCAAGCATCATTTCCAGGGCCTGCACTTCGCCCAGCAATGATTTCATGAACCGCTGATGGACTGCCTCATCATCGTTCAGTTTGACGTTCTGTTCACCCATCCGATCCCGTCCCCTGACCGTATTTGGTCGCTCGTTGTTCAACCCGTCTGCATCATACAATGGAACAGGTACGAGCGGATATTCAAGAACTTTGTACCAGGCGAAGGTTGAACGCGCTGCTGATATGGTTTAATAACTGCAATCTACTCCTCAATGAGCAAACAGATCCGTGGATAAACCCTGGCTTTCCCAATACCCCGAAGGCATTCCTGCTGAAATCGATTTAGGTCAACACAGTTCTGTACTGGACGTTTTCGAAAGAAGTTGTCGAAAATTTTCCGACCGTGTTGCATTTACCTGTATGGGTAAATCAATGACCTATTCGGAGCTTGACGCGATGAGTCGCGATTTTGCTGCCTGGCTCCAGGATCACGGCCTCAAGAAGGGAGACAGGCTGGCCCTGATGATGCCAAATCTGCTGCAGTATCCGGTCGCCCTGTTTGGCGGAATGCGTGCCGGGCTGACCATTGTCAATACCAACCCCTTGTACACCCGACGTGAACTTCGACACCAGCTTTCCGATGCCGGGGCCAGGGCCATTGTCGTTCTGTCCAACCAGGCCCATGTGCTGGAAAAAGTGTTGGACGATGTCCCGATTGAGCAGGTCATCACAACCGAGGCAGGTGATCTGCTTGGGTTCCCCAAAAAGCTGATCGTCAATTTTGTCGTCAAGCATGTTAAAAAAGGCATTCCCGCCTGGAATATTTCGACTGCAACAAGCTTCTCAGAAGTCCTGAATAAAGGAGCAGGTAAATCTCTCACCCAGCCTGACCTGACCCTGGAAGATATTGCTTTCCTTCAATACACAGGTGGCACAACCGGGGTAGCCAAAGGGGCAATGCTGACGCACAAGAACATCGTGGCCAACATGACTCAGTCTCGCCTGTGGCTGGGTGCCAGCGGTATCGGCAATGATCCCGAGACCGTGATCACCGCTCTTCCGCTCTATCATATCTTCGCACTGACAGCGAACTGCCTGGTGTTCATGTACCTGGGTGGCACCAATGCACTGATTCCCGATCCTCGAAACATGAAGGGGTTCGTTGAGGAACTCGACAAGATTCCCTTCACTGTTATTACCGGCGTGAATACACTTTTCAATGGCTTATTGAATACTCCAGGGTTTGCCGATCTCGATTTTTCAAAACTCAAAGGCACCCTGGGTGGTGGCATGGCGGTACAGCGTGCTGTTGCTGAGAAGTGGAAGAAGGTCACTGGAGTGACCCTGATCGAGGCCTATGGCCTGACCGAAACTTCGCCGGCAGCCTGCATTAACCCGATGGATTTGAAGGAATACAACGGCTGCATTGGACTTCCCATTCCATCTACTGAATGCGCAATCATGGGTGAAGATGGAAGCTTTTTGGCACAGGGGGAAACCGGCGAACTTTGTGTCCGCGGCCCACAGGTGATGAAAGGGTACTGGCAAAGGCCGGAAGCAACCGCAGAAGTAATGACCGAAGACGGATGGCTGAAGACGGGTGATATGGCAATGATGACACCCGAGGGTTTCTTCAAGATTGTGGACCGCAAAAAAGACATGATCCTCGTGTCTGGTTTTAATGTTTATCCTAATGAAATTGAGGACGTATTCGCAGCTCATGAGAAAGTACTTGAGGTTGCGGCAATTGGAAAACCTGACGATCATTCCGGAGAAGTGGTCAAGGTCTGCGTGGTGAAGTCTGACCCCTCGCTGACCGAACAGGAGCTCCGGGACTATGGACGTGAAAATCTCACAGGCTATAAACGCCCCAAAGTGATCGAGTTCTTTGATGAATTACCCAAATCGAACGTGGGTAAAATTCTGCGCAGGGAATTGCGAGACGCAAGTTAAGCGGAGTCCTAGCTGTTTTTTTGCTTCGGTCTGCGCCGCAGCGTTTGTCCATGGGTAATCTGTTCTTCGCCGAAACGATCCCTGATCCCATCCAGTACCCGGTCAAGCTGCTTGTCGCGACTGATGCTCTCCTCACCGGGTGACGGCTCATCTTCGAAGTTGCTGGTGCCAACGCCTATCAAACGAACCGGCGTGTTTCGGTGCTCAGAGCGCCATTTTTCAAACAAGGCCCGGGCCATGCGATAGATGGTCAGCGAACTGCTTGATCCCGAAATCATGCTCTTACTGCGGGTAATGGTCGAAAAACCTGAATCCCTGATTTTGACCGTCACCGTTCTGGCCAGCAGGTGCTGCTTTCGCAACCGACGTGCAACACGGTCGCACTGGTATTGAAGCTCCGATAAGAGCTCCTGGCGCGATTTGATATCACTGTCAAATGTCACCTCATGGCTGATGGACTTATCCGGCCTTGAAGGCTGAACATCACGTTCATCGAGCCCATTGGAAAGTCGGATAAAGTGATCCGTGCGGTTACCCAGCAAGGGCCGCAGCAGACCAGGGTCTGCTTTGCGCAGCTGGCCAATCGTCAGTAACCCCTGGGCTCGTAACTTCGGCTCTGTTTTGCGGCCAATCCCCCATAATCGACCGATGGGCATTGGGTCCAGAAACGCCCTCACCCTTTCCGGTGAAACGTAAACAAAACCGTTCGGCTTGTCAGCATCAGATGCGAGTTTTGCCAGGAACTTGTTATGTGCCATTCCCACAGAAGCTGTGAGCCCGGTGGTCTCTTTTATTTCGTCCCTGATGCGTTTCCCGATCTCCGAAATCGAACCGAACAACTGCAGACAGGCACTGACATCCAGAAATGCCTCGTCCAGTGACAGGCCTTCAACCAGTGGTGTGATCCTGTGAAATACACCGAACACCTGCTGTGAAACCTCGCGATAGCGCCCGGAACGTGGCGCCACGTATTCAGCATCAGGACACAATCTCCTGGCCCGGGCTGTTGGCATGGCAGAGCGGACACCAAACTCACGGGCGGCATAGTTTGCGGCCGACACAACACCGCGTGGCCCAAGGCCACCCACAATCACTGGCCGGTCCCGCAGTTCGGGCCGGTCGTGTTGTTCCACGGATGCGTAAAACGCGTCCATGTCGACATGTATGATGCTATTTAGTGTCATGAGAAACTGAGCAAACTATAGTGGCACGAGTGAATATCAAAACACCATCTTTACACTGGCCGTTCTCAAAAACATGACCATCAGCAAGGCGCAATTTCCAATCCTGCAATCAGGTATTTATGCCAACCACGCCGCAGTTTCACCATGGCCAGATGTCGTCAGCGATGCGATTGCTGCTTTTGCAGAAGAGAACAAGGTTGCTGGACCAAGGAATTACAGGGACTGGATCACCCGGGAACGTCAACTTCGTGGCCAGATCACCACACTGATCGGGGCAGACAGCAGCCAGGATATCGCATTGCTTAAAAACACCACGGAAGGCATCTGCACTGTGGCTTTTGGATTTCCATGGTGCAATGGCGACAACGTGGTGATTCCAAAAGGCGAGTTCCCCTCCAACCGGCTGCCCTGGCTGGCCCAGCAAAAGCGTGATGTTGAGATTCGTGAAGTCGACGTCCGCGATACGTCCGACCCTGAAGGCGCCCTGCTGGCGGCAATGGATGACAAAACGCGCATCCTGGCGGTTTCCTCGGTTCAGTACAGCGATGGCTTCAGGTTGGATGTTTCAAAGTTGGGCTCGGCCTGCCAGGTCGCGGATGTGTTCTTTTTCGTCGACGCCATACAGCATCTGGGGGCATTGCCCATTGATGTTGATAGCAGCCATATCGATTGCCTGGCTGCCGATGCACACAAATGGCTGCTTGGCCCTGAAGGCATCGCTATTTTCTTTTGCAGGGAACCCCTGCGTTCCATGCTGAAACTTCAACAGGTCGGCTGGCACATGTACGAAAATCCGTGGATTTTTGATCGCCCGGACTGGTCGCCGGCGAAGTCTGCAAAGCGTTTCGAGGCAGGAACGCCAAACACGCTGGGCCAGGTTGGGCTGAATGCCTCCCTGTCGACTTTTCTTGAACAGGGCATGTCTGCGGTGTCCGACGCAATCCTGCGCAATACCCGGATGCTGACAAACGGCATTTCGTCCATGCCCGGACTGCGTGTCAGTAGCAGAACCTCGAAAAACAGGCAATCCGGAATTGTCAGCTTCAATACCACCGATCATGATTTAAGAGAACTTTATGGCCGAATCACGAAGGCCGGTGTGGACTGTGCACTTCGCAGTGGATCGATAAGACTGTCACCACATTACTACCAGGATGAAATGGTCATGGAGAGATTGCTCGAAATCGTCGAAGACTCACTCTAAAGCGTGAGTCTCCTTCACATCACATGTGGCTCACATGGTATGAGTGCTTTTATTGCTTTTGAGCGTTGCTGCAAGATGTGACTCGATCACCGTCCTGGCATGCGCCCCATCCGGCGTGTCAGCGAACTGAACGCCGATACCTGCCTTGCGGTTGCCTGCGGCGCCCTGTGGCGTAATCCAGACGACTTTCCCGGGTATTGGCAGGCGCTCCTCGAATTCCATCACGGTGAGCAGGAGAAAAACCTCATCGCCCAGACGAAATTCCTTGGTGCTGGGGACAAACAAGCCACCACCCTGCACGAACGGCATATAGGATCGATAAAGAGCCTGTTTGTCCTGAATGGACAGTGAAAGAATACCCTGCTGCGCCATTGACCATGCCTCCTGCGATTGACCACTCTGCGGCTTCGCTGCCTAAATCGAAGCCCATTGTATCAGCCAGTCCCGAAGAAGTAAGTCCTTACGAACCGGTGTTGCCATCAGGCGTCGATTGCGGTCGGCCAGGTGCTGAAGATCTGCAATACCGCGAACCAGGCTTTCAGGGCCCGATTTTATCGACAAAGTTCGCATTGCATCTGCACATCTCAGGGACAACCAGTTCCAGAGCCGTACAGAATCAAGTTCGGCAAGTTTCATCAGCGCATGGCTGTCGCTGATATTGCCAGCCCTGAGATCCTGAAGAACCTGCAGCGTGTCACGATACTGGTCCAGACCACCATCCTCTATCAATGCTTTTGCTTCCAGGGGGCGACCTGAAGAAGCCTTTAGTGCGAGGGTTGCAGCTTCACCTTCAACGTCAACAGATTGTTCAAGCCACTGCTGTGCAAGATCAGTTTTTGGGGCATCGACATGCAATCGCTGACAGCGACTGCGCACAGTGGCCGGTAATCGCCCGGGATCGTGGGAAACCAGGATCTGGACAGTTTGCCCCACAGGCTCTTCGAGTGTCTTCAACAGAGCGTTCGCGGCATTTGGATTCATTCGCTCTGCAGGATGGATGATTGCCACTTTGGTTTGACTGATGGTGGTCGTCTTCACGAGGGCTTCTATTAGTCCCCGAATCTGATCGACGATGATCAGATCTCGTAATTTTCCTGTCTTCTGATTCACTTCGAACGTGATTTCCCGGAAATCCGGATGAGCACCGCTTTCAAAGAGCGCGCAGGAACGACATGGATCGCATTGCCCACCCTGCATGGTCTGGCACATTAACCGTCGCGCCATCGTCTTTGCCAGTTCAAGCTTGCCACACCCTGATGGACCCCAGATCAACAACGCGTCAGGAATACGCCCCGTTTCCAGGTAATTTGAAAATGCATCAAAAGCATTTTTTTGCCATGGGTACATAGTCATGAAAAACGCTCGTTAAGGCAGCTTTCAATTTGTGACCAGACAGCCTCTTCATCCAGGCTTGCATCGATGATCACAAATCGTTGTGGCGCGCCAGCTGCCCGCTTAAGGTAAACAGACCTGACACGGTCAAAGAAATCGACTTTCTCGCGCTCAAACCAGTCCGGATCGCTGCGTTGGGATGCCCTGCCCAGGCCGGTTTCGACATCCAGGTCCAGAAGCAGCGTCAGGTCTGGCTGCAGGTCCCCATGAACCAGGTTTTCAAGGTCTGCAATCCACTCGTCAGGCATACCGCGTCCGCCGCCCTGGTAAGCCCACGATGAGTCAGTGAACCGGTCACAGAGGATGGTTTTGCCCTTCGACAGCTCGGGTCGAATCAATCGCTCAAGATGCTGGGCTCTTGATGCAAAAACCAACAATAATTCGGTCAGCTTACCGGGCGAATCTGCACCATCTTCACTGCTTGCATCCAGAACAAGGCCGCGAATTTCTTCTGCCAATGGTGTTCCGCCCGGTTCACGGGTGGTCACCACACTATGTCCTGCTTGTTCCAGCCATTCCCGGGTACGAGTCATCATGGTGCTTTTTCCTGCACCCTCGCTCCCCTCAAGGGTGATGAAGTGGCCTTGTCCGGTAATGCTCATTGCCGTTGAATCAGCTGCCTGACTGCTGCCTCATGTTCTTCCAGGGTTTCAGAAAAAGTGTGGCCACCCTCACCATTGGCAACAAAAAACAACGTCGTCCCCTCGCTGGGGCTGGCAGTGGCGATTAATGTCTCTTTTCCTGGCATTGATATGGGTGTGGGCGGCAGGCCATGACGGGTATATGTATTGTAGGGCGTGTCGGCACGAAGGTCTCTTCGGCGTATGTTGCCGTCAAAAGCCCGGCCCAGGCCATATATCACGGTTGGGTCAGTCTGCAGCCGCATGTTCAGATTCAATCGTCGACTGAAGACACCCGCTATCTCACCCCTTTCTTCCGGAAGGCTCGTCTCTTTTTCCACGATGGAAGCCAGAATCAGGAGTTCATAAGGCGTATCGACCGGGATTCCCTCGTCACGCCCGTACCACGCCACTTCGAGTGCCTGTTTCATTGCCTGGTGCGCTCGTCCAAGAATATCGATATCGCTTGCACCACGAACAAAATAGTAGGTCTCAGGCAGGAACCAGCCTTCTGCATGGTCAATCCCTGATGCCCCAATCTGTTCAGCGATGGCTTCGATTTCGCTTGCATCAATGTCGCCTTGAATCTCTTTCTCAAGCACATCATCTTGACGCAGCGCTTCCAGCAACTGTACCCAGTTCCAGCCTTCAATAATGGTGAACCGATGCTGAAGAACGTTACCGCCTTCAAACACTTCCAACAGCTGTGCCGGCTTCAAAGGTGGCAGCAGTCGATATTCACCAACATGAACATTGACGGGTTGCATGCGAGCCAGGATCTTCCAGCGCCAGTCGAGGGCCACAACCCCTGCAGATTCAAGTTTACCCAGCACGGCGCTTACACTGTCTCCCGGTTCAACCATCAGCAGGGTTCCGTCCTTCGGTACGGCAATATTTTCACCAAGAAATTCCTGGTAACTGAAATACATTCTGGAACCAGCCGCAACTGCAAATCCTGCAAGAACAAGCGTTGTAATGATGACTACGGTAATTTTTCTCATTGGAGCCCTACAAGCGTTCCAGCCATTCCCTGACCTCGGCAGTTACCGGTCCAAGGTTGTAACGCCAGTCATCAATCCGGTGTACCGGCATGATGCCCCGTACGCTGTTGCACAAGAAAACTTCATCTGCCTCCGGCACCATGTCGAGCGTTATACGCCTTTGTTCACAGCGTGCACTAAAAAGTTTCAGGATTTCTGAACGCATCACACCCCTGACACCACAGCGATCCAGTCGGGGGGTCAGCATTCGTCCGGCTGATACAAGAAAAATATTCGAGGCGGTGCCACAAACCAGGTGATCATTCTCATCGAGCAAGACCCCTTCACTGATTTCCGGATCATTCCACTCTGCACGCGCCATGACCTGCTCGAGCCGGTTGAGGTGCTTGATGCCCGCAAGGACAGGCTGATTGGCAAGTCGCAAGCTGCAAATTCGCAACCTCAGCCCTGCACGGCTGTGACTCTGGTCGTTCGGATCTCCAATCCCTTCGATGGTTGTGTGAAAATCCGAAGGCAACAAATGGGCGCTGACAATTCGGGTCACCGAACAATTCTTTGGAGGAGCATATCCACGAACTGCCGATGGTCCAGGGACCCCCCGGGTCACGACAATTTTCACAACGCATTCCGGATTTCCGGCAATCACTGTCTGGACTTCTCGCAATAAAACAGCCTGGTTGGGACGTTCAATGCCGAGCCGCTGGCATCCGGTCTCAAGCCTGTCCATGTGCCCCTGCCAGAATCGCGGCTTGCCGGCCGTCACGCGGATTGTTTCGAACAACCCATCGCCATAGTTAAGACCCCGATCCGAGGGGTTTACAGAATGAGAAATTTCGCCATTGATCAGACAGTCATGCATCAGGAATTACGCACCTACGAAATTATTGTGTTTAAAATTATGGTTTGTTAGCCTTCAGGGCAAGTAATAAGCCCCGGGCCTTGTCTCGGGTTTCTTCAAGTTCATTTGCAGGAATGGAATCTGCCACGATTCCGGCACCGGTTCGAAATGAAACCTTGCTTTCATCGAACAACATGGTTCGTATCAGGATATTCATATCGAGGTCGCCATCCAGGCAAAGATAGCCCATGGACCCGGTATAGAAACCTCTGCCCTCTTTTTCGAGTTCGGCGATAATCTCCATGCATCGGATCTTCGGACAGCCCGTTATCGTTCCGCCCGGAAACACGGCTGTCAGTGCATCGATGGGGTCGGAATCAGCGCTTAACCTGCCGGTCACATTGGATACGATATGGTGCACATGAGCATAACTTTCGATCACCATAAGTTCGTCAACTTCAATACTTCCGGGCTGACAGACTTTACCCAGGTCATTGCGCTCAAGATCAATCAGCATGATGTGCTCTGCCCGCTCCTTGACGTTTTCAAGAAGCTCCGTCGACAACTCACGATCCCGTTGAGGATCAGGGTCTCGCGGTCTTGTACCGGCTATCGGTCGGGTCTGGACTTTGCCCTGGCGTATTTCTATCAGCCGTTCCGGGGACGAACTTAAAACAGCACGGTTTTTCCATTGCATCACGCCGGAAAACGGCGCCGGATTGGCGACCCTCAGGGAACGGTATAAATCGATTGCACTGGTCGGATCATTCAGCCCGACGTTCCAGGCCCGGGACAGGTTGACCTGGAATACGTCGCCGCTGAGCAGGTATTCATGAATACGGCAGACCCCGGAAAGAAAATCCTCCGGGTCGCTTTCATCGATTTTACTCATGGCAAATCTTTCGGAAACACTACCTGTTGTCTCTGCCGCGAAAGACGATTCATCGAGAATACTTAAGATTCTTGCTGCATCGGATACTGACTCTGCCACCACTTCAGCACGTTGATCGCTTTGATCATTGAAAACGACAATCGCAGCCCTGCAACGAACGGCAAGCGCATCAGGAACCCCCGTGCTGTTTTTCGGCAGTTCAAGGGCGGGCTCGGCAGCACTTGCCATCTCATAGCCCATGTAGACAAACCATCCACCCCGAAAAGGAATGTCGGAATCCCCGGGGAAGTAATCAGTACGACTTTTTGAGTAATCTGATTTTAACGCTGTGATGAATTCTGCCGGCTCAAGATGCTCCGGATCGGATAACAGGACCTCGTCGCTGGCAAGCAGCAACATGCTGCAGCGGCCAAGCCGAGAGGACGCAGAGCTTTCCAGCAGGAACGGGAAGTCCCCCGGGAAATTTTGTGACAGCAACAACAGATCCGGCGGCGAAGCCAGCCGCTGACGGATTAATCCGCCCATAACCTGACTAATCCTGGAGGGTACTGAAAATCAGTGTTCCGTTTGTGCCGCCAAAACCAAATGAGTTGGAAACCGCGGTCCGGATCGTCATTTCACGTGCTGTGTTGGGCACATAGTCCAGATCACAGCCTTCGCTCGGATTCTCTAGGTTGATCGTTGGCGGCGCAATACCATCCCTCATCGCAAGCACAGTGAACAGAGCCTCGATACCACCTGCCGCGCCCAATAGATGCCCGGTCATTGACTTTGTTGAACTCACGGCGAGCCGATAGGCGTGATCACCAAAAACGGTCTTGAGTGCATCGGACTCTGCGCGATCCCCCAAAGGAGTTGAAGTGCCATGAGCATTGACATAGTCAACCTGATCCGCATTGATGCCAGCATCAGCAAGCGCAATCTTCATGCATCGCGCTGCGCCCTCGCCATCGGCAGGCGGTGCAGTCATATGGTGCGCATCCCCGCTCATGCCAAAACCAACCAGCTCGGCATAGATCTGAGCACCGCGCCGGCGAGCATGTTCGTACTCCTCAACCACTACCATAGCCGCACCGTTGCTAAGCACAAAGCCATCACGGTCATCATCCCAGGGACGACTGGCTTTTTCGGGTTCGTCATTTCTGGTTGATGTTGCTTTGGCAGACATAAATCCTGCCAGTGCGGTTGGCGTCGTGGCATATTCAGCACCGCCAGAAAGCATGGCGTCGGCATCACCGTAAGCAATCAGTCTCGCTGCATTGCCAATGTTGTGTGTTGAAGTTGTACAGGCCGTGACGATGGAAAGGTTTGGACCTTTAAAACCGTAGCGAATAGAGAGGTTTCCGCCGATCATGTTCACGATGGTGCCGGGAATGTAGAACGGTGATACTCGCCGGGCACCCTTGTTCTCGTATATCAGGCGGGTTTCCTCGATGGTTGCAATACCACCGATACCAGCACCAACTGAGAAGCCCACGCGCTCGGGATTAACCGGTGAATCATCATCGAGTAAACCACTGTCGTTCAGCGCCTGAATTCCGGCAGCCATTCCGTAGTGAATAAACTTGTCACAACGACGGGCTTCTTTTGCGGGCATGTACTCCTCTACATCGAAGTCACGTACTTCACCAGCGATCCGGGTGGTGAGCTGAGAGCTATCAAATTCCGTGATAGGCCCGATGCCGCTGCGGCCGTTGGTAACGGCATCCCAGGCAGATTCTACGGTGTTTCCTACGGGTGTGATCGCACCCAGGCCGGTGATAACGACTCGACGCTTGGACACAGGTACTACCTCGCTGAACAGGTCCTGCTGATTGAAAAAATACGGCCGGCAAGAAGCCGGCCACAGAGAATGCTATATATCAATAACTCTGGTGTTCCAGAACCATTCACTCAGCGGTGAGCTGTGACGTAGTCGATCGCCTGCTGAACGCTGGTGATTTTTTCTGCCTCTTCGTCCGGAATTTCACATTCAAATTCTTCTTCCAGAGCCATGACCAGTTCAACCGTGTCAAGGGAATCGGCGCCAAGGTCATCGACGAACGATGCACTTGGGGTGACTTCTTCTTCTTTCACGCCCAGTTGTTCGACGACGATCTTTTTTACGCGAGCTTCAGTATCAGTACTGCTCATTTTATGAAATTTCCTCTTAATGGGGGATTCGAATTCAAGGACGCAATTTTAGTTGGTTAGGCCACAAATTGCACGAATAGTCGAAACCGGGGCGCTCAATTCGAATCCCAAACCCTGGTTTCTGACAAAAATTCTATTTCCCTGTTTCATGACATAAACATTCCGCCGTTTACATGAAGCGTATGTCCCGTGACATACCCGCCGCCATCAGACGCCAGGAACAACACAGAATCCGCGATGTCCTGGGGATCACCCAGGCGCTGTAAAGGTATGTCCCTGATCAGGGATTCCCGCTGATTTTCGTCCAGTGCGCGGGTCATGTCTGTGTCAATAAAGCCAGGCGATATGACGTTGACTGTGATGTTTCGACTGCCAATTTCTCTGGCAAGCGATTTGCTAAAACCGATCATTCCGGCCTTGGCAGCAGAATAGTTTGACTGTCCCGGGTTACCCATGGATGCAACCACGGAGGAAATATTGATGATACGTCCATGCCGGGCCTTCATCATGCCGCGAAGGCAGGCTTTGCTCAGCCTGAACACTGAACGCAGGTCTGTGTCCATAATTGCTTCCCAGTCTTCTTCCTTCATCCTCATCAGAATCTGGTCGCGGGTGATGCCAGCATTGTTGACGAGAATGGTGGGCGCTCCCGGGCCCGCAGAGATTTCTGCAAGCAAGGCTGTCACGGCGTCTGCATCATTGACATCAAGGGCTCGACCAAGACACCCGGCGTTTATGGATTGCAGACGCTGTTGAATTTTATCTCCACCTTCTGCTGTCGTGGCAGTCCCTGTAACGATTGCACCTGCGTGCGCCAACGAATCGGCAATAGCTGCACCAATACCCCGGCTGGCCCCGGTGACCAGCGCCACCTGGCCTTCTATACCTTTGTAAGCTGATGTTTGGCTCATGAATGACTCCAGTCAGAAATGGTTGTTGAGATCGATTCAGAATCAATCAGCGCCGTGCATTTTAATTCTCTTGAAACCCTTCGTGCCAGACCGCTCAGCACTTTTCCGGGTCCACATTCTGCCATTCGGCTGACACCCATAGCGGCATAACCATTCATGGTCGCGGTCCACTGCACCGGCTGCCAAAGCTGGGCGGAAAGTGCAGAACGTATTTCTGAAGGATCCATGCGGGAGCGGCCATCAATGTTATGGGCCACAGGGATTGCAGGGGTGCGAATCTCGATATCATCCAGTGCATTGGAAAGCTGTTCTGCTGCACCTTTCATCAGCACACAATGAGAAGGCACAGAAACAGGCAACAATATGGCTCGTCTTGCACCTGCTGCTTTTGCCGCTTCACAGGCTTTTTCGACTGCCCCGGTGTGTCCGGCAATCACCACTTGTCCAGGTGAATTAAAGTTGGCACAGGAAACGGTTGTTCCGGATGTTACGTCCTGGCAGATTTTTTCAACCTGCTGATCTTCAAGCCCAAGGACAGCAGCCATGGCGCCAGTGCCCTCGGGTGTCGCCGTTTGCATCAGTTTTCCACGAAGCGAGACCAGTCTGGCAGCATCCTTAAAATCGATGGAATCAGCCGCCACCAGGGCCGCGTATTCCCCGAGGCTATGGCCAGCCATTTGTGTTGGAGCAGCCCCACCCAGGTCACACCATATGCGCCAGGTGGCAACGTCAGCCGCCAACATGGCGGGCTGGGTCACTTCAGTTTGATTCAGCCGGGTTTCAGGTCCATTTTGGCAAATGTCCCACAAGTCATAACCAAGTACGTCCGACGCCTCGTTGAACGTCTTTTCTGCCACAGAATGGTTGTGGTACAGATCTGACAACATTCCAACAGACTGGGAACCTTGTCCCGGAAACAAAAATACAGTTTCAGAATTCATAAATCAGAGTTAGTAATTAATTGAATTAGTAGCGGATCAGCGCTGAGCCCCAGGTGAACCCCCCGCCGAAAGCTTCCAGCAACATCAACTGACCACGCTGAATACGGCCATCACGAACGGCTTCGTCAAGAGCCAACGGCACGGAAGCTGCAGAGGTGTTTCCATGACGGTCCACTGTGATCACGACCTGGTCCATGCTCATATTCAGTTTTCGGGCCGTGGCTGAAATGATTCTCAGGTTCGCCTGGTGTGGGATCAGCCAGTCGAGTTCCTCTTTGCTGACGTTGTTTGCCTCGAGCGTTTCGTCAACGATTCGCCCCAGGGTCCGAACAGCAAATTTGAAAACCTCGTTGCCTTTCATGTAAATCTCGGCGCGACCATCATTTTCCTGAAGCCGGTCGAAACCTCGTGAAACACCAACATCAGTGCACAAAAGATCAGCTTCTTTTCCGCTGGCGTGAATATGGGTGGAAAGAATTCCGGGCTCATCACTTGCTTCAAGCACAACCGCACCAGCTCCGTCACCGAACAAAACGGCGGTATCACGGGCATTCCAGTTAATCATCTGAGTCAGCGTTTCAGCTCCGCCAACCAGAACCTTTTTCGCATCGCCGGTGCGAATATACTTATCTGCGATACTGAGTGCGTACATGAAACCGGAACATGCAGCGTTGACATCCATGGCCCCGCATTCACCCAACCCCAGCCGGGGTTGAAGCAAACAGGCAGAGCTCGGAAAGATCAGGTCAGGCGTGGTTGTACCAAGAACAAAAAGGTCAATTTCCTTCGGGTCGACGTCGGCCGCTTCCAGGGCACGGCGACAAGCGATTTCTGATAGCGAAACTGTTGTCTCGCCATCGACAATTGCCCTTCTCTCCCTGATTCCGGTGCGGGACTGGATCCATTCGTCGGTGGTGTCCATCATGGACTCAAGATCGTGATTGGTCACAACCTTGTCCGGCAACGCGCTGCCTGTGCCTGCAATTCTCGAATATTTCAAATCACGCCTCCAGGTTGTACTGCTGTATCAGGCTGTCTATACGTTTCGGCAATTTTTTCCGGGCAGTTTTCGCAGCTTCGAAAATCGCCTGTGTGAATGCTGCCTTGTTAGCGTGGCCGTGACTCTTGATCACGTTGCCCCTGAGGCCCAGCAAAGGCGCACCATTATGAGCGGAAGGATCGAGCCTGACCAGTAAACTTTTCAGTGCCGGCCTGGCAATCCAGGCGCCTAACCGACCGCGAAATGAACCACGCATGGCATTTTTCATCTGGCTGGTGATCATTCGTGCCAAACCCTCGTTTGACTTGAGCACCAGGTTGCCCGTGAAGCCATCGCAGACAGCCACATCCACCGAGCCTGCATACAGGTCGTTCCCCTCAACGAAGCCGACGTAATTCAGAGGCATTTCCTTGAGCAATGCATGAGCTGCCTGAACGATAACTGGCCCCTTGTTGTCCTCATGCCCAACATTGAGCAGCCCTACCCTCGGATTTTCAATCCCGTCCACATGTTCGGCTGTAATTGAGCCCATGACAGCAAACTGTACCAACTGCCGTTCACTGACACTCAGATTTGCTCCGAGATCAAGTGCACCGGTGAAACCCGATGCATTCGGGACATAGGACATCAGTACGGGACGTTCAATTCCGGTCAGCATTCCTGACAGGCGCACACCAAGCGCCATCATCGCCCCCGTACTCCCACCACTGACACACGCATCTGCCTCACCATTGGCAACCAGGGCAATGGCCTCCCACAGGCTGCTGCCCTTGCCTCTGCGCAGTGCCGCAATCGGACTGACATCCATCGCCAACTCAGTCTCAACCGCTACAAAATCGAACCGGTCTTTTACCTGAGGATTGATGCCCGCAACGGATTTGGCCGCCAGGAACTGATCAAAATCAGCCTGGCGGCCAAGCATTCGTATCTCAAGATGGTGGTCTGCCTCCAGGGCGTCCAGAGTGGCCGGAAGTGTTACATCCAGACCGTGATCACCACCATGCGCGTCAACCGCTATAACAGCCTTGTTTTTATCAGCCATAAAGCCGGGCTGCTGTTCGCTCAGTTTCAGTCTTCGTCGAACTCGGGAACGTTCCGCTCGATGACTTTCTTGCCTTTGTAATATCCTTCCGGGCTTACGTGATGACGCCTGTGCGTTTCACCCGTCGTGGGCTCAACTGAAAGCGTTGGCGCGCTGAGTGAATCATGCGAACGTCGCATTCCGCGACGTGACGGTGTTTTCTTACTTTTTTGTACAGCCATCTCAATACTCCTGGTCAATCCAAAATTCCAAAACTCTATTTGCAATTCGTAATACGCAATTCGCTTTACTGTTTTGCCCGATTTTTCATTAATTCCGCCAACGACTCAAATGGCCGTTGAATATTCTCTTCCCCAGACTCTTCGCTGACGACGTAGCCCGCCTCAGAGTTCAGTTCCGGATTCCTGGGAATCTGCGGAACAGCGAGCAGTAACTCATCTTCAACAAGGTCCGCCACGGCAAACCGACCTTCATCTACCAGCAAAAACTCTTCCTGTTCAGAAAGATTTGCCTGGTCCGCCTGGTCTGAAATGATCAGCAATTCCGAACGTTGCCGAACATTCTCAAAATAAGGCTCAAGGCTTGTCTGGCAAATCAGCTTCAGCTCAGCCTCGACTTTTACGGTCACCACCGCTCTTTGTTGAGCGTCGTAGCCAAAATTCAGCCTGAAAGTGGCGTCGCCATCCGATGAATCCAACAAAGGCAATAAGCGCTTCAGTCGTGCCAGTGGTATGGTGCCACCAATCGACCGGCGACCATCCGCCATTCTCCAGGGTTCGACAAAGTCTGGAAATTCCCTCGACATCGCTTCACAATCCCTGCTCAGTAAATTTCCTCACCCTGGATGATCAAACCACCAATTTCAGGAATGAGCTGACAAATAATCAGTCACTTCGTGTTTTAATGTCTGGCCCGAGGCAAGAGCATTTTAACAAGAGCGTTTTAAGCAAACCGGCAATTTTACTACAAAAACTGACTGCGAGACACCCTTGGATCGACTTATATTAGCTTCATCAAGCCCCTACAGGGCTTCAATGCTCAAAAGACTGGGTATTCCTTTCGATCAGGTTTCACCGGAAATCGATGAATCACCGCTTGATGCCGAGCTGCCTCATGATCTCGCAATCAGGCTTGCAGTGCACAAAGCCCAGGCGGTCGCAGCTGCGCATCCCGATTGCACCATCATCGGATCTGACCAGGTTGCAGTTTACCAGGGCCACCTGATCGGCAAACCAGGCAACCGTGAAACCGCAATACAAAACCTTCTTCGGTACAGTGGTGGATGTGTTCATTTCCTGACTGCTGTCGCGGTCATGAGCAGAGACAACGAGATTGGACATGCCCTGGTTGAGACAACCGCGGAATTTCGTCAACTCAACGAAGCCGAAATCGCTCGTTATGTGGATATTGACAAGCCTTTTGGCTGTGCAGGCAGTTTTCGGGCTGAAGCACTGGGAATCAGCCTGTTTGAGTCTGTTTTCAGTCAGGATCCTACCGCCATAGTCGGCCTGCCCCTGATTGAAACTGCAAGATTGTTGAGAAAAGCCGGATATTCTTTGCCCTAGCGGCACTGGAAATTGGTTCTGCAGGACGCCATCTTTTATAATTCTTGATCACCATACTCGACCGTACGGAATAAGGAATCTGAAATGAGTGAAGGCGAAAACGCCATGAGCTACCGTCATTGGAGTCTGGAATCTGACATTGATCAGATCACCTGGCTGACATTGGACAGGAAAGACGAAAACACCAACAGCCTGTCCAGGGAAGTCCTGGCAGAACTGGAAGAAATTGTCAGTCAGCTGGAAAAACAACCGCCAGCAGGATTGGTCCTGCAATCCGGCAAGCCCGGAAGTTTCATTGTCGGTGCTGACGTTCGTGAATTTGATGATGTCGAAGACCCGGCTGCAGCATCCGCCTCGATTCGTGAGGTTCATGCCCTGTTTGATCGAATTGAAAAATTGAGCTTTCCAACCGCAGTCATCATCGAAGGATTTTGCCTTGGGGGTGGCCTTGAGCTCGCTTTGGCCTTTGATTATCGCATCGTTCGAAATGATGAAAAAACACGCCTCGGGTTTCCTGAAATCAAGCTTGGAATCTATCCCGGGTTTGGTGGCAGTGCACGCTCTACACGCCAGATAGGCGGCATGAAGGCCATGGAAATCATGCTTTCAACACGAAACCTTCGACCAGGAGCCGCACGAGCCGCAGGTCTGGTTGATGAGCTGGTTGGCATACACAAATCATTACGCTGGGCCGGCCGTCGAGCCGTACTAAAAAAGAAAAAAAGTCGAAAACCCGGATTCGTAGCGCGCACCAGCAATGCCTCCCCTTTCCGTGGCTGGCTTTCAAATGTCATGCGGAAAAAGACTTCAGCCCGTGCCAATCCGCGTCACTACCCTGCTCCCTTTGAGTTGATTGATGCGTGGGAACGACACGGTGATGACTTCGGTGACATGCTGGATGAGGAGGCGGAACGGGTCGGGCGGTTAATCACGACAGATTCCTCAAAAGGTCTGCGAAGGGTGTTTTTCCTCATGGAACGACTCAAGGGTTTTGGCAAGGATTCAGAATTCAAAGCACGGCGTGTTCACGTCATTGGTGCTGGAGTGATGGGAGGCGATATCGCTGCATGGTGTGTTCTCCAGGGCCTGGAGGTGACACTTCAGGATCGTGAAATGAAGTATGTCGAACCCGCCCTGAAACGCGCAGCAAAACTATTTAGGAAAAAGCTTCGCAGCCCGGATCTTGTTGCCGGTGCCAAAAGCCGACTGATTCCGGATGTTGAAGGAAACGGAGTGGCCCGCGCTGATGTCATCATTGAAGCGATTTTTGAAAATGCAGAAGCCAAGAGAAGTCTGTTTGCGGACATCGAACCCCGGATGAAGTCCGATGCCATCCTGGCTACAAATACATCAGCCATTCCTTTATCCGAACTGGCAACCGTTCTTGAAAAACCGGAAAGACTGATTGGTCTTCACTTTTTCAACCCGGTGGCAAAAATGCCACTTGTTGAAATTGTTTATGGCAAAGAGACCGATCACGAACAGATCAGGCGCGGCGGGTCGTTCTGTGGACAGATCAACCGCTTTCCACTGCCGGTCAAGAGCAGCCCCGGATTCCTGGTGAACCGGGTTCTTGCTCCCTACATGCGCAAGGCAATGCAAATTCACCAGGAACAGGGTGTACCCATTGAGGCAATTGATGCTGCAGCCCGTGAGTTTGGTATGCCAATGGGCCCGGTGGAACTGGCCGACACAGTCGGACTGGATGTGGGATTACACGTCATCGGGATGCTTGGAGGTGAAGCAGCGAAAAGTGAGGCCGAAACACTCAAGTCCATGGTTGACAAGGGCAAACTGGGCAAGAAATCCGGTGAGGGTTTTTATGTCTGGAAAGACGGCAAGCCAGTCAAGGACAAGGATGCTGTAGAAGGAACCAACCTCGGCACGCTGGCCGAATCGCTGATGGAGCCCTACTTTGAAGAATGCCGGGCCTGCCTGGCAGATGGAATCGTCGAAGACAAGGATGTACTTGATGCCGGCATGGTGTTTGGCACAGGTTTTGCGCCGTTCAGGGGCGGTCCCATGCACTACCTCGACCAGAAGGGAGAGCAATCATGAACCAGAACACCAGAAGAGTTGCTGTCATCGGCGGCAGCCGAATCCCTTTTGCGCGCTCTCACAAAAATTATGCAAAAAAATCCAACCTGGATATGCTTTCTGCCGCCATAGAGGGCCTGGTTGGGCGTTTTGAACTGAAAGGCACACAGATTGACGAGGTCATGGCTGGTGCCGTGATTTCACATTCGCGTGACTTCAACCTTGCACGAGAGGCAGTCCTTTCAACATCATTGTCGCCATTGACGACCGGCATCACCGTGCAGCAAGCATGTGGCACCAGCCTCCAGGCAGCACTCAGCCTCGGTGCAAAGATTGCCACTGGCCAGATTGATTGCGCCATCGCCGCTGGTTCAGACACCACGTCCGATGCCCCCATCGTGTTTGGCGACAAGTTTGCAGGACGCCTGATCAAGGCCAGCACGGCGCGCTCGGCAGGACAGCGGCTTGGGGCGTTCAAGGGAATGTCATTTGGCGAACTCAAGCCACAATCACCTACCAATGGTGAACCCAGAACCGGCCTCTCAATGGGACAGCATTGTGAACGAATGGCAAGAGAGTGGGGTATCGAGAGAGAAGCGCAGGATCGTCTTGCACTGGAAAGCCATCGCAATGCGGCCAGAGCCTACGATGAAGGCTTCTACGATGACCTGGTTCAACCCTGGAATGGCCTGGCCCGTGACGGCAACATTCGTGCAGATTCAAGTATGGAGCAGATGGAAGGTCTGAGAACTGCATTTTCACGAAGGAAGGACGCCACACTGACTGCCGGCAACAGCACGCCTTTGACTGACGGTGCAGCCTCAGTATTGCTTGCATCAGAAGACTGGGCCAGGGAGCGCGGCCTGCCCGTTCAGGCTTATCTGACGGCCGGACGTTCAGCGTCAGTCGACTTCGTGAACGATGAGGGCCTGCTGATGGCACCTGCGATCGCTGTTGCAGAGATGCTGAAGGCATCCGGGCTGTCGTTGCAGGACTTCGATTTTTATGAAATTCACGAGGCTTTCGCGGCACAGGTGCTTTGCACACTCAAAGCGTGGGAATCCGAAGATTATTGTCGTGATCGCCTGGGTCTCGATGAACCACTGGGTCAGATTGATCGCAAGAAACTGAACACACGTGGAAGCAGTCTTGCAGTGGGTCATCCTTTTGCAGCGACTGGCGCGCGGATCGTGGCCACATTGAGTGAAATTCTTGAACAGGAAGGATCTGGCCGGGGCTTGATTTCAGTATGTGCTGCCGGCGGAATGGGTGTCACTGCTATTCTTGAGAGAGATTAAATTGTGAAACAGCCCTGGTTTCAACCCGCCATTGGCAAAGCCATAGCGGCGACGGATTCAACTTTCCGAATTGCGTATGACGCCGGATTGCAGGCAGCGCCTGACACTTACATGCCCGTGGAACAATGGAAAGACTCAAAAGACCAGACACGCGAATCGCGAAAAGACATCAGGGAACTGCAGCAGGCATTGCAGGCCTCCAAACGTTTCAGCGTCCTGGCGATATTCCAGGCGCTTGATGCAGCAGGTAAAGACGGCGCGGTCAGGGAGGTGTTTAAAGGTGTCAATCCTGGCGGACTGAAAGTTACTTCATTCAAGAGTCCTAGCGAACAGGAAGTGGAGCATGACTTTCTGTGGCGCACCAGCAAAGCATTGCCCAGGGATGGCGAAATCGGCATTTTCAACCGCAGCTATTATGAAGAAGTCCTGGTGGTGCGCGTTCACCCCGGCTATCTCGACTCACAATATGCTGGCTACCCACCTCCGGTAGAAACACTTTGGCCGGCTCGTTACCAGGCCATTCGCGAACACGAATTACATCTTGCGCAATCAAATACACTGGTATTGAAATTCTGGCTGAACGTCTCGCCTCAGAGACAAGCTCGCAGGTTTCTGGAAAGACTGGATGACCCTGAAAAACGCTGGAAGTTTTCGACCGGTGATCTCAGGGAAGCCCGTTTGAGGGATCAATACGATCAGGCTGTATTGCAAATGTTCAACGAAACATCGCGGCCCTGGGCTCCCTGGTTCTGTATTCCGGCTGATGAAAGGTGGTATGCCCGCTGGAAAATCGCAGAAACCATCAAGCAGGCAATGAGTGCGTTGCCGCTTCCCTATCCGGAAGGTGAATCCCTGAGTGATGACCAGGTCTCAGAATTCAGGGCTGAGCTGGAAAATCGACGCGACTCGTAAAAGAGACTGGTCTAGACGTCCTTTTTGGTTGGCAGTACGATTTCGATCCCTGCTGCTTCCGCTGTGTTTTGCATCAGCGTGGCCCTGGTCATCGGCCCGACACCACCGGGGACAGGACTGATCCAGGATGCTTTTTGAGCTGCCGGCTGGTAATCGATATCGCCGGTCAGTTTACCTTTTGATGTTCGATTAATGCCGACGTCTACAACAATACAATCATCGGGAATCCAGTCAGAACTGATGATGCCGCGTTTACCTATGGCACTGATCAAAAGATCGGCCTGCCGAACTAGAGATTCGAGGTCATTGGTAAATCTGTGCGCTGTTGTCACTGTCGCGCCCTGGTACAGAAGCTCAAGAGACATCGGCCTGCCAACGATATTGGAAGCGCCTACGACCACTGCATGCTTGTAAATCACCTTGATGCCGTAATAGCCAAGCAAACTCATGACACCTCTTGGAGTACATGGCCTTAACCCAGGCTGCCTGAGCGCGAGTTTTCCGACATTGAAGGCGTGAAAACCGTCAACATCCTTTTGCCACATGATGCTGTTGGTCACGGCAGATTCCCTGATGTGTCCGGGCAAAGGCAACTGAACCAGGATGCCGTGAATATCCGGGTCGTTATTGAGCTGGTCAATCAGGCCGAGCAATTCATCCTGGGTGGTTGTATCCGGGAGGTCAAAATCCCGGGCGATGATCCCGGCCTTTTCACAATCCCGCCGCTTGGCACGAACATAAACTGCCGAGGCCGGGTCATTACCGACCAGCACAACCGCCAGCCCCGGGCGTTTTCCACCCTTTTCGACATGCTTTTCTATCGCTTTGCGGACCGTCGCGATGATAGCCTTACTGACTTCCAGCCCATCGAGAATTTTTGCGGTTTTACTCATGGCGGAGAATTGTACCGGATCAAAAGCATTAGAAAACCCGCTGGGTTAGAATTTGTGAAGAAAATAAATGAATATTTACGAATACACCTTTCGATCGATCGATGATGCCACCATGCCGTTGGAGCGCTGGCGTGGACAACCGATACTGCTTGTGAATACAGCCTCGGAGTGCGGATACACGCCGCAATACGAAAAACTCCAGCGCTTGTATCACGAATACCACCAGTCCGGCCTGGTACTGATTGGTATGCCCAGCAATGATTTCGGCGGCCAGGAACCTGGCAGCGAAGCAGAGATCAAGTCGTTTTGCACTCAAAAGTTTGATGTCACTTTTCCCATGACTTCAAAACAGACTTTCAATGGGCCTGATGCTCACCCCATGTTCGTGGCAATGGTTGAAGAATTCACCGAAGATGTATTGCCCCGCTGGAACTTCTGCAAGTACCTGTTTGGGAAAGACGGCGACCTGGTTGAAACCTGGCCATCCGAGGTGGCTCCTGATGACAGCGAATTTCGCAGAATCATCGAACAGAACCTGTCCGCCTGGAGGCTCTAGCCGGTTTTACGGCTAATTCCGGCCCCTGCCTTTTTTTCCTGCGAACTTCTTGAGTCGTTGGCGCTTTGCCACCTGTCGTTTGTTTAGCGTGTTCTTGCGTCCCTTGTAAGGGTTATCCGAATCACGAAATATCAATGCAATCGGCGTCCCCTGCAATTTGAAGTGGTTGATAAAGATGTTTGCCAGGTAGCGGCGATAGGCATCGGGCAGGGTCCGGGTGCGATTACCATGAATGATGATTCTCGGAGGCAGTTTTCCACCGGCGTGCGCATAGCGAAGTCGTGCTGCGCGGCCCTGACTCATGGGCGGCTGGTGATCCTGGTAAGCCTTCTGAAGCACACGCGTCAGTTCGGGCGTTGGAAGGTCCCGGGTGGCACTTCGCCAGGCAATGTTGACAGCCCTCATGAGCTCGCGAATGCCTGAACCGTGAAGCGCAGATATGGTGACCTTTTTCGCCCAGGGAACGTATTGCAGCTTGCGGTCCATGTTCTGCAGCACCTGTTTGCGATGGTCATCGTCCAGGCCGTCCCACTTGTTGAGCGCGATCACCAATGCCCTGCCCTGTTCCAGGATATGCCCCAGAAGGGTTGTATCCTGATCGGTGAGTCCCTCGTTTGAATCGAGCATAAGCACAACAACGTGTGCACGATCTATGGCCTGCAGGGCCTTGATGACGCTGAATTTCTCCAGGGCTTCACCGATCCGGGCGCGCCGACGAACGCCGGCTGTATCGATCAGTTCATACTTTTGACCATCGCGCTCTAGTGGCGTGGTGATGGAGTCCCGGGTGGTTCCGGGCTGGTCGTAGGCCAGCAGGCGCTCTTCACCCAGAAGGCGATTGACCAGTGTTGATTTGCCGACATTCGGACGCCCCAGTATCGCGACACGGATGGTGTTGTCCTCCGGATCGGGTTCTTCCTCGACACCGGGCGGCAACATCTCGTCAGTGGCCTGCGCCAATTCGGACATGCCACGTCGATGTGCCGCTGAAACTGCCAGTCCCTCGCCCATTCCAAGGCTGGAAAAATCCGCGGTTGCGGAAACCTGGTCATAGGATTCCGACTTGTTTACCACCAGCAATACAGGCTTGGAACTCTTGCGCAGAACCTGCGCCACTTCCTGGTCCTCGGTTGTCAGACCCTCTGTTGCTGTCACGACAAACAGGACGATATCTGCCTCATTTATGGCGATCTGAACCTGCCTGGCGGTGAGAAATTCAATTCCTTCACTGTGACTGACCAGTCCGCCGGTATCGATGAGAACGTAAGGAGATGATCCGGCACGGGCGATGCCGTACTGCCGATCCCTGGTAACTCCGGGCAAATCGGCTACAAGGGCGTCCCGGGTACCTGTCAGTACATTGAAGAGGGTTGATTTGCCGACATTCGGCCTACCAACAATGGCTACAACGGGAAGCATCTTTTGTCCCGCATAGCATTACAACGCTGCGCCAGCGCGATAAGCTGCAAGTGTGCCCTTGTTCGTCATGACATAAAGTGTCGTGCCCACTGAAATCGGTGCGCCTGCGAACCCTTTCCTGCCCTCACGAATACGAGCCACGAACTGGCCTGATTCGGTGTCTATCCAGTGCAGGTAACCCTGAGCATCACCAACGACGACATTGGTGCCATAAAAAGCTGGCCTCGTCAGCCCACGATTGAGCAATGAATCCTGCTTCCACATGGTCGAGCCGTTTCTGCGATCGAGCAGCCACACTTCCCCGTTTTTGTCGCTCATAACGAGATTGACACGTTCCACCTGCACCCCGGTTGCTGACGGAATATCCTTGAACCAGAGAAGGCGCCCGGAATTTCCGGCAAGGGCTGTTACGCGATTTTTATAACTGGAAACAATCAGATCCGAGGCCACCATTACCATCTGGTCGCCGACGTCTGCCAGACGGTCCAGCTCGGTTCGACCTTCCTGGTTGACGATATTCTGCTCCCAGATGACCGCTCCATCCTCAAGCCTCAGGGCTACGATTGTGCCATCGTCGTAACCAACGAACACAGCCCCCGCCCGGGCCAGCAGTGCGGCATTACCTCTAAGCGTTAACAATGGTACGCTGCGGTCATGAATCCAGAGTCGATTGCCATTACTGGCATCAAGACCGAAGACACGTCCGTCGATGCAGCGCACAATCACGATTCCATCTGCGATCGCCGGAGCCGCCAGCACTTCAGATGAAACACGGGTTTGCCATAGCTCACTGCCTGTCTCTGAATTGAATGCCTGCACCTGCCCGTCGATTGTGCCAATGACAAGCAACGGCCCATCGATACCCGGAGGGCTGGAAAACGGAAGATCCGTTTTGTTTTGCCAGGTCTTGTTGCCATTTTCGGCAGCTACTGCAGTGATTCGACCTTTGTAGTCTGCGGTGTAGATGGTTCCGCTGACATAAACCGGTAAAATCCCCACGCCCTGTTTACCAGTGCCATCACCAACAGAAGTGGACCAGACCTTTTTAACCTTTAGGGTTTCATCAAACTTGACCAGTTCAGCCGGGTCACCCGGCTCTGGTGTTCCCCACCCGCGAACCCAGGCACAACCCGGAAGAAGCAGGCTAAATACAATCAGGGCAAGTAGGATCCGGAATTTCACGACTGGTTGCCGTCTTCACTTTCGGTTTCAGCAGGCACGCCACCCAGCGACTTCAGTTTCAACTCAAGGAAACCACGATCTCCGACCCCTTCCTCAAGGGTATCCAGGGCCAGCTGATAGCTGTCGATCGCCTCCTCTGTTCTGCCGAGTGCAGAATAGATATCGCCACGAACTTCAGCCGTGGACGCTTCAAACCCAGTGGTTCCTGAGTTTTGATCCAACAGTGAAATGGCTTCTTCAGGTTTGCCCTGGTCCAGCAATACGCGGGCCAGGCGCTCGGTACCGATCGTCTTCAATGCAGAGGGAGTGCCATTGTCCGCCACGAATTGGTAGAGGGTCACTGCCAGATCAGTCTGGCCAGCATCGAGGCGAGCCCTCGCCATTTGCAAGGCAGCCAGCGATGCATAGGGCGACTCAGAAAAATCTTCTTTCAGTGTCTGGTAATTGTCCATGGCCGCATCCAGCTGATCCTCGGACAACAACTGGCTCATGATTTCAAACTCGGCCGAAGCCCGCTGCTTCTGGTTAACATCCCAGGACTGCCACTGCCTGACGCCAAACAGGCCGCCAAAAGCGATGACCAGGCCCATGACGATCGCGCCTCCATTTTCCCGGAGCCATTTTTTTACAGCTTCGCCCTGCTCGTGTTCGTTAAAGTATTCGGCCATTGTTTTGCTCGATATTCTCTTATTGATGAACCAGCCCGTTTTCGGGGCCGCATATTCTATCTAAATTTATGATTCGTTTGTGTTTTGTTTTCAATTTTATTCAGGACTGAACCACCTTCAGAAGCAAATCTCCAACTGAATCCATCGGAACTGTTTTCTGTGGTACATCTTCCCTCAAAAATTTCACCGTTGCAGTACCGGAAGAAATCTCGTCTTCACCCAGTACCAGTGCCACCCTGGCACCACTTCGGTCAGCCCGCCTGAACTGTGCCTTGAAACTCCCGCCTCCAACGTTACTGACAAGGCGCAGTGCCGGCAGCTCTTCTCGCAGGCGTTCTGCAAGCAACAAACCGGGACCTGACGTTTCAGAACCAGCCAGAACCAGGTATACATGGGGTGGCTGAGCCTCGAATTCATGCGCCTGCCTCAACAATTCCACGATTCGTTCCAAACCCATGGCAAAGCCAACTGCCGGCCATGGCTTGCCACCCTGCATTTCGACCAGCCCGTCGTATCGGCCACCAGCACAAATCGTTCCCTGTGCGCCAAGATCTTCGCTGATCCACTCGAACACAGCGTGACTGTAGTAATCCAGACCTCGTACAAGTCGTGGGTTAACCACGTATCCGACACCAAGTTCGTCCAGAAAATTCAGCAACTTCGTAAAATGATCTCTTGATTCCTGCCCCAGGTAGTCAGCAAGATTCGGTGAATCGCTGAGTGCCTCCTGCACCACCGGGTTTTTGCTGTCCAGAATACGCAATGGATTTCGGTCCAATCGCCTCAGGCTGTCCTCATCAAGGGCATCCTTTCGTGACTCCAGGTAGGAGCGAAGATCATTGCGAAATTCAAGTCGCTCCTGGACAGTTCCCAGGGAGTTGATCTCCAGGCGTAAATCTCCAAGCCCCAGGCTCCGCCACAGGGATTCTCCCAGTGCAATCACTTCAGCATCGATATCCGGACCGGTTGCTCCGAATGCCTCAACACCAACCTGGTGAAACTGGCGGGTGCGACCACGCTGGGGGCGTTCACGACGGAACATTGGTCCGCAATACCACAGCCTCAGCGGTGCTGCATAAAGCAAGCCGTTCTGGATGGCTGCTCTAACGACCGCAGCGGTACCTTCCGGTCTCAGACTAAGGCGTTCACCGCCCTTGTCTTCGAAACTGTACATTTCTTTCTCGACCACATCGGTACTGTCTCCGATCGCCCTTTCGAAAAGCGTTGATTTTTCGACAACTGGCGTTCGAATTTCTTCAAAACCGTAGCGGGCCATCACCTGGCGCAAATTTGTCTCCAGGAAATGCCAGCATGGCATGTCCGAGGGCACGATATCGTGCATACCCTTAACGGATTGAATCTTGGAATTCACTTTGGAAATTCGACTTCCGTGTAAAGGACAGGGTTTCTGCAGATTGGCTTATTCTTCCGGCTGCGGCTTATCAGCCACACCCAGTGTCAGGCGCGCCACATCACCCCTGATGTGGGGTTCCAGGTCAACGCTCTCGCCATTGTACTCAACCTCAACTGCCGATGGACGACCCAGCATCACCTCGAAAGGTGGTGTTCCCTTGTAATGACGCTCGTTTCCACCGCGCAGCAAATCCTTTTCCAGGATCGCACCTTTACTGTCGATGATTTCCACCCAGCTGTCAGCGGAAACCCGAATATTCAGCAGTTGCAGATCTGAAACGGGTGTATTGATGGCAGACCAGGCTTCATGCGCAACTGATGACCTGCTTTCAGGAGATGTGTTGAGTTTCTCAAGTGAAGCTATTGAAGCGGCCAGGTGTGAATTCTGTCGGGATGAATTTGTAATATTCTCATTTCTGGAGTCGCTGTCCTGCGCCGGCGCAGTTTCCGAACCTGCGACGCTGCGGGTTCCCTCCGAAAGCTGAACAGCCTGCTGCGTCACCTGCCATACAAGTGCTGCGATCAGCGCGGTTGCGACCAGGTAACCACCTGACTTCAGCCAGCGCTCGGTAAAACCGCGTTTCGGATCAATATTGAATACTGAACGAAGCTCAGGGTCATCCCCCGAAGCAGCTCGGGCTTCAGCTTCAAGCAGGGCCGGATCAAGGCCCACTTCTTTCGCATAAGTCTTTACGTAACCGCGCAGGTATATCGGCGCGATCCAACCAGTATCGTCGTTCTCTATAGAGCGAATGATTCGTTCCCTGATCAGGGTCTTTTTCGAAATCTGAGCGACGCTCAGGCCGCGAGCTTCACGTGCATGCTGTAAACGTTCGCCGGGTGGGGTCAGGATCAATTCTGCTTGATGTTCGTTTTTTATCATTTTTATTGTGTTGGTTCCCTGGTCAGCTGTTTTGCCGCATTTGACTGGGGGAATTCCTGTATCAGTTGCCGACGATAATCACTCGCCGCAACCTCATCACCGAGTGCCTTCTCAATCCGGTAGGCTTGCAAAAGGCTTTCTTCAGTGTGAGCGGAAGCAATCTCATATCTTTGCAGGAATGCTCTGGCGTTCAAAAACTGTTCACGCTCGTAGCTGATTCGTCCCATGGCCAGCAAAGAAGCAGGCAAGTTGGGATCGTATTCCAGTGATTGTCTCAAATACACCTCGGCCTTGTCCAGATCACCTGAGTTAAACGCACATAAACCGGCATTGGACAAAGCCAGAGCCGGCGTATCATAAAAGGGATCAGCCAGTGCTTTCTCGAAATACTTCTCGGATTCTTTCCAATCGCCCGTCGAACACAAAAATGCACCGTAGTTGTTGTTTGTTGATCCATCATCAGGATCGTACTTCACTGCTTCCCGATATTCCCTGCCCGCCATCTCGTCATCCCCGACATACTCGTAAAGGTATGCCAGAACGGTGTGGGCGGGAGCGTAAGTCTTATCGTGTGCGATGGCACGTTTGAGTTTATCCAGAGCAATCTCGTAATCACCCCTGCTCATGTACTGGCGACCGAGCTCGGTATTGGTTTCCGCAGCTCGTCGAGCGGCAGACTCATCTTCTTCCGGTGTTGCAGAAACACATGCGGTAACGATCAGGCTGAACAGAATCGACACATAAAATTGCAAATTGAATTTGATGTGCTTCACCGTGCCGCCTCCACTGCAGATGTATCGGTCATTTTCATTCTCAGGGTAGAACTCCTGCGTGTGCGGTCCTTGAATTTGCCAGCCAGCTGACCGCAGGCTGCATCAATATCATCTCCCCGTGTTTTCCTGACTGTGGCAATCAACCCTCCAGCCATGACGATTTCCTTGAACTTGTTAATTTTCTCAGCACTGGAACAGCGGTAGCTTGTTCCGGGAAATGGATTGAACGGAATGAGATTAAGCTTGCTTGGCAGACGCCTCAGGAGCTTCACCAGTTTGCGTGCATGTTCAGGGTGATCGTTGACCCCATCGATCAGCGTGTACTCGAAGGTCACACTTCTTTTGTGCTTTCCGGCGACATAGCGCTGACAGGCAGCCATCAGGTCCCTGATGGGATACTTCCTGTTCAGAGGCACCAGTTGTTCACGCAGGTCGTCTTGTGGCGCATGAAGCGACACTGCCAATGCTACATCCACGGTTTCCCTCAGGAGGTCGATGCCGGGCACCATGCCAGCCGTGGATACGGTGACCCGTTTCGCTGCCAGGCCAAACCCCAGGTCGGAACGCAGAACAGAAAGCGCAGGTGCGACCGCCTCGAAGTTGACCAACGGTTCTCCCATGCCCATCAGCACAACATTGGTAATCTGGCGCTTGCCATTTCTCTCGTGCCCCAGGGCTTTCGCGGCCATCCAGACCTGCCCGATGATTTCACCGCTGGTCAGGTTGCGATTGAATCCCTGCGCACCGGTCGAGCAAAAACTGCAGTTGAGTGCACAGCCTATTTGAGACGAAATGCACAAGGTCCCGCGTTTGGTTTCAGGGATGAACACAGTTTCAACAGCATTGGACCCACCAAACCCGAGCAGCCACTTGACCGTTCCATCGGTAGAAACCTGCTCGCGAATCACTTTCGGTGGCGTAATGGTTGCAAGCTTCGCCAGCTTGTCGCGCAGCGATTTCGAAAGATTGGTCATCATTTCAAAATCCACAACCTGCTGGTGATAGACCCACTTGAGAATCTGGTCAGCCCGAAACGGCTTTTCGCCAATCGATTCGAAAAAATCACGCAGGCCTTCGCGATCAAGATCGAAAAGATTAATTTTTGTCTGCGTGACCGTCATAGCCTGAACAATCAGCGTGAACTGATCTCGTCAGCGGAAAAGAAGCAGGCAATCTCGGTTTTCGCGGTATCCGGACCGTCAGAACCATGCACGGCGTTGGCATCAATGCTTTTAGCGAAATCAGCCCTGATGGTTCCCGGTGCTGCTTCTGCAGGATTGGTTGCACCCATCAGTTCACGATTGCGCATAATCGCACTTTCACCTTCCAGTACCTGGATCATCACAGGACCGGACGTCATGAATTCAACCAGATCGCCGAAAAAAGGACGTTCACGATGCACGCTATAGAACTGCTCTGCCTCGTCGCGGGTCAGATGCTTCATGCGGGCAGCAATAATTTTTAGTCCTGCCTGCTCAAAACGGGTGTATATTTCACCGATCACGTCTTTTGCTACCGCATCCGGTTTTATGATTGATAATGTTCTTTCAGAAGCCAATTAAAAACTCCCCATATCTATTTGTATTTTATGGTTTAGTATTGCGACACCCTGGTGCCGGAAGAATCGTTAAGTAAACCCCGGGGATTTTACGGTGATCACTGCAGGTACGCAATGTTCCTGCGCTGGTTTCAAGAGTTATCTTGACCCTCCGATTGAATGGCACATAAGATGATGGCCATGGAGTTTCTCTACTTCTGCATCCTCTTGTTGACAGTCATGATTCTGGCTTACAACCGGACTTCCCTCATTGTTGCGATGGCGATCATGGTGGGGCTGACCGTGATGTGGACCGAATTGCGACATCTCTTTTATGTCCCGAGCTGGTTTCGGTTTGCCAACGGTATTGTTGCTGTCACCCTGATGGGGTTTGCAATCAAGCCATTACGGCGCCTACTGATCAGTGATCGATTATTCGGCTGGTTTCGCAAGGCACTGCCGAGATTATCCGACACTGAGCAGGAAGCACTGGATGCAGGAACTGTCTGGTGGGATGCAGAAATATTCACTGGCAGACCACGCTGGAAAATCCTTCTCAAGACCCCTGCCCCTTCCCTGAGTGAACGCGAGCAGGCTTTTATCGATGGGCCGGTAGAAGAATTATGTCGAATGCTCAACGACTGGGAAATTTGCGACACGCATCGTAACCTCCCCGATCCCATCTGGGACTATATTCGGGAACATCGTTTTTTCAGCATGATCATCCCGCAGGAATTCGGCGGGCTCGGCTTTTCGGCCCAGGCCAATTCTGCCGTGGTCATGAAGCTCGCCAGTCGCAACCTGACCGCCGCCGTGACTGTCATGGTTCCAAATTCACTGGGCCCGGGTGAACTGCTGCTCCACTACGGCACAGAAAAACAGAAGAAACATTATCTTCCGCGGCTCGCCTCTGGCGAAGATATCCCATGCTTCGCGCTCACTTCACCCCTCGCCGGTTCTGATGCCGCAGCAATGAGCGATACCGGTGTGATATGCAAAGGCACGCATGAAGGTGAAGAGGTTCTGGGGCTGAGGCTCAACTGGAACAAGCGCTACATTACGCTCGCCCCTGTTGCGACGGTTCTGGGCCTGGCCTTCAAGGCCCTGGACCCCGACGGTCTGCTTGGCGAAGAAAAAGACCTGGGAATTACCTGCGCACTCATTCCCACAGATACTCCAGGCGTTGAAATTGGTAACCGCCACATGCCGGTCGGCGCCGTATTTATGAACGGGCCAACCCAGGGCAAGGATGTATTCATCCCTCTTGACTGGATCATCGGTGGCCGCGAACGGATCGGCCAGGGCTGGCGCATGCTGATGAAAAGCCTGGCAGCCGGCCGCGCCATTTCCCTGCCCGCTCTCGGCACCTCGGGCGGAAAAATGAGCGCACTCATGTCCGGGGCCTATGCACGGATCCGCAAACAATTTAATGTCCCTATTGGATACTTTGAAGGCATTGAGGAGCCGCTTGCCCGCATCGGCGGGCGAACCTACAGGATGGATGCGGCCCGGCGCCTTACCCTGGTCGCCCTGGATGAAGGCGAAAAGCCTGCTGTGCTGTCGGCGATCGTCAAGTATCAGCTGACCGAGGGGAACCGGCAATGCATCAACGACGCCATGGACATCCATGGTGGCAAGGGTGTGATCACCGGTCCGAATAACTACCTGGCTCACGCTTATCAGGCCATTCCGATTTCAATCACGGTGGAAGGCGCTAATATTCTGACCCGAACGCTGATTATTTTCGGCCAGGGCGCCATTCGGGCACACCCCTGGCTCCTCAAGGAGATGCAGGCAGCATCAGATCCCAAGCCGGGAGCCAGAAAGAAATTTGATCACGCCTTCTTCTCTCACGTCGGCCATGTCATCAGTAATATGGTTCGTTCACTGATGCTTGGCCTGAGTGGTTCTCTGATTACAGGCTCACCGGTGCGCGGGCCAACCCGACGGTATTACCGGCAAATGAAACGAATGTGTTCCGCATTCAGTTTTGTCTCGGACCTCGTCCTGATTACCCTTGGTGGCAAGTTCAAGTTCAAGGAAAAGCTTTCAGGCCGCCTGGCTGATGCACTCATTCATCTTTACATGTGCAGCGCAGTGCTAAAGCGATTCGAAGACGATGGGCGACCTGAAGAGGATCTGCCATTGGTGACCTGGGCGATGGATGATGGACTTTACAGGGTTCAGGAAAGCCTTCGTGGCGTTCTGAGTAACTTTCCGGGGCCCGGGCTGGGCTGGATTGCGAGTCGTCTGGTTTTTCCCCTGGGCTCACCCTACTCGATTCCTTCTGATGCAACAGGCAAAGCCGTTGCGAGAATCTTGCTGACCGAAAATGCGAGTCGCGACCGACTGGCCGAAGGCGTTTACATGTCCGACGGTGACGATGCCTCCGGAAGGGTTCATACAGCCTTCCACCTCATGCTTGTTTCTGACAAGGCAGAGCGCGCGATCAAGAATGCACTCAACAAGGCTGTCACTTTTGAAAATTATCCAGAGCTTGTCAGGCAGGCAGTTGAAAGTGGCGTGATCACGGAAGAGCAGGCCACGATGGTGCGGCTTGCGCAGGAAGCCGCCCGCAAGGTCATCGAGGTCGATGATTTCCCAAGGTCGAAAATTGAAGGCTTTGAAGACCCGGCATTCAGGCCTGTTGTGGTCGAAAAAACCGGCTAGATTTTTCTGGTTTCCGCAACCGGTTCTTCAAGGAAAGCCCTGACCTCGTCAGATTTTGCCATTCCGTCCTGATAGCCAAGGTCAATCAATTCCGTGGCATAACCCGGCTCAAAAAGCAGATAGCTCGCCATGCGCCAGTCACGCCCCCAGCCACCCAGTGTGCGCAGAAGCAACCGAACTGGCCGGGGTATGTCCCTGGCATGCTTCCTGGTCAGATCCCTCAAATCAACGCTGGGCCTGATCACAAGTGAATTGATGATGTTCAGCGGCGTCTGATCGTATTGCTCCGGACTCATCAGCCTGAGGGTTTTATTGATGCGTTCAAGACGTGCAAGATCTGCTGTCAGACGATCCATGAATATGGTATCCAGTAGATAACCGCCCACTTCACCGATGGATGGGTATTCCGGTATTTCGGTCGGTTCCGGGTCAGGTTTTTCGTCTCTTGTAGTGATCACCAGCAGCCGGTCGGCACCGAGATGAATCGCCGGGCTGAGTGGTGCAACCATTCGCATACCGCCGTCACCGAAATACTCCGACCCGATCCTGTACGCCGGAAACAGAAACGGTAAAGCCGCTGAGCCCATCAGGTGTTCCGTCCTGAGCCTGCTGGCGCGACCATGACGCCTCGCCCTGCTCCATGGCTCAATCCCCTCCCGGGCCTGAAAAAAACTGATCGCAGAGGCGCAGGTATACCCCGATGCCGTTATCGCAACACCCTTGAGGGCACCTGCGTCAATGCACTCTTTAATTCGACCGAACAACAATTCGCGGGACAGAAATTCGTACAATGGCCTGTTGTCGAGCAAGGACCTCGGCTGAGATACAAATCCTGAAATGATCGGTGAGAAAGAAAGCATCCATCGCAGGCTGGTGGTCAGAATTGTCCAGGAATCAGTTCGATAAATGGTTGAACAATGTAGCGATTTCCAGAAACGATCGAGCCGGATCGCAGCCTCGGCGATGCTGTCAGCGTGGCTGGCCAGTACAGCAGCATTGATGGCGCCGGCAGAGCTCCCGGAGATCACAGGAAAAGGCGAACCGGTACCACCGCACCCTGACCAGATATCAGCAAGAGCCCGAAGCACACCCACCTGGTAAGCTCCTCTCGCACCACCGCCGGGAAGCACGAGGCCAGTGCAGGGTTTAGCTGTACACCCGGATGATGGGTTGTTAACCACTTCTTCCATGGCGCGAATATATCAGACTGCTGGTGGTATACTGATTTCAGCATCATTCAGCTTTCCGACTAATGGGGTAGTCATTCGTCAAATCAATACGATAGCAATCGTCATTCATGTGATTTGCGGACTTGAAAAACGGAACTTAATTTTGTGAACAGCAGCGTGATTGAAAAAACCAGGCAACCGGAAGGAAGACATGCCGGCCTGCTTGAAGCACAGCAAACAGTCAATGAAGTCCTGCTCGGCAAAGAACAGCAGGTTCGTTTGGCCTTTTGCGGGCTGCTTTCACGCGGTCATTTGCTGATTGAGGACGTTCCCGGGGTTGGCAAGACCACCCTGGCAAACGCGATGGCGCGAACCGTCGGTTCTGACTACCAGAGAATTCAGTTCACCAGTGACCTGTTGCCCGCAGATATCCTGGGTGTTTCCATTTATCGTCGTGATGCAGAATCTTTTGAATTTCACCGAGGTCCGATTTTTTCACAGATCATCCTCGCTGATGAGATTAACCGCGCAACACCAAAAACCCAGAGTGCGCTCCTGGAAGGCATGGCCGAAGGCCAGGTCACCATTGAGAACCAAACCCACACCCTGCCCCGACCCTTTTTCGTACTGGCAACTCAAAACCCGCTTGATCTGATCGGAACTTTTCCACTTCCCGAGTCCCAACTGGACAGGTTTCTTCTCAGCATAAAGCTGGGGTATCCGGACAAGGAAGCGGAACGCAAACTGCTGATGTCAGAAGATCGTGCCGGGATGCTCGAACGGATCAAGCCCTGTCTTTCACCTGAAGATGTCATGGCGCTTCAGGAAGACAGTGAAAAAACATTCGTGAGTGAAGATCTGCTCGATTACATCCAGTCACTGGTTCACGAAACCCGTGATCCACGATGGTTTGAAACGGGACTTTCTCCAAGGGCAGGCCTGGCATTGCTCAGACTGAGTCGTGCCTATGCGTTCCTCGATCAACGAGATTACGTGATACCGGAAGACGTTCAGGCCGTATTTCCTGGCCTGGGCAGGCACCGCCTGATTGCCAGCTCAGGATTTGATTCCACGCCGGACGAGCAGATCGCAGAATTGATGAGGCAGGTTCCGATACCCTGATTTCACAGTGAGCCTCACTACGGCCTCTTCTCAGACTTTTGAACCTGGAAAGCGATTTGATCGCTGGTTGCTCAGGCGCATCGTTCGTCGACGGGGCATCACCACCCTACCGCGCACTTTCGAGTACCGGCATATTTTCGTGCTTCCATCCATGTTTGGGGTCGGATTCGGGACCGTTCTCGCGGCAACTGCCATTGGCGCGCTCAATTTCAACAACAACCTGGCCTTGTTACTGGCATTTATTCTAATCTCTATTTCCCTGATGACAATGTTTCTGGCCTATCGAAACCAGGCAGGATTATCAGTACTGAAAATTGCAGCCGAACCCGTTTTTGCAGGTGAAAATGCACTGTTCCAGGTGCTGATCCGAAACACCGAATCACGAAATCGATACGCCATCTGTTCCAGGTGGAACACCGCCACCGAAGCGCACGAGGGAGGCGTTGGAGACTGTCGTGATTTTCTGCCTGAAGAAACCCTGAAGCTGAACCTCAAATGCGAAACATGGAAGCGCGGCCGTTTGAAGATGCAAGCATTCGCCATCGAAAACCGTTTTCCCTTTGGGCTCTTCAAGGCCTGGTCGATACTCGTACCGGAAGCAGAATGCCTGGTATACCCGGAGCCGGCCCACAATCCACCTCCGCTGCCCCGAACCGGGAGAGGAGATCATGGAAAGGCGCAAAAAGGTGATGGCGAACATTTTCATGGCTTACGTGAATACCAGCCAGGTGACTCCCTGAGACGAATTGCCTGGCGGACCAGTGCCCGCCACCAGAAACTGTTCACACGTGAAATGGAAGCGCCAAGGGAAGAAGCCTGCGAATTTAACTGGTACCTGACACCGGCCAGGGATGTTGAAGAAAAACTTTCCATCATGACGGCATGGATATTGAGGGCCGAACACCACCAGATTCCCTACAGTCTTGAAATGCCGACAGAGGCCCTGCCAGCTGACCTGGGTGAGGAACACAGGGCGGCCTGCCTTAAAATTCTGGCTCTGCATGAAGGCTAAAAGAAAAATCCCCGTCGATACGCGCTCCATGATCTGGGTCATGGCAACACTGGCGATTGCGCTGTCAGTTCAGCTATGGCGGATGCCTGTATGGCTGATCGCTGCCACACTGGCGCCCTTTGTCTGGCGGCTGTGGTCGGAAAAGAAGGGACTTAAGCCATTGCCCACTGTCATGCGTGTCACAGCACTGGGTGTTGCCCTGCTTCTGCTGGTGATGTCTTACGGCAACGTCTTTGGAAGGACAGCCGCGGTGAGTCTGCTGGCAGTCATGCTTTCTTTGAAATTGCTGGAGAGCTACTACGTCAGGGATGCACGAGTGGTGGTGAGTTTCAGCATGTTCTTGTGTGCCACCCAGTTTCTGTTTGCCCAGGGCCTGTTGATGCCAATTTACGGAGCGCTGGTCGTGGCTACCGCGTTAATTGCTCTTGCCCAGTTGCATCGACGTGAAGCATTTGTGGATTCGAGCAAAATCCCATCACTGGGTCGTTCGGCCATTTCGGAGCTTGGATTCAGTTTCAGAATCCTGTTACTCGCTCTGCCGGCCGCGCTGGCGCTTTTCGTTCTGTTTCCCCGCTGGACCAGCCCTCTGTGGGGCGTTCCTGAATCCAGCCTCGATGCGCGTTCGGGATTGTCAGACAGCATGTCGCCAGGATCAATTCAACAATTGTTCATGGATGATACGGCTGCATTTCGGGTTGATTTCGAAGGACCGGTTCCCTCACAACAGGAACTCTACTGGCGTGGACCAGTGTTGTGGGAGTTTGATGGAAGGGAGTGGGAGTCGAATTTCTGGAGCCGCAATATTGAAGCCCGAAAGCGGCCGCAGGACAGCGATGCAGACTATCGTTACACCATTCAACTTGAGCCAAACGAACGAAAGTGGCTGTTTGCCCTGGACTACCCGACCCAGGTGCCCCCGGACAGTACCCTGACGATGGATTTTCAGATTCTTCGCAAGAAATCTGTAACCCAGCTGTTTCGCTATGACATGGCATCAGATTCGGATTTCGCCGATTCGCCTCAACTCAGCCAGGTTCTGAGGCAAACTGCCCTGCAACTGCCAGAAGGTTTTAATCCACGTTCAAGAGAACTGGTATCACAGTGGCGACAGGAAATTCCTGATGATCGTGAACTGGCAGAACGTGTGCTTCGCTATTTTAATGAGGAAGAGTTTCACTACATGCTCGATCCCCCATTACTGGGACGAAATACCGTTGACGACTTCCTCTTCAATACACGCTCCGGATATTGTGAACACTATTCCTCAACATTTACAGTGCTGATGCGCATGGCCAATATCCCTGCCAGGGTCGTTACCGGTTACCAGGGTGGTTGGTTTAACGAATTCGGTGATTACATGCTGGTTCGACAATCTGACGCACATGCCTGGTCAGAAATATGGCTGGAAGGATCCGGCTGGACGCGGATTGATCCCACCGGCGCTGTATCGCCCTTACGGGTGCAAAGCGGATCGCTGGAAGCTGTTTCTGAACCAAGACATATGCTGGACTTTGAGTGGCTCCGGCAGGTTCGCAATGGAATCGATGTACTACAGCGCTCCTGGAATGATTGGGTCATCGACTTCAGCGCTGCCGAACAGGCGAAGATTTTCGAACCGCTTGGCATCTCGGAAATGGATCCCAAACGGCTGGTAACGGTTCTGCTGGTTGTACTTGGCATCCTGGCGGCACTCTTAATGCCATTCATTCTGAAAATCCAGGGACCAATGCGCCGCACTCCACTACAGGCGACCTGGTTGCGTTTTCTCAAGAGACTCCAGCAGGCTGGCGTTTCATCCCGGCCATCCAAAGGGGCCTGGACCGTGGCGCTGGAAGCAGGCGAGGTATTGCCTGCAGATGCCCCGGAAATAGAGCGCATCACCACGCTTTATAATCAATACAGGTATTCGCCGACACCCCCGGGTCTCAAGGACTTCAAACAGGCCGTCAAAGGCTTCAGGCCCGGCACAAAGAAGGAGCATTAAGCAGCGTGTCCACAATAATTATTCTGGCGACAGTGGTCCTGGTCATCGTTCTGTGGGTGGTATGGGCATACAATCGCATGGTCAGGTTACGCAACCAGGTGGATGAAGCCTGGTCCGGTATCGATGTGCAGTTGTTGCGGCGCTATGACCTGGTTCCAAACCTTATTGCTGCCGTTAAGGGTTACATGTCTTATGAAACGTCGGCCCTGGAGAGAATCACCGGTCTTCGGGCCAGCAGGGAACTGCCCGCAGGCCAGCGTGCAGAGAAGGAAAGCGGACTGTCCCGTTCTATTGCACGATTATTTGCGGTTGCTGAAGACTATCCCGACCTGAAGGCCAGTGAGAACATTGCTCAGCTGCATGAGAATCTCGTGGAAATTGAAGACCAGATTCAGTATTCACGTCGTTATTACAATGGCAGCGTCAGGGACAACAACAATTTTGTTGAGAGTTTTCCAGCCATGCTGGTAGCCACTGCATTTGGTTTTCGCCAGGCCGAGTTTTTCGAAATTGAGCTGGCGTCCATGCGGGAAAACCCCGAGGTAAAACTTGATCAGACCAATTGAAATGAGACGATTCTGCAACAGCCACTTTTTGCGCCCACTGGTTTTTCTGTCACTGTTGATAACAGTCACTTCACTGGCTGCTGATGAACGAATACTTTCCTATCACTCGGATGTCACCATTCTGGAAGAAGGGCAGCTTGATGTGACAGAGACGATTCATGTTCGGGCGGAAGGCAGCAATATCCGGCGCGGAATCTATCGTGATTTCCCTACCCGCTATCAGGACGGGGCCGGAAATCAATACAGGGTAGGGTTCGAAGTGATTTCAGTATCACGCAATGACCGCCCCGAGGACTGGCACACTGACAGCATGTCAAACGGGGTCAGGATCTACGCTGGTAGCGCAAATCGTTTCCTCGACCCTGGCGAACATATTTATCGCTTCCGTTACCAGACCACCCGGCAACTCGGTTTCTTCGAGGAATATGACGAGCTCTGGTGGAATGTCACCGGCAATGGCTGGATGTTCAACATTGACCAGGCATCCGCTACCATCAGGCTACCTGAATCTGTGTCATCGGATGACCTGATTCTCAATGCCTATACCGGCGTTTACGGATCCAGGGCTTCACACGCAAACTACCGCATCATTGACAGCAAGACGGTTACATTTGAGACCACCCGTGCCCTCAGCCCCTGGGAAAACCTGTCAGTGATCGTCGCATTTCCCAAGGGGATGGTAGCTGAACCCACGACAGGACAGAGAGTTCGCTGGTTTCTCAGTGACAACGGTGCTGCCCTTGTCCTGACAATCGGCTGGCTGATGATGTTTACCTGGTATCTGTGGTCGTGGAACAAGGCAGGCCGCGATCCGGCGACCGGAATCATCATTCCCCGCTTTGAACCACCCAGGGGTCTGTCACCCGCTGCCTGCCGTTACGTGCTGTCCATGGGATTCCGACGCGCATGTTTCGTGGCGGCCATCATCAGCCTGGCGATCAAGAAACAACTCGTGATTGACGATGATGATGGGGACTTCACGCTCACACGGCTGGCGGATGAAGAAGGTGCTGAACCACCCACGCGGCCGGAACGTGCCGTTTTAAGAAGCTTGTTTCCATCCGGCAGGGGCAGCCTTGAAATGGAGCAGAGCAATCACTCCCGTTTTCGCTCTGCAAAGTCGGTCCTTCAGAGTAACCTGGCGACAGAGTTCAAGGGACGTCTGTTTCGTCTCAACCTGGGCTACCTGTTACCTGCATTCATCATATTTTTTGGCACCATGATCCTCGCCCGATTCTTTCATGGGGGTGGTTTACTTTGGGTGATTTATTTGTTTTTCGGCGTGGTGACACACATTCTGTTCATCTTCCTGTTACGGGCGCCCACGCCATCCGGCAGGCGCATCATGGATGAGATCGAGGGTTTCAAACGATACCTTGATACTGCTGAAGAAGATCGATTGGAACAAATGGAGTCCCCTCGCCTGACGCCTGAAATTTTCGAGGATTTCCTGCCTTATGCTTATGCGCTGGGCGTTGAGAACAGCTGGTGTGAACGGTTCGAGAATGAAATGCCTGAAGAAGTGCGCAACCAGGATGGCGGAAGGCCCAACTGGTATCGCGGCTCCTCGCGCAACTTCAGGTCAATCAACGACATGGGCAACCGGTTCAGCAGCAGCTTTTCATCCGCGATCTCCTCGGCTTCATCACCTCCCGGCTCAAGCTCTGGTTCAGGTGGTGGTGGGTCCTCTGGTGGTGGTGGAGGTGGCGGTGGTGGCGGTGGCTGGTAAACCCAGGAAATAACGGCTTGAATGGTTCTTTATTACTGTATATATTTACAGTTAATTATGGAGAATCATTCAAATGGCACCCAAAGAACTGACAGCACGTCAAAAGCAAATTCTCAGGTTTATATCGGAATTTATTGAAAATAATAAATTTCCTCCTACAAGATCAGAGCTGGCAAAACATTTCGGCTTCCGTTCGCCGAACGCTGCTGAGGCCCATCTTCGGGCATTGGAAAAGAAAAACCAGATCACAATCGAGCCGGGCATTTCACGCGGAATCACACTGCTGCCGCTTTCGAATGAAGCATTACCTGCATCAAAGCATCGCCTTGTTCCCCTGGTAGGCCGGGTTGCTGCAGGCAGCCCGGTGCTTGCCCAGGAAAATGTGGAGGACGAATACCGCATCGATCCTTTGCTGTTCTCAGATAAACCTGACTACCTGTTACGTGTTACCGGAATGAGCATGCGGGACGCCGGCATTCTGGACGGGGACCTGCTGGCGGTACACCGCACACCTGAAGCACGCAATGGCCAGATCGTGGTTGCCCGAATTGACGACGAGGTCACCGTGAAACGCTTTCGGAAGAACGATCACCAGGTTCAGCTCCTTCCCGAGAATGCTGATTTTGAACCCATTAACATCGATCTGAGACGACAGTCCCTGGTGATTGAGGGGCTGGGTGTGGGCGTGGTTCGCGTTAAGCTTTGATATGCCGTTTAATATGCCGCTGAAGGGGAACCAGGCAAAATCGCTTGAAGACGTACTTGCCAGCACTTCATCGCTGTGGAAAGGCCGATTTCCCAACCGTGCACAAGCAACCATTTCCACAGGTCATAAAATCCTGGACCATCGTCTGCCCGGTGAAGGCTGGCCGCGCGGTGCAGTCACGGAATTAATCACTGCGCATTCTGGGGTGGGAGAGTTCAGCCTGCTGTTCCCTGCCCTTGCAGCGACTGGCAGGCAGGGGCACTGGATCATACTTGTCGACCCGCCATGGGTGCCCTACCCGGCAACATTGCATGGTCATGGCCTCAATCTCGAACGGCTTGTGCTGATACGCACCCAAAAACATGATGAATCCCTGTGGGCCTGTGAACAGGCTTTAAGAGAGATACCGGAAAGCGTGGTGCTGTCCTGGCCAAAGGATGTTCGTTTCGCCACCCTGAGACGGCTGCAACTCGCAGCACAAAGCCAGCGCGCCATTGCCTTCATGTTTCGACCGGAAACCACTGCCTCGGCAGCATCCCCTGCAGCACTTCGCCTCAAGCTGGACAGCGCCGCAGATGGTATGCGCATCGAAGTACTCAAATGCCGTGGTCACAGCCCCGCTGAACCACTGATGCTGCCACAGCCATACTGTCGACGGCAAAGCACTTATGAACGAAGCTCTATGGTTGGCAGTTCGGCTGCCGCACCTGGCACTGGATTGTCATATCCGCGCTCACCAGGGATCAGCCGACCCTCTCGCCATCACTGACACCTCACGCGGTCGCGAATTTATTCTTGATTGCAACGCTGCTGCGCGCTCGGTTGGCGTGAAACCGGGCATGCCGGTCGCGGCTGCCTGCGCCATTGTTACGGACCTGGATTGTGTGACACGAGATCTGAACAATGAAAAGCAGGCGCTTGAGCGAATTGCAGCCTGGTGCTATCAGTACAGCCACCAGGTTTGCCTGCCACCTGATCGCTCCGGGCTGGTGCTTGAAGCGGGCGCCAGCGAACTTCTGTTCGGAAAAGCTGATGCGCTTGCATCCCGCATAACATCCGAATTGAGTCGCATCGGTTATTCTGCCATCACGGGCTCGGCGCCTACGCTCGAAGCCGCCTGGCTGGCGGCTTCTGAAGCCCTTCATATCAATCACCGCAAAGAAATCCGTAGCCAGCTCGGTGCGTTACCACTGGTTCACCTGGAGCTTGAGCCGGGCACACTCAGCGCAATGGAGAATATGGGCCTGAGGCAACTGCATGAACTTTTGCGATTGCCACGCAAGTCGCTGGCAAGAAGATTCAGCCCGGCTTTGCCAGCTTACCTGGATCGCCTGCTCGGCCTTCAGCCAGATCCGCAGAGACATTACCAGCCAGCAGAGAAATTCTCGGCACAACTGGAGCTTCCGGCTGAAACCAGGCTGTCCACCGCGCTCATATTTCCCATCAGGCGCTTGCTGGAAGAATTATGCGGCGTACTTCGAGGCAGTGATGCGGCAGTACAGGAAATCACCATCCGCCTGGGGCATGAAGGTCATTCCGACACGGTGATAAAACTGGGCCTGCAATCGCCCACCCAGGAAATGGACCGGCTGATGCTGGTGTTACGTGAACGCCTGGATCGACTGAAGTTACCCAAAGCGGTTCGCGATGTTCTTGTGCAGACACCGGGATTTCTAAAATTCATGCCCGGGCAGCAACGCCTTTTCCATGATGCGCCAGGGGAACGTCTTGCAGGTGTGACTCAGCTGGCAGAAAGACTGCAGGCCCGGCTCGGAGGCGATGCGGTAAGAGGAATTACCGGCATTGAGGATCATCGTCCTGAATACAGCTGGCGTACCCGCCCTTTGGGTGAAAAAGGAAACTGTGCTGCTTTGCCTCACCGCCCGGCCTGGCTTATGCCCCGGCCCAGGCGTTGCGATATCCGGCAGTACGAAATCATCAGCGGTCCGGAGCGTATCGAAAGCGGCTGGTGGGATGGCCGTGACTGCCGGCGCGACTATTTCATCGTACGCGATGGTAGCGGTTGTCGTTTATGGGTTTTTCGTGAATACAAACCGCGGGCCGGGTGGTTTCTGCATGGAATATTTTCATGACCAGGCGCTTGTGAGTAGAATAAATCACTACAGACTTTCGTCAGGGGGCGGAATGGTCAGAAAATTACTGGCAATTATTATCGGAGTGTTGGTCGCCGGAGTCGTCGTCATGATGATTCAGAAGTTCGGGCATAACCTTTACCCTCCGCCAGCAGATATGGATATCAGTGACCAGGAGTTCATGCGGGAATATATTGCAGGCCTTCCATGGGGACCACTGGCATTCGTGCTGGCGTCCTACGTGCTTGGGACCCTGGCAGGTGGCTGGACAGCCGCTTCAATTGCAGGGCAATCGCCATTATTGTTTGCAGGTATAGTCGGTGCTTTGATACTGGCCGGAGCTGTATGGAATGTCATGACGATTCCTCATCCCACCTGGTTTACTGCCACAGCAGTGGTGGGCGTTCTCGTGGCAACAGGCATTGCCGCAAGATTTGCGTCAGGAACGTCTACTGGCATCAAGGCAGTTTAAGCAGACCCTGCCAGCTTTTCGCTGATTCCGCGAATCAGCTTCCGAACATGCGACATCGGGTCTTTGAGCGTCTGCGCAATGTCATCTTCGGAGATGGTTCCGCCAATCACGCCTGCACCCCAGTTTGATACCACGCCAATTCCGGCATAATCCAGGCCGCATTCACGAGCCAGGCTGGCTTCTGGCATGGAAGTCATGCCCGCCAGCGTGCACCCATCCCCTTTTGCTCTTTGAATTTCTGCTGCGCTTTCAAGACGCGGGCCCTGAAATACGCCCACGCAACCACCATCATTGAGCCTGATATCGCTCTCTCTTGCCACTTGTAACAACAGGTTTCTGAGTGGCCCTTCATAGGGATAGCTGAAATCCACATGCTGCAGATTCACCTCTCCCGAATCACTGTAAGTGTGTTGGCGACCCCAGGTGTAATCGACCACCTGGTCAAGGGCATGTAAAGATCCCGGACTGCAATGACTACCGATCCCGCCAACAGCGGAAACAGCAAGGATGTGATCCGCACCTGCATCCTTCAATGCCCGGATATTCGCGCGATAATTCACACAGTGAGGCGGGATTGTGTGCGGGCTACCATGACGAGGCAGGAATAAAATCCGCAGTTCATCATCGCGAATCATCTGAAGAGGTGCAGAAGGTTTGCCAAATGGCGTGTCCAAATCCATCACTTCGATCAGCTCGCCAAGCTCGTTAAGCCCGGTCCCGCCGATCAGTGCAAGAGTCTTGCGACTCATGTTTTCAATGCCCTGATATCATCCAGGTGACGCCAGTGCTCGAAAGCATCCATACCGCATCCGAAGACATATTTGTCCTCAACGTCCATTCCTATGAACCTCGGCTTGGACTCGGTGGTCTCACGATCATGCAATTTGCGAACCAGGACAGCACTCTCAACTGATTTTGCCCCACGGGATTCGCAATAACTCTCGATCAGGTTCAATGTCAGGCCAACGTCGTAAATATCATCGACGATCAGAACCTTCTGATTTTGCAGGTTTAGTCGTGTTGGCACGCGAAATTCAAGTTCACCACCTTCAGTCTGACCCTGGTAGCGGGTTGCATGAATAAAATCGATTCGCACCGGCATTTTCAGACGCGATAACAACCACGCCGCCGGCATCATGCCACCCACCATGACAACCACCATAACGATCTCTTCATCACCATAGTGTTCGTTAATTGCAACCGCCATGCGGTTTACGGCATCCATGACTTCTTGCTTATCAGCAATCAGCGTCGATTGATTCAGGACATCACGCGGATCCGACTGCTCACTCAGGTTCATTGAATTTTCCTTGTTCTCTTCAGCATATTTTTTCAAGGCGCTCACGCCATGTTCGGTAGGCAGCAGCTCCCTCAGAAGGGTCACCATCCAGTTTCCCGATTGGAATTGAAGACAAACCATACAGGCCCTGCAGCCTGGTTGTCACATCGTTCTTCGGTAGTGGCGCAACGGAGTCGGCCAGGAGTGCTTTGACGTCATTTGGCAGGCAAACCAGCACGGCATCGCAACCTGCCTCGAGAGAGACTCTTGTCCGATCCTCCAGGCTGCTGAGTGTTTTGGCCGCATGCATGCCAAGGTCATCAGAGAAGATCACACCGTTGTAACCGATTTGCTGCCGTAGCTGTCCAGTCAGCCAGGCTTTGGAATATCCTGCTGGACGATCATCCAGGCAGGGGTATTCAACATGGGCAATCATCATTGCATCCAGATCGCTGGCCAGCTCTGCAAATGGTCGCATATCGCTTTCCAGCAATTCTTCCAGGCTGCGATCGTCACAAACATCGTCAACGTGTGAGTCGGCCTGAACTGAGCCATGACCGGGAAAGTGCTTTCCGGTGGTTTTCATCCCACCATCATGCATTCCTTTAAGGTATGAGCGACCCAGTTCAATCACGGTTTCAGGATTTTCGGAAAGAGACCGGTCGCCGATCACGGAACTGCCACGGTTCAGGTCAAGAACGGGTGCAAAACTGATATCAATACCGCAGTCGAGCATTTCCATCGCCATGCTGCGACCATGCCAATATGAGTATTCGCGGCCTTTACCTGGATCACTTTCATGGATCTGACCAATTTTTCCGAGGGCGGGAAGCCGGGTAAACCCGTTTTTCAATCGTTGAACCCTACCCCCCTCCTGGTCAATTGCCACAAGCAGGCGTGGTTCGCGTAGTTCCCGTATGGACGCAACCAGCTCACAGATTTGACTTCGTGATTCGACATTGCGTGTAAAAAGAACCACGCCTCCAACCAGGGTGTGGTTCAGTTGTTCGCGTGATTCTCCGGTTAATTCAGGACCATCAACACCGATTAACACCGGACCCAGTTTGCCCACCAATTCAGCTTCTCCTCTCAAACAGGGCCAGTGATTCCACGTGGCCGGTATGTGGAAACATATCCATGACGCCCGCACCACTCAGACTGAATCCATGATCATTAACCAACATCCCGGCGTCCCTGGCCAGGCTTGCAGGATGACATGAAATATAGAGAAGCCGGGAGGCACCGCTGGCCGCAATATGTGGAAGCATTTCCTGTGCTCCAGAGCGCGGCGGGTCTACCAGGACCTTGTCATAGGGGTCACGCAGCCATGGCGCCTGAACCGGCTCGAGGGTCAGGTCTGCACTGAAAAACGATGCGTTACCAATGCCGTTGCGTTCCGCATTTTCACGCGCCAGGCCAACCAACGCTGCATCACCTTCAACCCCCACGGTATCACCAGCATACCGGGCAATCGGCAGTGTGAAATTTCCCAGGCCGCAAAAGAGATCAAGGATTCTGTCATTCCGGTCAGGCTCCAGGAGTTCAATGGCCCGGTCAACCATCAAACGGTTCATCTCACCATTGACCTGGATAAAGTCACTGGGTCCAAACCTGAATTCCAGATCGTGTGCAGGCAGTGAATAGGCCAGTTCGATTGATTCAGGTTCAAGCGGATGAATGGTTTTTAAGCCGCCGGGCTGAAGAAAAATTGCAATTGCGGTCTCGCTTGAAAAAATCTTCAGTTTATCGAGGTCCGATTGTGGCAATGGTTCGAGGTGCCTGACCACCAATGATGACACGCTGTCACCACAGGAAACTTCCAGCTGGGGAATATTCCGATATTGCTCCATTGACTGAATCAGCTCAGCCAGGTCCGTTAACCGTTCAGCAATCGCAGGTTCCAGCACATGGCATTCATGGATATCTGCCACGTAGCGACCACCACGTTCACGAAAACCCACCAGCACTCTTTCTTTTTTGAAAACGAATCGAACTGAAAGCCGTGCTTTACGCCGATAATTCCATGCAGGCCCTGTCAGCGGCTCAAACCATTGCGCAGGTTCAAGACCCGCAATACGCGCGAAATTCTGCTCAAGGGCATTATGCTTTGCCAGAATCTGCTGCCGGGGCTCAAGGTGTTGCAAAGAGCAGCCACCGCAAACCCCAAAATGTGCACAGCGTGGCTCAACACGATGCTCAGAAGGCTGCAGAATCTCCGTGACATCGGCTTCGTCATAGCTTCGCCTTCGACCCTTTAACTGGGCCATAACCCGTTCGCCAGGCAAGGCGCCGTGTATAAATGTGACTTTGTGTTCTGACTTGCTGACACCACGACCGTCGTGACTCAGGTCATGAATTTCGAATTCGACCGCCTCGGCGGGCAGTCGCGCCTTACGAGATCGACCCATCAGGCTTCAGTTGAATCGTACAATTTGGATATCAAGGAATTTCTGCGACTACTTGGTAACCCAGTTTCCAGATGCATTCTGGTAATACCAACCCCTCCGTGCCTTCTGGACCCATTCCTTTGCGAATGTTTCCTGGATATCACCTTCCCACTCAGGATGACCATTCGCAACAGCAATTTCACGATAAACGGCTTTACGATCACGATTTTCATCCGCGACTACAGCCTCCAGGCTTCTCCTGTCCTGCAGACTCACGGCGGAACGATCACGAATTGCAACCAGCCCATCTCGTGTGAATCCGATTGCACCGGCATCGAACATATCGTTGAGGCTGTTTTGCTGACGCTGGGCCATTCGTGCCTTGATGGCATTGATCTGGGGCGTATTGATTTCAATATCTGCCTGGGCATGGGCATCCTGAACAACAAGACTGATGACCATGAGCGCTGGTGTATATGCCAGCAATTCAAAATCTCTGCCTGGAGTTACTGGCTCAAACAGCGAGCCGTCTTCAACCGGTTCTCCCAGCACATCCCCAACAAATTCACTGGCTGCCCGCTCTGCTGCAGCAGCCGGAAAGTAAACATTAATGGTGACACACGCTGCGAGAAAAATAACGCTGATCAGACCGGTGATAACAAACTTATTCATCGTGGTTCCCTGTGCAAGCCGAGGACATTCTATCAGACCCTGTAATTCATAAATGGTGCCCTTTCCAAAGCCTTGAGCGGCTACTCGTCTAATCCCCTATCCTGATGCTTCCACCGCCGGTCAGGGCCGATAATTCGCTCACCATTTGCGGCCAGTCCACTGATCGGTTGTAGGCAAGAATACTTATCTTGGGAATTCCGGCACCTTCCATTAACAAGACGCCCTCGTTTTGCTCATCAACGCCCCGTATCTGGCAAACGTTATTTCGAAGTTCGCAGCCGAAACCCAGTCTGCGATAGGAAAAATTGCTAAAGAGCCTCAGGACGGGCCCGGTCAGCATGGTCGTGGGACTGCCTCCGCCCAGGGTGGTGAGATGACTGACCGCCTGGCGCGAAATGTCATGCTTTTTGTTATCACTCAACGGAGTTCCAAACCAGGCATCGAACTGAACGGGTTGCCAGTCAAGCATTCGAAGATCACGTATGTAGCCATCTGCTCGTCCGGCAATGCGCCCAAACTCGAAAGTCTGCGTCAGTTCCTCGAGATCCAGTCCGGTTGCGGTAATGTTTGCTGCCAGGCTGGGCAACACACCAAACGGTCTTTCGACGCGCAAGTCGGTCAGCAGCAATTGTCCGTCGAAAACCTTAAAATCGAGGGCACCTTCGACTTCGATGACGCCATCAGACCAGTTTATTCCGGGTATGGTTCCGCTTAGCGTACCGCCGAATTCCGGCCAACCGATGGCCGTTGACATTTGCTGCATTTCGATGCCATCTATTGAAGCGCGCAACTGGATATCCGGCTCACCAGACTTGGGCAGCGTGACGGAAAATTGCTCAACATTAAACGTACCTCCGAAGACACCAATGGTCAGTGGCTCCGTCAGCCTTACCGATTCAGGCGCCAGTGCCAGGGTGGCTGACCCGGCGCCCAGGTCGATTTTCTCAAATGACAGCGTATCCCAGGTGAAAATCGATTCAGAATTTGTACTCAGCTCACCAGTGAGGTTTCTGATTCCGAATCGACCACCCTGCGAATCCTCCACACTGAACTGGTTAATATTCAGGGTGCCGTTGCGCGCCGACCCTGGCTCCCAGTCACCCGTCCAGCTCACTGAACCCTGGGTATCAAGCCCATCGAGACTGTAAACCGTGGCAACGGGCTCCAGGTAAGCAGTATAGGCGTGTGGAAATACCAGGCTGAATTCACGCAGAATTAACTCCATCTCCTGGCCTTCCCCACCTGGCTCGGATGGAATTGGTATGGTTGCCTCTCCCGCAATAGCCAGAATGCTTCCGTCATTTACAACAAAGCGGCTGATCTCGATTAAAGGACCGCGCCATTCAAGAAACGCCGCAACATCCAGCGTGCTTTCAGCGTAATTGCGATAGAAATCCATCAGGAGAAGCTCACCGGAACTGATCTGAGCATTCAGCGCCACGGGTTCGGTGTCGAGGTTCCCTATTCCCAGGGACAGGTTCAGACTGATGCCGAGCCCGGCATACAATCCATCAGGGGAGTCGAATTCAATTCCGGTGAATTCAGTCTCTGATCGAATCCAGGTATCCCGGCCTTCCAACATTGTCACTTCGACAGTTCCTTCAAAATCACCTGCGCTGACCCAGCCGAATTCAGGAACGTTACTCACCAGGGCTGCAATTTTCTCAAACGGCTGCTTTGGGAATTTGGCATGGAGCGCAAACCCGTCTTCTGACGATTCGAGATCAGCCTCCCAGGCAATATCGTCTGCAAAACCTTCTGTTCTCAGACTTGCCTGGCTTTCAGCGAATGAAGCATCAACAACCGTTCCACTAAGCGCTGGCAGTTCGCCAGATACATTAATCGACCAGCTTCCGCCAACACAGGTGCGCGACACGACTGTCATCAGCGACCCGGGACATGAGAGCCTGAACGGACCCGGCTGAATGTCTTGTTCCTCAATGACAATCCTCAGGGCGCTGACATCCACCTGGTCTGACGATGATCCGTCCGAATGATTGCGAATGAGCAGTTGTTCGGCACTTGTCGTGCCTCTGGTGATCCGATCGATCTCAACACTCCAGGGTATTGGCGCTGAAAAAAGCGGGTCACAAGCCAACACGGCCGCCAGTGTGATGATGTGCTGCCAGAATCGTTTCATAAAAGAGTTGACATTCAGGCCTGCTCTATCAGCATACGCATCTCGTTAACTGCCGCCGGCAAACCAACGAAGATGGAGCGCGAAATGATGGCGTGGCCAATGTTTAGTTCATTCATGTAGGGAAGGCTTGCAATAGCCTGGACGTTGCCCCGATTCAGACCGTGTCCTGCGTTGATCACAAGGCCAAATGAGTGACCCAGGTTGCAGGCATCGTCGAGGCGGGCCAATTCAGTAAGCATGGATTCGCCTTCCAGTTCCGCATATGTGCCCGTATGCAATTCAATGACCGGTGCCTGTGTTTCTTTTGCTGCTTTGAGCTGTTCCGGGTCAGGATCGATAAACAGAGATACCCGAATACCCGCTTCGGATAACCGGGCAACCGCAGCAGATATTTCCGCGTGGTGACGTACCACATCCAGCCCGCCTTCCGTGGTGAGCTCCTGTCGCTTTTCAGGGACAAGGCAAACATCATGGGGTCGATGCCTGAGTGCAATACCCAGCATTTCCCCGGTTACCGCCATTTCCAGGTTGACGCGGGTTCTGCTGTTGGCGCACAGCTGGGTCACATCGCTGTCCTGAATGTGACGACGATCTTCCCTGAGATGTACCGTGATTGAATCAGCACCGGAATCTTCCGCCAACGCCGCCGCCTCTACAACCGAGGGGTAATTTGTACCCCGCGCCTGCCGCACAGTCGCCACGTGATCCACGTTTACACCAAGTAGAACAGCCATAATCTTTTCCTAACGAAACAGTTCGTGCGATGCCAGTGGTTTGTCGCCCAGATGATAACGAATTAACCTGCGCATCAGCATCTTCAGTTCACGTTGTTGATCTTCACCAATCTGGCCAGTGCCCAGCGCAAGCAGGGCTTTACCCGAGATAAGCCTGGTTCGGCTTCTGTCCTCTTCGTTTCGCCTGATCGGGCCGCCATCGGGCAAATATTCGTACCACGCAGTCTCGTCGATTGGGCGTCGCCCCCCCTGCTCCCATTCCAGTTGCAATCCCAACCCGACGGACTGGAGCAAATCCCGCTCAAACACCCGTAAAACAGGTTGTATTTGTTCTTCTGACGCCAGCGCTGTTACCAGGTTCCGATAAAGATCAAAAACTTCAGGATGAGGATCCGAACGGTGCAAAAAGCGAACCAGCAGTTCATTTGCATACAAACCACACATCAGGGATTCACCACGGAGCGGCGGAATGGTTGCGGCTTCCTCAGCTCCCGTCAGCGTTCCAAGCTCCCCTCGCTGATTCCAGCCAACCAAAAGGGGCCTGAAAGGTTGCAGCACATGCCTCCAGCGTGAGCGGGCTGATTTCGCGCCTCTTGCAACCAGCCCTACCCGCCCGTGCTCGCGTGACAGCATTTCAAGCAAAAGACTGGTTTCCCTGAAGGGTCGGGTATGGAGGACGAATCCGGGTTCCTGAAGTACACGCATCGCTTGAAGCCGACTCAGACCAGGTCGTCGTAGCCCAGCTTCTTGAGTAAACGATCGTCATTCGACCAGTTCTTGCTGACCCTGACCCATGTTTCGAGGAACACTTTCTCGCCAAAAAATTTTTCAAGTGCCAGCCGTGCACGGCTGGAAGCCTGTTTGAGGGCCTCACCGCCCTTGCCGATGACAATTCCTTTCTGGCTTTCCCGCTCCACCCAGATGACAGCACCGATCCTCAGGAGCTTTTTCGTACGCTCAAAAGATTCGATTTCAACCGTAAGGGCATAAGGAATCTCCTTATGTAACCTTTGCATCAGTTGCTCGCGAATAAATTCAGCGGCAAGGAAGCGTTCACTGCGATCAGTCAGTTGATCTTCATCATAAAGCGGCCTGGAAAATGGCAGCTTTTGGGAAATGGCGTTCTCAAGGCTGTCAACGCCATTGCCCTTCAGGGCAGAGACCAGGAATACTTCCTCAAATTTATTTCCATCAACATGTTTTTCGACAAATCCGAGCAACTCTGACTTGTCTGCCAGGGCGTCAATCTTGTTCACCACCAGGCAAACCGGCACGTCAATATTCCGCAGACTTTTTGCCACTGCTTCGTCTTCATCTGTCCATCGGCCAGCTTCCACCAGAAATAACACAAGGTCGACATCCAGAAACGAGGCACGGGCAATTCGATTCATGAAACGATTCAGTGCTTTTTTGTCGACCCGATGAATTCCGGGTGTATCGACATAGACAACCTGCCCTTTTTCGTCGGTCTTGATGCCACTGATCCGCTGACGTGTCGTCTGTGGCTTGGCAGTCACAATGCTGAGTTTCTGACCCAGAATCCGGTTCATCAATGTGGATTTGCCGACATTCGGACGCCCAACCAGCGCCACGTAACCACTTCGCATTTTGCTCTCAGTCATTGACCAACTGCTCATAAAGGTATTGTGCCGCAGCCTGCTCTGCTTTTCGTCGGCTGGTTCCCGTGGCTATCGCGTGCTGTTCTGTATCTCTGAGCGAACATCGGACACTGAATTCCTTGTCATGATCAGCGCCACGTTCTTCCTGCAGTTCATAACGGGGCAACGGTCTACCACGACCCTGCAGATATTCCTGCAGTCGTGTTTTGGGATCTTTCAGGCTTTCAGCATCCGGAAGGTCTTCGATACTGGGCTGAAATATTTCAAGGATCACGGACTGGCAAGCCCGGTAGCCTCCGTCCATATATATCGCACCGATCACGGCTTCCAGTGCGTCTCCCAGGATTGACGCACGTCTCCTGCCCCCGGATTTGCGTTCACCAATACCCAGTCTCAGGTGTTTTCCCAGGTCCAGGGAAGACGCGACCTTGCGGAGCGAATCGGCCCTGACAAGGCGGGACCTCATTCGGCTGAGATCGCCTTCAGTTGCCTTTGGATGTAGAACAATCAGTCGCTCAGCGATGACCAGATCAAGCACGCTGTCGCCAAGAAATTCAAGTCGTTCGTAATTACCAGAACCGACACTTCTGTGTGTCAGCGCTTTTTCAAGCAACCCGGGATCTGAAAATTGGTAATTGATCCCGGGAATTTGATGGGTCATTGCCTCAGGACAACTGTTTTATCGAAATGCACCACGACATCAACATTACCGACCATGGGCTTACGGACTTCATAGGCCACATTGACCTGGATGCCCCCCTGGCGTTTGATTTTTATGTGATGGCGCTGAATGTTGTCAGACGCATAACTGACATAAAGGCTTCGCATGATGCGCTCCCGGATACGATTGGCGGGGAGCTTTGCGGCACCCGGATCCTCCTGTAAACGCTCCATTGCCCCCACCACGGCATGATATTCAAGATACAACGGCACCAGTCGCATTCCCACATAGGCGAAAAACACAACGAATACCAGAACAATGCCGAACCCTATTAGCGTAAGCCCTTTCTGTTTGCGCATCTTCATCATCGGTTACCTGATTCCCTTTCAAGTTCAGACCCATACTATAGCCTTTTTAGGCCAATTATTGGATTCCTTCGCCGACACGGGACATATCACCGCACCCCTTGTTCATATCAAAGTTGAGCCAGATTCCCACGGCTCTTCCCATCATGTTCTCTTCAGGAACAAAGCCCCATTCACGACTGTCATTGCTTCGGTCGCGGTTGTCCCCCATCGCAAAATACTGCCCCTCCGGCACAACCCATTGTCCATTCCGGCTTCCGGATGACTCATGCAGAAGGATTTCATGCGTCGAATCGCCAAGCGTCTCAATGTAACGAACCGCGTCACGCCTGGGGGTTGCACACTTCACATCCTGGCTTGTATAGCGCCCTGCTTCCTCGGAAGGTACCAGCTCCCCATTGATGTACAGCTTTTTGTCACGGTAACTGATCGTGTCTCCCGGAAGACCCACAAGGCGCTTGATAAAACTGACATTCTCTTCGCCGGGTTTCCTGAAGACAATAACATCACCCCTTTCCGGCTCTCCAATGGATACGAACTTCTTGTGAAACACGGGCAGTTTCAAACCATAGGCATACTTGTTTACCAGGATGAAGTCTCCCACCAGCAAGGTTGGAATCATCGATCCGGAAGGAATCTTGAATGGTTCAAACAAAAAAGAGCGAAAAAGCAATACCACCAGCAGAACGGGGAATAATGAACGTGAATACTCCACTGCAACCGGCTCTCTGCCAACTTCACCGGTACCAGACTGAACTGCACGGTCCATCCTTTTCTTTTTGAAAAAGAGCGTATCAATTAACCAGATCAGTCCTGACAGGAGGGTCAGTACGACCAGCAGGAGCGTAAAATTGGGAGCAAGGTATTCCATTTATCTTTTTGTCTCATTCTGCAAAACAGCTAAGAAGGCTTCCTGGGGTATCTCAACCCGCCCAACCTGTTTCATTCTTTTCTTACCGGCTTTCTGTTTCTCCAGCAGCTTGCGTTTTCGGGTAATGTCGCCCCCATAACACTTGGCGGTAACATTCTTGCGCAGCGCCTTGACCGTCGTCCGGGATATCACATGTGATCCGATCGCAGCCTGAATTGCAATATCGAACATCTGGCGAGGAATCAGTTCTTTCATCTTGACGGCCATATCCCGGCCTTTTCTCTGTACATCTTCACGATGAATAATCAATGACAACGCATCAACACGTTCACCATTGATCAGGATATCCAACCTGACAAACGGCCCTGCTTCATAACGCAGGAAATGATAATCGAATGAAGCATACCCACGGCTCACGGATTTTAATCGATCAAAGAAATCCAGGACCACTTCCGAGAGTGGCAATTCGTACTGGATTGATACCTGGTTGCCCAGGTAGTGCAGCCCTTTCTGCCTGCCTCTCTTTTCTTCGCAAAGACCAATCACTGAACCAACATAATCCTGTGGCACCAGGATATTGGCCTGGATAATTGGCTCGCGCACTTCTGCAATTTCATTCTCTGGTGGAAGCTTAGCGGGGTTTTCAAGACTGACAATACTGCCATCGGTCACAAGCACTTCGTAAATAACTGTAGGGGCGGTGGTGACCAGGTCGATGTCGTATTCCCGCTCCAGTCTCTCCTGCACGATCTCCATGTGCAACAAGCCAAGAAAACCACATCTGAATCCGAATCCCAGCGCCTGTGATGTTTCGGGCTCGAAATGAAGTGCCGCATCATTCAACTGCAGACGATCGAGCGCTTCCCTGAGGTCGGGGTAGTCGTCGGCGTTTGATGGGAAAAGGCCTGCAAACACGCGCGGCTGCATTTTCTTAAAACCGGCCAGTGGCTCTTTCGCACCATCTTTTGCCGCAGTGATCGTGTCTCCGACCGGGGCGCCATGGACATCCTTGATGCCAGCCACCAGGTAGCCAACCTCCCCGGGCGCAAGAAGATCACGTTTTTCCTGCTTGGGCGTGAACACGCCAACCTGTTCAACCTGTTGATGTTCTGAGAGCGACATCAGCTTGATCTTGTCCTGTTTTTTTACTGTTCCATCAACCACCCGAATCAATGAAACCACACCCAGGTAATTGTCAAACCAGGAATCAATAATCAGGGCTTTTAAAGGTGCATCCCTGCGACCAACCGGTGGTGGAATTTTTTCCACCAGCGACTCAAGAATTTCATCAATGCCCTGCCCCGTCTTTGCACTGACTTCCAGCGCATCCTGAGCCTCGATCCCGATGATATCCTCGATTTCGCCTTTTACCCTTTCAGGTTCAGCTGACTGCAGGTCGATCTTGTTAAGCACTGGTATCACTTCGAGACCCAGCTCAACGGCGGTATAACAATTGGCGACACTCTGTGCTTCGACGCCCTGTGCCGCATCGACCACCAATAAAGCACCCTCGCACGCTGCGAGCGAACGTGAAACCTCGTAAGAAAAATCCACATGGCCAGGCGTATCAATGAAGTTCAGCTGATATTCCTCGCCATTTTTCGCGGTGTAACGCAGAGTCACACTTTGCGCCTTGATCGTGATTCCCCGTTCACGCTCAATATCCATGGAATCCAGTACCTGCTCGGACATTTCGCGTTCGCTCAAGGCCCCGCAGGTCTGAATAAAACGATCGGCCAGGGTCGACTTGCCATGGTCGACATGGGCAATGATCGAGAAATTTCGGATATGACTCTGGTCCATCTGGATTCCGTTACCACGGTCAGCAAAAAGGCCATCCGTCAAACGAAGAGCGGATGGCCTTTAGCGATTATATCTGAATCACGAACCGTGGTTCAGAATTCTATGTTTCTGGCTCGATAAGGAGACTAGTCAGAATCCTCGGAAATTTCGGGCGTAAATGCGATGAAGTTTGAATTACCGTTCCGCATGATTCGCAGTGCAACTGCCTTATCATCCGGCAGTGACTCAACCACGTCCTCAAAATCTTCAACACCTTCAATTGACTGATTGTTGATGGCGAGCAGCACATCACCGCGCCTGAGGCCAGCCCGGTATGCCTCATCGCTTTCCACATCAACGACAATCACGCCACCATCGACGCCTTCAAATTCTTCCATTCTGTCGGCAGGAACCGGTTGTACAGCGATTCCCAACGCATTGCTTTGGGTTTCCTCAGCGGTCGAGGTCTGCAAATTGCCTTCGTTGTCAGATTCAAGCGCATCCAGCGTGACTTCAAAAACCCGTTCGTCACCATTCCTGGCCACCACAACATCCACCTCTGTTCCGGGAGGATTGGCACCAACCAATGGCGGTAGATCGCTCCATTCATTGATGGGCCTGTCGTTGAATCGGAGTATGACGTCGCCTGGCTCGATTCCGGCACGATCAGCGGCACCTCCCCGGTTGAGGTCTGTCACAAGCGCGCCAACGGAGCGGTCCAGGTTCATGGCCTCGGCATACTCACGACTGACTTCAGCCACCACGACGCCAAGCAAGCCACGCGTGACTTTGCCCGTGGTGCGCAACTGTTGGATGCTGTTGGCTGCGGTCTCAATCGGAATGGAGAACGAGAGCCCCATGTATCCACCGCTGCCGCTGAGTATCCAGGAATTGATTCCAACAACCTCTCCATCCATATTCAGTAGTGGCCCGCCGGAGTTGCCGCGATTGATGGCCACGTCCGTCTGGATAAACGGAACATACTGTTGTGAATTATTGCTGCGCCCTTTGGCACTGACGATGCCAGCGGTCACAGTCTGTTCAAATCCGAACGGTGATCCGATGGCTGCAACCCATTCACCGGTCTGTAGGTTATTCGAATCGCCAAGCCTGAGAAAAGGCAGTCCTTCCTCATCAATCTTAAGCAGGGCGATGTCACTTTGCGGGTCAGAACCCACCAACTCCGCGATAAATTCACGACGATCTTCCAGGCTGACAATGATTTCGTCTGCTCCATCGATGACGTGGTGATTGGTAATGATGTATCCGTCAGATTCGATAATGAAACCAGAGCCAGCGCCAAATCGATCGGGTTCGTTAAGGTCAGGAGTGTTTGGTTGCCCAAAGAAGCGTCTGAACAATTCTGGCAGTTCTTCCTGCGAGTATGGTGAGGAATCATCAGGAGCAGCATCACGTTCACCTGCCCGGACCCTGTCCCCGAACTGAGTCACCTGGATATTGACCACTGCAGGCCCCGCTTCCCGCACCAGGCCTGTAAAGTCAGGAAGGCCCGTGACAGCAGCGCTGCCTGTTTGAGCCGATGCAATAAACAGCACCAGCAATGTTGATGAAATCAGTTTCTTAAACACTTTTACTTTCTCCAATTCCGCCTTGCAGTCACTCTCTTATCGAGTGTCCTGTCTTGTTTCACTCAGCGTGACACATTGAATTGCCTTGTCTGTGTCATCGTTCATTAAAAGATGGACCGCTGTCTGTCCGGGAAATTCCCGCAATGTTTTGCGAGTCCAAATCATGACAAGCCCAGCTGCGACAATTCCGGCCACCAAAGTCCAGACATCAAGCGCCAGCCCCTGGTGATTGCCACTCGATGCCAGGGAAAACCCGACGCTCGCTCCAATCAGACCCGCCAACAGCGGCAGTGCATACATTCGAAACACCAGCCGCAGAAAATACTGCTCGGAAATTCCCAATTTGACCGCTTGACCAGGTACAGCATCGATTGTGTTGGGAAGCTGGATTGCTGCCTGGCGATTTCGTAACAAGCGTCCAAAAATTCCGGCACCGCAACCTTTTCCGGAATCACATGCAGGGCAGCCACTCACTCCGCCGATTTCAACAGTGACTTCCTGCTGGTCAACAGACGTGATCCTGCCCTGTTGTGAAATCATGGGGTTGCTGCTTTGCGTTTCAAGGGGATTGTTTAGTCACCGACATCGCCATTTCCCTGACTGTCGCAGCAGGGACATCTCCCATGACTGTGATCAGGTAATCATCAAGCAGTCGCGAATGCGCATTGGTGGTTCCCAGGCTGCTGGCACCCGTGCCAGAGCCATCAGTTTCAGAAAAAGGCTCGACATAAACAGAAACAGTCGCTATTCCATCGCTATATACCAGGTGCTGAAACATAACCGCGGACTGACTGTCCTCCCGACGATGGCTTGTAAGCCTGAATCCGGGGGGTGGTTTTTCCGGGATCCACCGGGGTTTCGACTGGGTTATTGTCGGCTTTTGCGGAAGATCGGACGCCTGTGTCTGAAATCCGTCCATCGAATCGTTACTTAGAAGCTCACTGCGATCGACTTCGTTTCCGATTCGGATATCAGTAAACATCAGCCGGGCCAGTGGCCTGGCACTGTCCTGGAACAATTCCCACTTGAGTAAAAAACCGGAGGGTTCTTCCAGCCAGAGTGAGTACCCATATCGGTACTTGTCCAATGGAATGATGCTCAGTTTGCGTCCCAGTCTTCCGGCCAACGGCTCCAGCCCACCAAGACTGATGGTGTAGAAATCTGCAGCATTCTCTATTGCATCAGAAGTGACGACAGGAAAGAAACCACGATTGACCGAGGGGTCGCTCACCACTGCCTGTTGATCTCTGGCAATCCACCGAACACCTTCGGCATCTCGGCGAAGCTCTCTTTGCCGCCCGGTTTGTGCGACCAGACGTTCGTGTATTCCGTTCTCATCCACCACATGTGTGATCCGCATGGTTTCAACCAGCGAGCCCTGCACGTAAACAAACGTCCCCTGGTAAGTCATCTGACTCATCGCAAGCGACATCTGGTTCAGGTGTTTTACAGCTTCCGGAAAATCCGAATCATCGGCAAAAAGCTGAATCGAGAAACCAACAAAGAACAACAGGCAGTGAAACTGCCTGCTGGAAATGCGTTCTTTTGTCTTGGCCGGGATCACGGCCGGTCAGGATCAGACTCGATCTCGGATTGTGATTGAATTGACTCTGCTGCCTCATCATTCTGCATCGCAGACTTGGAAGTCACGATGGGCACAAACGATATAAAACCATTGCCGGCCGAAGAACCTGCTACCTGATAATGCCGCAACAGGTAGGAGTTCATCTTCGGAGATGCCGGTTTTGCGCCACCATTCAGATTCACGGGTCGCGTTTCCGGTCCGCCTGACAGAATATTAGGACTGGCGAATGGTTGAGCGGAAGCCGCTGATATCTGCTCCGTGCCAAATCCTGAATCGTTCTCAAGGTTTGGAGTAACCGCAACCACTGCCATCAGTGCGACTGAAGCCGCAATTGCGAGGCCAGCAACAGGTCTCAACCAACGTGCCCCAACTCGAGTACCTGTGCTTCCAATCTCTGCAGGTGTCGCGGGTTGGTCGATGGAGCTCCTGACGCGATCAGATAGCTCACCACCAGCCAATCCCCTGTCCTGGTAGCGCATACAATCCCTGATGAGATGATAGCGCGCCCACGTATCCCGGAGTTCGCCGCTTGCTTCGAGTTGACGCAATACAAACCGGCCGGTATCCCCACCGATTTCACCGTCCATCAACTGCGAAATATGTTCTTTCGAATCCTTGTTCATTTTAGTGCCTGTTTACCTGTGCCTGTTTTAGTCGCCATCGATTAATGGTCGAAGTTTTTCGTCAATTGCTTCTCTTGCCCGGAAGATTCGCGACCTGACCGTACCGATTGGGCATTCCATGGTGGTCGCAATGTCGTCGTAACTCATGCCTTCGATTTCACGAAGCATGATGGCGGTTCTGAGATCGTCAGGAAGCTGGGAAATCGTGTTAAAAACGGTTTCCTTGATTTCGTCCCGCATCATTTCGTTTTCGGGTGTTCCGCGATCCTTGAGGCGGCTTTCCATGTCGTACTGCTCTGCATCTGCTGCATCGATATCCGAAGCTGGCGGACGCCGCTTCCTGGCAACCAGCCAGTTCTTGGCCGTGTTGATCGCAATCCGGTACAACCATGTGTAGAACGCGCTGTCGCCTCGGAACTTACCAATCGCACGATAGGCCTTGATAAAAGCCTCCTGCGCAACATCCATGGCCTCGGCCTGGTCGCCGACATAACGTGACACCAGGCTGATGATCCTGTGCTGATATTTGTTAATCAGCAGGTCGAAGGCAGTCTTGTCGCCTTTTTGAACCCGCTCGACCAGAAGCTGGTCAACCTGGGCTTCACTCATTGGGGCACGCCCTTTCACTCCTTCTTGGACCGTTTCAACAGAGGACTTTCGCGGTTTTGTGATCCGCATATCTTCCGGGTCCAGTTTTCTGATGCTTACTGCCGTCATGTGCCGGCTCCCTCCAGTGAGCATATCACGCCACCGTTGGTGGGCTGCCCAGTTAAACTGCGTGCTGAAAAGCGGGCTTTTAAATTCCGATTTCAGTGCTGCTGTGCGGTATGACAGGGCTAGCACTACGGAGTTCCAATCTGATTCACTAAAAACCGGTTTTTTTATAATCGGGGCCGGTCTGAATGGTGCAACGCAACAACTAGAGTGCGATAATGGAGGGATGAATGATTCAAACAACGCCTCACAAAATTTTCTTCGCTCCCTGGGAATCCAGCCTGTCAACTCCAGTGCCTGTTTTGGGCTGGACGAATGGTCCGATACAACGGATGCCGGTGTCATTGAAGCCACCAATCCGTCCACCGGGGAAATCATTGCCCGGGTAAACAGCGCATCACAATCCGATTATGAAAAAGTGATCGAATCGGCCGAAAAAGTCTTTTCATCGTGGCGCAACGTACCCGCACCGATGCGCGGCGAGGCAGTTCGTATCTGTACCGAGGCCCTGCGCAAACACAAGGACGCGCTCGGCAGCCTGGTGAGCCTGGAAATGGGCAAGATCAAGGCCGAGGGCGATGGTGAAGTCCAGGAGATGATTGATATCGGTGATTTTGCCGTGGGTCAGGCCAGGATGCTCTATGGCCTGACCATGCACTCAGAACGTCCTCAGCATCGGATGTATGAACAGTGGCACCCCTATGGCGTCGTGGGTGTTATTTCAGCATTCAATTTTCCTGTCGCCGTGTGGGCATGGAATGCATTTCTCTCCGCCATTTGCGGAAATGCGACGGTCTGGAAACCCTCCGAACAAGGTGCTCTTTGCTGTGTTGCGGTTCAAAACATATGCAACCAGGCCTTGAAGGAAGGTGGCTTCCCTCCAATTTTCCTGAGCTTCACCGAAACCGGCAATGAACTCGCAAAAAGATTTGTTGGCGATCATCGCGTCAAGCTGATGTCCTTTACAGGTTCGACAGCAGTGGGTCGGGAAGTAGGCGAGAGAGTCGCTGCCCGAATGGGTCGCAGCATTCTTGAACTCGGGGGCAACAACGCGATCATTCTCGATCAGACAGCTGATATGAAAATGGCGATACCAGCGATCGTATTCGGCGCAGTCGGCACAGCCGGCCAACGCTGCACTTCAACGCGAAGGCTGTTTGTTCACGAATCAATCGCAAGCTCCGTCAAGGAAGCACTTGTCAAAGCCTATCAGCAGGTTCGCATCGGCGATCCGCTGGATCCGGATACCCTGATGGGGCCACTGACTGGTGAACGCGCGGTGCAGCAATTCCTTGATGCGGTTGAATCTGCCCGCGGTGAGGGCGGCGAAGTGCTGACGGGTGGAAACAGGATTGATCGACCCGGCTTTTTTGTGGAGCCCACCATTATCGAGGCAAGTAACGACTGGAAGATCGTCCAGGAAGAAACTTTTGCGCCCATCCTTTACGTGATTACTTTTTCAGATCTTGACGACGCCATGCAGATGCACAACAACGTGGCTCAGGGTCTGAGTTCGGCAATATTCACCAATGACCTGAGAAGTGCTGAACGCTTTCTTTCGGCTGCAGGTTCGGATTGCGGTATAGCCAACGTCAACATCGGAACCTCCGGGGCAGAGATTGGCGGCGCTTTTGGAGGTGAAAAAGACACTGGTGGTGGTCGGGAATCCGGTTCTGATGCATGGAAAGCCTATATGCGTCGACAAACAAACACCATTAACTGGGGAAGGGAGTTGCCCCTGGCCCAGGGAATCAAGTTCGACCTTTGATAATTTCCGTAAACACGGACTGAAGACAGGATGCTGTACCGGCTGGCACAGAAAGCCCTGTTTGTTGCCGAGCCGGAATTGGCGCAGCACCTGGCACTTGAAAGTCTCAAACTGGCTTCGGCAACAGGAGCGACTGCGCTCCTGTGCAAGAATACGAGCCTGCCAACTGAATGCATGGGCCTCGAATTCAATAACCCCGTGGGTCTTGCCGCAGGCCTGGACAAGGATGGAGACTACATCGATGCCCTGGGTCGACTCGGCTTTGGTTTCATAGAAATTGGATCAGTGCTGCCACGCCCGCAATCCGGCAACCCCAAACCACGGATATTCCGCCTGCCTGACGAAACAGCGGTCATCAATCGCCTGGGATTTAACAGCAAAGGCGTAGACCACACGGTGCGGCAACTGGAGCGCAGCGGATATGAAGGCGTTCTGGGCGTCAATGTTGGCAAAAACAAGGATACGCCTGTCGAATCTGCAGCTGATGATTACATTCACTGCATGCAATGTGTCTATTCGTACGCCGACTACATCACTGTAAACATCTCTTCCCCCAATACTCCGGGCCTTCGCGAACTACAGGGTGAGACATACCTTGATGCCCTGCTCTTCGCCCTGGTTGAAGCCAGAAACCGTCTGGCTGAGGAACACTCCCGTCAGGCTCCATTGGTCATCAAGGTGGCGCCTGATCTCAGTGATGAAGAAATCAAGGTCATGGCCAGGTCGATTTCCGAAAGCGGGATTGATGGGGTGATAACCGGCAATACAACGATTTCCCGCACAGGCGTTGAAGACCATCAATATGCCTCAGAAGATGGGGGCTTGTCCGGTGCGCCACTAAAACCGCTGGCGGACAGTGTCCTGGGCAAGTTCAAAGCTGCATTGCCAGATCACATTGCCTTGATTGGCCTGGGTGGCATTACCCGTGGTCAGGACGCCGCAGACAAAACGACCCATGGCGCTGATCTTGTCCAGTTTTACACCGGCTTGATCTACAAGGGACCATCGCTGATAACTGATTGTGTCGAAGCCATTCGGCATCATCGCCAACAATGAAAATTTCAGAATCCCCCTCTCTTGGAGAACTGAATACCTTTGGTGTCGAGGCGAAAGCGAACCTGAGAATCGATATTGAATCTGAAGAAGATGTATTGGCGTTGCCATTGCATGACCCCTCCCGGGACCTGATCCTTGGCGGCGGCAGCAATGTATTACTGGTGTCTGATATTCCGGGAACGGTTTATCTGAACAGAATTCCGGGCCATCACATCATCCGGGAACACGAAAAGCACGTTGTTGTCGAGGTTGGTGGCGGAGAGGACTGGCATGATTTTGTCGGCTGGACTGTTGACCAGGGGTTTTGTGGTGTGGAAAACCTCGCATTGATTCCCGGGTGCGTCGGTTCCGCGCCCATTCAGAACATCGGAGCTTATGGAGTTGAACTCGAATCAGTCGTGGATTCAGTCACGACATGGGATCTTCACAAGCAGCGATGGCAGGTATTTTCTGCAGAAGAATGCCTGTTCACTTACCGCGACAGCCTTTTCAAATCGAAGTATCCGGATCGTTACCTGATCACTTCCCTGGGGTTAAGACTGAATCGTGAATTTTGTCCGCAGGTTTCTTACCCTGCACTTGAGCAGGAAATTCGTCAGTCTGCGATCGGCCCATTAAATCAAAGGGCAGTATTTGATGCAGTGATCCGAATAAGACAGCGAAAGCTCCCGTCGCCTGCCATGATCGGAAATGCCGGCAGTTTCTTCAAGAACCCTCTGATCTCGCAGACCCAATCAGTTCCTCTGAAAGATCAATATCCTGAAATCCCAGTCTGGCCCGGCGAAAACATGCAGGTAAAGTTATCCGCTGCATGGATGATCGAGCATTGCGGATTCAAAGGCTTTCGGACCGGCGCGGTTGGGGTTTCAGATCAACATGCACTCGTTCTGGTCAATCATGGTGGTGGAACAGGAAAGGAGCTCCTGGAACTGGCCCAAACCATCAGGGAAACGGTCAGAACTGAGTTTGATATCACGCTTGAGCCCGAACCTCGGATTGTGAATTTCAATTAGGAAATATATTTCAATGCCTTACAAACTAATATTGATGTCTTTTATCTGCTTGTTTCCCGCTCTTGTGGTCGCTGAGATAGCATCCGTCAGTGAAACAAAGCAACTCAATAAAAACCTCAGGGCGAACAGGTTTCTCGAGAATGTCAGCATACTGTCTTCTGATGAATTTGGCGGCCGCGCGCCAATGACAGAAGGTGAGAAACTCACCCTGGATTTTCTTGAAAAGAAGTTTCGTGAGGCCGGACTGGAACCCCTGTTCGGTGACAGTTTTCTGCAGCCGGTTCCCCTGATATCGATGACCGTCAATTCAGAAACGGCAAGCATGTCATTCACAAGGGGCCCGAACAGCAAATCACTGGTCTATGCAGATGAATTTGTCGCCTGGACCCAGCGGGTTGAGCCCAGGGTATCCGTCAGTGACAGCGAAATTGTATTTGCGGGTTACGGCGTTGTCGCACCTGAATATGACTGGAATGATTACAAGGGCATCGACATGACGGGCAAGACGGCGCTTGTCCTGGTCAACGACCCCGGATTCACCCTCGAGAACGAGTCTGTATTCAGGGGAAAAGCCATGACCTACTACGGCCGCTGGACTTACAAACTCGAAGAAGCAGCCAGGCAAGGGGCTTCTGCTGTGATCTTGGTTCACGAAACTGCACCTGCATCATATGGCTGGGACACGGTCCGAAACAGCTGGAGCGGCACTGATTTTGCTTTGCCCCAAACCGACTCTGCCCCACCCACCGTCCTATTGGGCTCGTGGATTCAACTGGATCAGGCAACTGCACTTCTTTCTGAATCCGGGCTGGATCTTGAAGAACTGAAAAAACGCGCCCTTAGTCCCGAGTTTGAGCCCGTTCCAATTGGATTCACGTTGAACGCCAGCGTTGAAAACGACATCAAACGTGGCGAGTCATACAACGTTGGCGGACTTTTAGCTGGCACTGAATCTCCGGATGAAGCTTTCATTTATATGGCGCACTGGGATCACATTGGCACCAGGGAATCAGACGACCCCAGTGAGGATGTGATCTACAACGGCGCGGTAGACAACGCCACGGGAGTATCTGCCCTGATTGAACTTGCCCATGCCTTTACGGCGCTACCGACAGGGTCCCTTCGAAGCGTTGCATTCCTTGCTGTAACCGCAGAGGAATCCGGCAAGCTGGGTTCTGAGTGGTATGCAGCGAATCCCGTGTTCCCGATGAACAAGACAGTCGCTGGCGTCAACATGGACGCAATGCTGCAGTATGGGCGTGCCAGGGATGTCACCGTGGTCGGTTTCGGCTCATCCGAACTGGAAGACATCCTCAGGTATGCCGCCAGGGCCCAGGAACGCGAGGTTAAACCTGAACCAAATCCTGAACGCGGCAGCTACTATCGCTCAGATCACTTCGCTTTTGCGAAGAAAGGGGTTCCCATGCTTTACATAAAGTCCGGCGTGGATAACCGTAAACTTGGAGAAGAATACGGGCTGGAAAAAAGCAGGGAATATTATGCGATCAAATACCATCAACCCGCTGACGAAGTCAGTGATGAGTGGGACCCGCGAGGCATGATGGAAGATATTTCACTGTTGTTCGAAGTGGGACTTGACGTTGTTGACAGCGAAAACTGGCCCCAGTGGTATGAAGGCAATGAATTTCGCGCGATACGCGATGCGTCCATGCCATGAACGGCACAACCACGAACTCCCAAATTAAAAAGCGTTAATTCCGGTGAGTTCCCGCCCGATCACCAGTTGATGAACAGTTTCAGTGCCCTCGTAGGTGATCACGCTTTCCAGGTTCAGCATATGCCTGATCGCCTGGTATTCAGTGGTGATGCCACTTCCACCGAGCAGATCACGACAATCCCGTGCAATATCGAGTGCCATTCGGACATTGTTCCACTTGGCCAGGCTGACCTGTGAATGCGCCATCTTGCCTTCATCTTTCAAGCGCCCCAGCCTCAGAGAAAGCAGCTGGGCGGAAGTGATTTTTCGGGCCATTTCAGCAATACGAATCTGCACTGCCTGGTTGGCAGCAAGCGGCCTGCCGAATAACTTGCGATCCGCGGTATAGTCGATCACCTCTTTCATACAGGCGACGGCAGAGCCGATTGGACCCCAGGTAATTCCGTAACGAGCCTGTGTCAGGCAGCCCAATGGACCCTTCAGTCCCACGACTTCAGGAAGACGGTTTGACTCCGGAACACGGACATTGTCGAAATACAATTCTGATGTGACCGAGGCCCGTAATGACATCTTGGAGTGAATTTCCGGCGCATCGAATCCGGGCATGTCCTTTTCAATCACAAAGCCCATGATTCCCTCTTCGGTCATCGCCCAGACCACCGCAATATCAGCAACTGAACCATTGGTAATCCACATCTTGGAACCATTGATGATCCAGTCATCACCATCACGTTTTGCATGTGTTTTCATGGCGCCCGGATCAGAGCCTCCATGCGACTCAGTCAGGCCGAAGCAGCCAATGATTTCGCCTGCCGCCATGCCGGGCAACCAGCGTTGTTTTTGTTCCTCTGAGCCGTATGCGTAGATTGGATACATGGCGAGACTGGACTGAACCGATACAAAACTCCTCAGTCCCGAGTCACATCGCTCCAGTTCCTGGCAAATCAGGCCATATGACACCGCGTTAAGACCAGCGCATCCATAGCCTTCAAGGCTGGATCCCAGCAGTCCCAACTCTGCGATTTCAGGCACCAACTCGGAAGGAAATGTCGCATCGTCGAAGTGTTTTGCAATCAGGGGCATGGCCCTTTCATCCACAAATCTCGCAACGCTGTCGCGAATCATTTGCTCTTCTTCTGTGAGCAGGGAATTAATGTCGTAAAGATCGAGTGGATTTAACTGGGACATACCGACTCCGAAACCAATATAAGCCTGAAAAACAGCGGGATATTCTACCCTATTATGGGTTGATCAAGCGTGGTGATTATTCAATAAAACCGGTGAAGAAAATGACAAACCGAGGTACCGGCGTGCCCAGCTTACTCGTTGACGACACCGAACGGCACATGCGCTGCCGTGACATGCGCGCTGGCAGACTCGATATGAACCTGCTGATCATCAAAAAAGATGTCAGCACCAAACGCTTTCAGGAACTCTCCCTTGGCACGTCCGCCAAGAAAAAGCGCTTCATCAATACGAATACCCCATTCCCTGAGCGTCAGAACCACTCGTTTGTGAGCAGGCGCGGAGCGCGCAGTGACCAGGGCCGTGCGGATGGGATTGTTTTCCTGCGGATACGCCGACTGAATCTTGTGAAGCGCCTCAAGGACCCGTTTGAAAGGCCCGCCTGACAGTGGCTGGTTTGCCGCGGCACGTTCACTGTCGGCAAAAGCATCAAGCCCGCCGGCCTGGTAGACGCGCTCGGCCTCATCACTAAAAATGACCGCATCACCATCAAATGCGATTCGCAGTTCCCGCTCTTCAACCGGCTCCTGGTTGCGATTTGCCCCGCAGGGAAGAATAGTCGCAGCCGCGTAGCCCGATTTAAGCGCCCTGCCGACGTCCGCACCGTTGGTAGAGAGCCACAGGTCGGCATTATAAGCCGTCATATAGCGCCAGGGACTTGCGCCACTTGTGAATGCTGCCCGCTCAATATTCAGGTCATAATGTTCAATGCTGTTGAATATTCTCAGGCCGGTGTCAGCACTGTTTCGCGACAGCAATATGACCTCGACCACCGGGTGCTCAACCTCATCCTCGTTAAGCGCCAACAGTTTCCTGGCAAGGGGAAAAGCCACACCTGGCTCCAGAAGTTCATTCTCATGTTCCACCTGGTATTCGGCATAGGCCTTCAGCCCCTGTGTTTCGAAAACCTCGTGGCTGTGACGCATGTCAAAAAGCGCCTGTGAAGACAGCGCAATTACCAGGCGCCCGGGTGCCGCAGTCGGAGTGCTGGTTTTGTCCGTCACCGTTTTCATGTACTCAGGTTAACAGGGTATCTCTCAAATGATGAGAAACCAGCTGATCCTATTCCGTTCCCGATCTGATCAGGATTCTTGCCCGGGACTTTAAAAGGTGAACCAACAGGTCTGAATGCGGTGACCCTGGCTCAATCAGCCTGATTTGCCCGGCAACGTAATAGAAATAAAACAAGGGGTATATGGAATACGCGATCCTGAATGCTTCCTCGAGTTTCTCGTGGGGCTGAAAACCGACAAAGTTAGCCAGGTATGCATCCTTCATGCTGTTCACCACTTCCTGGTCAATATGATCATGTCCATCAAGCGCCATATCTTCATTCATGTAGTGTTCGAAAAAATCCAGGGTTCGACAAAGCGCCATGAATGGGTGCGTGATGGCCACATCCGCCCAGTCGATCACAAAATACCTGCCATCCTCAACGAACAGGTTATCAGGCCTGAAATCAAGGTGTGACAAACTATCCGGAATTTCAAAACACTCCAGTTCTCTGCATGATTCATGTATTTCCAAGACTGAAGACCTGAATAAATCCAGGTCATCATCAGTCAGCGCGTTCTGACCTTCCTGCAAGAGCGCCACTGAGGACTCAAACAGATCTTGTGATCGCCCGTCGGTATTACACAGAAAATCGAGATTCATGTTGCCACATTCAATTTCCTTAAGGTTTTCCAACTCGTCCATCAGTCCGACCTGGATTTTTCCAAGGACCCTGGCAAACTCAGGAAGATCATTCCAGGACGGTATGTTTTCGTTTCTGAGTTTAAAATCCCGCAGCACCATCCAGTTGCTTGCTTCATCGCTCGCCAATGGTGCGGGGACATGTTCAGGCCACTTCCCGGCCAGAAAATTAGTCAGGCGCGCCTCTCCAGGTTTTTTGTCGTAACTGCTTTTCAGATACACCTGGCCCTGCGACGTTGAGACGCGCAAAATACAGGCCATTGGCCATCCTGCCTTGAACTGCTGTATTGACCCCCTTTCCTGAATCCCAAGCTCAACCAGCTTTTGCGTCAACCATTCATCAGCCCTTTGATACCAGCCATATCTCTGCCAGGGTGCTCGCAGATCAGATACCTCGCCATCCTCTTTCTCCTGCAGCCAGAACTCAAAAGGATCGGTGTCGTCATCCCCGCGTTTTTTGAACTGGGCATATTCTTCACGACCCACCCAGACAGCCTGCATCTGTCTTTTTGAACTGGCATGAAGCTCCAGTTCGATCAGGACATAATTCTGGGCCTCCATGACGATTCTCAGAACAGTCGTCCTCAAGCCATACTTCTTCATCATGCCTCGATTGATCATTGCAGGCTTGTACATGATCGAGCCTGCAACCGGAACCTTGAGCATCGGGGGTGACCAATGATCGCCACTGTGCCTGATGACCAGGAATTTTGGCTTATCCGGGTGGGCAATTATGATGTGGCAGGGAAGCAAAGGGGTTGATTCTGCCGACGATGGCGCACCAGCGCCTTCAGGGGATGTTATTTCATTCATTGAATTTTGATGGCCTGGCCAGTTGACGACGAAACTTACAGGAACTGCTCATCCAGTATTCGATCTTCGAGATTATGATCAGGGTCGAACATCAGTTTGAGTTCTTCATCCTGAGCCTGGGACACATCGACTGACGTCACATTTCGTACTTCGTGTGCGTCTGCAGTTGCACTGACGGGTCGCTTGTAGTGATCAAGAATATCGAAACGGATGCGGGCACTGCTCGGCAGCACCGCGCCTTTCCAGCGTCTTGGGCGAAATGGTGAAATTGGTGTCAATGCCAACGCGTCTGTTCCCAGCGGTAGAATCGGTCCGTGTGCTGACAGGTTATAAGCAGTGCTTCCGGCAGCAGTGGACACCAGTACGCCGTCGCAAACCAGCTCTTCAACCTTGACGTGATCATTCACGGATATCCTGATATGCGCTGCCTGGTTGGTTTGTCGCAATAACGATACTTCATTGATGGCGAGCGCCTGGCTTTCATGACCTGCCTCGGTCCTGGTCACCATTCTAAGTGGACTGAGTTCAACAAGTTGCGCCTCGCAAATACGCTCGTAAAGGCCCTCGGCACGATAACGATTCATCAGAAACCCGACGTCTCCAAGTTTCATGCCGTAAACGGGCAGCTGCGTTGAAAGCAGTCGATGTAATGTCCTAAGCATAAATCCGTCGCCACCAAGCGCAACAATGATGCTGGCTGATTCCACGTTGGTCTGACCGTACAAATCCTGAAGATCAGCAAGAGCCTTTTGTGCACGATCCGAAAGACTTGCCACGAAATGAATTGCGGGGTCTGATTTTTGTGCAGGACTCATGCAGTGTTGTCAATCAGCTTGCTGAGAGAGCGCACAGCGACAGCCAGCGTTGCATAATCCATTGCCGGCTGATTGCGCATATCGTGCAGCATGTCCATGACGCTTCTTACCGACTCTTCATTAGCCTCAAGCCAGGCTGCCACAGGATCCTTTGATCGCCCATTGGATGCAAGAACGCGTCCAACCAATCGGTTGTGGTAACTCAACAGTTCGCTTCGAAGATTACCTCGTGCATGTGCATGCCACTGACCGTCAACTTTGAGCGCCTCGACCTCTGAGCGCAGCCACTTCAATTCCAAAACCTCGCCGAGCCCAAAGTAAATCAGTGACACCCGTTCTGGCGATGTCCGTCTCTGGGCAGCAGTTTCAACCACATCGAGTGCCGAAAAAAGCATCGGCAGCAAAGCGATTCGCATCGCCAGTTTCCTGGAAAAACCGGATTCGACGTAAGGTTGCATGGTGGCTTCAAGATGCACGACATCCTCTGCAGATAGGGAAGACTCGATGGCCTTGCTCATGACCTGTATGCCAGGAGCCAGTCTCTCGATCTTCTTTTCAATATCACCGACTTTTCTTGACTGGTTCAGCAGCCAGCGCGTGGCCTGTCGCAGCAAATTCCACATCGCCAGGTTAGCGGTTGTCTGCAATGCAGCATCCACCTGGTTGTCCAGGGCTTCAATCACACTCCAGTATTCACGGGCATCAAACACTTCCCTTGCAACCGTGAACGCCTTGGCAACATCAGACGCGGATGCGCCGGTATCTTCATGCATCCTGAGGGTGAAAGATGCACCCATGCGATTAATCAGGCCATTGGTGACCTGCGTTGCAACAATTTCCCTGCGCAGCCGGTGACCCTGCATGGAATCAGAATATTTCTTTTGCAACGGTTGCGGGAAATAGCGGACCAACTCACGCCCGAGATACTCATCCTCGGGCAGTTCGGAATCCAAAAGCTGCTGGTAAAGCCTGATCTTGCTATATGACAACAACACCGACAACTCCGGCCTTGTCAGTCCTTCTCCCCGTTTGCGGCGCGCGACAATTTCCTCATCATCAGGCAGGGCTTCCAGGTCACGATCGAGCAATCCTTCATCCTCGAGAACCCTGATGAAGTGCTCCTTGGCACCCAACCTGGCTCCGGTCAGTCGCACCATCATTGAAATCGCCTGGGTTTGCAGATAATTGCTGCGCAACACCAGGTCTGATACTTCATCCGTCATGCGAGCCAGTAACTGCTTGCGAGCAGACGGCTTGAGCTTCCCCTCGCGCATCAGCAGGTTGAGCAGAATTTTGATATTAACCTCGTGATCCGAGCAGTCAACACCAGCAGAATTATCGATAAAATCAGTATTGATACTGCCGCCATTGCGCGCAAACTCAATCCTGCCAAGCTGTGTGGCACCAAGATTTCCACCTTCACCAACCACCTTGCAACGCAAATCACAGCCATCAACACGTAAAGGCGAGTTCACCAGGTCTCCGGTATCGGAATGACTTTCAGCCGATGCCTTGATGTAAGTGCCGATACCACCATTCCAGAGCAGGTCAATCGGCGCCTTCAAAAGTTCGCGAATCAATTCCGGAGGAGACAGGTGCTCAACTTCAAGACCCAGCCACTCGCGGACTTCTTCGCTGAGAGGAATGACCTTGTCCTGCCGCGAAAAGATTCCTCCGCCTTTTGAAATCAGTTTCTGGTTGTAATCTGCCCAGTTGGAGCGCGGCAGATCAAAAAGTCTCTGACGTTCTTTAAAGCCCTTCGCAGGATCCGGGTCCGGGTCCAGGAAGATATGCAGATGGTTAAAAGCGGCCTGCAACCTGATCTGCGGTGACAGGAGCATGCCGTTGCCGAATACGTCGCCGCTCATATCACCAATTCCGACCACGGTGAAGGGCTCTTTCTGAATATCAGTGCCAAGTTCACGAAAATGTCGCTTGACACCCTCCCAGGCGCCCTTTGCAGTGATCCCCATGCCCTTGTGGTCATAACCGACAGAGCCACCTGAGGCGAATGCGTCACCAAGCCAGAACCCTCTTTCCAATGCGATACCATTGGCGATGTCTGAAAACGTTGCGGTGCCCTTGTCAGCAGCTACCACCAGGTATGGATCATCATTATCATGACGAACAACTTCTGGCGGTGGAAGGATTTCTTTCTCATCCAGGTTATCTGTTATATCTAATAAACCATTGATAAATTGACTATAACAACTGATTCCGATCTTCATAAAAGTATCGCGATCGGCATTCTCTGGCATCTTCTTGATGACAAAACCACCCTTGGCACCTACCGGTACGATCATGGTGTTCTTGACATTCTGCGCCTTCATCAGGCCCAGAACTTCGGTTCTGAAGTCCTCACGCCGATCTGACCAGCGCAAACCACCACGGGCAATTCTTCCGCAGCGAAGATGTATACCTTCAAAGCGCGTGGAAAAGACCCAGATCTCACGAAACGGTCTGGGTTGTGGCAGATCCACAATACGCCCGGAGTCGAACTTGAAACTAATGTGTTCATGAGGATTGCCATCACCGTCAGCCGCTTGAAAATAATTTGTTCGAAGCGTTTCCCAAATGGCGTTGTAAAAGTGATGCAGAATCCGGTCCTCATCCAGGCTGGTCACGGAATTCAGGGCTCGCATAAATGCCGCTCGCAGTGTTGCCACCTGTTTGTCTCTGTCTGCGCCACGGGCCTCAACGGCTTCGTCCAGCAATTCGGGCAGTACTGCATCTGCCGCACATTCACCTTTATTTAGAGACAAATATGCCTGCTGTGCGCGCTTCCTGGCCTGTTCGATCCGGAACTCGGTTTCTGAACCACGGGCGGGATCAAAGCGTGCTTCAAACAAGTCGACCAGCAGCCTGGCGATGAGTGGATGCCTTGAAAGTGTCTCCTCCATGTAGCTCTGGGAGAATGTGACACGCGTTTGAAGCAGGAACTTGCAGTAGGCGCGAATCATCTTGACCTGCCGCCAATGCAGGCGGGCAGCAAGGATAAGACGATTAAAGCCATCGCTTTCGGTCTGGCCTCTGAGCACTCGCTCAAAAGCCTCCTGGAAACGATCGCGCACTGCTTCCACATTAATATCCCTGCCAACTGCGGGCATCATGTCAAAGTCCTGTATCCAGAGGCTGTCTTCTTCTGCCCATGAGAACTCGTAAGGTCGCTCACTGACGATCCTTAAACCAAGGTTTTCCAGCATTGGCAGGACATCAGACAGTGGTACAGGATCTTTCCGATGAAATATTTTGAATCGCAAAATGCCAGCGCGCTGCCTGCGAGGCCGATACAGGCTCATCTTCAGGTCATGCTCGCTACCGAGTTGCGCAGCATTCTCGATATCAAATGCTGCAACCCAAGGAGAGACATCTTCCTTGTAAGCCTCAGGAATGGCTGGCCCGAACTTCCCAACCCAGGCCTGACCGGTTTCCTCACCATGCTTCTGGACAAGGATTTCAGTCAGTTCATCCATCCAGGAGCGAAGTGCATCGACGATCTTTTGCTCAAGGATCTTGACGTTGGGTTCGACCTGTGTGCCTGCCCGGGGGCGTACGATGACATGCAGTCTTGCCAGGACAGATTCTGAAACCTGCACAACGTAATCAAGCCGTGCACCTTTCAACGCACGTTTCAGGATTTTCTGGATTTTTTTGCGATTCTCAGTATTGAATCGTTCACGTGGGATGTAGACAAGGCAGGAGAAAAACCTGCCAAATTGTTCGCGCCTTATAAACAACCTGACACGAGATCTTTCCTGCAGATAAAGCACACCATGACCAATCTCGAGCAACTCATCCACCGATGCCTGGAACAATTCATCCCGGGGAAGTGTTTCCATGATGTGAACCATGGACTTCCATGAATGACTGCCGTGGACCAACCGGGCCTGATTCAGGACTGATTTGACCTTGTCCCTGACCAGGGGAGTCTGCATCATGCCGCGGTTGTAGGCATTGGACGTGAACAATCCCAGGAACCGACGTTCACCAATGGTGAATCCCTTTTTGTCGTATCTCAAAACACCAATGTAATCCATGTAGCCCACACGATGTATGCGCGAGCGTGCGTTGGTCTTGGTGACAAGCAATGGATGACCATGCCGACGCGATCTGACCACTTCAGCCAGGGTACTCAATGGTCGCGACCTGGCCTGCGAACCATCCTCACGAAGGATCCCAAGACCACT
>Ga0102946_1000012_pt1 | contig 82347 bp, 70 predicted proteins | sample SalPon2A_A_D1_MG_FD_78209 | JGI IMG/M metagenome (GOLD analysis project Ga0102946, IMG submission 78209) | Soil microbial communities from South San Francisco under conditions of wetland restoration - Salt Pond MetaG R2A_A_D1_MG | ecosystem: Environmental > Terrestrial > Soil > Wetlands | place... | reverse complement strand
CTTGTTCATAATTGACTTTCCTCCATTATCCTGCCGGAAAAAGTGCTGTCCGTTTATTTGAAAGCGTTACTTTATTGATTCTGAACCGGAGATGATCTCCATCAACTCTTTGGTAATAGCAGCCTGTCGTGCGCGGTTGTACTGCAAGGTCAACTTTCCGATCATTTCCGAAGCGTTGCGGCTGGCACTATCCATTGCTGCCATTCTTGCGCCCTGCTCTGACGCGTTCGACTCGAGCAAAGCACGAAAGAACTGGACCTCGATCATCTTCGGTAATATCTGCGACAGAACTTCGCCCTGATTCGGCTCATAGATGTAGTCGACAGAGCTTTCTGCCCCCTCTTCTACGACCTTAGGTTGAATCGGCAGGACCTGTTCCAGGGTGACAATTTGTGTAATGGCACTCTGGAAAGCGTTGTAAAGAACGAAGACAGCGTCGTAAGTTTCCGCATTATACGCCTCAACTACCTCCTGCCCAAGCAGGGCGGCCGTCTTGTATGTGGCGTCACTTGTGATGTTTTCATGGACTTGCTTGATGTTTTTACCCACACGGTTTCTGAGAAACTCATTACCTTTTCGACCAACGATGGTCAGATCGATAGCTTCAAAACCCCGCTCGTTCTCTTTTATGAATCGCTCAGCGGCCTTGGAAACGTTGGCGTTGAAACCACCACACAGACCGCGATCAGCAGTCATCAGAACGACAAGTGCGCGTCCTTTACCACGTTCACTCAGCAGTGGTTGAGAATCTCCATCATCACGCATGGCGAGGTTGGCCAACACTGATTGAAGTTTCTCAGCGTAAGGGCGTGCGGCAACTGCGGCGTCCTGAGCGCGGCGCAACTTGGCAGCCGAAACCATCTTCATCGCTTTGGTGATCTGCTGGGTGTTTTTAACCGTGCCGATCCGCTTTTTTATGTCCTTGAGACTTGGCATCCGTTCAAACCTTCTGCAGGCTGGTTAGAATCAGGCTGAAAACTGACCGTTAAACTCATCAAGGGCCTTTTTGATCCGGGCCTCCAAATCATCGTCGATCTTATTCTTCTCTGCGAGTTCCTTGAGAACGTCAGCATGCTGCGCTTCAACGAAAGTGAGCATCTCACTCTCGTAGCGCTGGACAGCGCTCGCCGGAAACTCATCAACATAGCCATTATTGGCAGCGTAGATAGCCAGAACCTGGGTAGCAACCGGCATCGGTTGATACTGGCCCTGCTTCAAGATTTCCACCAGACGCTCGCCACGTTTCAATTGGCGCTGAGTTGCTTCGTCGAGGTCCGATCCGAACTGGGCGAAAGCGGCCATCTCGCGATACTGGGCAAGTGCCAGTCGCAACGTACCGGCAACCTGTTTCATCGCCTTGACCTGAGCGCTACCGCCGACACGTGAAACGGACAAACCGACGTTGATAGCGGGGCGAACGCCAGAATAGAACAGGTCTGTCTCCAGGAAGATCTGACCATCGGTAATCGAAATAACATTGGTCGGAATATAAGCAGAAACGTCACCAGCCTGTGTTTCAATGATAGGCAGAGCTGTCATACTTCCGGCACCCTCAGCATCACTCAGCTTCGCAGCACGTTCAAGTAACCGGCTATGCAGATAGAAAACGTCACCAGGGAATGCTTCACGCCCTGGTGGACGACGGAGCAGCAGGGAAAGCTGACGATATGCAACTGCCTGCTTGGAAAGATCATCATAGATAATCAGTGCATGTCGACCGCTATCGCGGAAATATTCGCCCATAGTGACACCGGTGTATGGAGAGATAAACTGCAAGGGTGCCGGGTCGGATGCGGTCGCCGCAACGACGATTGTGTAGTCCATAGCGCCCTGCTGTCGCAGCTTCTCAACAACCTGGGCAACCGTAGAGCGTTTCTGACCGATCGCGACATAAATGCAGATAACGCCATTACCTTTCTGGTTGATAATGGTGTCGAGCGCAACCGCGGTTTTTCCGGTCTGTCTGTCACCGATAATCAGCTCCCGCTGACCACGACCGATAGGAACCATTGCATCTATCGCTTTGAGTCCCGTCTGCATCGGCTCGTGTACCGATTTCCGTGCAACGATTCCCGGGGCCTTAATCTCAACCTGACTGTAGGTTTCAGTCTGAATATCGCCCTTGCCATCGATCGGAATACCGATTCCGTTGACGACACGTCCAACCAATGCCTCACCAACGGGAACCTGAACAATCTGTTCGGTTCGCTTTACAGTATCGCCTTCCTTGATATGTTCAGAATCACCAAGAATCGCGGCTCCAACGTTGTCTTCCTCAAGGTTGAGAACCATTCCCATGGTTCCACCCGGGAACTCAAGCAACTCACCGGACATCGCCTTATCCAGGCCATGAATACGGGCAATACCATCACCAACAGAGATGATAGTTCCAGTTTCACTGACCTCTACCTCTCGGCCGAAGTCCTCGATCTGCTTTCTGATAATTGCACTGATCTCTTCTGCTCTAATTTCCATGATATCTAATCACCCCTTTGCTAAGGTATCTGTAATACGTTTCAGCTGGGTTTTCACACTGCCGTCAAAAAGCTTTCCGTCCATCTCGGCCTGTAGACCACCGATCAACGAATTATCAATATCAACACTCAAAACCACCTGCTTACCGGTCTGTTTTTCAAGATCCTGCTTGATCGCATCAGTCCGTTCGGAGCTCAGTTCACTCGCAGAGGAGAGTCTGGCCCTCACCAGACCTGACTGCTCATCGGCAAACCTGCGATAATTATTTTTGATTTGGGGTAAATATCCGATACGACCCTTTTCCAGCAAGAGTCCGAGGAAGTTGTTCATTCCCTCGCTCAGCTTGAGCAGCTCGGCAAGATCGCGCATAATTGCGGCTTTCTTTTCCACTGCAAATGTCGGACTATCGAGCAAAAGGCGTAAAACATCCTCGCTCTCCATGACCGACACCACTTTTGCCAGTTCCGCAGCATATGGCTCTACCTGTTGCTTTTCAGCAGCAATATTGAGCAGTGCTTTGGCATATCTTATGGAAATCGCGCTGTTACTCAATGTAACTCTCCCACCTTCTTCATATACTCATCAATCAGACGAGCATCATCCTCTTTGGTGAAGTTCTTTTTCAGCAAATCCTCAGCCAACGTCACTGCCAGCTCAACAGCCTCACGTTGCAATTCGGACCGGGCTTTGGCAACTTCCAGAGCAGCTGCATTCTCTGCATCCTTCTCGATTTTGATTGCCATTTCTCTGGCGCTTTCAATTATTTTCTTCTGCTCCAGTTCCCCTTCGCGCCGAATCGCGTTACTGATTTCTTCAATCTCTTCAGTCGCCAGAGCCAATTTCTGATCATACTCAGCAAATTTGGCTTCTGCATCCGCCTTGGCTTGTTTGGCTTCAGTCAGCGCCTTTTCAATACCCTCGCGACGGCTGGCCAATCCATTCTTGATTGGTTTTCTCAAGAAAAAAGTCAGCAAGGCTGCCATCAGCCCAAAGTTAAGAATCCGCCAGAGAAAATCCTTAAGCAGTGCGCCGCCAGCTTCATGATCCCCGCCACCAGCAGCAATGGAAACACCAACCATCATGAGAACCAGAATCAATGCCGTTATTGTTGTTCTATATTTGCGCATGTGAAACCTTTCCAGAACTATTTAAACCAATTCGCGACCAAGAACCTTAGTCGCAATCTGTCCGGCCAGTTCTTTCGCCTCGGTCTTGAGTGTCTTGCTCGCCTCAGTTGCCTCATCAGCGACCTGGGACTTGATAACCTGCAGGCGAGCGGCAGCTTTCTGCTGCGCTTCTCCGAGAATTGTGCTTTCTTCATCGACCGCTTTCTGTTTCAGCCGGCTGCGCTCCTGACTGGCAGTGGCCTTGGCTTCACTCAGTTGAGCCTGGTAACGAGCCATCTTCTCTTCAATTTCACCCTGCAAACTCTTAGCCTTGTCGTGCGAACCATCAATCGTCTCACGACGTTGCTCAAGGGCACTGCGCAATGGTCGATAGAGAAGCTTGTTCAGGACAACAAGAAGAACAACAAAGTTTAAAAATTGTAGAACAAGAGTCCAGTCAAGATTGATCACTTGAGGTCACCTCTTCAATTCCGGAAACTCTAACCTTCCGGTATACTGTATACATTAATTGATTAACTAAAAAAATGGCTGAGCGCCAAAGCAGGGCATAGCTAACACAGAGGGTCAAATCTTGTCAAGATATTTTGCCTTTTGTGTTGTTTCGATGACTCGATAAACGCCGCGATTTCCCACTCTTGCTATTGTTTGTCTGTTTTCATCTCTCTGATTTTCGGCGTAGCATCTGTCATAACAACCTGGCCGTTAAATAAGACCTTTTCTTCTATCTTCAAAACCGGCGTTTCGATGTTTCCTTCAACACGCGCAGGTGCTCGGAGATCGACCATGTTTGTTGCATAAACATTGCCTTTGAAGCTACCACTTAACACCAGGGCACCGACCCGGATATCACCCTCGACTTTGGCAGATTCTCCAACCACAAGAGTGTCGGTCGAATTTATCTCTCCAACAAACGACCCATCCAGGCGAACCATTTCGTCAAAACTGAGTTTTCCCTCAAAAGAACTACCTGGTCCAAGAAATGCCTTTATGTCAGCCTTGTCGATAGACACTGATTTTTTCATGCTTTTTTTCTCCTGTTTTTTTCCACTGAACATATGTCCGCCAAATATAATGAATAGAGGGTTTAGATAGAACACGCCATCGACCAGGAAACTAGCTGACCCCGAACAACTCTAACAACCGATCCAACTCTTCCAAATCATGGTAAGTGATAACGATCTGACCACCCTTCCCTTTAGGGGAAAGTTTAACGTTAGTCCCAAGTGCCTGTTTCATTGCTCCTGTCAGGCTCTCAAGGTTGGGGTCTGGTTTCTTCTCAACCTTTTTAACCTTAACCCCTTCGAAGTTTTTGATCTTTTTTACCAGAGCTTCCGTATCCCGCACAGAAAGCCGCTTACGTATAACTTCATCGCTGGCCTCTACCATATCACCCTCTTCTTCGAGTGAAAGTAAAGCCCTTGCATGACCCATTGAGAGCCGAGAATTCAACAGATCATCCTTAACCCGCTCGGGAAGTTTGAGTAATCGTAGCGCATTTGCTACGGTTGAGCGGTCCTTGCCGACCCGCTTTGCAACCTCCTCCTGCGACAGATCAAAGTTATCCATCAGGTGTCGGTAGGCAGCAGACTCCTCCATGGGGTTCAGGTCTTCCCTTTGGATATTTTCGATCAGGGCAACCTCCAGAGCCCAATCCTCGGAAACATTCTGGATAACAACCGGAATCTTATCGAGTCCCGCTTTCTGAGATGCCCGCCAACGACGCTCACCAGCAATAATTTGATAGTGATCTGCCATCTGTCGCACAACCAGAGGCTGGATAACCCCCTTTTCCCTGATAGAGGCAACCAACTCTGCCATCTTGGCATCATCAAACACCTTACGGGGTTGCTGACTATGTGGCTTCAGATCTTCAATTGGACAGACATAATACTTCTTTCCGCCCTCTTGTGCCGCCGAGGTGAGCAGGGCGCCGATCCCCTTTCCCAATGCTGGCCGCTTCGGCTTAGCCACGCTGACCTCCTGTCCCAACAATCTCATTTGCAAGATCCATGTATGCTCTGGCCCCCCTGGAGTTGATATCATAAAGGATTGCAGGTAGTCCATAACTGGGAGCTTCCGACAAGCGAACATTTCTTGGCACCACTGAGTTAAAGACCTTATCGCCGAAATGACTACGAATCTCTTCACTGACCTGACGACACAAGTTATTACGCCTGTCGTACATCGTCAGCAAAATACCGCAGATAACCAGTTGAGGGTTCAACTCTTTCTGAACCAACCGCACTGTCTGCATCAACTGACCAAGGCCTTCCATGGCATAAAATTCACACTGCAAAGGAACCAGTACACTATCGGCGGCAGTCAGGGAATTAACTGTGAGCATACCCAACGAAGGCGGACAATCAATAATGATATATTCATATTCATTTGATATTTTTTCTAGAACTTGCTTAAGTTTGAATTCCCGCTTGTCATGACTTACCAACTCTATTTCAGCACCGATAAGATCTGTATTAGAGGGTAGAACATCAAGGTAGCCCAGTTCGGTCTTCTGAATTAATTCGTCAACTGGAGTCTCTCCGATAAGTGCATTGTAGACAGTTAATTCAATTTCTGTTTTATCGATACCAGAACCGCTACAGGCATTGGCTTGTGGGTCCATATCGACCAGTAAGGTTCTCTTTTCAGCAGCAGCCAGCGATGCGGAAAGATTGACCGATGTCGTGGTTTTTCCGACCCCGCCTTTCTGGTTTGCCACTGTAATAATTCGCGCCATACAAATCACTCCTGAGGCTCAAGTTGAGCAAAAGAGATTAACACAAGCCGCTAGTTAAAAAAAGACTAATAATTGGTGTTTTCCAGAAAAATCGGGCACGCAGCCAACACCTTTAACCGTTCGTCGATGGTGTTTTTTTTTCTTTTGTCAATACAACAACTTGCCGTTCAGACCTGGAAAAAGGCAGAGAATAGCTATGAACATACTCAACCCTCAAGCCAGCTTCACTTATTATTTTTTTCGCACCCAAGACCTCCTTTTCCCCCTCTGGCCCCTTCATCGCTAAAATTTTTCCACCAGTAGAGAGCCACGGGGCACCTAGACGAACGATAGTCTCCACTGAGGAGAAGGCTCGCGCCGTCACCACATCAAATCGCAGCCCCGTAGCAAGCTTTCCAGCAACATCTTCCAGCCTGGAATGAACTGGAGTGAATCTTTGAAGGCTTAAAACACGCTTGGCATGACGTTGAAAGCTGATCTTTTTCCCAACGCCATCAACGCTCAGAACATCAAGGTCAGATCGTGCTATAGAAAGTGGAATTCCTGGCAAACCAGCACCAGACCCCATATCGAAGAGAGTGTTCTTATTTTGCAGCAGCGGTAAGAGAAGCAGTGAATCGATCAGATGTTTTTCGATAGCCACGTCATGAGCAGTGATTGCTGTCAGATTAACCTTTCGATTCCAACGCAACAGCTCTGACAAAAACCGTTCAAGGCGCAGGTGGGCTTCTTCGTCCAACGTCAACCCGAAGCAATTAAGCCCCTCCTTAAGTCTCTCCCTCATCCTTTTTTTCGAAGGTGGACATTGAGCACGGCAATCGCTGCCGGCGTTACACCCTGAATGCGACCAGCTTGTCCCAGCGTCCCCGGTCTGACCTCTATCAGTTTCTCTCTGACTTCGTTTGAAATACCCACAACCTGTTCGTAGTTCATCGAGTCAGGAATAAGCACATCCTCCATCTCGCGGAAACGCTTAACCTGTTCCAGTTGACGCAGAATATAGCCTTCATACTTCGTAGAAATTTCAAGTTGCTCCAGCACGGCTGAAGAGAGACCGGACAATTCATTACCTATGGAAGCCAGATGAGCAATCTCAATTTCCGGACGTCTCAACAACTCTTCAAACGAAATACCGTTACGCAGCCCTTTTATTCCTAATGATGCAATAGCAGCTCCGTTTGACGGTTTTATTTTTTGCCCAGATAGAATTTGTTTTCCTGCCTCATACTCATCCTGCTTTTTTCTATACAAGTCCCAACGTAGATCGGAAACAAGACCAATTGTGTGTCCCAACTCAGTTAACCGTTGATCTGCATTGTCTTCTCGGAGCAACAAGCGGTATTCGGAGCGAGAGGTAAACATTCGATAAGGCTCACGGGTTGTCTGTGTGACCAGATCATCAACCATAACCCCAAGGTACGCCTGGTCTCTCCTTACAATTATCTGGTCCCTGTCTATAACCTGAAGAGCTGCATTTATTCCTGCCAACAACCCTTGGGCTGCCGCTTCCTCATAACCAGAAGTACCATTTACCTGTCCTGCGTGGTACAGGCCGGAAACTTCCATTGTTTCCAGTGTTGGTCTGAGCTGTGTTGGTTCAACAAAGTCGTATTCTATAGCATACCCTGGCCGCATTATCTCAACCTGCTCCAAACCAACCATACTTCGATAAAAAGCTATCTGTACATCAGGAGGGAGGGATGTTGACATCCCACTTGGATAAATCTCATCACTTTGTCGCCCCTCCGGTTCAAGAAAGGTCTGGTGTGAACTTCTTTCAGCAAAACGCACCACCTTATCCTCAATAGAAGGACAGTAGCGCGGGCCAACTCCCTCTATCACACCAGAGTATAGAGGCGACCGATCCAGATTCTGACGGATTATTTCATGGGTTTTTTCGTTAGTATAAGCAATATGGCAGGGAGCTTGTTCCATCTCTATCCGCTTGGTTAAAAAGGAAAAAGGTCTTATTTCTTTATCGCCATACTGTTTTTCAAGTTTTGCGAAATCAATAGAGCGTGCCGAAAGTCTCGCCGGAGTCCCTGTTTTCAGCCTACCAACCCTAAAACCCAGGTCGCGTAAGCAGTCAGACAACCCATCAGATGCAGGCTCTCCTGCCCTGCCACCAGAATAGTTGTTCAGCCCAACATGAATCAAACCGCGCATAAAGGTACCCGTAGTCAAAACAACAGACCTTCCCAAAAAGTCTATACCTTCGCGCGTCTTTACACCGACAACCTGACCTGCTTTGGTCTTTAGGGCAGTAACGACACCCTGTTTCAAATCAAGCAGGGGTTCAGCCTCTAACACTCTCTTCATTCTGGCACTATAGGCCATCCTGTCTGCCTGAGCCCTGGTTGCCCTGACCGCTGGACCCTTTCTGGTATTTAATCGGCGGAACTGAATTGCAGTTGCATCAATATTCAAGGCCATCTCACCACCTAAAGCATCAACCTCATGAACGAGATGTCCTTTAGCCAGCCCACCGATTGCCGGGTTGCACGACATCATCGCAACCGTGTCCAAGCCCATTGTCAATAACAGCACAGAGCAACCCATACGTGCCGCCGCTAGCGCAGCCTCACACCCCGCATGGCCCGCACCAACAACAATAACTTCGTATTCCTTGCCGTAACCAGTCACAAACTAACCACCATTCTATTGTTTCACGTGAAACAAAAAAACTACTTACCTATACAAAAGCTGGAAAAGATGTCGTTTAAAATATCATCGGGCGTTGTTTCTCCAGAGATAGAACCAAGCGCGTCCAACGCCCCTCTTATATCTAAAGCTATAAACTCCAGGGAAGACTGAACATTCAAAGAATCCATAGCACACCTCAAAAAATCCCGTGTGTGGACAAGGGCATCCCTATGGCGTTTTTCTGTAAGTGCCACAGACTCACAGTCACCAACAGAATGATCTATAAGCTGAGCAAGTATTGCCTCGCGGAGAGATTCCAGGCCAGCACCAGTCTTTGTAGAAATGTCAACCCGATCAAACTTTCTAAAGGAACTAACATCTGACTGTGACTCAAGATCTGACTTAGTAACAACCAGTAGAGATTTAGTTTCAACACATGCCTGATATGCTAAATCATCTTCTCTGTGGGGGGGGTGAGAGCCATCCACTAAAAAAAGAACCAGGTCGGAAGAAGCCACCTTTTCTTTGGCACGCCTTACCCCTTCTAGCTCAACCAGATCATCAGTACTACGAAAACCAGCAGTATCAATCAGCTTAACCGGCATGCCTCCTATAGTTAAATATTCCTCCAAGGTGTCGCGCGTCGTACCTGGTATATCTGTAACAATTGCGCGAGACTCCCCTAAAAGAGCATTCAAGAGAGAGCTCTTGCCTACATTAGGACGACCTAGCAGAAGAATAGTAGCCCCTTCAGATAATATTTTTCCCGTCTGATAAGTATCAAGAAGAGTGGCTATTTGACTCATAATATCGTTAAGCTGAGAGTATATTCCTTGTTGTTGCTCTTCGGGAAGGTCTTCTTCAGGAAAATCTATCCATGCTTCCACAAGTACGAGCAGCGATCGAAGTTGAGACGTAAACCTATAGATAGCTTGGCTCAACTGTCCATCTACCTGAGAAAGTGCCATAATACGGGCTGATTCCGAACGGGAATGAATTAATCGAGAGACAGCCTCTGCCTGGGCCAAATCAAGACGTCCATTCATAAATGCCCTGTAGGTAAATTCACCAGGACTTGCAAGCCGAAGACCGTACTGAAGAAAAAGATCAAGGATGGACTTGACTACAAATTGGCCGCCATGACAGTGGATCTCTACAACATCTTCACAGGTATAACTGCGAGGATGTTGCATATAGACGACCATTACTTCATCAACTTTCTGACCAATATTGTTAGATAGATAGCCGTGATAAAGGTGATGAGATTCCAGTATCTTTTGTTTCCCACTGGGAATAAAAAACTGATGAATGGCTTCTTTGGCAGCTGTTCCAGAGATACGAACAACTGCCAAACCACCATCACCAGCAGGCGTCGCAGGAGCTATTATGGTATCGGTACGGTTCACCGCAACCTCACACCAAATTAGGTAGGTTTACGATTGATCAGGTACTGTTGAGCAATCGTCAATACATTATTGACCAACCAGTAGACAACAAGCCCAGAAGGAAAATTAAGAAAAAGGAATGTGAAAACAACAGGCATCATCATCATCATCTTAGCCTGCATTGGTTCCATTGTGGTTGGACTCATTTTCTGTTGTATGAACATGGTAGCACCCATTATTAATGGTGTTACATAGTAAGGGTCCTTGGCAGAAAGATCCGTAATCCATAACATAAAAGGTGCATGACGGAGTTCAATTGAATGAAGCAATAGTTGATAAAGAGCAAAAAACACAGGAATTTGAATCAACATTGGCAGGCAGCCACCTAAAGGATTAACTCTATTTTCCTTATATAAGGCCATCATTTCCTGGTTTAAACGCTGTTTATCACTTGAATACTTCTCACGCATTTTTGCCATTTGTGGCTGCAATTTCTGCATCGCCTTCATTGAAGAATAGCTCTTCTGTGTCAATGGCCAAAAAAGAGCTTTGATGCAGATTGTCAACAGGACAATTGCAAAGCCCCAATTACCAAGATAACCATAGAAAAACTTAAGACCTACCAGCAATGGCTGCGCAATAATACTGAAAAAACCAAGATCAATAGCATAATCAAAACGATTTCCTGATGCTTTCAAAATGTCATAATCTTTTGGACCCAGGTAAGCAATGTAATTAAAAGTAGCAACTTCATTAGTTTCCAACTTCACAGGGGCTGAAGAAAAAATATTTTCTACATAACCGTCGCCCATTTGGACTTGAATCCTTTTTGCTGAATCGCCTTCTGGACTTACTATGGATGCAAAGTATTTAGTAAAAAAACCTGACCAATGAAAATCATTGTTATAGGACTTAGATGAGGTCAGCAGATCTTCCGGATCGTCCTCCTTTATTTCCTCACCTATAAGGGTTGTTGGTCCAACAAAATTATAGGAATCTCCTTTTCTAGAATCATCCCAAAAATTAACGAGGGAAAGATCAAAAACTCCTCCAGTTGGTTGACCAGAGCGATTAATCAACTTCACATTGAGATCAAACTCATAACTATCTGCATAAAAAGTATATTTTTTATGGATTTCAAGACCACCTGAAGTCTTACCAACAAACGTAATAATCTGCGTATCTTTATTTTTTAAAATAAATATTTCATTATCATTTTGAAGTGTATAGTCCAAATCGGATGGAAGACCAAGACCCTCTTTTCCAGTCGTTCTAAACGTAGCTAAATAATTGGATTCAGCCGACACAATATCAACAAAGTCAGAATCAGGTTCATTACTCTTTCTATATTTTTTTAATTTTGCCTGATTTATTCTGGCACCACTTGTCGTTAGCTTAAACAGGTAAATATCTGATTCAACAACTATATTTTTTTCAACTAATTGTTTTTTTATGGTAACAGCTTCTTCGGGTGAAGAAGTAGATATATTCTTAAACTCAGAATTAGCTGATTTATTTGAACTGGATGTCTCTTCTACAACAACCTGTTGGGGAGCACTAGCTGGGGGTGGTTGTGGTGGGAAAAGAATATTGTAGCCTGACCAGACAAGAATAATCAGAGCTATAGCTAGAATGGTCCGGTTTTTTTCCATTTTATTAATTTTCCCGTTTTATTATATGAGGTAAAGGGTCATAGCCACCAGGATGAAAAGGATGACATTTTAATATTCTCATCAAGGATAGATAGAGACCTTTAAAAAGGCCATGTTTAATAAGAGCATCTCGAGCATAACTAGAACAGGTTGGATGAAAACGGCAGGACTGAGGTAAAAAAGGAGAAATTAAATAGCGATAAAAATCGATCAAAAAGATAAACGGTTTTACAACCATATGAAAGATCTCAACCCATTTTCTTCAAAAAATGTAATTCCTGCTCTACTTCTTTTGCCTTTAAATCAGCAGCATTTCTTTTTACAATTATAGATAAATCAACAGCTTTATAAAAAGATTCCCTGTTGCAGCGAAAATATTCTCTTAACATGCGCTTTATGCGGTTTCTACAAACAGCATTGCCAACTTTACGACTGACCGTTATACCAAGTCTGGATACATCTGCAGGAGAAGGCATACTCAAAAGAATAAAATGGGGTGTATGAACTCTACACCCCTTTCTACCTACTATTAAAAAATCCTTCGCCTTCCTAAGTCTTACAGAAGAAGGAAAAGTATATTTGCTTATAGAAGACTGCAATTAAAGACTGTAATTACTATTTCTGGGTAACTGATGCACTCAAAGATTTGCGACCACGAGAACGCCGACGATTAATAACATGACGCCCACTTTTTGTTTGCATGCGCTTACGAAAGCCATGGGTCCGTTTGCGCTTGATTCTACTCGGTTGAAAAGTACGTTTAGACATATATGCTCCTTCATATTAATTCATATTGTTTTCAGATAAAGAGGCATCATTAATCATATTTTCATTTTCAAGTCAATAAAAATAACAAAAAGAAAATTTATGAAAAAGTAAAAAACAAGAAAATAATGCACAGTGAGTTGATAACAGCTATTCACGGTACTTGCAATAATCAAGGTGTTTTGCTATTTTCTGACGTTGGATTTTAAAAGAAAAAACTATTTAAAATTATCAATTCACAGCTGTTAATAAACTGTGGATAAAAAGGTAATATGCTATGGAACGACTCTGGCTAGAAACGATGACTCATCTTGAAAAAAAGGTTAGTCCTCATAATTTTTCTACATGGTTGAAACCATTGGTTTTTATCAGCATAGAAAAAGAAATGGTAACCATCGAGGTACCAAATAGGTTTTTTTACGATTGGATAAACGAAAATTATAGAAAAATACTGGAAAAGACAATGTCTGACCTGGGAGCAGCCAACTATCAAATTAAAATATTGATAGATGAAAAAAAGAAACAAGATAAAATAATAGAAAATAAAGAAAAAAAATATAAAGAAATTGTAAAAAAACCAAAAAACAAAAAATTAGAAAATCACTTTCAAAATCTAAATAATAAATATACTTTTGAAAGTTTTGTATCTGGACCATCTAATCAATTCGCACATGCTGCAGCAATGGCAGTAGCTAATAATCCAGCAACAACATACAATCCATTATTTATATATGGAGGTGTTGGTCTCGGAAAAACACATATTGTCCATTCAATCGGAAATGAAATTATTACAAAAAATAGAGATATTAAAGTATGTTATTACTCTTCTGAAAAATTCATGAATGAACTTATAAATTCTTTAAGATATGCAAAAATGGATGAATTTAGAAATAAATTTAGATCAATGGATGTTCTTCTTATAGATGATATTCAATTTTTAGCTGGAAAAGAAAGAACTCAAGAGGAGTTTTTCCATACCTTTAATGCCCTTTATGAATCACACAAACAGATAGTTGTTACTTCAGATAAATTTCCAAAAGAAATGCCAGGGCTTGAAGAAAGATTAAGATCTAGATTTGAGTGGGGATTGATTGCAGATATACAAACACCAGATATTGAAACAAAACAGGCTATTTTGAATATGAAAGCAGACCAAAATAGGATAAATCTTCCTGAAGATGTTGCCTATTTTCTCGCTACAACAGTTACTAGCAATGTTAGAGAATTAGAAGGTTATTTGATAAGAATAGGTGCATATGCCAGTTTAACATCTACCCCTATTACTCTTGGCATGGCGAAAGAAGTATTGAAAGATATTTTAGTCGAACAAAATAAAGAAGTGACTGTTGAGGCAATTCAAAAATTAGTTGCTAATCATTTTCATATAAAAACATCCGAAATAAAATCGTCAAAAAGATTAAAAAATCTTGTACTCCCTCGGCAAATATCAATGTATATTTCACGTAAATTAACATCGTCATCATTTCCTGAAATAGGCAGCAAATTTGGAGGAAAAGATCATTCAACTATCATTCACGCTATCAAAAAAATTGAAAAAAAAATGGAAGAAGACATACAACTGAAAACAACAATAGAAAAATTGATGAACAACCTGGCACCATAACTTGTTTATTTAAATATTGATAAGTATGGGACAAATGATGAAAAAGATGGTTTTCCACAAAAAAACAGAAAAAATGTATCAACTTAAACATCTTAAAAATTTGTTTTTTTTATTATATTTCATATATTTATAGAGTTATCAACATATCAACAACTCCTATTATTACTACTATTTTTTTTAAAATAATATAAAAGATATAAGTAACCTGTGTGAATGGAGGCCCATATGCAATTTACAATTGAAAGAGAAATTTTTTTAAAGGCCTTAACGAGAGTTCAGGGGATAATAGAAAAACGACACACTATCCCAATTTTGGCTAATGTTTTAATTGAAGCAAAAGCAAATAATATTTTTTGTACAGCTACTGATCTCGAAGTAGGCGTGAGATCTTTTTATGAGGCAAACATAAAAAAAGAAGGAAGAGTTACTGTATCAGCTAAAAAAGTTTATGAAATTATTAAAGAATTACCTAATAAAGAAATATCATTTGCAGTAAAAGATAATTTTTGGGTAGAAATTAAATGTGGAAAATCTATTTTTAATCTTGTTGGTTTATCTCCTGATGAATTTCCTAAATACCCAGAATCTAATAATATTGAACTAAACGAAATAAGTTCAAGTATTTTAAAAGATATGATAGATAAAACAATATTTTCAGTTTCAAACGATGAAACTAAATACAATCTAACTGGCATATATTTCAAATCAGAAAATAAAAACACTTTATCAATGGTTTCTACAGATGGTCATAGATTATCCATGATAAAAAAGACTTTGAATAACGATTTAAATTTAAATTTCAATGATGGATTTATATTACCTAAAAAAGGAATATATGAAATAAGAAAACTTACTGAAGACGAAGAAGAAATACTAAAAATAGGAATATCAGAAAATAATTTTATTGTAAGTACAGGAATAACAACATTAGTGATGAGACTTGTTGATGGTGAATTTCCTGATTACAGTAGAGTTATTCCTCAAAAAATAGAAAATTCTGCGACCATTAATAGAGATGAATTCATGCACGCACTTAAAAGAATATCTGTTCTTTCTAGTGAAAAATCAAAGGGGGTAAAAGTTAAATTAGAAACAGGATTATTAGAACTCTCTTCATCTAATCCTGATCTTGGTGATGCTCGGGAAGAGTTGGATATGTCATATAATGGTCCTGAAATTAATATAGGATTTAATGCTAGGTATATAATCGATATTCTTCAAGTTATGAATGAGGAATTTATTTCTCTCCATTTAAAAGATAATCTGTCACCAGGACTTATAGAAGCAGAAGAAAATAAAGAATTTTTTTCAGTCATTATGCCTATGCGTTTATAATTTTAATGTATTTAGAAAATATCAATATTAAAAATTTTAGAAATATAGAAAATGAAATACTATTTCCTTCTAAAAATATTAATATAATTTTAGGTAAAAATGCGCAGGGCAAAACAAATTTTTTAGAAACAGTCTACGTTACTGCTAACTTAAAAAGTTTCAGGGGTAAAAAATTATCAGAAGTTATTAATAAAAATAAGAATAAATGCACTGTTGAGATAAAAATAAATAAAAATAAAGTTGAAAATGAATTAATTATAGAAATAGAAAATAACAAAAAAAATGTTTTATTGAATAAAAAAAAAACCGATAGAATTTTAGAAACATTAGGTTATTTAGATACAGTACTTTTTTACCCTGATGATATAATTATAGTAAAGGGTTCTCCATTATTAAGAAGAAATTTAATAGACAGAGCTATTTTTCAGTCTGATAATAATTATTTAAATTTATTTCAACAGTATTTACATTGCTTGAAACAGCGTAATGCTGCTCTAAAGGAAAATAATTCTGTAGCTGATTTGTGGGATGGACAATTTTCTGTATTAGCAACTCGCGTTATTTTTTATAGGGTTTCATATATAAACAGAATAAATTCTATATTCGAAAAAATTTTTAAAAAAATTTACCGTTGCGATGAAAAAGTAGAAATTAAATATCCTTTCTCTGAATATAATAAGACTGAATTAAAAAATATTTTTTATAAAAATCTTTTAAAAAACAGAGAGAAAGAACGTTTATATGGAATTACATTGATCGGTCCACATAGAGATGATCCTGTTTTTCTACTAAATGGACAACCTTTATCCCTCTATGGATCTCAAGGTCAGCAACGTTCTTTCATGCTGGCCTTTAAAACTGCTCAAATTATTGACTATAAAGAGTGTCGGGGTATTCATCCGGTTTTATTATTAGATGATATGACCAGTGAACTGGATCAGGATCGTAAGGAATATTTTTTTGATTTTTTGCTGAATCAAGCAGGACAAGTTTTTATAACCAGTACAGATTTTAAATTACAAAAAAATCGTCAATTTTTGGATGCAAAAGTATTTAAGGTAGAAAATGGGAAAATTGGCGAATACAACTAAATCACGAGGTATTCAATGACAGAATCACCAAGTTATAAGGCGGATAGTATCCAGGTGTTAGAAGGACTGGAGGCTGTACGTAAGAGACCTGCAATGTATATTGGATCTACTGCTACAGCGGGTCTTCATCATTTGGTTTATGAGGTTGTGGATAACGCAATTGATGAGTCATTGGCAGGATATTGCGATGAAATTATCGTCTCAATTCATGAAGATAATTCTGTTACTGTACAGGACAACGGACGGGGTATCCCGGTAGATATGCATGCCAAGCAAAATAAGTCGGCTGCAGAAGTTGTTATGACCGTATTACATGCTGGTGGAAAATTTGATGATGAAGGCGGCGGAGCCTATAAGGTTTCCGGTGGTCTTCATGGCGTAGGTGTGTCGGTTGTAAACGCTCTTTCCATGAAGCTTGATCTAGAAATTAGGCGTGATGGAACAGTTTATAGACAAAGTTATGTGCGAGGAGTACCAACAGCTGCCCTGAGTGAACATGGAGAGACTGTCAAGCGTGGTACAAAAATTACCTTTTGGCCGGATGCAGAAGTTTTTGATACTACGGATTTTTCTTTTGAGACGCTTTCTCAGCGATTAAGGGAATTGGCATTTCTAAATGCTGGAGTAAGGATACAGATCAAAGATGACAGGACAGAAAAAAGTCATGATTTTATCTATGAAGGTGGCATCCGCTCTTTTGTTGAATATATAAATCGCGCCAAAACTTCTCTCCACCCTGATCCTATCTATTTTCATGGAGTAAAAGAGGGTGCTGAAATTGAAATAGCATTGCAATATAACGATGGTTACGATGAAAAAATATTTTCCTTCGCAAACAACATAAACACCCATGAAGGTGGGACCCATCTGAGTGGATTTCGTGCGGCTTTGACTAGAACCATGAATGCCTATGCTACTGCTAACAACCTGCTCAAAAATATAAAGGTTGCTATTTCAGGGGATGATCTTCGGGAAGGTGTAGCAGCAGTTATTTCCGTGAAACTCTCCGATCCGCAATTTGAAGGACAGACTAAGACCAAACTGGGTAATTCAGAAGTAAAAGGTTATGTGGAGTCGTTGATGAACGAAAAATTGGCGACCTACCTCGAAGAGAATCCACAGGTGGCCAAACGGATTCTGGAAAAAGGAATAGAGGCGGCTCGGGCGCGAGAAGCAGCACGCAAGGCTCGAGATTTAACCCGTCGGAAAGGCGCTCTGGAAGGTCTTGCACTACCGGGAAAGTTAGCGGATTGTCAGGAAAAAGATCCAGCCCTTTGTGAAATATATCTGGTCGAGGGTGATTCCGCCGGAGGCAGTGCCAAACAGGGCCGGGATCGAAAATATCAAGCAATTCTTCCGCTTAAAGGTAAAATTCTTAATGTCGAAAAAGCTCGCTTTGACAAACTTTTAACCTCCAATGAAATTCGCACCCTTATAACAGCAATGGGAACCGGAATAGGTAAGGATGATTTCGATGTTGCCAAGTTACGCTACCACCGCATCATCATAATGACCGACGCTGATGTTGATGGTTCACACATACGAACCTTGCTGCTGACTTTTTTCTTTCGCCAGATGCCTGAATTGGTCGAACGTGGCCACCTTTATATAGCGCAACCCCCGTTGTACAAGGTCAAGCGTGGCAAGAAAGAAATATATTTGAAGGACGATGAAACGCTGCTCGAATATTTGCTCGATACCGGTACGGAAAGTGCTACCGTAGAAATGGGTGGGGGTAAAATTTTGCGTGGCAAGCAGATTATTCCAACCCTTAAAAATATTATCGATTACAACCAGCATTTCGAGAAAATAGTTAATCGCGGAGTACCAAATGATATTCTTAAACTTTTCCTGAAAGGAAAAGTTAGAAACGGTTACGCCGATTATGCCAACCTGGAACCATTAGCAGAGCAGATGCGCAAGATAGCACCAGAAGCGCGTTTTGAGGTTATGCAGGATCCGGATCGGATTTTGGTAACGTATGGCAATCTTCACGCAAGGATAGACCAGAAAATGGTCGAAATTTTAGCCTCACATGAGTACAAGTTGCTGCTGCAATCCTACCGACAAGTGGAATACATTTGTGAAAGCAACCCGGTTGTAGTCACGTACGAAGACAGGGCAAACAGCGACATACAAAACCGTCAGGAACTGCTTGATCACTTCCTGACTCGCGCTAAAAAAGGTCAGTATATCCAGCGCTATAAAGGCTTGGGTGAGATGAATCCCGAACAGTTGTGGGAAACGACCATGGATGCAGAAAAACGGATTCTATTGCAGGTGACCATCCAGGATGCAGTAGAGGCAGATGCCATTTTCACCATTTTAATGGGGGATCTGGTTGAACCGCGTCGCGCATTCATTGAAGAGAACGCGCTCAACGTGGCCAATCTGGATGTATAAATGGAAAAATATACAGGGGGATCAATTAACAAGAAGTGAACCTTATAAAATTTGAAAATCATACATTGGGAGCGTTATCAAACGATAACGCTCCCAATGTATTTAAAGGACTCCATTTTTTCCTTTTGCGCAGACCAGATTAACCCCTTGGACGGGAAACGCTTAAGCTGTTCAATTAGAAACACTTAAGATGATTGTTGCTGTTTATGGTACAATTGTATCAGCAAGGAAGGAAGATATAAGACAACCGGCTATTAAGTTTCTTGTCCAGGAAGAGAAAGGAGTGTGGAATGTCAAAAAAATACGCTGACAGATTTTCCGAAGCGGAAAAAGAATTGAAGGAAAAATCGGCATTTGTGTGTGAGAGTTGCAACACGAAGTACAGTAAAAAGGAAGTTGAGGAAAAAAACAACATCTGTTGCGGTCGCACGGTAACTGAACTTCTTCAGGAAGGCTTTGGTCCCTGATGATATGTAACGAGAAGAAATTGGACGGTTGAACGAACTTTGAATCTTGAGCTGCGATTTTTTAGATGACTTAGTAGAGTGCCATGTACGATGGAATCGTGCATGGCTTTATTTTTTTAAGGAACGAAATAAGAACAACAAAGAAGGTTATGAAAAACAGACATCACCAGAATGGTATGAACTGCAAAAAAGAAGTCCTCACGGCAAAGTGCGATCAAAACGATTCCATGCCGGGATGAAAGACAACATAAAAGTCGTGTCGTCTGAGGGTTGATATCTGCTGTAAGCACGACTGAAACAGAACATTGGAGGAGACCATGAAGGATGGACGTGTGGTGATTATCGGCGGGGATGCCGCCGGCATGAGCGCTGCCGCCAAGATTCGCCGCGAGCAGCCCGAGCGCGATATTTTGGTACTTGAGAAAACAGACTACACCTCCTACTCCGCGTGCGGTATTCCCTATTTTATCAGCGGCATGGTTGACAACTTTACGAACCTGATCGCGAGAACTCCGCAAACCTTTCGCAAAGAATATGGGATCGATGTCCGCACTGCGCATGAAGTAGTGGAGATCGATCCGGCAGATCATCGGGTCAGAATTCATGACAAAAGCAATGGCCGTGAATTTAGCGAAGCCTTCGATCAACTACTGATCGCCACCGGTGCCCAGCCCCTCTGTCCCGAGTTACCGGGAATTTCGACAACAGGAGTTTTTGGGCTCTCTACTCTCGCCAGTGGAAAACAGGTTTATGACTTTATTCAGTCACAATCACCGCGCAGAGCCGTGATTGTTGGCGGAGGCTATATCGGCCTGGAGATGGCTGAAGCTCTGACTCGACGTGGAATGCAGGTCTCCCTGATTCAGCGCAGCCCGCAGGTGATGGAGACCCTCGACCCGGATATGGGTGCCCTGGTTTCAGACGCCCTGAATAAAATCGGCGTTAATCTCTTTCTGGAGGAGAACTTCGTAGAAATAGAAGCGGCTGATGGCAGAGTCAAGGCTGTTGTCAGTAATAAACGAAGCCTCCCGGCGGATATCGTGATCCTTGGGCTGGGAACGCGTCCTAATTCCCGTCTTGCTGCAGAGGCCGGCATTGAGCTCGGCATCAAGAATGCAATCCGGGTCGATGGTCGGATGTGCACCAGTTCCCCGGGAATCTTGGCTGCCGGTGACTGTGCAGCAACCACTCACAGGGTGAGCGGCCGGGAGGTGCATATCGCTCTCGGCACCATCGCCAACAAGCAGGGAGTGGTTGCCGGAACCAACCTCGCAGGAGGCCAAGCCTGGTTTCCTGGCGTTGTTGGGACGGCGGTCAGCAAGATCTGCGACGTCGAGGTTGCCAGGACCGGATTACAGGAAAAGGAGCTCTGCGAGTTGGGGATCGATTATGCGATGGCCACAATTGAGGCCAACACCCGGGCTGGCTATTTTCCGGGGGCTGGAAAGATCACCGTCAAAATGTTTGCGGAAAAGAAGAATGGTCGGCTGTTGGGAGCGCAAATTGTCGGTATGGAAGGTGCTGCTAAGCGGATAGATGTGGTCGCCACTGCGCTAACCGCCAGCATAACCGTCGCCGACATCATTGATCTCGACCTGAGTTATGCGCCACCATTTTCTCCGGTCTGGGATCCGATCCAGACCGCAGCTCGGCAACTGGTGAAAAAGCTCTAAATTCTGTTTTGTCCTGGACATCCTCTTGTTCCGACTGCTTCCGTGTAAAACTTCGCCAAGGACTGTTTTAAGGCGTGCAGTGCAGTAAAGTTGATTTTGAGAGGTAGAGCGCACGAACCTAACGCTATCAGTCTCGATTAACCGGCCTGATACGTTTGGAGAAGATATCGTGAACGATGACTCCAGCTCTGGTATCATAATAAGTCGTAAAGAATCAGTGGTAGCGCCATGCGCCAAACGAATAAGCGCCGGCAAAGGAGATTCAAGAATCCCGGAGACTTGTGCTTAGGGAGCAGTTGTTTATTCTTTAAGAAACAACAGTTGCTTCAAAACTCTACTTTTTCTGATCGGAGGCGCCATCATGACCCTGAAAAGGCTACGCCGCAATCTCCTTACGCGTCCCCTGTTCAAGATTGCCAAACGAGCGCTCCCCACGCTCTCTGAGACCGAGCGACAGGCACTCAGCGCCGGGGATGTCTGGTGGGATCGTGATCTTTTTAGCGGCAACCCAGACTGGCAGAAACTGCTCGATATCCCGCCCGCCATACTCTCTGAAGAGGAACAAGCGTTTTTAAACGGTCCGGTCAAGGAACTCTGCCGGATGCTCGACGAGTGGGAGATCAATCAGACCCGGGGGGACCTCTCTCATCAGGTCTGGGAGTATCTGAAGCAGGAAAAGTTTTTCGCCATGATCATCCCCAGAGAATATGGGGGGCTTGAGTTCTCAGCCTATGCGAACTCGGAAGTCATTCGCACCATCGCTTCCAGATCAGTGGTTGCGGCAGTCACGGTCATGGTCCCCAACTCTCTTGGCCCCGCGGAACTGCTGATGCTGTTCGGCACGGAAGCACAACAGGATTATTGGCTACCCCGCCTGGCGGACGGCCGAGAACTACCCAGCTTTGCCCTGACCAGCAGTGAAGCCGGCTCCGACGCAGCGGCAATGATCGACTCAGGTATCGTCTGCAAAAAAAACGTCGACGGTGAAGAGACCCTTGGCATCGAACTGAATTGGAACAAACGCTACATCACCCTCAGTCCGGTGGCAACGGTACTTGGTCTCGCCTTCAAACTCTACGACCCCGATCACCTGCTGGGAGATGAGGTTGAACGAGGAATCACTGTCGCCCTGGTTCCAACCGACCTTCCGGGAGTCGTTACCGGCCGGCGGCACATTCCTGCCTTCCAGATGTTTCTGAACGGACCGACCGAAGGCAAAGATGTCTTTATCTCGTTTGACCATATCATCGGTGGTCAGGAGCAGATCGGCAAAGGGTGGCCGATGTTGATGAGCGCTCTCGCTGCCGGTCGTGGCGTCTCGCTCCCATCTCTTTCGGCGTCGGCAACCGCCCTTTGCGCACGAACCACGGGTGCCTATGCCCGCATCCGCCAACAATTCAAAATCCCGATCGCCAAGTTCGAAGGAATTCAGGAGCGCCTGGGCCCCCTGGCGGCCAACGCCTACCTGCTGGATAGCGCCCGGCGATTAACCTGCGCCGGGCTGGACCAGGGGCACAACCTTTCGGTCATTTCAGCGATCATGAAAGTCCACGCTACCTACATGATGCGCGACTCCGTCGACCACGCTATGGATGTTCATGCCGGTAAAACCGTAATCGATGGCCCCGGCAACTATCTTTCCGACTCTTATCGGGCTGTCCCGGTCGGTATCACGGTTGAAGGTGCAAACATCCTCACCCGCAGCATGATCATCTTCGGTCAGGGAGCAATCCGTTGTCATCCCTGGGTGCTCAAGGAGATGATGGCTCTCGAGGAGAACGATCCCCAGCAGGCTTTGGAGCGCTTTGACGAAAGTTTCTGGGGACATGTCGCCCACAGTGTGAAAACCTTTTTTCGGGCATGGTGGACAAGCTGGAGCTTCGGCCAGTTTGGCCGATCGCCTGACGAAGGACCGGCCAAACCCTATTACCGCCAGTTGAATCGGTATGCAGCAGCTTTTGCGGTAATGGCCGATGCCGCCCTGCTGCTACTCGGTGGCGGTCTGAAACGGAAGGAGATGCTGTCGGCACGCTTCGGTGACATTCTCTCGGAACTCTACTTTCTTTCGGCGGTACTTAAACGCTGGAAAGATGAGGGTCGCATTGAAGAGGACCTGCCGCTTCTTCACTACTGTTTGCGCCGAGGCATGGCGACCATCGAACAGCGAATAGACGCGATCATCCGCAACATGCCGATACGTCCGGCAGCCTGGCTGCTCCGGTTTTTTCTGCTCCCCTTCGGGGTGAGGCAGACCGGCCCATCTGACAAACTGGTTCAGCGCTGCGCTGATCTGCTGGTAGAGCCCTCTGAGGTTCGAGACCGTCTTACCGCAGGACTGTTTCTTGAGCCGGGAGCAAATAACAGTATTGCCGAGCTGGAACGGGCCTTTGAACTGACCTGCGAGCTGCAACCCATTACCGAGCGTATCCGTGATGCGCTCTGCAACGGGATTGAAGATGCCCTGGAGAAGGGACTGATCACAGACGCAGAAGCTAAGCAGCTCGAAGAAGCTCAGAACCTGGTCGCAGGGGTGATCGCCGTTGATGATTTTTCTGCTGAAGAGTTGGGAGAGCTTAATTTTTCCATCAAATCGGACGCTGAAACCGACAAGGAGCAGTGATGAGCCAGACACGCAGCAAAACGAATCGAGTGGCTCCCGCAGCCAAACGGCCCGTCTATCTGATCGACGGAGCCCGTACCCCGTTTCTTAAAGTCCGTGGTAAACCGGGTCCTTTTTCACCCGTCGATCTCGCTGTCCAGTGCGGTCGTCCACTACTGCTACGTCAGCCATTCCCTGCGGAGGCTTTCGACCAGGTCATTCTCGGCTGCGTTAACGTCCTGGCCAACGAGATGAATCCGGCCCGGGTCGCCGCACTGCGGCTGGGGATGGGCGAAAAAATGCGCGCTTATACCGTGCAGATCAATTGCGGCTCCGGCATGCAATCTATCGACTCGGCGTTTCGATCAATCCGAGAAGGCTCACGGGAACTGGTGCTGGCAGGCGGGACCGAAGCGCTCAGTCATGCACCGATGCAGGTCAAGCAGGACGCTGTTGAATGGTTGGCCTCCATGCGGGGCGCTGACTCTCTGCTTGAGCGCGCCCGACAGTTGACTGACGTCAAAGCTGATTACTTCATGCCGGTGGTCTCACTCAAGCAGGGACTGACCGATCCGATTGTCGGCCTGAGTATGGGCGAGACCGCCGAGGTCTTGGGCCAGCTCTTCTCCATCAAACGCGAGGACGCCGACCAGTACGCGGTCATCAGTCATCAGCGTCTCGCCAGGGCCCAGCAAGAAACCAATCTTGACAACGAGGTCACGCCGGCCTTCAGTTCCGAAGGGGAAATCTTCACCAAAGACGATGGAGTCCGCAGTGACACATCGGTCGAAGCACTGGCCAGGCTCGAGCCGGTTTTCGAAAGGCCCTATGGTCAGGTCACAGCCGGAAACAGCTCTCAGGTCACCGACGGTGCATCCTGGGTTATTCTCGCATCAGAAACCGCGGTCAAGAAACACAAGCTCGAACCACGTGCGGTGATCCGTGACAGTGCCTGGAGCGCAATCGATCCAGGGATCATGGGACTCACTCCGGTGCTGGCGATCGACATGCTGTTGAAGAACAATCGGCTGCGAAGCGAAAAGATTGATCTCTGGGAAATTAACGAGGCTTTCGCCGTTCAGGTGCTTGCCTGTCTGAAAGCGATGGAGGATGCTGATTTCTGCGCGACCATCCTTGATCGCAAGCAGCCGCTCGGGACCATCGACCGTTCGACTCTCAATGTCGACGGTGGCGCCATCAGCCTCGGTCACCCGGTCGGCACCAGCGGTAACCGGATCGTCCTTCATCTGGTCAATGCGCTACGTCGACACGGGGTCAAACGGGGGATCGCCACGGAATGTATCGGCGGAGGCCAGGCCGGGGCCATGCTGATTGAGACGACATAGGAGAAAAGACCATGACTGGACCGATTCTGTCTCACCTGAATAGCCGCGCAATGGAGTTGGGACCTTTGGCGGACAGCACTGTCAATCAAGAACACTCCTGGCAGAACTGGAAACTCGCTTTTGACGACAAGGAGATTGCGTGGCTGTTCTTCGATATGCAAAACAGCTCGATCAATGTCCTTTCACAAGAGACTATCGTTGAGCTCGGTGAAGTGATTGGACACCTTGAGTTGCAGATACCCAAAGGTCTGATTATTCGTTCGGCAAAGGCTTCCGGTTTCTGCGCCGGGGCCGACATCACGCAGTTTCAGGAACTGAACGATGAGAAGGAGGTCCTTGTCAGGTTACAGGAGGCTCACGCCATCGCTGATCGTCTCGCCGCCCTGTCCTGTCCGACCGTTGCCTTGATCCACGGGGCCTGTCTCGGCGGTGGGTTGGAAGTGGCCCTTTGCTGTGACTATCGACTGGCTTTGCCCGACGCCAAGCTCGGCCTGCCAGAGATTCGTCTCGGCCTGCACCCGGGGCTTGGCGGCACTGCGCGCCTGACCCACCTGATCGATCCGCTCGAGGCGATGACACTGATGTTGACAGGCAAGACCCTCGACGCCCGCCGCTCAAAGCAGAAGGGACTGGTCGATGCGGTCATAGAAGAACGGCATGTTGTCAACGCGGTTCGGGCTGCCTTCGAAGGAAGGTTGAAGGCCCATGAAGGTGGCATCAAGGATCGCCTTCTGACAACAGGTCCGGCTCGCCAGATCGAAGCCCGGCAGATGCGTGCAAAGAGTTCCGAGAAAGCAGCGCCGGAGCATTACCCGGCACCTGAGGCGTTGATCCGGCTCTGGGAGGAACATGGCGGGGACAGCAAACAGATGCGTCAGGCCGAGATTGTCTCTTTTGCCAGCCTGCTGACCGGTGACACGGCTCAGAACCTGATCAGGGTCTTTTTCCTCAGCGAGAAAATGAAAAAGCTGGCTAAAGCGACTGATCAGAAGATCGTCCGGGTCCATGTTGTCGGGGCCGGTGCCATGGGCGGCGATATCGCCGGGTGGTGTGCATTCCAGGGCTTGCATGTCACTCTTCACGATCCGCAGATCGAGACCATAGCAGACGTTATCCGCAGAACCGCCGAGCTGTGCGAAAAGAAGCATCGTTCGGCATCCGAGACCCGGGACGTGCTCGATCGGCTGATTCCCGATCCCGACAATCTGGGCGTCGACAAGGCTGACCTGGTGATCGAAGCTGTCCCGGAGAAACTTGATATCAAGCATCAAGTCTACAAGGAGATCGAACCTCGTCTGAAGCAGGGCGCCCTGCTGGCGACCAACACGTCCAGTATTCCACTCAAGGAACTGGCCAGCGTGCTCGAGAAGCCGGGACGCTTCATCGGTCTGCACTTTTTCAACCCGGTCGCCAAGATGCAGCTCGTTGAGGTGGTCGATCAAGCGCGGGCCACAAAAACCACTCGAGCACAGGCGAATGCCTTCGTCGGGCAGATCAGCCGCTTTCCGGCCCCGGTCAAGAGCGCGCCGGGATTTCTCGTCAACCGGGTGCTCATGCCCTACCTGCTCGAAGCGATCCTGTTGATCGACGAGGGTGTCGCCGCTGAAACCATCGACCGGACGGTCGAAAAGTACGGCATGCCTATGGGTCCGGTCGAACTCGCCGACCATGTTGGTCTCGACATCTGCCTCGATGTCGCCGAGATGCTCGCCGAACGACTCGACCAGCCGCTACCGAAACTGCCCGACTGGTTCCGTAGCAGAGTGGAAAGTGGTGATCTTGGCCGCAAGTCCGGTCAAGGGTTCTATTCCTGGAAAAATGACAAACCGCAAAAGAACAAGGACGCCGAAGAACCGGGCGATGATCTACTCGACCGACTGCTGCTGCCGATGCTGAATGCCTGCATGACTTGCCTGCGTAAGGGGATCATCGCCGACAAGGAGTTGCTCGATGGCGCGGTGATCTTCGGGACCGGATTCGCTCCGTTTCGAGGTGGCCCGATGCACTACGCCAGAAGCCAAGGCTACGTTAAGATCATCGAGCGCCTGGAGAAACTTTCCGCGAAATACGGGAAGAGATTCAAACCGGACCCCGGCTGGACCGAGGATAGATGACCGGACACAGACCACAATCGTTCAAGGATGCCGATCAGCTTGTCGATGCTATAATCGACAGAGTCGGCAAGCAGATCAGACTCGCCCTGCCCCTCGGGCTCGGCAAGGCAAACGGAGTTGCCAATGCTCTGGTCAAGCGCGCCTGTCAGGACGATGGGATCTCCCTGAGTATCCAAACCGCGTTGACCCTTGAAGTGCCCATTGCTGGCAGCGAACTGGAACGGCGCTTCCTTGAGCCACTCATGGAAACCTTCTTTTCCGGATATCCCGAGCTGCGCTACGCCAGGCTGATGCGTGCCGGAGACCTGCCGGACAACATCAGCGTACAGGAGTTCTTCCTCGCGCCTGGCAAGTGGCTCAACAATCAGGCTGCCCAGCAGAACTATCTCTCTGTCAACTACACCCACGCCTTAAATACGTTGTTACGCTCAGGCTTCAACGTCCTTGCTCAACAAATTGCTCCTCCTGAACGAGAGAATCAGAAAGGCTTCAGTCTCAGCTGCAACCCGGATATCAGTGTCGATCTGTTTCGCGCCAGAGCAGAAGGTAAGGCCGATTTTCTGAGTGTTGGCCAGGTCAACGATCAGCTCCCCTTTATGGGCGGGGATGCCGAGCGTTCAGTTGAGGAGTTCGATCTTTTGTTCACTGGTGAGCAAGCCGGTTTCACACTTTTCAAACTCCCACACCAGCCGGTTTCGCTTGCTGACCATGCTATCGGCCTGCAGGCTGCCAGCCTGGTCCCGGATGGCGGCACCCTGCAGGTCGGAATTGGTTCGATCGGTGATGCAATCTGTCATGCTTTATTGTTGCGCCAACGGAAAAACAACGATTATCGGAAGCTTCTGGATGCGCTTGGGGCAGCCAACCCTGTCGCCGTTTCTCCTACGTCCTTTTCCCACGGTCTTTACTCATCAAGCGAAATGCTGGTAGAGGGTTTTCTGGATTTACTTGAAGGCGGCATCCTTAAGCGCGAGGTCGACGGTGCCGTACTACATGCCGGTTTCTTTGTCGGCAGCCCCCTGTTTTACGAGAAACTCAGAAAGCTGCCTGATGAGTTGCGTGACAAGATCGCCATGATGCCGGTCTCCTTCACCAACCAGCTTTATCACCAGGAAGAAGCCAAACGCGCAGCGCGCACCGACGCGCGTTTCATCAACAGTGCCTTAATCGTCACAGCACTCGGCGCCGTGGTTTCGGACGGCCTTGAGAACGGCCAAGTCGTCAGCGGAGTCGGAGGACAATATGATTTCGTCGCCATGGCCTTCGCCCTCGATGGTGCTCGTTCCGTGATCACCCTGCCGGCAACCCGTACCAGCGGCGGTCGCACGGAGTCAAACATTCGTTGGAGCTACGGCCACGTAACAATCCCACGGCATCTACGAGATATCGTTATTACCGAGTATGGCATTGCAGATCTGCGAGACCAGAGCGATGCCGAGACTATCCGGCGTATGCTGGCAGTGACTGATGCCCGCTTTCAAGACGAACTGGTCGAGTCCGCGAAATCAGCGGGCAAACTCCCCGGGAACTACAAGGTTCCCGAACCTCTGCGACGAAACACGCCTGAGATACTCAAAGAAAACCTTCTCAACACGGATCAGTCGAAGCGGCTATCCATCTTTCCATTGGGAAGCGCGTTCGATGAGAACGAAGAACGGCTGGCGTTGGCACTGCAAGACCTTTCGGACCAGGCAGGGTCGAAAGTGGCAATTGCCAAACTGCTGCTTAAAGGATGGCGAAAAAAGTCCGACGACAGGGCTGTCGCAGCTCTTGTGCGTATGGGGCTGGATCAACCCGGAACAGCTCGGGAATGGTTTTACAGGTTCTTGTTGCAGGCCGTTCTCAGGTGAAAGCAACGACTCGATGACTGTCATTTCATAGCAGCAACATGTTGAATTTGTTTTCAGGGAGCAAAGATTTGGGGTTTCTGGTAAAAGCAAGTAAGCGTATAGGAACTCGCTTTACCATGCCGGGCCAAGCCTTTTAAAGCCTTTTTTTTTGCGCTGTTTTGTCTTATCTGACGATCGGCAATGCTGACGCGTATTGGTCATTGTTCAATGTTATGACTTTTGGTAAAAGTCCGACCCGTCGATTTGATCCGTCAAACGAATACCCGAAACGGTCACCTCAATATTATGAATTGACCGTTTCGGGTATTCGTTTGCTTAATAAAGCCTTTATTGCCAATTGTGTTGGCAGAGAAACTTCATGGAAAATCGTTTCCCTGATTACCTGAATATGCTATATAAGGATGTTTAGTTTGTCTTGTAATATCCGTGTTTTTTCTCCATCGGTTGTGGGGTTTGACGAGGTAAATTTACCCCAACAGGGTTTATGGATTTTATGAGACCTCAAATTGGAGTATCTCGCATTACAGGCGCCCCTTGTCCAATCTAAAGGGGACCGGTTTTTTATAATTCTTTGATTTTCGGTAGGTCCGGTTTTAAGGAATTGGATTCATCAACAAAAAGAACAAAGGAAGAAGAAAGTAGTTTCTTTCAGGCTTTGCCTTTGTTCTCTGGAGGAACTAGATGCAGGAACAGAATAAAATTACAGTCAATATAGAAGACGAAATGCGCAAATCCTATATGGATTATGCCATGAGTGTCATCGTTGGTCGGGCTTTGCCCGATGTGCGCGATGGGCTCAAACCGGTTCACCGTAGAATTTTATTTGCAATGCATGATCTCGGTAATGATTTCAACAAGCCATATAAAAAATCAGCACGTGTGGTCGGTGACGTCATCGGTAAGTATCATCCACATGGCGATAGCGCTGTCTATGATTCTATTGTCCGGATGGCCCAGGATTTTTCCATGCGTCACCCCCTGGTCGATGGACAAGGTAACTTCGGTTCGGTCGATGGTGATTCAGCCGCCGCCATGCGTTATACAGAAATCCGTATGGATAAGCTGTCTCATGAGCTGTTGGCCGATATCGATAAAGAGACCGTCGACTATGGGCCCAACTACGACGATTCTTTGCAGGAACCCCTGGTCCTGCCCTGCAAGTATCCTAACCTGCTGGTCAATGGTTCCGAGGGGATCGCGGTCGGTATGGCGACAAAAATACCGCCGCACAACCTGGGAGAGGTTATCGATGGTCTGATCGCCCTGATCGATGACCCCCGGATAGGTCTGGAAGAGTTAATCGAAAAAATTCCGGGCCCCGATTTCCCCACTGCCGGATTTATCAACGGCAAAGAAGGGATCCGGGAGGCCTACAGCAAGGGGCGTGGTATCGTACAGATGCGGGCCCGGGCACTGGTTGAGAAAGATCGGCGCAGCGGACGCGAAGCGATCATCGTTACCGAGATCCCTTATCAGGTCAACAAGGCCAGATTGATCGAAAAGATCGCTGAACTGGTTAAAGATAAAAAAATTGAGGGGATCAGTGACCTGCGGGATGAATCGGACCGCGATGGTATGCGGATTGTTATCGAATTAAAAAGAGATATGGTTCCCGGAGTTATTCTCAATCAACTCTACAAGATGACCGCGATGCAGTCATCTTTCGGGATTATCATGCTGGCTATCGTCTCCGGGCAACCCAAAATTCTGACCCTGCGCGAAACCCTCGACTGTTTTATCGACCACCGTCGTGAAATAGTGACTCGCCGCTGTATTTTCGAGCTTAAAAAGGCAGAAGCCCGCGCCCATATCCTGCAAGGTTTGAAGCTGGCGCTCGACAATCTCGATGAAGTTATCCAGCTGATCAAAACGTCAGCCAGTCCGGCGGAAGCCAAAGATCGTTTAATGGAGCGCTTCTCCTTCAGTGACCTGCAGGCACAGGCGATCCTGGATATGCGCCTGCATCGTCTGACCGGGCTTGAGCGTGATAAAATTATCACCGAGCTTGAGCAGATCATGGCTTTCATTAAGCGGCTTAAGGAAATTTTGGCCAGCGAGGTGGAAATCCTTAAAATTATCAGGCAGGAACTGCTTGAGGTCAGAGAGAAGTTTGCCAATCCGCGTCGTACTGAAATTATCGACCGGACCGCAGACCTGACCCTTGAAGATATGATTGTTGAAGAGGACATGGTTGTCACGGTCAGTCATAGTGGCTATATCAAGAGGAACGCGGTCTCTCTCTACAGGGCTCAGCGACGGGGAGGTAAAGGGAAGACCGGAATGAAGACCAAAGACGAGGATTTTGTCTATAATCTGTTTATCGCATCGACCCACTCCTACATTCTGGTGTTCACTGATCACGGCAAGGTCTACTGGCTGAAGGTTCACGAAATCCCTCAAGGGGGCCGGGCCGCACGTGGCAAGGCGATTGTCAACCTGCTGCAGCTGGCGCCGGGCGAGAATGTGATGACCATTTTACCGGTTAAAGAGTTTGTAGACGGTAAATTTATTATCACCGCCACTCGAAAAGGAACAGTCAAGAAGACCGATCTGATGGCATACTCCCATCCACGGCAGGGTGGAATCATTGCTTTGACCATTGATGATGATGATAGTCTGATCGCTGCACGTTTGACTGATGGTAGCATGGATATCCTGTTGGCCAGCCGTACCGGTAAGTCGATTCGTTTCCCGGAAACCAATGCCAGGCCAATGGGCCGTACCGCACGCGGAGTCCGGGGGATGATGCTGGAGGATGGCGACTGCCTGATCGGCATGGAGGTCGTAAACGATGCGACCTCGGCAGCCTTGGTGACGGTTACGGAGAATGGCTTCGGCAAGCGTACCGACCTGCTGGAGTATCGGGTTCAAAGCCGTGGCGGGAAGGGAATAATTACCATCAAGACCTCCGAGCGTAATGGTCAGGTGGTTGATGTGCATCTGGTCGATGAAGAGACTGACCTGATGTTTGTGACCGACCAGGGTAAGATTCTCAGAACCAAGGCCACAAATTTCAGGGCGATTGGCCGTAATACCCAAGGGGTCCGGTTAATGGTTCTGGAGAGCGGCGAGCGGATCGTTTCGGTCGCCAAACTGGCAGAAAAGGATGAGGCTGATGAGCCTGCGCAAGCTGAAGAAGGAGCTGAGGAAGAAGGGACCGGGGGCGCAGAAGAATAGACGTCGTGCAACTCGTCTGCTTTTGCTTGCCGTACTCGGATTTCTGCTGACTGTCGCGCTGGTTTTCGGTTATCGAAATTATCAACAGACCGCTCCCGAGCGATTGTTCACCAAGGGATTGACCCTGGAAAGCAAGGATCGACCGGAACGGGCCCTGACCAGTTATGAGCGTTTGTTTAGCAGCTATCCCGGAGCACCGAAGGCACCAGAGGCTCTGTTTCGAGCTGCCCGCCTCAAGCGTTTGGACCTGCGTCAGGACCAGCAGGCCTTATACTTGTTTCTAAAGCTGGAGCATGACTACCCGGAAAGTGACTTTGTTTTCAGGGCGCAAAGAGAAGCCGCAGAACTGACCAAGTATCGCTTGCGTGACTTTGCGCAGGCAATCGTTATTTACCAGAGATTGCTTGATCAGGAAACGGATGACGGAGATCGGATTCTTTACGAGATCGCCGACTGTTACTTTCGCTTAAATAATTTTTCACAGGCCCGTATCGAACTCGATGCCCTTCTTGAGCGATTCCCGGAAAGTTCCCTGCGGGCTGAAGTCCTTTATCGGTACGCTAATGCATTGTTGCTTGATGACATGCGGGGTGAGGCCCGAGATGGATTTAACCGACTGATCGAAAGCTTTCCGAAAAGTTCTTATGCGCTGGAAGCAGGTTTCAGCCTGGCAGAGATGTTAGAGACGGAAGAGAAATTGAAGGATGCGCTAAAGGCCTATCGCGCATTGAAGGACTACCCGCAGCAGGAGTTGCTGCAGGGGAAAATCAGCCGACTCGAACAGCGAATTGCAAAAAAGAAGAAAGTCCTTTGATGAAAACAGAAGAAATTGTGACAGAAATTACTGTTATCGGAGCTGGCAGCTGGGGAACGACTCTGGCAAATCATTTGGCAGAAAAGGGTTACCCTGTCACCCTCTGGGCCTATGAGGCGGAACTGGTTGAACGGATGCAGAAGACCCGGGTCAACGATCTCTTTCTTGCCGATTTCAAGCTTTCAGGAAACCTGGCCTTTACCTCCAGCCTGAAAGAGGCCGTCAGAGGGAAAAAGTTGCTCCTGCTGGTTCCTCCCTCACAGGTTATGCGACAAGTCGCCGAGCAGTTTGTTCCTTACCTCGATGAGCGGGCTCTGGTTGTTTCGGCCTCCAAAGGAATCGAAAATAACAGCCTGATGTTGATGTCCCAGGTTTTGGAAGAGATTCTTCCTGCAAAAACAAACAAACGGATCGGATTTCTTTCCGGCCCCTCTTTTGCAAAAGAGGTTTCTTCTCATATGCCGACTGCAGTGGTTGCTGCAGCGCGTGACGAACAGGTTGCGTCAACGATTCAGGAAATTTTCAACACAGATAAATTCCGGGTTTATACGCACAATGATATCATCGGTGTTGAGTTGGGTGGCGCAATAAAAAATGTCATTGCGTTGGCAGCTGGTGTTTCAGACGGGCTTGGTTTTGGTCATAATACCCGGGCCGCCTTGATAACCAGGGGGCTGGCAGAGATGACTCGCATCGGGGTGACGCTCGGTGGTTCGGCAAAGACCTTTGCCGGGTTGGCCGGGATGGGCGATCTGGTCTTGACCTGTACCGGTGATCTGTCGCGGAATCGTACTGTTGGGATTGAGTTGGGCAAGGGACGCAAACTTAATGAGATTCTGGAGGGAATGCAGATGGTGGCCGAGGGGGTCAAGACCACCCTCTCCGCTTATCAACTGACCGAGAGGCTCGGGGTCGAGGCTCCGATTATCGAGCAGATGTATCAGATTCTCTATCAGGACAAAGATCCGAAACAAGCGGTCAGCGACCTGATGCTACGTGACCTTAAGGCCGAATCGCTCTAATAAAATCGATTGGAAAGGAAAACCAAATGAAACGGATATTGGCAATCTCCCTGATATTGTTGACAATTTCTCTCCCTGCAGTGGCCGCTGAACGTGTCATCATGGAAACCAGTATGGGTAATATTACTCTGGAGTTGTACAGCGACAAGGCTCCGGTCTCGGTTAAGAACTTTCTTGACTATGTCGATAGCGAGTTTTATGACGGTACCGTATTCCATCGGGTGATTGATAACTTCATGATTCAGGGCGGTGGTTTTGACCAGAAGCTGAACAGAAAATCGGTCAAGCCTGCCATAATCAATGAAGCGGATAATGGATTGAAAAATGATAAGGGAACACTTGCCATGGCAAGAACCAACGTTGTGGATAGCGCAACCAGTCAGTTTTTCATCAATTTGAAAGATAATGACTTCCTTAACCATAAGGGGAAAACCCCAAGAGCTTACGGTTATGCGGTATTCGGCAAGGTTGTCGATGGGCTCGAGGTCGTGGAGAAAATCGGGAAAGTCAAAACGATCAGAAAAGGTTCGCAACAAAACCTGCCCCAACCAGAGATTGTCGTAAAGACGGTCCGGCGGGTCGAAGAGAAGAAAAAGTAGTTATACAGAAGTTAAGAAGCGATTAGGCTTGATCGGTTAAGAACAGAGGATCGATGTCTGCATTGCGGGTCATGAGTTATCAGGTGAATTGCTGCAGCGGCAATAATGGGGAGCCGACAGCCGACCTGTGCGCAAAAGTCATTGCCTCGCAAGCACCTGATCTGGTTTTTCTACAGCAGGTTGGCAGCCGAAATGATCCAAGCCAGATTTATCGGTTGGCCAATCAGCTCAATATGAAGCCTTTCGGGTTGGGACAAGAAGGAGCCTGTTGCTTCCTCTCCCGCTACCCGTTACGAGGTTTGCAGGACTATTCACTTGGTTCGGACGGCTGCTGTTTGCGGGCCGATCTGGATCATGCCAGACAACGACTGCACCTGTTCAATGTCAGCCTTGGACTCAATCCGCTGCATCGTAAACAACAGATCAACTCCCTGCTCGGTGAAGAGCTGCTGGGCAACCCATCCCTTCCTTGTGCTGCACTTGTTGCCGGAGATTTTACTCTGCCACTCTGGGGAGCCGGTCAGATTCGCTTGGCCAGTTGCCTGACGCGTGCGCCTCAACCACTGTGGCGTGCGAATTTTCCATCCAGTTTTCCTCTCTGGGGACGGGATCGATTCTACTTCCGGGGCGGAATCCGGGCTCTGGCTGGAACCGTTGTCGCGACACCGAATGCTCGTCATGCATCGTCTCATTTGCCGCTGGTGCTGACGATTGAGCAGGTCGAAAACCGTAAATACCTGAACCTGGAAAAAGTTCCCCGACGAGAGATGAAGCCGGCAATTGGTTAAATTTCCAGCCGCCAGTCAAATATCTTCGAAACCTGTAAAGCTTTGTTTCTAATTAAAGAGGATAGATGAGTTTATCGGAGCAGGCCCAGAAGATTCTGCAGGTTCTTGAAAGAGAGCATCCGGAAGCGGAATGCGCGCTTGTGTATAATAATCCGTGGCAGCTTCTGGTTGCGACTATCCTCTCCGCGCAATGTACCGACAAACGAGTCAATATCGTCACCAAAAATCTTTTTGAAAAGTTGCCTGAACCGGAACAGCTGGCGGCCTGTCCTCAGGAGCAGGTTGAGGAGCTGATTCGATCCACCGGTTTTTTTAGAAATAAGGCCAAGAATTTGATTGCCTGCGCCGCAACAGTTCTAGCTCAACATTCAGGGCAGGTTCCTAACACGCTGGAAGAATTGGTCGCACTGCCTGGTGTCGGTCGAAAGACGGCCAACGTGGTATTGGGTAATGCCTTTCAAGTCCCTGGAATGGTGGTCGATACGCATGTCAAAAGGTTGGCGCGCCGGTTCGGTTGGACCAAAAGCAAAGACCCGGTACGAATTGAGCAGGATCTGTCAACAATACTGTCGAGGGAGCGTTGGACTCAGGCTGGCCATACCTTGATTGCACATGGTCGGCAGTATTGCAAGGCACCCACCCCTCTTTGTAGTCAGTGCCCGATACTTGATATCTGCCCTCGTATCGGTGTTGATCGAAGTCGATAACATTGTTGCTCGGCTAGTTTTGCTTCGGTTCAAATCCTGAAAGCAGTATTAGGGGCCTCTGGAATAGTTTCGGGGCCTTTTTCTGCTTAAAGATGGTTTATCAGCCCTGCAATGCTATGACAGCATTGGTATAATCAAGAGATTAAATATAATACTATCCTTCAATCAGCGGAAAGGGCCAGTCAATGAACAAGGATTCTTTTTCCAGCAGAAAAACACTGAAACTGAAAAGTGGCACATATCGATATTGCAGCCTGAAAAAGGCTTCTGATAACGGGCTTGGAGACTTGTCTGGTCTACCAAAAACCATCAAGATTCTCCTGGAAAACCTTTTGCGTAAGGAAGACGGGGAGAGAATTACCAGAAAATCGATAGAGTCAGTTGCGAATTGGAGTCCAAAACAGAGTTCCGGGTCAGAGATCAATTTTAGCCCGGCACGGGTTTTGATGCAGGATTTCACCGGTGTTCCGGCGGTTGTTGATCTGGCCGCCATGCGCGATGCTGTACAGCAGCAAGGAGGAAACCCGGCAAAGATCAATCCCCAGATTCCCGTCGATCTGATTATCGATCATTCGGTGATGGTCGATCATTATGCCAGTGAGGGAGCCTACACCGCCAACGTCGCTGCCGAAATGGAACGGAATCGCGAGCGATATACTTTTTTGCGCTGGGGGCAGGAAGCGTTTGATAATTTTCGCGTCGTACCACCAGGCACCGGAATCTGCCATCAGGTTAATCTGGAATATTTGGCTCGCACGGTCTAGAGTGAAGAACTGAACGGTGAAAACTGGGCCTATCCCGACACGTTGGTCGGTACAGACAGTCATACAACTATGATTAATGGTCTCGGCGTGCTTGGCTGGGGAGTTGGAGGGATCGAGGCGGAAGCGGCAATGCTTGGTCAACCGATCTCGATGCTGGTTCCTGACGTGGTCGGTTTTAAGTTGTCCGGCAAGCTGTCGGAAGGAATCACTGCTACCGACCTGGTTCTGACTGTCACCGAAATGTTGCGCCAGCACGGCGTGGTTGGAAAGTTTGTCGAGTTTTTCGGCCCAGGACTGGATCAACTCCCACTGGCTGATCGGGCGACCATTGCCAATATGTCTCCTGAATATGGAGCAACCTGCGGTTTCTTCCCCGTTGATCGGGTCACCCTGGACTATCTGACTTTAACCGGTCGAAGTGCCGAGACCCTCGAACTGGTGGAAGAATACTGCAAAGAACAGGGCCTGTGGCGAGAGCAACAGGATGTCGATCCGCAATTCAGTTCAGTCGTAAAGCTTGATCTTGCCAGTATTGTTCCCAGCCTGGCCGGACCGAAACGACCCCAGGATCGGGTTGAAATGTGTAACCTGCGTGACGCATTGGAGGAATGCTTGCCCCAAGGGGAAGAGGATAAGAGCGCGCCAGTCGCTGGGAGCGACCATGATTTAAAGCAGGGGGATGTGGTGATCGCGGCTGTCACATCATGTACCAATACCTCCAACCCTGCGGTCATGATGGCCGCCGGGCTGTTGGCGGAAAAAGCAGTGGCGCGAGGGCTGAGAAGCCGACCCTGGGTTAAAACTTCTCTGGCTCCGGGCTCAAAGGTTGTCACCGACTATCTCGCGGCCGCAAACCTGCAAAGCTCGTTGGACGCACTCGGTTTTCAGGTTGTTGGCTACGGTTGTACCACGTGTATTGGAAACTCCGGCCCCTTGAATGGTCCCATCGCAGATGCCATCCGTGAGCATGATCTTACCGTCTCTTCAGTTCTCTCAGGAAATCGCAACTTTGAAGGGCGCATCCATCAACAGGTCAAAGCCAACTGGTTGGCGTCGCCGCCGCTGGTCGTCGCCTATGCTTTGGCTGGAACCACGCGAATAGATTTGACCAGCGATCCTCTGGGAGAGGATTGCGATGGCAAGCCGGTCTATCTTAAAGATATCTGGCCGAGCAATGAGGAGGTTGCCGAAAAGGTCGCGCTGGTCACGGCCCAGATGTTCCGCAAAGAGTACGCAGAAGTTTTCAAGGGTGACGATCTCTGGGCTTCTTTGTCGGTTCCCTCCGGCCTGACCTATGCCTGGGATGATGAATCTACCTACATCCGTCTGCCGAGTTTCTTTTCCGGCCCTCAGCAAAGCGATGAATTCAAGGGCTTTAACGATGCACGGATTTTGGCTCTGCTGGGAGACAGCATCACGACCGATCATATTTCCCCTGCCGGGTCCTTTAAGGCGGATTCTCCGGCCGGACAATATCTGATTGAGCGGGGGATTTCTGAAGAAAATTTCAATTCTTACGGGTCGCGGCGCGGAAATCACGAAGTGATGATGCGTGGAACCTTCGCCAATATTCGTTTGCGAAACCGGATGGTCCCTGAATTGGAGGGAGGTTTCACCCGCCATGTCCCATCCGGAAAAGAGATGAGTATCTTTGAGGCAGCGCAGCTCTACGCTGAGTCTGAAACCCCTTTGTTTGTGGTTGCAGGACGAGAGTACGGAACCGGATCCAGCCGGGACTGGGCAGCCAAGGGGAGTCTGTTGCTTGGAGTCAAGGCGGTCCTGACTGAAGGTTATGAGCGAATTCATCGTTCCAACCTGATCGGAATGGGGGTGCTGCCGCTGCAGTTCCAGCCCGGGACAACAACGGAAACATTGAAGCTTGATGGCAGTGAAACAATCAGCCTCGACTATGTCGGTGCGCTGGAGCCGAAGTTGGAACTGCAGCTGATCATCCAGAGAATTGACGGGGAAACGCTGGCAATTAAAGTTATTTCTCGCATCGACACGGTGCAAGAGGGTGATTATTATAAGGCGGGTGGAATTCTGAATTATGTATTGCGACAGTTGATGGCGAACTAGCCTTGTTTCAAGCAGGGTCGATTGCGGTCACCAGGGTTATGCCATCGGCGATTCTCCAGCGGAGATTGTAGTCGTACAACAGCGTCCCATATTCCTTGTCGTCCTGCTGGTCTTTACGATAGGCAGGGCGTGGATCGGTCGCCAGGAGATCAATGATAAGCGACTGAAGTTGAGGGTGCTGTCCACGGTAGTTGTCCAGTTGTCGCAGGGCTTGCTCGGTAAAGGTGACTCGCATGTTCGGTGCGGGCAACTGGTCTGCAAACCCTCCACATGCTTTGTTGATGGAGTCGGTGTAAGGGATGTACGGTTTGATGTCCAGAATTGGTGTGCCGTCGATGAGGTCGATTCCCTTTAATTCCAGCACTGGTCCATCATCCGTCTGACGGATTCCGCTCAGCTCAACGGCAGAAAGTCCGATCGGATTCGGCCGGAACGGCGAACGACTGGCGAATACGCCGACTCGTTTGTTGCCGCCCAACCGTGGCGGTCGGACGGTCGGTTGCCATTTCTGGTTCATGGTCTGATGAAACAGGAAAATCAACCAGAGGTGACTGAACTGTTCCAGTTCACGGACCGCTTCCGGGCGGTTGAAAGGCGGAGATAGTTTCAGTTCAGCACAAACCGAAGGAACCAGCCCCGGCTGACGAGGAACGATGAATTTTTCCCGGTAGGGAGAATGGAGAATGCCGACAGGTTGCAGGTTGATGTTCATATTCGACTCCCGGTAGAGGACAGCATCCAGCATAATCTACCACAGAGAGATGAAAAGCTCACTGGTGAGTAGGGTTTTCTGACTGGATCTTCTCCCCTCCCCTACGGCTGACATAAACCCCGATAAAGACCAGTCCGCAAGCCAGCCATTGTTCAATGATCAAGTTATCCCCCAGAATCAACATGCCGAGAAACACACTGAATACAGGAATCAAATTAACAAATGCCGCCGCATGGTTGGCGGATATTTTACTCACGCCGAAATTGTACAGGCCATAAGCACCCAGCGTGATGAAGGTTCCCAGGTAGATGATAGACAGGGCAGGAATGGTCATCCACTGGTCTGGAAATCCGATCCCGGGGGAAAGTAAAAAGGGAAAAAAGAACAGGCTGCCAAGAAACGCCTGAAAGGCGGTCAGGAAGAGAGGTGGGTAGTTGCTGGTCAGATGTTTTAGAGAAACTGTATAGCCTGCTGCGCAGACCATGGCGAGGAATTCACAAAAGTTTCCCAGCAATGGGTTGGGCGCCATCTCACTGGTTTCACTTGAAAGGCTCAACCAGCTGGCTCCGGCGATTGCCAGAAAAAATCCAAATAAGGTCTGTCGGGAGACCTGTTCTTTGAGAAAAGTCCAGGCCAGGATCGCGACCAGAAGCGGCAGCATGGCAGTAATCATACCCGCTTGCGAGGCGCTGGTGTTTTCCAGGGCTTTGGCTTCAAAGATAAAGTAGAGACAAGGTTCACAGACTGCCATGATCAGCAGATACTTGAAGTCTTGACGCCGCCATTGAATACGTCGGAAACTGGGGATGAACACAAGGAAGCAAAGGCTGGCCACCAGCATCCGGCCGAAAACAACCTGCATGGGATGGTATCCTTGAAAGGCCATTTTCAGAGCGACCAATGAGCTTGCCCAAAGAATCATTGCGCAGACCAGACTGATCTGCGCGATCAGATTACTGTTTTTTGTCACGATGCACTCCAGTTCGGTAGGCTGTAACCAGCTGGCTAAGATATGCCTCTTTGGGCGATTCAGCCAGAAAAAAGAGCGAGAAAAAGATGAGATCTAACTTTTGGCATAATCGCTGGGAGCGGAATGAGATCGGTTTCCATCAGTCCGGGATCAACCCATTTCTGATTCGTTTCTTTCCGACTTTGGATTTATCAGAGGGGGATAAGGTCTTTGCTCCTCTTTGCGGTAAGAGCCGGGATCTGCTCTGGTTGATTGAGCAGGGGTATGAGGTCGTCGGGATTGAACTAAGTGAGCAAGCGGTCAGGGCGTTTTTCCACGAAAACGAGATTGAGCCAAAAGTTGAAACATGTGGCCCTTTTCTCTGTTTTCGGGCTGAACATTTACGGCTGTTCTGTGGAGATTATTTCAAGTTGACGGCAAAGGTTTTGGGCCCGGTTACTGCTGTATACGACCGAGCAGCACTGGTCGCTTTGCCGCCGGAGATGAGACGAGATTATGTGCGACACCTTGCGGATCTGGTCGTGATTGAAACAGCTATGCTGGTCATCAGTTACACCTATGATCAGAGTTTAATGGACGGGCCACCATTTGCGGTCCCGCAGCAGGAGATGGTGGCCCTGTTTTCCGGCTTGTTTGAGGTTGAACTGTTGGTCAGGGAGGCGACAGGAGAGATTCCACCACGATTCAGGGCTTCCGGGCTGACCGAGGTCAGTGAGGAAGTCTATCGGTTGGTCCGACTTTGAGCTATCAGGAGGGACGGCAATGATTCGTATTGCTCATCGTGGAGCGAGCGGCGACTATCCGGAGAATACCCTGCTGGCGTTTGGTAAAGCGCTCGAGTTGGGAGCTCTATGGATAGAGCTGGATGTTCATGTTACGGCGGACGGGCAACTGGTCGTTATCCATGATGAGCTTCTCAATAGAACCACAAATGGCACGGGAAAGGTGGGTGACTACAAACAGGAAGAGCTAAAAATACTCGACGCCGGGTGTGGAGAGAAGATTCCCCTGCTGAGTGAGGTCTTTGAGTTGATCGCCGGGCGTGCAGTCATCAATGTCGAATTGAAAGGTCATGGCAGTGCAGCACCGACCGCATTATTCCTTAAAGAATGGTTTCGTCTGGGTCGCTTGAAAGAAACGGATGTTCTTGTCTCTTCACTCAGCCTGCAAGAACTTAGAGAATTCAGAGTTCTCCAGCCGGATTTACGCGTGGCAGTTGTCTATGATCGAGAGCCGGAAAACTTATGGCAGTTAGTCCATGAGTTGAACGTCTGGTCTCTTCATGTTGATTTGCCACTGGTCTCTGAGAAGCTTGTTGAGAGGGCTCATCAGCGAGGATTGCGTCTGTTTGTTTTTACTGTAAACCGGCCGGTTGATCTGAGGCGGTTACAACAGATCGGCGTCGATGGAATTTTTACCGACATTCTTCTCACCCCGGAACGCTAACCGCCTTCTTTTAAATGAGCCGGACCAAACAGCCCCGCAGAGCATAAGTTCTGCGGGGCTGTTTGGTTTGACCTTTATGGAAATGAGTTACCTGTTGTTTCGATTGGAAATGGTAATGAGAACTTTTGCGGAGAGCGGTCTTGATCCGTGCATGTTTTTGTGATTTTCCGAAGAGACAGCATCCATGTTGACCGTTTTCTGAGATGCCGGATGCCATATCGCGGAACGACTCAGAAAAATAGGAGTGCGGTTTGCTATCGAAGACTTCTTCATAACGCTCCTCCTTTCGTTGATGATCAGCAATAAAGAATTGCCACCACCTTTGTTAGGGGCGCCCCAGTTTTTTGCAAAGCCGGGACAACTGATGTTGTTCACGTGCGGTCAGTATGTTCATTTGAGAAACAACTTCTTCAACATGTTGCGGAAAAATCCCTGAAATCAGATTTTTACCATTCTCTGTCAGGTCAACTTTGATATAGCGACGATCTTCGTCACTTCGCTGTCTTGAAACATAACCTCTTTTCTCCAGATTGTCGATCACAGTGGATATATTACCGCTGCTTTTCAGGATTTTCCGACCGATGTCTCGCTGGCAAAGAGGCCCCAGGTGATATAGGCATTCGAGAACCCCGAACTGGCTGGTGCTGAGTTTTGCCTGTAAAAGATGCTTGAGGGCACGGCTTGAAACAGAGTCTGCGGCACGCTGAAGTTTGATGTAACTACCGAGTGCCAGAGCCTCGGTTTCCGTACCCTGGTAGCGGAATCCCATAATGGCTCCATGTCGAATTGATTTTATAAACTATCACTAAAATGGTTAACTAGTCAAGGAGAAGGGATGCTGTTAAAAGGTTTCTTCCAGATCAAGGCGGAAAAAATCGCTCGCTTTCGGTTGTTGCTCATCAAGTGCGTAACGGACAGGGGCCGTACCGGGGGCAAAGGCTTCGAAGTAGGCCTGTTCGCTGTCTCCTTCCAAAAGCAATCCGGTTTTAGTGTCGATGGGGTGGAATTCAATGCTGTCAGGGACCGTAAATTCCTGAACCGAATACTGTTTGACCGCTTCGGTCATGAAGGCTGTCCAGGCCGGAGCCGCTGCCCTGGAGCCGGTTTCACTTTTGCCCAGCGGCCGCTCCTGATCGTAACCGGTCCATGAGACAGTGGCCAGTTGGGGGATATAGCCGATATACCAGGCGTCTTTCAGATCGTTGGTAGTTCCGGTTTTTCCTGCTGAAGGGCGTCCGATTGCTTTCGCTCGCCAACCGGTTCCCTCCCGTACGACGCTCTCCATGATATTGGTAATCAGATAGGCGGTTTCCGGTGAGATCACGCGTCGTGGTGGTCGTCGGATCAGACGTTGGTCAGCTGCCATCCCGTTTGCAAAATCTGCCGGATCGATCGATTCGAGAATCCGTCCGTCCCGATCGAGAATTTTCGTAATGTAGGTCGGCGGAGCCAGAATCCCGCCGCTGGCAAATACGCTGTAGGCCGAGAGCATCTCCAGTGGAGTCACGGCAGTTGAACCGAGGGCCAGAGTCAAGTCTCTGGTCAGTGGAGTTTCAATCCCGAGCTTACGGGCATAGTTGGCAACGTAGCCAACCCCGATATCCTCAAGAATTTTCACAGTGATAACGTTGCGCGAATGAGCCAAAGCCTGCCGAAAGGTGGTGGGTCCATAAAATTTTTCTTCATAGTTCTTCGGTTTCCAGGCACTCAGCTTGCCGTCTTCATTTTTCTCTTCGTAGATCAGTGGGGTATCGAGTATGACGCTGGCGGGACTGTAGCCTTTGTCGAGGGCCGCAGCATAGATAATCGGCTTGATCGCCGAGCCGGGCAGGCGCATTGCCTGAATCGCTCGGTTAAATTGGCTTTCACCAAAATCGTATCCCCCAACCATCGCTTTAATCTGTCCATCCGCAGGGGACATGGAAATCAGCGCACCCTGTGCCAGTGGCGCCTGCTCCAGACGAAGTTGCAGTTGTCCATCAGCGTCGAACTTGTGAATCCTGACGTCGACAATTGAGCCGATCGGCAAACGGGTCGGTTTTCCCTGGTCGACATTGCCGCTCGCTTCTTCACCTTCGGCAACCACGGCAATAGGGGCGGCCCACCTGGTTTCTTTTAGCGGGATGACACCCTTCATTTCTCCTACCAGACAACGAATTTCTGTTTCAGTTCCATCGATAACCAGTGCCTGCAAAAAGCTGCCAACCTGTGGTTTTTCTTCCGTCAGTTCTTCTTGCTGCGTGGCAAGAAAGGTGGACCACTCTTCCGCAGCCAGAATCTGTTCCGGGCCACGATAACCGCGTCTCTTATCATGGTTGCGCAGGTTTTCCCGGACTGCTTCGCGGGCGGCCTGTTGCATCGTGAGGTTAAGGCTGGTGTGAATCTCCAGTCCTCCGGAATAAAGCATCTCTGTACCGAAACGTTCCTCCAGGTAACGCCTGACCTGTTCATTGAAGTAGGCAGTCTCTTCCATGTGGGTATTTAAGCGCGGCTTGATGGCCACTTCTTCAGCGGCGGCCTCATCCGCCTCCTGCTGACTGATAAACCCTTCCTTGACCATCCGCCCCAGAACGTAATGTTGCCGAGCCATGGCTCGTTGATAATGGCGATAAGGAGAATAGCGACTTGGCGCCTGAGGCAGGCCTGCCAGAATTGCGCATTCGGCGAGGGTTAACTGCTCAACATTTTTGTCAAAGTAATTTTCAGCTGCAGCTTCAACCCCGTAGGCGCGATGGCCGAGATAGATCTGGTTCAGATAGAGATAGAGAATTTCCTCTTTGGTCAGGTGTTGTTCCATCCGCCAGGCCAGAATGGCTTCCTTGAACTTGCGGGTGAAGGTTCTCTCTGAGGTCAGCAGGAGTTTTTTAGCCACCTGCTGGGTGATGGTACTGCCACCCTGGGCGATCCCGCCGGCCCTGACGTTTTTCAGGGCTGCGCGCAGGATTGATTGGAAATCGATTCCCTGGTGTTTAAAAAAGCTGGAATCCTCTGCGGCCACAAAAGCCTGGGTCAGCTGGCGGGGCATCTGCTCAATGGCGACCAGCACCCGCCGTTCTTTAGAGTATTCGGCGATAATTGTTCCGTCGTCACTATAGATTCGGGTGATCAGAGGGGGACGATAATCCGCCAGGGTTTCGACGCGTGGCAGAGTGCTGGACACGTAGAAATAGGCTCCGACAAGAGCTGATGTGCCCAGAACAGTGCCACCAAGCAGGCACCAGAGAAGTGTGGAGAATATGCTGCGAAGGGTTATTTTTTTTAGTGAAAATTTCATGGAGTAAGCCAAAAGCCCTTATCTTCTAAAGAGATGATCTGTTTTTCCGGTCCGACCGTAGTTTATACCATGCTCATCAAAAGCAGGGCAACTTTCACGATGACCGGACAGGTCCAGACTCTGCGAATTGTAATACTGCAGAGTTGAACTTTGTCAGAGCGGAGAGTAGGATAACCGCATGTTATCGGTTGAGATGTGGTCAAAGGAGAGAAAATGATCCGACGGACAAAAATTGTAGCCACCGTGGGGCCTGCCTGTGAAGATCAGAAAGGGCTGGAAGCCCTTCTTGTTGCTGGTGTCGATGTGTTCCGCCTGAATTTTTCGCATGGAGAACAAGAGCAGAAGCGGGTCTGGATAAAAACAATCCGCGAACTATCTCGCAAATATGAGCGGGCTGTTTCCATCCTTGGCGACCTGCAGGGTCCGAAAATCAGAACCGGACTGATGCGAGATGGCGAGCAGATACTGAAAGTGGGGCAGAAGGTTATAATCACGACTGACCAGAGAGAAGGTGCAGACGGAATTATTCCGACAAGCTACAAAAACCTGCCACAAGATGTGGTGGTCGGGAACCAGATTCTCCTTGATGACGGACAGCTTGAGCTGGAGGTCCTGGGTACGGACGGCAACGAGGTTCAGTGTCTGGTCCGGGTTGGTGGTTTGCTCAAAGATCGCAAGGGGATCAACCTTCCGGGGGTGAAGGTGTCTGCTCCGGCTATGACCGAAAAAGACCGGCAAGATCTGCAGTTCTGTATCGAGCAGAGTATCGACTGGGTGGCACTCTCTTTCGTCAGAGCGGCAGATGAAGTCCAGAAGTTAAAAGAGATTCTGTCCAGGGCAGGGTCGGAACTGAAGGTCATCGCCAAGATCGAAAAGCCGGAGGCTGTCGATAATTTTGCCGCTATTCTTGACTCTTCCGATGGGATCATGGTGGCACGGGGGGATTTGGGAGTAGAGATTCTTTCCGAACGGGTGCCACTGATTCAAAAAAATATTATCCGTCAATGCAATCTGGCAGGCAAACCGGTGATCACGGCGACTCAAATGTTGGAAAGCATGATCCAGAACCCGCGTCCGACCCGCGCAGAAACTTCGGATGTTGCCAATGCCATTTTAGATGGAACCGATGCGGTGATGCTGTCGGGGGAAACCGCGTCCGGGTCTTATCCGATAGAGGCAGTGAAGGTTATGGATCGGGTGGCCCGTGATGTTGAGACCGACTCTCGCCTCCATAAGAGAATCCATGCGCTGATGCCCGATAGTGACGGTTCTTCTCCTCTGACTGAAGCGATCGGCCAGGCTGCCTGCCAGGTTGCGGAAAATGTTGGCGCGACAGCGATCCTGGCGTTTACCCAGACCGGCAGCACTGCTGCGCTGGTTGCTAAATATCGTCCGAATATGCCGGTGCTTGCGGTGACTCCATCACAAAAAGTCCGCAGACGGTTGGCGCTCTATTCAGGGATCAGATCGCTGAGGGTCGACATTGAGGGGAGCACCGAAGCACAGATCGTGTCGGTGGCAGATGCTGTCCTCGCATCCGGGTTGCTGAAAGACGGCGAGGTGGTTGTCCTTACCATGGGCAGCCCGATGTCCGCCCCTGGCACCACCAACCTGCTTAAGGTTCATCGCCTTCAGAGCAGTGATTCTTAAGACGGTCAATGAGTTGACCATTCGATGACAAACCGATTATGCTCGCGGTTGATGCTTCATTGTATAAGGATAGAAAAGAATGAAAAAAGCAGTTGTTCTCTATAGCGGCGGCCTCGACTCGACGACCTGCATGGCGATAGCCCGCAATCAGGGGTTTGAGCCCTATGCTCTCAGCTTTGCCTATGGACAGCGACATTCAGTCGAACTGGACAAAGCACGGGATTACGCGCCCTTGATCGGAGCCAGAGACCACATGGTTGTCGATATCGATTTGCGGAAGATGGGGGGGAGCGCTCTGACGGCTGATATCGAGGTCCCCAAGGATGGCTCAAGTGAAGACGACATCCCGATTACTTATGTTCCCGCCCGCAACACCATCTTTCTGTCGTTTGCCCTGGGTTGGGCGGAAGTGCTGGGGTCGAGTGATATCTATATTGGTGTCAATGCTCTCGATTATTCGGGGTACCCTGATTGTCGCCCCGAGTTTATCGAGTCGTTTCAAGCCATGGCCAACCTTGCGACGCGGGCCGGGGTTGAAGGTAACATTCCCTACCGGATTCATGCCCCGTTGATCGATCTGACCAAGGCACAGATTATCCAGCAGGGGGTCGCGCTGGGGGTCGATTACCGGCTGACCCATTCCTGCTATGATCCCGATTCGGCCGGTCGCTCCTGTGGCAGTTGCGATTCCTGTTTGCTGCGACTTAAGGGCTTTTTGGAAGCGGGACTCATTGATCCGGTCGATTACATCAGCTGAGCAGTTTCTCGATACCTGAGGTTGAACCGTATGGGCCAAATGCCTGACATGCAGCAGAGCCGCGATAACCGAAACATTGCCATCGACAAGGTCGGTGTCAAGGATATCCGTTATCCTATTGTGGTGCAGGATAAACATCGCGAAGAGCAACACACAGTGGCGCGGGTCAACATGTTTGTTGATCTGCCGCACCATTTCAAAGGGACTCACATGAGTCGCTTTATCGAAGTACTCAACCTTTATCATGGTGCGATCGGCGTCAACAACCTCGAAACAATTCTGGCCGAGATGAAGAAAAGGCTTGAGGCGGGCAGCGCTCACCTTGAACTGGAGTTTCCTTACTTCATAGAAAAGCGGGCGCCCGCTTCCGGGGCGCGTGGCCTGATGGAATACCAATGTCGGATGCTCGGCATTCTTGGCGAGACGTTTGATTTCATTCTTGAAGCGAGGGTTCCGGTGACATCGCTCTGCCCCTGCTCTAAAGAGATCAGCGACCGCGGTGCCCACAATCAGCGAAGCATGGTAAGTGTTCAGATTCGCTACCGGGATCATATCTGGTTGGAAGATTTAATCGAGTGGGTGGAGGGCTGCGCCAGTGCTCCGGTCTATTCCCTGCTGAAGCGAGAAGATGAAAAAGCTGTTACTGAGCAGGCATATGATAATCCAATGTTTGTTGAGGATATGGTTCGGGCGATAACCGAAAAGTTGAAGAGTGTTCCGGAGATTACCTGGTTTCAGGTTCAGTGTGAAAACTTTGAATCGATTCACAACCATTCGGCCTACGCCCAGGTCGAATTTCAAAGGTAACGCGCGGGCTGTGGATAAGTCTGTGGAAAGCGTGGATAACCTGCCGAGGTCTACCAGAGTTCTTGGTGTTTTTGCCAAGGAACCCATCCCGGGCCAAGTGAAAACGCGACTGACCCCTCATCTCTCTGCCGAACAGGCTGCAGGGCTCTATCATACCTCTCTTCTCGAGACGGTTGCGACCATGGCTGACGGAGACTTTGATCTGGTTCTCTGCTACAGCGGCGATAAAAACTATTTTCGACAAACTTTTCCAGGTGTTGAACTGTATGAACAGCACGGGGATGATCTGGGTGCACGGATGGAAAATGTCCTTCGGCAGTTTCTTCAGCAAGGCTATCAACAGGCAATGCTGATCGGCAGCGATAGTCCGGATTTGCCCTTGCTTCTGGTAGACCAGGCATTTGCAGCTCTTTCTTCCTATTCTTTGGTTCTCGCCCCGGCGCATGACGGTGGATATGTCTTGATCGGCGAGTCATGTCATTGTCCACATTTGTTTGAGGATATGCCCTGGAGTTCGGCTGATGTGCTGTCGTTGACTCGGCAGCGCGCTGAAGCTTCAGGGATTGAATATTTTTTGTTACCTGCCTGGGATGATCTGGACGATCCCGGCGCGCTGCAACGCTTTCTGCGACGTTCTCCCGAATCAAGGACCGCGAAATATTTGCGGAGTCATCGGCCGGAGACGGAATAACGGTCTTCTGTTTAAAATAGGTAAAGTACGGTTGACTTGCAGTTGGTGCTGCCGGATAATTTGCCATTGGTTGAAATCAAATTGGTTATGTGGCAGCTTACCGATGGGGTTGAGCGCCGACAATTACTCAAAGGAGAATTGCTTTGGATCTAGTACTTCAGGCAGGCCCGATCGTTAAACTGGTGCTGCTTATTCTGGTCTATTTTTCGCTGGTGTCCTGGGCGATCATCTTTTACAAATTTCGGGTGATCCAACAGGCCATCAAGGATTCAGATCGGTTTCTGGACTTTTTCTGGGCCAAGAAACGTTTCGATATCATCGGGCAGGGAGTCCGTGATTTCACCAACTCTCCGTTGGCGATCCTGTTTCGTGAGGGATACCATGAACTGCTTCAGTTTAAAAAACGCTCAATCGCAGGTGTCGAGGATGACGAGCTTTCGACAGACCTGGGCGGGACCGGGAACGTCGCGCGAGCTTTGCGCCGGGCGAGCACGCAGGAAACCCACCGACTGGAGAAATACCTGACTTTTCTGGCCACAACCGGTTCGACCGCACCGTTTATCGGTCTGTTTGGAACGGTCTGGGGGATCATGGATGCCTTTCAGGGGATCGGACAAACCGGCAGCGCCTCATTGGCGGTTGTTGCTCCCGGTATCTCCGAGGCTCTGGTGGCAACCGCTATCGGGCTGGCAGCAGCGATTCCGGCGGTTATGGGTTACAACCATTTTCTCAATAAGGTTAACGTCCTGATCGGCGAGATGGATAACTTCAGCCAGGAATTCCTCAATATCGTCGAGCGGATGGAGCGGGGTCAATAGATGGAAGTCGGACGCCCAGGTGGCGGTAACCGCAGTGCCCTGTCTCAGATCAACGTGACGCCCTTTGTTGACGTCATGCTGGTCCTGCTGATCATATTTATGGTCACCGCGCCGATGATGGATCAGGGGGTAGAGGTCGATCTTCCCGAAATCGCTGAAGCTCCCAGCCTTCCTGTCAAAAAAGAACCGCTGGTCGTGACGGTCGAGAAGAGCGGAAAGATCTTAATCGGCAAGACCGAGATCGAAACAGTATCCAAGTTGACACCGGTTCTGGAACAGGCCTTGAAAGGAAAAACCGACCAGGAAGTTTTTCTGGAGGCGGACCAGAAGGTTCCATATGGTCGGGTGGTTGAGGTGATGGCAGCTATCAAGCGGGCAGGTGTTGACAAGATGGGTATGGTGACCCGAATGCCTGAGGAATAGCCTGACCCGATGAAGTTACCCAAGAAGCAGAGCTGGCGACAGCTGCACTCCCGTCTTGAGCCTGGTTTCAAAAGGATGTTGTGGCTATCGGTGGCGATTCATTTTCTGTTCCCGATCCTGTACACCGGGTTACTCCATTTCACGCCTGAAAAAGCGAAACCCCCGGTTTACAGGGTCAATTTGGTGAACAAACCGGTCAAAAATCCTCAGGCCGGCCGGCCCGAAGCAAGCCCGAAACAGGAGACTAAAACAGTAAAAAAGGCCAAGCCGAAACCCGTGGTTAGACCGACGCCCAAACCGAAGCCTGTGGTTAAGCCAAAGCCCAAACCGAGCCCTAAACCCGAACCAAAGTCCAAGCCGGTGGTGAAACCGACACCCAAGCCGAAGCCTGAACCAACTATCAGCAAAGCAGATGAGCAGAGTTTTGACCAGAAGATGGCTGAACTCAGGCGACAGCAAGAGCGGGAAGATCGCTTGGCCGCTCTAAGGGCCGAATTGGAGCGAGAACGGAGAAAGGTTGTCTCTCCGGTAGAGGATGCGCCGGTCGGTGAAATTACCGGCAAGGGAGATCAAGAGGGGATCGCCTATGCTTCCTATGTAAAAGAATTTATAACTGAACGATGGCGGCTCTCGAAGTACCAACTCCCGAGTCTGAATCTGGAAGCCGAATGGAAATTGATCTACAATGCGCAAGGGAAGCTGATTCACAAAAAAGTTATTTCGAAATCCGGAAACAAGGCGTTTGATGATTCTCTGCTCACGGCGATAATGAAGTCGCAGAATCTGGGACGCGAACTGGAAGAGCAGACTGAATTTGAAGTCACCTTCAATCTGAGAGAAATGCAGAACTGATGATAATTTTTAAAAGAGTTTTACTGTTGGTGTTGGCCCTGCTGATCACGGTTTCATCAGCCCTGGCGGTGAAGATCGAAATCAGCGCTCCGGGAGAGCAACAGATTCCCCTGGCGATCACTTCTTTCGTGCCGATGGGACAGATCCAGCCTGAGATTGCAACGGAAATAAATGCGGTTCTTGATGCCGACCTGAGCCTTTCCGGCCTGTTCAGCATGGTGGATCGGGCTTCTTATCTCTCCGATGCCGAGACCCTGGGACTGAACAGCGTGCAGGTTGACTTTACCCAGTGGAAGCTGCTGGGAGCTGAGGCGGTGGTCAAGGGAGGCTATCGTATTGAGGACGGTAAGCTGATTATAGAAGCGCGCCTTTTCGATGTCATCTCCCGGCGGATGTTGACCGGTCGTCGCTATATAGGCAAGCCGGAGGAGGTGCGGCGGATCGCTCATACTTTTGCCGATCAGGTGATGCACAGCCTGACCGGGGAAAAAGGACCGTTTTCCAGCCGGATCGCTTATGTCTCCAACCGGACCGGGAAAAAGGAACTTTACCTGATGGAAGTGGATGGTCATGCTCCGATTCGCTTGACCAATCATCGCAGTATTGTTCTTAATCCCGACTTTTCACCTGTCGGAAAAGAGTTGATTTTCACCTCGTACAAAAACAGAAACCCGGACCTGCATCGTAAAGAGATTTATACCGGCCGAGAAGCTCGCGTCTCCCACCGAACCGGGCTTAATATCGGCGGTCGGTTCAGTCCGAACGGTCGGGAAATCGCAGTAACACTCTCTAAAGACAAGAACTCGGAACTCTACCTGATTGGTACCGACGGAACCATCCATCGGCGCTTGACCAACCACTGGGGGATCGATGTCGACCCAAGCTGGAGTCCAGCTGCCGATAAGATCGCTTTCGTCTCTGACCGGCGAGGCAACCCCCATGTCTATATTGTCGATGTCGACAGTCTTGAGGTCAATCGTCTGACCTTTGATGGCAAGTATAATGCAACCCCGGCCTGGAGCCCTGATGGTGAACGAATTGCATTCTCCCGCCTGGAAGACAAGCGTTTCGATATCTATACAATCAATCCTGATGGGACTGATGAACGACGGTTGACTTTTGGTCCCGGAAACAAAGAGCATCCACGCTGGAGTCCGGATAGTCGCTTTTTGGTCTACTCATTGGATAGAGACGGTGAGAAATCCATTTACGTGATGCGTGCTGACGGAACAGGAAACCGCCGCATCTCTGCGCCAGGTGGCGATGACAGTCACCCCGCCTGGTCAGGACGATGGTAAAACCGCAAGAAAAGTTGTTTTTAATTTTTTCATTTTGTATAATGCTCGGATATTTTTGAAAAATGAAGCAAAACGAGTATGGATTTTTAGTTATCGCTATATGCGAAAGGAGTGGTTGATTATGCAAAAAATTACACTGACACGTCTATTTGTTCTTTTGGCGCTGGTTTCCCTGTTGTCGGCCGGGTGTGCCAAGAAGGCGGCCCAGGACGAGTCTCAGATGACCGAAGGAACTCAGGCTGTTGAAGAGACACAAATGCAGGACCAACAGATTTCTGCCGTTGAAGAGCAGCAGGTTTCCGATGTTGTTGCCGGTGACACTGCTTCGGGAATGCAGGAAGCAGTTTTACGGGTTCGCGATTTGTCTCGTATTTATTTCGATTTCGACCAGTATGTACTGACCAAAACCGCGCAGGATACTCTTTATGCCAATGCTCAGGTGCTTAAGGCCGCACCGGAAGTCAAGATTGTTGTTGAAGGGCATTGTGATGAGCGTGGTTCAGACGAGTACAACCTGGCGCTTGGAGAAAAACGTGCGGTTGCGACCAAAAATTATCTGATCTCTCTCGGGGTGCCGGCTGAGCAGATGGGCACGATCTCCTATGGCGAAGAAGTTCCTCTCGATATGGGGCACAGCGAAGAAGCCTGGGCCAAGAACCGGCGTGCAGAATTTACCTTGCAACGTTAATCACCTGATCAATCGAAAAGGGGTCGTACAGATTTGTGCGGCCCTTTTTTTATGGTAAGGAGAAAAATATGAAACAAATATTGTTTCCGATCCTTGGGCTGTTCCTCCTTGTCTCAACCGGGTGTCTGCCGCCTTCCCAGAGCCAATTGCGGATGGAGATGGACCTTGAAGAGATGAAGCGTCGCCTGGCTCAGGTCGAACAAGGCAATGCTGAAATTTTAAAAGGCGGTGGAAGTTCTTCCCGGCAGCAGACCGAAGTTCTAGGTCGTCAGTTAGCCGAACAGCAATCCGGCCTGGACACGCTGCGGGTTGAGTTACAAGCGATAAATGGTCGCCTGGATGATCTGGCCCGCGAAAATCAACAACGCGGTGACGAGTTCGGGTTGGTGCGAGATGATCTCGGGATGCAGGTCAGCGCTCTTGAGGGTCAGGTGATGAAAATGGAGCAGGAGCTGGTGCGGCTTGAGCAATTGGCCAGGAAAGCCACTCAGGCCCAACCGGTATCGACCATCAAGGTTGCCCCCTCGGCCGACAATCCCGAGCTTCTCTACAAGCAGGCACTCGATAATATTCGGACTGCACAGCAGTATGCGACAGGTCGGACGCAGCTGGAAAAATTTCTTAAGGAATATCCCAGGCATGATCTGAACGTCAACGCTATGTACTGGATCGGTGAAGCCCTCTATGGTGAAAAAGAGTATGAGCGGGCAATCCTGCAGTTTCAGGATGTCATTCAAAAATTTGGTGATCATCCGAAAGCGGCGGCGGCAATGTTTAAACAGGCCCTCTCTTTCAAAAGCCTTAATGACAATCAGAACGCCCGGACAACGTTCCAGAAACTGATTAACAATTATCCGTTAGCGCCTGAGGCGGAAAAAGCCAAACAGCAGATTGCCGATCTGCCCAAAAGCTAAGCGCTTGAAAACTCTTTCCCTGGGCCCGGCGATCGGCATCTGTTGGCGGCTATAGTTCAATGCATGCCGATAGACATCAAGCAGGCAACTCAAAATATTGGGGTGCCTGCTTTTTTTTCAGAATCAATCTCTTGAGAGGTAAACCCGGTTGTCCTCTTGATCAGTCAAGGTCCAGACGACGGAAGGCAGAGAGTACATCGTTCTGACTGAGAATGCCGAGAAGTTTTTTCGGTTGTTCCGGGTCGATGACCGGGAAAAAGCTGATATTCCGTTTTTTCTGCAGAGTTTTCAGGGCCTCACGCAGGGGGGTATCCGGCGGAATGGCATGATGGCTGGATGACGCCAGATCGCTGGCCACTAACAGATTTGAAAGCGAAGGATCGAACAGCAGGTTGCGAATTTCAGTGTAATTGATAATACCGACGAAATTTTGTTGATCATCGACCACCGGAAAGCGATCATAACGACTATGAGCGATCATCCGCAATAGTTCTTGAAACGGTGTGCCATGATGAATTGTTTCAACGTTGTGGCGCATGATATGACGGACCAGAATATCTCCGGGATTATCAAGGTTGTGACCGGCGGGAAGGCCCAGCGATGACCGGAAATGATGGGCAACACTGTGAAGTCCTTCCATTGCACCCTGCGGGGCGCGCTTACGCAGCAGGGAGAGGATAGGTACTTCTCCTGCCTTAACAAGCCCATGCCGAACCGCCAGTGGCCCGAAAAGTTCAAAAATCACGACAGCGCCCAAGACAACGGTCTGAATCAACGGTCCACCCTCCGGCCACTGATGGGCCAGGGTCGTCGCCAGTCCAATTGCCATCCCCGCCTGGGCGAGAAGGGTCATTCCGACCCAGCTTTGTTCCCTACTGCCAAAGTGACCGATCTTCGCTCCGATTCTCGCTCCGATCAGTTTGCCGAAGGTCCGGGAGATGACATAGGCAAGGCCGAGCAGTCCGATATGTCCTAACGTCTCGATATGCAGGTTGGCTCCGGCCAGAACAAAAAAGACGACATAAAGCGGGTAGTCGATCTGGTTCATAGAGGCGACCAGCCTGGTCCAGCGCGGAGAACTGTTCGCCAGAACCATACCCAGGACCATGCAGGCCAGCAGAGGTTCAATTCCCAAGGCTCGGCAAATGGCCGCGGTTGCAGTGACTCCACCCAGAATCAGAATTTTATGTTCACTGACCAGTTCCATTCGTTGAGCCCAGACCGACATGGAAAAGCCGAGCCCTCCGCCAATCAGCACCGGCATCAGGATCTCAAACAGCAGTCCAGCGTAGTCACCGTTGGGGGTCACCAGAAGGTGGGCTGCGACAGCAAAGCAGAGAACTGAAAAGAGATTATTCAGACCGACCAGGGTCAGGATTGACGAGGTGACCGGCCCTTCTGCTTCATATTCACGGATAACCATCAAGGTTGCAGCAGGAGCTGTGGCAACGCCGATAATCCCGGCAAATATTCCAAAATAGGATGACGTCTGCAACAGGCTGAGTGCGCCGACGGTTGTCTTTAACAGCAGCAGATTGACAGCAAAAACGGAAATTCCGACAAAGAGAGTGGTGACTAAAATTTCACCGAGTGAAAAAAAGAGAATTCTATGTTTCCAGCGGTGAAGGCTTTCGGTCCGGAGTTGACCGCCGATATTCATCAGAATCAGCGCCAGCGCCACATCTGTGATCAGGCGCAGTTCGGTTAACGCATAACGGGTTACCAGGTGCGGGACTCCAAAAATATCAGCGAACGACGGTCCTGTCACCAAGCCGGCTAAAAGGTATCCTGTTACTCGAGGAACCCTGCAAAGGGTTGCCAGTCGGCCTCCGATCAGGGCACCGATCAGGATGACAGCGAGAGCGCTGATGATATGGAAAAAGTTATCTGGCATAGGCTGCTTGTCGTGTCGGGGGTTTGAGAAGCTATTTTGTCTCAGGCGATGCGGTACCGCTGGAATGGGCAGGCCCAGTGCTTCTGTAAAGTGCGTTCTTGAATTCTAATAAAACCATATCCAGACAGAAAGGTCAAAAAGCAACGACGGAAGATCTGTAACATTAACGTAATAAAAAAAGGGGCTCTCGCTCGCACAAGGGCCCCTTTTTTATTACGTTGTTTTCAGTTTGAGTTTAGAGGCCACCCATGGGGTCGCCGTTGTAGCCGAGCTTCACCCAATCCATTCGGCCGCTGTCGCCGTGACAGTCAAGACAGGTGAGTGCCTCTTCCTTCGCGGAAACCTGATGGTTCAGACGCCAGTACATAATAGTTTCGGCAAAACCGTATTCACCACTATAAGGGAGACCGGCGGCTTTCATGCCGATTTCGGCCGCCTGGTTCCAGTCAAAGGTTTTCCAGTAGCCATCTTTGCCGATCAGATGGGCCGCAATCAGGATGTTGTTTTTGGTGTCGTAAATCTGCTTGCCACGCATAACTTTGAAAGGAAAAATCTTTGCCCCCTGGTCCTCTTTCGTTGCAGTCGGAGCAGACATGAGCAGCGGTTCGCTCGGATCAAAATTTTCTCCGCGAATATATGCTTCATTTTTGCCGTCTGTGTACCAGGCATATTCAGGGACAAGGTTTCTTCCGTATTCCATCTCGCCCTTCTTTGCAACGTAGACATGTTTACCAAATTGGTCGGTGACCTCTTCACGGTCCTGATCACCAGCTTTCGACCAATCCCACCAGAGCTTGGTGGCCCGCTCTTTGGAGTAGGTCGGGATGTGACAGGTCTGACAGGCGACGCTTGCGATATGGGTATTGAGTCGAGACTCCGCGTGCGGTGCATCGTGACACTCTGTGCAGTCGAGTTCGCTCATGCCGATCGGTGAAACGCCCATGGAATTGCCAGGAATTGCATGGTTCTTTGTCACATGGCAAGTCTGGCAGACGAAATCGTTGCCATCGGCAGCCATGTGGATATCAGTAGATTTTTCAGGGTAGAACATGGATCCATCAAGGTCGCCGTGTTTCACTGCATCGCCCCCGCCACCGAAAAAGTGACAAGAGCCGCAGTTTTCACGCATCGGCATGCCAACGTTCTGAGCGACCTTAAGCAGGTTGACTTTTTCTTTTGGAATACCGCCGCCGCTGGTTGCTTTTGCGTAGGTGCCAGTTGTGTCGTGGCAGACCAGGCAGTCGACCTTGGTCTTGTCGCTGAAGTCGAAGGTGTTGGCATCGGTCATACCGTATCCGGCATGGCAGCGGGCACAACTATCTTCGTTCGAAGCAACGCTGGTGCAGTAGTTGTTGAATGCGTTGCGCTTGCCGCGCTGGTAGGTTTTTCCGTTCATCACTTGTTCAAGCGACCAGTTCCAATGGCTGGTTTTCATGAAGTCTGTCGCCGCATCCTCATGGCACCTCAGGCATTGTATGGTCGCCTCTGGCCCGCTGGTGATGGGACCTTCAATACGGTCTTTATGGCTGGCTATGACGACAGATGGCAAGGTCATGATCAGGAGCAGAGCCAGAAGTAGAACTCTATTGTTCTTTTGTTTCATTTTATCCTCCCCGTAAAACCCTTTATGTCCACTTGGATGCATCTCAGAAGAGACCGACAGTTACTCATAACGAGTTTGAGTTGAAATCTTTATAACTAAACATTTATATAAATAGATCATCTTCGACAAAATGAAAGAGGAGTTGCCTCCTCTTTCATTTATTAATAACGAATGATAATTAAAATTTGATAGTCAAAGAAGTATAACCATCCCAAGCTGTATCTGCGACCGGGAGAAGAGAGACTGCGGTGCCATTCAGGACGTCTTCAACTTTCTGGGGGGTACCAACTGGAGAGCCACTACCAGTGTACTCGTAGTCGTAGTAGATTCCACCAACCTTGATGAACATGTTGGGATTGATATCAAAGATGTAATAGGCCTCGCCAGCATGACCACGGGTTGCGAGCTTGCTGCCGATGACATCATCCTGCGCCTGGGTGAATGGCGTCCAAAATTCGGATCCGTAATTGTATTCGATACCGAACTTACCGCCCGGAGAGGGCACTTGGATGCCAACATAGACGCTGTAACCATCTTTGGTGGAATCGTCCACTACTTTGTTGGTCGGAACGGGAGTTAATTCACCATTGATATCTACTACTTGATATAAATTGTCGCTGCCCATGCCCCCGAACAGTCCGGCTTCGCCATTCGGACGAAGTTGGGTCCAGCCGAAGGATCCAAACATGTTGACGCCGTTCTCTTGCTCACGAACGTAGCCCAGCCCGCCGAGCAGCATGTCGCCGATTACAGTGGTCGGCTGGTAGCGGACCATGAAGTTCATGTTCGGGAAGTTTTGGGCGTCCTGATTAATAGTCGGGGCAAAGAGAGGCATCAGCTGAGAAGGAAAAGCGAAGGTACCCTTGAATCCGTCCACTACATTAATGGCGCCGAATGCGGTCAACTGCAGGAAGTTGGTGCCGTCATCCATGATGTCCAGGTTAATCCCGCCCAGATGGGTGTCCTGGGTGGCGAAGTCGTTGGTATTATAAAGCTCGCCATTGCCGTACTGAGATTCGAAGCCCTGACCGTAGCAGAAGCGAATAGTCTGGCCCTCGACGCCAGTCAGCTTGCTTAGTTTATAACCAGCGGTTATTCCATCAAAGTTGAAGTGGACCAAGTGACCAGACGGGGTGCCGCCACGCATTTCATTCTCGCGGAATTGGCTGGGAGGACCATAGGTCGAAGGGCGGCGACCGATAGAGAGATAGAAGTTACTGTCACCTATGTCTTTCCAGTTGAAATAGGCGCGCTCAACCCGGAGAAAATCGCCGGAAGTGTTGCCACTGTTGGTGCCGTCCATGGTAAAGGCATCCCAGGAATCGAACACTTTGGTACCCGTGGAGTCACCCCAGTTCTTGTACATGATAAGGCGACCGGCAAAGTCGACGTTCTTCCAAACTTTGGCTTTCATGCCAAGGCGCAGGCGAGTAGTGTAGAGCAGATCGTTATTAAGATCATCCTTCGTCGGTTTGTCGCCGAGGTCGAAACCCAGCATCGAGAAGCCGCCAACTGCGGGCAGCTGTCCAGCACCGAAAGCTGCAGCAAAGTTAGGGTACTGGCCCATGAATGCACCGATAGGGGAGGTCGGGTCCGCAGGATTGCCGAATGCTCCGCTCATGGCATCAGCACCGAATTGATTCAGATCAACGGCCACTCCGGGATTCCAGGCAATATCCTGATAATGGACGGTGTCTACCTTGGTTCGCATATCGCCGTACCATTCGATACGATCCTTGGCCGTATGGGTCTCGTTCTTTTCAACGATATCCATCATGTCCTCAATTTCCACGGACATTTCCTGAATTTGTTTCTGCAGCTCTTCAAGTGTAGGAGCCGCCATGGCGCCCGCCGGGACCAGAAGCAGTCCTGCCAGCAGTAGGGTTAAAAGATTACGCATTTACTTTGCCTCCTGAAAAAGTGTGATTGCTTGAAATTAACCGCAGGTTTCCGGCTGATCGGAATCCGACGCATGGTCAAAAAGGAACTGGTTGATATCGAGCAGGTCCTTTTCAGAAAGGCCTTCCCAGGCTTTTGGGTCATGCTTGGCTTTTTTGAACATACGGTCCCATTGGGACTGGGTCTTGCTAAGTGGTGTTACGTCACCACCTTCGGCTCCATCGCTGTGACAGCTTTTACAGTTTTTCTTGAACAGGTACTTCCCTTTTCGAGGGTTGCCGCCGTCGATAGCGAAAACAGTAGTTGCAACGAAAGTAAGTGCCAGGGTGAGGGCTAACATTTTTTTCAGCATCATCTCTTGTCTCCTTCTTGCTCGCCGCATGCGAGTCGATGTTGTTGGACTTAATCCTGGTTCTGCTAATCTATGTCCAAAGGGTTGATATCGTTTTCTGGTTGCCGGGACAGGTCTCTATACCGAGGATTAGTGCCTGCCGCCATTGATAAATATTTATATTTAGACATATGGATATAGCTATCAAGATATGTGCCAGTTTCCAATTTCGTCTAACTTGCTGAAAAAAGGGGTTTTTGTTAAGGTGAATTAAAGAGAAGATTGAAACAATATGTTTCGAAAGGTGCGGGCAAGGTGGATTTAATCCCCTGCCCTTCGTGAGAGGGCCGGGGTCAGGGGCTATTGTCCACCCCATGAAACCTAATGTTTCACGAAACAATACGTTTCATGGGAGGAGAGGAGAAAAAGCATGGTGAAAATAACGACAGATCAGCTACTTAATCAGATTCAGCTGTTTCATGCGGCGCCAGAGGGTCGTTCGACTGATGCCAAGAGCGGTCGCAGTTTCATTTTTGTTCCAGCGAAACTGCTTTAGCGCCTGGAGAATTTCACTTTCATCACCCTGTTCATCCCGGCTGTTCGGTTCTTCTTCCGTTGCGATGATATTTCTGAGAGATGCAGGCAGAAAGCGTCTTTCGACCCGGCCAGTCGTGCTGGTGACGTATGCATGTTCAATGGCATTCTCAAGTTCCCGAACATTACCCGGCCAGTCGTGCGCCATTAAAAGGGCCATGGCCCGACTGGAGACGTCCTTAATTCTTTCCCCATGGGCGTTGAGTTTTTGAATAAAGGTTTCCACCAGAAGCGGAATATCCTCTTTCCGTTGTCGGAGCGCAGGCAGGTGGATCGGCACGACGCAGAGTCGGTAATAGAGGTCTTCACGAAAGGTTCCGTTGGTTATTTCCTGTTGCAGATCCTTGTTGGTCGCGGTCAGAACCCTGACGTTTGTTTTGATCGTTTCAATCCCGCCAACCCTTTCAAATTCCTTCTCTTGCAAGACCCGAAGCAACTTTGCCTGTAAAGCGACAGATGTATCTCCAATTTCATCCAGAAACAGGGTCCCGCCGTCAGCCAGTTCAAAACGCCCTGGTTTATCTTTTATTGCACCGGTAAATGCTCCTTTTTCATGTCCGAACAGCTCACTTTCAAGCAGACTTTCTGTAAGCGATGCGCAGTTAACCCGGACAAAAGGGCCTTTTTTACGATCTGAGCGATAATGGATCGCGCGCGCAAGAATCTCCTTTCCGGTGCCGCTTTCCCCCTGAATCAGGACCGTTGAATCTGTTGCGGCGACGGTGCTGACCTGTTCAAAGACTTCGAGCATCGATTTACTTTTACCGACAAACTCGCCAAAAGAATGGATGTCGCCCAGTCTTGCTTTAAGGGTTTCAATTTCACTGCGGTCTCGAATAATGCCGACGCAACCGCTGATATGTCCATCAGCGTCCCGGAGCAGGTCAGAAGAGAGGTAGGAAGGGATGGACTTCCCATTCTTACTGACCAGGTTCGCCATGCAGTTCTGTACCGGTTTCTGATGTTTCAGGGTCCAGCGTAAGGGGCAGTCGGTTTCACAGACATCAGTCTGAAAAATTTCCTTGCAGCGAAGACCAAGAACCTCTTCTTCCTTGAATCCGGTCATTCGTTCAAGGCTACGGGAAAAACTGGTGATCCGCATATTCTGATCAATTGTATAGATTCCATCGGCAATCGAATTGACCAGGGCACGGGAACGCTCCATTTCTGCTCGCAGAACCTCCTGCTTGTGCTGCAGCTTTGTCGAAAGATCCTGGATCATGGGGGCTTCGCGAAAGCTTTCCAACACAGCGACACATTTCCCGTTTTCATCTTGCAGAGGGGTCAGCTCAACCACCAGCGGCAGCTCATTGGTCGGCCCGGAGGTTTCCATGGTTCGTGGCCCGGACCAGGAGGTGACAACTTCATCGAGAGGGCAGGAGTCATCACAGAGTGAAAAGCCCGTGGCAGTGCTGCAGGGGCGACCGACCAGTTGCTCCTCCTCTGCCTGCAGGAGCAGACATGCCCCTTTATTTGCTGCCAGCACAATCCCGTTCAGGTCGAGCAGCAGAGCGGCTTGCGGAAGCTGGTCGAACAGGCCGCGATCGGAAAGAAACGGTATCGCCATGGATTTCAAAACCTCTGGAGAAATTCAAATATATTAGAAGTGTAATTTTATAGATGATGAACCTTTGCGTCAATGACTTGGGCAGGGGGGCAGAGTTGTTAAGGCAATGGTGCTATTCAAAAATCTTGGGGCGATGTCTTCGTCAGAGGAAGGTGGACTTTAAATGTGGCACCCTGGTTTTCAGTGGAAAAGACTTCGATCGATCCCCCGTGAGCCTGCACAATGCCGTAGGAGACAGACAGTCCTAGCCCGGTTCCCTTGCTTTTGGTTGTGAAGAAGGGGTTGAAGATTTTTTCTTTGATGGCAGAGGGGATTCCCGGACCGCTATCTTCGATAGTGACACGAACTTCGCGATCAGTGAATTCACTGATCAGTGAAAGAGTTCCCTTTCCTGCCATGGCTTGCATGGCGTTGAGCAGAATGTTGGTGAAGACCTGGCGCAAACGTTCACGGTCCCCTTCTATGTTTGGGAGCTTCGAGCTGAGGTTTTTCAACAGGCGAACCTCGTCCATGGCGACCTGATGGCTGAGTTGGGCCAAAATCTCTTCCAGCAGAAAATTGAGTTGAACATATTCCTGATGAATCTGTTGTTCACGGGCAAAGCTGAGAAGGTTCTGGGTAATTAAAGAGACCCGCTCGGTCTGTTTCATTATTTCATCCGCCTCTTCCCGACCTGAAGCGTCTTTGTCCAGTACCATTTGTAAAAGTTCAACATTCCCTCGAATAATCGCTGTGGGATTATTTATTTCGTGAGCAACTCCGGCAGCGAGCGACCCGATGGCTGCAAGCTTTTCATGACGCAAAAGTTCTTCCTGGGCCTGGATGAGCTGCAGGCTTTTTTCTTCAAGTTCCGTGGTTCGCTGCTGTACTTTTTCTTCCAGTTTTCGATTCAGGGCGAGCACGCGCTGGTCTTTTTCTCGTAGCGTAGAGGTCATCTGGTTAAAAGTTGCGGTGAGGTGGCCAATCTCGTCCTGACTGGAAATCGGCAGAAAAATGTTGGTATCGCCGGCGGCGACCCGTTCTGCAGATTTCGCCAAATCAAGCAGTGGACGGGATAGGCGTCTGGCTATGGCCAGACTGAGGAGAAAGCCAAGTCCTCCACCAAAGATAAGCAGGGCAAGCAAGGAGTAGGCAATTTTTCGTTTAAGCGCGTTAAAGGGTTCTTCCAGTTGGCCGACGTAAAGAACCCCGATCGCCTGTTTGCCAGAATCTACAATTGGTTCGTATGCAGTCAGGTACCATTCGTCGACGACTTTAGCCCGGGCCAGCCAGATTTGTTTCTTCTGTAAAACGGCCTCGGCCACCTCTTGAGATATCCGAGTCCCGATTGCTCGTTCTCCATTATTCAGGCGGATTGTGGTTGCCACTCTCAGCTCGTCAAGAAAGATAGTGGCACTGCCAACCGCTGTTCCTTCGTAGAGCTTCTGACCATAGACAACCTCTTTAATTCTATCAACCAAAGGCAGGTTCCCATTCAGAAGAACTCCACCATAGAGACAGCCGATCACCTGCTTCTGCTGATCAAACAGCGGAGCAGCACCGATCAGAAACATCCCTCTACGCTCATCGTCCCCTTGATTTTCAGCATGGCCGATCAAGGCTTGTTCGGCCAGGTTTAATCCTTCCCGCATCATTTCCCTTGGCTTAAGCAAAACAGCACCGGAAAATTCTTCACCTCTTAGTGTCTGCCAGATAAAGGAGAGGGGAGGGTCAGAGTCGACTGGGCCGGTTGATCCGAGAATTTTGCCTTTATTGTCTGTCAGGGTCAGGAGATCAAGCCCTTCACGCTGTCGGATGGTTGCGAGTTTATTGGCAGCGAACGGCATGTCGCCAGTCATGATTGCATTGGTCAGACTGCTGGTATGGGCTGTAAAGCGCACAACATCTTTGATCCGCATTTCTTCGTGATGCAGGACTTCGCGGGCCGCGCTCAAATCCTGGCGGATCTGTTGCTGGGTGTTGCCGACAATCCAGGCATTGATCAGGTAGAAGGCTGCAATGGAAACAAGTATTAAGACTGCGAGCAGAGGAGTAAGTGCTGCCAGCGTCATTTTGCCTCGGATGGAGATACCTTTTTTTGCACCAGGGTTCATCAGTCCGTCGTTGAGTCTGGAGTGAGGGTGTATTCCTTGATTTTTCGATCAAGGGTTTTTCTGGAGGTGCCAAGCAGCTGAGCTGCCTGGCTTTTGTTCCATTCAGTCTGTTTCAGGGCGCGGATCACCTGTGAACGCTCTGCGTCGCGGAGACTATACGGGGTGCTGTTGTTCAGCACGGCTTTTCCAGGCAGGTCAATTTTAAACGGTAGCAGGTCAATGCTGATCGGCTTGCCACGGGACAGGATTGCACAGCGCGCTATAACATTTTCCAGTTCACGAACATTGCCCGGCCAATGGTAGCTCTCCATCGCAGACATTGCATCAGGGTCAATCTCTGGTAGCGGGTAGCGTGGCGTGTGAGCCGTCTGTTCAAGAAAATGTTTAGCCAATGGGACAATGTCTTCGCTTCTGTCGCGCAACGGCGGCAGTTGGAGGCTGATAACGTTGATGCGGTAGAAGAGGTCCTCGCGGAAATTGCCACGGGCTACCTCCTTTTCAAGATCTTTGTTGGTCGCCGACAGAAAGCGCACATCGACGTGGCGTGGCTTGGTCGAACCGACGGGTAAAAGTTCACCGAACTGCAGCACACGAAGTAATTTAGCTTGCAGCGAAGGGCTTAGTTCGCCGATTTCATCAAGGAAGAGGGTGCCGCCGTCTGCTTCCTCCAGCAACCCTTTTTGACTCTGAATAGCGCCGGTGAAGGCTCCTTTGAGGTGGCCGAATAGCTGACTTTCGAGCAGCGATTCCGAGAGTGCCGCACAGTTGACCGTAAGAAAGCGTCGATCCGCCCGAGGGCTGGCGTAATGAATCGAACTGGCAATCAGTTCTTTGCCGGTTCCACTTTCGCCCAAAATCAGAATTGCGGCATCGCTCTCGGCAACATCCAGCGCCATCTGGTAAACGTTTCCGAAGCTGCTGCTCTGGAAGATTGGCGGCCCGGAAATGCGATGCTCTTTGATCTCCTGTTTCAGAATACTGTTCTCTTCTCGCAACTGTTGTGCTTCCAGGCAATGGCGGACCATCGCCATCAGTTTTTCCTGAGGAAAGGGCTTGGTCAGGTAATCGTAGGCTCCCAATTTCATCGCCTCAACAGCCGACTCGATGGTGCCGTGCCCGGTCATCATAATCACCGAAAGATTTGGGCGCAGTTGTTTTATCCGCCGCAGCACCTCAATACCGTCCAGTTGCGTCATCTTGATATCGAGCAGTAGCAGGTCCCCGACATTGTCCTTGTCGGACACCCAGCCTAAGAGCATTTCCGGTTCAGCAAAGTTCTCTACCTGATAATTCCAGCTTCTCAGAATTTTTCCAAGATAGAGGCGCATCCCCTCTTCATCGTCACAGATCAGAATTTTTTCTTCCATGTTCAGCCTCGTGTCATTAATTCCTGTTGTCGTTATGTAAACAGAAAAAGGGCTTTATTGAAAGCTGTTTTGGCAGCCGTCAAAAAGTGGGTCGTTTGTATCCAGCTGGGAAGAAATGACCCACTTTTGCAATTGGGAACAGAACCACCGGTGAATAATCCCAGAACGCCATCACTTTGTTTTGACAGGGAAAACAGGGTTTCTGCTTTTCCGTAAACGGGTTGGCACGCCTGTTGCCATTCAGTCCGTTTCAGTTTGCCAGGACCATCAACATTGATGGGTCTGATTTGTTAATCATAAAGGAGAGAAGAATGGGTATTTCCAGAAGAAATTTTCTCAAGGGCGGAGGTATGGCCGCGGGAGCCGTCGCGGTCACCGGCAAGCCAGTTCGGGCTGCGGTGCAGAGCGAAGGGCTGCGAACCAAGGGTTTACAGACCAGCACAACCATCTGTCCCTACTGTGCCGTTGGTTGTGGCATGATCGTTCACACCAAGGATGGCAAGGTTGTCAACATCGAAGGTGACCCGGAGCATCCGATCAACAAGGGCTCCCTCTGTTCAAAAGGAAGCGCCTTGTTTCAGGTCGCCAACAATGAGCGGCGGCTGACCAAGGTTCAATACCGCGCACCGAAGAGCGACAAGTGGGAAGAAAAATCCTGGGACTGGGCAATGGAGCGGATTGCCAGGAACATGAAGGAGACCCGCGATCGCAACTTCGTCAAGCAGGAAAAAATCAACGGTGAAATGTACACCGTTAACCGCAATGATGGCATGGCGATGATCGGTGCTGCAGCACTCGACAACGAAGAGTGTTACCTGCTCGGCAAGTTCGCTCGAGCCATGGGGGTCGGTTATTTAGAACATCAGGCCCGAATATGACACAGCGCCACAGTTGCCGGTCTGGCAGCCTCATTCGGTCGCGGAGCAATGACCAACCACTGGATTGATATCCAGCATTCCGATGTCATCATGTGCATCGGTTCCAACCCTGCAGAGAACCACCCGATTTCCTTCATGTACGTGGAAAAAGCGATGGACAACGGCGCCAAGCTGATCTCCGTCGATCCGCGCTATACAAGAACCTCATCCAAGTCGGATACCTACGCGCAGTTGCGTCCGGGGACCGATATCGCTTTTATCGGCGGTATGATCAACTATGCGTTGCAGAATAATCAGATCCACAAAGAGTACGTGGTTAACTACACCAACGCGGCTTTTCTGGTCAGTGAAGACTTCGACTTTAACGATGGCCTGTTCACTGGTTACGATGGTGAAAATTTCAGCTATGACAAGGAAAGCTGGGCTTATCAGGTTGATGCGGATGGATTGCCGATGCGCGATGACAGCCTGGAAAATCCACGCAGTGTTTATCAGCTGATGAAGAAGCATTACTCTCGCTATACCCCAGAGAAAGTCTGTGAAATTACCGGGACAGCGATTCAGGACTATATGGACGTGGTGCGCACCTTTTGCGCCACCAGCAGAGTCGGCAAGGTCGCGACCATCATGTACGCCATGGGCACCACCCAGCATACCCACGGCACCCAGAACGTCCGTTCCTACGCCATGCTGCAGCTGCTGCTTGGTAATATCGGCCTGGCCGGTGGCGGGATCAATGCATTGCGGGGTGAGTCGAACGTTCAGGGCTCGACCGACTACGCAATCCTCTACCATATCCTGCCTGGCTACCTGAAGGTTCCAACTTACGCCAACAAGGATCTGTCCGCCTACAACGCCAAGTGGACACCGAAGACCAACGACAAACAGAGTGCCAACTGGTGGAGCAACACGCCGAAATACATGACCAGTCTGCTCAAGGCCTACTGGGGTGACGCGGCAAACGAGAAGAATGACTTCTGCTACGATTACCTGCCGAAGCGCAGTGGCAACTACTCGTTCATCAAACTGATGGAGCGGCTGCAGACTGGTGGTTTCGAAGGGCTGGTCTGCATGGGCACCAATCCGATCGTCGGTGGACCCGATGCCGGATCAATCGCCAACGGTATGGACGGCCTCAAGTGGATGGTTGCTGCCGACCTGTGGGAAACCGAGACTTCGGTGTTCTGGAAACGGCCCGGTGTCGATCCGAAAACCATCGACACGGAAGTGTTCCTGTTACCGGCCGCATCATCGGTGGAGAAGGAAGGTTCGATCTCCAACTCGGGTCGCTGGGCTCAGTGGCGCTACAAGGCGGTCAACCCTCCCGGGCATGCCGAGAGTGACGCCTTCATGATCGATCAGTTGGTCAAAAATCTGAAAAAACTCTACGCCAAAGACGGCGTCTTCCCTGGCCCGATCACCGATCTGTACTGGAATTACGGTGATGGCCACGAACCGAGCATCGACATGGTTGCCCGCGAGTGTAACGGTCAGTTCACCCGCGACGCGGTCGTTAAAGGCAAGTCGTTCAAGAAGGGACAGCAGGTGCCAAGCTTCGCCTACCTGCAGGCCGATGGTTCGACCACCAGCGGGAACTGGCTGTACTGCAACTCCTACACAGAAAAAGGCAACCTGATGCAGCGCCGCGGTCAGGAAGACCCGAGCGGCATGGGCTTCTATCATAACTGGTCCTGGTGTTGGCCGGTCAACCGGCGGGTGCTCTATAACCGCGCCTCGGTAGATCTTAACGGCAAGCCGTGGAATCCGAAGAAACCGGTCATCAGCTGGAACAAGCTGACCCGCAAATGGGAAGGCGATGTTCCTGATGGTGGCTGGGTGCCGATGAGTGAAGATGGCACCAAATCGCCGTTTATCATGATCGCAGAAGGTTACGGTCGCCTGTTTGCCGCCGGCCTGGCGGATGGTCCTCTGCCGGAGCATTATGAGCCGATGGAGAGCCCGGTGGCTAACCTGATGACCAGACAGCAGAGCAACCCGGCGGTCGCGACCCCGGGTAAGATCAACAACAGCGGCAAGTTTCCCTACATCGGCACCACCTACCGTGTCTCCGAGCACTGGCAGGCAGGGGCGATGACCCGGAACCTGCCCTGGCTGGTCGAGCTGGTCCCGGACATGTTTGTCGAAATCAGTGAGGAGATGGCCGAGTGGAAGAACATTAAGAATGGCGACATGGTCACCATCTCTTCAGAGCGCGGTGCTATTGAGGCGAAAGCGCTGGTCACTTCGCGGATCAAGCCCCTGCGCGTCAGCGGCAAGATGGTCGAACAGGTCGGTCTGCCCTGGCACTTCGGCTTTAACGGTCTGGCGACCGGTGGCAGCGCCAACATGCTGACCACTGCGGTCGGTGACGCCAACACCACTATCCCGGAGTACAAAGCTTTCCTCTGTAATATTGAGAAAGGAGGCGTCAAGTCATGAGCAAAATAGATACCTCAAAAAATAATGCCTTCCTGATCGATATGACCAAGTGCACCGGTTGTCGTGGTTGTCAGGTAGCTTGCAAACAATGGAACCAACTTGAGGCGGAAGAGACGGAATTTTTTAGTGGCGAGGGCTATCAAAACCCTCCTGCGATGTCGGAGTACACCTTCACCCGGATCAAGTTTCGTGATTTTCAGAAGAACGGACAGAACGAGTTCGCTTTCTATAAAGAGATGTGCATGCACTGTAACGAGCCGGCCTGTGCCTCGGTCTGTCCGGTTGGTGCCTTTGAGAAGACGGCTGAGGGCCCAGTCATCTACAAGGCTGATCGTTGCATCGGTTGCCGGTTCTGCATGATCGCCTGTCCCTTCGGTGTGCCCAAGTATGAATGGAGCAAGGGCTTGCCGCTGGTCAAAAAATGTACCGGTTGTCACGGCCGCATCAAGGAAGGGCTGGAGCCTGCCTGCGCAACCGCTTGCGCAATGGCGATCAGTTACGGCCCGCGCGACGAGATGATCAAGCTGGCCGAGCAACGTCTGGCCCGCTATCCTGATCGCTACATCAACAAGGTCTATGGCAAGGAGGAAGCAGGCGGCACCTCTGTTATCTACCTGACTTCCCTGCCGTTCGACGAGCTCGGTTTCAAGTCGGTTACCCTGCGCCCCTTGCCCGGCTACACCTGGCAGGCCCTGCGTATGGTTCCTGGGGTCTTCCTTTCGGTTGGTGGCGGCCTTTCCGCCTTCTCCTGGATTACTCACCGTCGTGAACGCCTGAAAAGAGAGCAACAGGCCGAGCAAGCAGAACTGGATGTTATCGAGTTGAAGGAGGATCAATAATGACCGCTGCACGTCGTATTACTAACGAAATCATAAGCTATCACTGGTTCATCAAAGTCATGATGCTACTGGTCGGAGTTGGCGTCGTCGCATCATTGCTCCGCTTTGTCTACGGTCTGGGTGCCACCACCAACCTCAACGACACCTATCCCTGGGGGCTCTGGATCTCCTTTGATGTTGTCACGGCAGTCCCCCTGGCGGCCGGTGCCTTCACCCTGGGAGCGATCGTCCATTGTTTCGGCATCAAAAAGCTTGAGCCGCTGGTGCGACCAGCCATTGTCACAGGTTTTCTCGGTTATTCGCTGGTCTCCATCGGCTTGCTCCTCGACCTGGGGCAGCCACAGCGTGGCTGGCACGTGTTCCGTTACTGGAACGTTCATTCACCGATGTTTGAGGTCTCCATGTGCGTGGCGGCATACACCACCGTCCTGTTTCTCGAGTTCCTCTCGCCGGTCTGCGAACGATTCGGTCTGCACCTTCCGCTGAGATTGCTGCGCTGGATCGAGATGCCCCTTGTTGTCGCGGCGGCTGCCATCTCAACCCTGCACCAGTCAACCCTCGGCACGTTTTTTCTGATCGCCGTCGATAAGCTGCACAACCTCTGGTACAATCCGCTGTTACCGCTGCTGTTCTGGATCAGCGCCATCTGCACCGGAATGTGCATTATAATCATAGAGGCGAGCGCCTGCCACAAGTGGATGGGGCAGCCGAATGAAGGGGTGCTGCTGAGGACTCTGGCTAAAATTCTGCCCTGGAGTCTGGGGCTCTATATTTTTGTTCGACTGTTCAGCCTGTTCGCCCTGTCGGACGGACCATTCTTCGACCGGCCGATACTGAGCCTGTTATTTTTTCTTGAACTGGGCTTCGGTTTTATTCTGCCATTTTTCATGTTTATGCAGAAATCGATCCGCGACAATGATCGTCGGCGGGTGATTGCAGCCTGTCTCGTCATCTTCGGCCTGATCCTGAATCGTTTTAACGTTTCCATGTTCGGCATGATGGATCCCAATCAGATCTATTATCCGTCAGTGATAGAGTCGTTGGTCACCATCGGAATTATCGCCGGGCATATTCTGTTTTTTGTTCTGATTGCCCGCTACTTTCCGATTTTCGAACATCATCCGGAAACTGTTGATTATTCGATCCCTGACCATTTCCACAAGATCGAATCGGATGCTCTGCCGAAGAATAGTTCGGCAGCAAAGGCCCATTGATTCCAACGTCTGATAGCGACCCTCCCGTGGGAGGGTCGCAGTCGCAAAAGGATTGATCCTGCAACAGAGAGGCGTTAATCTATACTATCGCTTCATACTGACGTCAGAGGGTCACCTCCGTTTGCCTGGAAGCTGAGGATTAACCGTCATGAAAAAGGCCGCTCGTAAAATTATTCGTGTTATTCAGGGTCGGATTGAGCACGCAGAGCGAAGGGTCGTCGAAGAATATCCGTTGCGATTGCGGGTCAACGGTCGCGAATTGGCGACATTGGTCTGTTCACCACACCAGCTCAATTTTTTGCTCGCCGGATTTTTCCGCCTACAGGGGTTTATCGGTACCCTTGATGATCTCCTCTCTCTCGGGGTCTGCCAGGACTACGGTCTGGCAGAGGTTCGAATCCGGGGTGAGTTACCCGAACGATTGCAGCCGACTCTCACCTCGGGGTGTGGCACTGGAATCGCCTATAACTTGCCGCAGAGTCTGTTTGAGAAGGATTGCCGAAGGGAGCGAAGCTACAGAACTGATCACCTGTTCAGGCTGATGAAGGAACTGAACGAACAGACCGAACAATATCGTAACCATGGAGGCATCCATTCTGCCGCAATCGGTGACGAAACGGGATTGCTGCTCAGCGCCGAGGATATCGGACGCCACAATACCCTGGATCGTTTGGCTGGAGAGGCCCTGTTCCGCGGTCTTGATTTGCAGGACAAAATGCTTGTAACTTCGGGACGGGTCTCCACCGAAATGGTCGCTAAAGCGGCCCGGCTCGGGATCGGTCTGATAGCCTCTCGTACCTCTCCGACCGACAAAGCGATTGAACTGTGTGAACAGGCTGGAATTACTCTGGTCGGTTACCTGCGTGGGACGGGGCTGGAAGTGTACAGCCATCCCCGCAAACTGCAGCTTTCGGATGGGTCGGAACGGGTACCCGGCGTCACCGGTGTTATTCTCGCTGGTGGTGAAAGTCGGCGCATGGGGAGCGACAAGTCACTGCTGCCGATCCAGGGCGCTCGTTTTATCGATCATGCGTACACACGGATGAAAGTTCTGTTCGACGAGGTGGTGATCGTCACAAACTCGCCGGAACTTTACTCGGATATAGACTGCCGCAAGGTCCCCGATCTCTACTATTCTCAAGGAGCCCTGGCAGGGGTCCATTCCGGATTGGCCCACGCGAAATATGATCAGATCTTCGTCGTCGGCTGTGATATGCCTTTTGTCTCAGCGCGAGTCGTTAGACATATCTGTGCCCAGGGTGATCGGGGAGATATGGTGATTCCCCGTAGTAGCAGCGGACATGAACCACTCCATGCGTTGTATGGCAAGAGTTGTCTGCCAGCCATGGAGAAGATTCTCGATGCAGGGCAACGGCGGATAATGCTCTTTTTCGATCAGGTCAAAATGATCGAAATCCCCAGCAAAGAGATACAGGAGCTAGATCCGGGTGAGATGAGTTTTCGAAATATCAACACCCCGGAGGATTATTTCAGTCTGCGTGGGACCCTTATCAGCAACAAGGATTTGAATGAAAGGCCGCTGCAGAAACAGCGCGGCAACTGAAAATAAACAAGTTATTGGTTCTCCGAACCGCCCTGCCTAAGAGGAAATATCCTTATGGTGGTCGGTCGATGGGTGCGGCTGGAAACGGCCGGGCCTCCCGTTTGGAAAGGGGATCCTGAATACAGCCGCTGTTGCAGCTCGTCTGCCACCAGTGGTTTTCAGGGCTTCTTCCAACCGGAGGGAGCTTTTTTTATCCGAGGTCTGATTGATGGCAAAAATTCTAGAGATGCACAATGTCCGGTTACAACGTGGAGATTTTTCTCTACGGGTGAAACAGTTGAGTCTGATTACCGGGCACCTCTATGCCTTGAAAGGGTCAAACGGCGCCGGCAAGAGCACCCTGTTGCAATTGCTGGCCCTGCTGCAGCCTCCACAGTGTGGCAGATTGGTGTTTGACGGGCAGCCGGTCTGTTTCACACCGACAACCCTAAAGGTTTTGCGTCAGCAGATCACCCTGTTGGAACAGAATCCGTTTCTGTTTTCCGGTAGCGTCCAGCAGAATCTGGCTTTCGGTTTGAAGCTGCGGGGGGTTCGAGGCAAAGAACAGCAACTGCGCATCGAAGAGGCCCTTGAGACCACCGGACTGCAGGGTTTTGCCCAACGCCCCGCCAGAGAGCTTTCCGGCGGCGAGGCGCGTCGGGTCGCGTTGGCGCGCGCGCTGGTTTTGCAGCCTAAACTGCTGTTGCTTGACGAGCCGACCGCCAACCTTGATGGTGGTCAGGTCGTAATGCTGGAACGTTTTCTGGTTGGTCTGCCGCAGCAGGGAATCACGGTCGTTATCGCTACCCATGATGACCGGCAACCGGAGCGGCTCGGTGGGGAGATCATTACCCTGTCGGACGGAGAGTTGCAGATGGCCAAAAGTGAAGGACAACGCTATTATCAGCCCCTGTGCCGGGTCCAGGGATAGCCACCGGTTTTTTAAGGGGCCCATAAAACAGAATCAACAAATACCTATTGATTGTCATTCCCCGAGTTCCAGAACCTGTCGACGCTGGTCGTGGCTTTGGAACCGTTGGGTTCGGTGGGAAACGACCGGACCTCCCGTTTGGAAAGGAGACGTACAGACGCGCGATTGGGTGCGCCTGTTTACGCCTTTCATGCGCAAGGATTTTTAATTTCATTTTGTAGGAGAGAGTAAAGGGTGAAAACGCTGAAAATAGGGATTCTGCTGACATGCCTGGTGTTTCTGGCCGGTTCCGCATTGGCCGCCGAGCACCTGCGCCTGGCGACGACCACTTCGACAGAAAACTCCGGCCTGCTCGCTGAACTGCTGCCGCCGTTTGAGCAGGCCAACGACTGCAAGGTCGATGTCATCGCGGTCGGTACTGGCAAGGCGATCAAACTTGGAGAAAGCGGCGACGTTGACGTGGTCATGGTCCATGCCCGCAGCAAGGAAGACAAATTTGTCGCCGACGGGTTCGGCGTTGATCGCCGCGATGTCATGTATAACGATTTTGTTATTCTCGGCCCGGCCGGGGATCCCGCCGGTATCAAGGGGACCAGTGACGCCGTTGCCGCCATGGCCAAGATCGCCGCCAGCGGCAGCACCTTTGTCTCCCGGGGTGACGATTCAGGGACCCATTCCCGCGAAAAGCAACTGTGGAAGAAAGCCTCTGTCGCACCGGCCGGTGTCTGGTATCTGGAAGCGGGTCGCGGCATGGGCGAAGTGATTGTCATGGCCGGTGAGCGCCAGGGCTATACTCTGAGCGACCGCGGAACCTATATTGCGTTCAAGGAAAAAACTGATCTGCAGATTGCTGTCGCAGGCGATGAGGGTCTTTTCAATCCCTATGGAGTCATTATGGTCAATCCGGCGAAACACTCGCATGTCAAAGTTGATCTGGCCAGGAAGTTCCTCGATTACGTGACGTCGGGACAGGCCCGTACTCTGATCACCGGATTCCGCAAGGGCGGCGAGCAGCTCTTTTACGTGGCCGATTAGGGTTTCAAATTGGGTTATTTGACCGATTCACTGCTGACAGCCATTGAACTGATCATCAGTTTTGATCGGGAGGTCCAGATGACTGTCTGGACCTCCCTCTATACCTCCACTTGCGCCATCGTGCTGGCGACGTTGATCGGGGTCCCGACCGGGCTGTGGCTAGGGATCGACAGCTTCCGTGGGCGCCGATTGCTGTTGGCCCTGCTTAACACGCTGATGGCGCTGCCGACGGTGGTGGTCGGCCTGGTGTTGTTTGGGCTCTTCAGTCGCCAGGGGCCGCTCGGGCCACTCGGCCTGCTGTTTACCCCGATGGCAATGATTGCCGGACAGACAGTGTTGGCAACGCCGATCATTGCCAATCTGGTCCTGGCGTCCGTGGCCGGAGCCGACAAGCGTATTATCAATACAGCGCTGACGCTCGGTGCTTCACGGCTTCAGGCCGCGCGACAATTGTTACGGGAAATCCGTTTCGGTGTGATGGCGGCGGTGATCGCCGGTTTCGGCCGCGTGATTGCCGAGGTCGGAGTGGCGATGATGCTCGGTGGCAATATCCGCGGTACGACGCGAACCATGACGACCGCCATCGCCCTGGAGACCAGTAAGGGAGAGTTTGCTTTTGGTCTGGCTTTGGGCCTGGTTCTCCTGGGGGTGGCTTTGCTGATTAATCTGGGCCTGAACCTGGTTCAGCAGCGCTGACAGGCCAAGTTGAGGTGAAGCGCAGAAAAAACAGTCTGGCTCTTTGGTTAGAGGTAGGTCCTGCCGCCAACGTAGGTGCGCCTGAAGAAACTGTTTGACAGGCTGGCAACCCGTACCGTCTTTCCGGTTCGGGGGGCGTGAATGAAGTTTCCATCGCCGATATACATCCCGACATGCGTGACCCGTTTCCCCCCCTCCGTCGCAAAAAAGACCAGATCCCCTTTAAGCAGCTTCGACTTGGGGACATAGCGTCCTTTCTTGAACTGGTTTCTGGACACTCTGGGCAGGTTGAGTCCGTTCAGTCGATAACTGACCATGGTCAGACCGCTGCAATCGAATCCGTCTTCCGTTGTCCCTCCCCAGCGATAGGGTACCCCCAAAAAGCGTCGGGTGGTTTTGACCAGTTCTTCCCTGATATCTCCCTGACCGGTTCTGTGGATTCGTGACGCAGCGTAGTCTTCAGGGATGATAATAAAAAAGTGCCCGATAATGTCCTGCTTGTTCAGCGTCTCGGCATCTCGTCGTGCTGATGCATAGGTGGAGTAGTCACCAAACCTCACTTTATAAAGACCTGATTCGTGACGGAAGTGATAGGCATCAATCCCCTTCTGTACAAGATGTTTTTCTTGCCTGACAGCATTTTCAATGTTCGAAAATGCTCCAACCTGCACAGAAAATCCCATACTTTTTAACTCGGAGCTTTCGGCCGGGATGGCTTTTTGCTCAAGAAATCGAGCAATGGGATCTGAATTATCAATAATCTGTGGGGATGGTTGAGAAGTGCTGCAACCAGACAAAGAGATGAGAATAATAAGCTGAAGAGAGATCAGCGGGGGTGAGAAGTGGGTAAGTTTTTGCCAGAGTCGGGTTCTATTCATAGCGCCTCCGCCGACCACTATAGCAGAGCAATTCGATTGCTGTCTCAGCATTTTTAAAGAGAGTGCTGATCGTAGAAAAGCTTTCGATTCGGCTTGGTACACAGCTGCAGAAGGTTTCGCTTTCCAAGCTGATGAAACAAACCGTCCCCCCCCCGAAAAATTGCTGCGAAGCTGTTTTATGCTATTTTCTCTGTGTCTCCTTTGGTCTGATGAGGTTCTTTGCTGTTACGCAAGGCCCAGAGAGAAAAGCCCAGCAGACCTGCCAAAGCCAGAGCGAAATATCCCGGAAACCAGATCATCGCATCGATAAATACTTGATTTTTGATGGAGTCGCCTGTCAGCTCCGGTTGGAACTGCTCGGTTCGTCCACGTAGAAATGCCAGTAAAATTGAATACATGATCCCGATCAGACCGTAGCCCAGGTTGAAGAACAGTCCCTTGAAACTGAGAACTGTGGCGCGTTGATCAGAAGTGGTCGACCGATTGAGATAGTGACTGACGAAGAATCCGATGAAATACATGGTGGAGAAGAGCAACAGCGCTGGTAGCAATCCCCATACCGGCCAGAAAAAGCACATTCCGACCATGCCCGACAGAGCAATCGCGGCGACGACAGCCAGGTTGAAGGCCGGTGTTCGGTGTTCACTCATCCCTCTGGCTATTCTGGGGATGATAATTCCGAACAGGGCCAGGGCAGAACCAAGAATACCGAACAGAGACTCTGGGATATCGATCAGCCGGTAATATTGGCTGGCCATGGTCAGTATCATACGGACCACGCTGTCGAACAGAAGCCCTGCCAGGATGACACAGAGGACGAATGGGGTTTGAAAAATCCAGCGGCCAGCACGAAAGGTTAAACGGAATGTCTTTGAAACAGAGTCGGATTTCTCGGCGGCCATGTGGTCGCCAGGCTCCTTCATCATCAGGGTCGTCCACAGAGTCAGCAATGCCGTAATCAATGTCAGGTAAATCGGAACTCTCAAGGTTGTTTCCTGGGAGATCGACCACTCCATCCCCAGAAAATCAGTCACGATCTGCATCAGGTTTGGATCGTAGAGTACACCACCCAGAGTCATGGCGATTACAAATCCGGCGGATTGAAACTGAATTTGACGTTCCAGCACATGTCCCCAGTCTTCAATCTTCCCTTCCTGCTTCAGGCTGTCATAAGCGAGCGCTTCGTCCGCTCCACTGGCGGCGGCTTCGGCCATCCCGCTCAAAATGCGATTCAGGACAAAAACCCAGAACAGGAGTTGCAGGTTGTCACGTGGAACGAATGCCCACAGGGTGATTTCAATCACCATCATCAGCCCGGCAAAGACCAGCAGGTTGCGGCGGCCGATGGTGTCGGCCAGTGCACCGGATGGGACTTCACAAAGCACAATTGTCGCCGCCCAGACAGCATTCAAAACGGCAAACTGCGCAAGGGTCAGCCCGAAATCGAGAAATAAGATCGAAAAAACCGGGTAATAGAAACGGGCATTGAACAGCACCCTGAAGAGAATAAACAGACGGATATTAGGGATGGCAAAGGGCGAGCTCGGTACTACCTGCAGCATAACGACCTGTCCGGGTCTATGATTAAATCTGATGATCGGTCCGATTTAATTCTAACATGAACCCGGCAGGTCGCAGGGAAGAGTCTCCGCTGTATTAATCAAGAATGTATCGAGAATGTGCATACGCCAAGCGTATGCTGTTCCCTTTCGCATCGACAGGAACGGGCTCCGAGTTAAGCCTCGGGTTCTTACCCCCGGTCAACATCATTCCTAGCAGTATCGGCATAGCCCTGTAGAAAAGATTGAGGTTGCAAGGGTGACAATAAGCGCTCTGTCTCTCTTTCAATGCGCCGCCGCAATGTTGACATCGTAAGTGAAGTATTTCAGCCATGAGGTCTGGCCCTTCTCTCCTGAAGCCTGGATTGAAATAAATCTGATAACAACGATGAGTTCCACTTATGTCTTGATTATACATCGAGATTAAACTATTTGATATAAGTATGACAAAAAAAGTAATAAATATGGAACGTATTGAAGTCGGTCAGCACTAGTGGACACCATTTTATGGTCAGGGTGCCCTTTGCTGCCTGATGAATTTCTTCCAGTATGCTGCCGGGAAAAGACTACTCAGCCTACCTTAGTCTCTTCACGGGTTTCTTTTTTTGGTCATCGGCTCGTCGCCAGCAAGCACCGTTTTGCCGAGGCTGAACTTGCGTTCCGATATCGCGCTGGTGGTTTGCGTCTGGCTGGGATCGCAGGTCGCTGCAAGCAGCAATTTGATTGATGTGTAATGAGGGCGCAGGATTTGCCGCTGCTTGACTCAACCTGCAGGGACTTGGGTCCCAGGTCGAAGCCTCGCACCACGAGTGGTTGGTTTTTGCTGCATAGTACCGTGGATCGATCGTAATGGCAGGAACACCGGAGCCGGACAGTCTGCTTGCCAGGGTCTCGGCGCGAGTTGGGTCGGCGAAGGTCGCGAGAGCAACCGGACCGCCATCGGCCAGCTTCTGTCGCGCTTCAAAAACCAGAATTCCTATTGTCTCGGCGACCTCGGCCTCTTCCTTTTGCCAACCATATACCGCAACAATATTCATCTTGCTTTCCAGTTACGGGAAAGATTGCGTATTAAGGTGCGCGGAGCTGCTCGATCAGTTGTGCTTCATCGGGTGGCCTCCCGGTCTGCTTTTTGGAATGGACCAGCTTGCCGTCAACGACAACTTCAAACGCTCCGCCGCTCGATTTGATCAGCTCGACTTCCGCAGATAATTCCTTTTTCACCCTCGCCGCCAGACTGACGGCTTTATTGTAGGACCCTCACTGAACGCAGTATTCAATCGTGACCTTCATGGATCTCCTCCTTGAATCAGAAATGATGACGATTTTCAGAATATCTTATTTGCGCTTCTCCTGCATCAGATAAATTCAAAGCTGCGGAGCAGGAAAACTCCCAAGGTGGTTGAAATCATTGAACCTAACGATGTGGCCGCAATGATTGCTGCGGCGAGATGATGGTTGGCTTTCATTGCCTGTGCCATCGGGTAGCTGGCAGCAGCGGTGGGGGCAGCACACATCAGGTACAAGACCCCGAGACTTTCTCCGCGCAGCCCGTAAAGGATTCCACCCAGCGAAATCAACAGCGGTACCACCAGTAATTTTCCAAGTACCGCCCAGTAAAGCGGTGGTGAAGCCTGGAATTCACGCAGCCGGATTGACGCCCCGGCGCAGAGCAGGGCCAGCGGCAGGGTCATCTGGGCAAAATAGCTGCCGGTATTCAGCAGGATTTCCGAGACTTGAACGCCGCTCAGTGAAATAATGACCCCGGCGAAGATTGACAGAATCAAGGGATTTTTGATAATCCCCAGGAGAACCTGACCGATGTTTTTCCGGTTGACCGGCTGCTCCTGGTGGCGGGAGAGGGTGATCACTGCCAGCACGTTAAACAAGGTCGTCATGACCGCCAGATAGATCGAAGCGATGGTCACCACCCCCTCACCGAAAGCACTCAGGCAGAACGCCAGCCCGATAATTCCCATGTTGCTGCGATAAACACCTTGAACGAAGACACCGCGATCCAGGGGATGGGAAAAACGGGGGGCAATAAACCGGTCGAGGATCAGAAATAGAAGCACTGTGGCGACTAAAGCGTAAACAATCAAGCTGATCGGCAAGCCTTGACGGAAGTCGGTCTGCGCCAGCTTGACGAACAACAGACATGGAAGGGTGACCTTGAATACCAGTTCGGAACCGAGCCGGGCGAATTCCTCTGTGACCCAGCCGATCCGTTTGAACAGGATCCCCAGACCGAGAATACAGAAAATCGGCGCGGTGATCAGCAGAGCAAAGTTAAGGTCAGCCAGCATGAGACGGTCCCCTTAGTCAGATTATGTGAGCATCGAAGAGTTATCTACTGAATAAACTGTCGATTTTTCGAGTGGGAATAGAGGTGTGTCACAGCAAGTAATAAACAATCGGCAGGGTCGCAAAGGAAAAAATGATTCCAATTCCGACCAGCGCGACCGCAAGTTCGCTCTCCATTCCGGCGACCACCGCCAGCGCACCTGCCGTTACCATTGGCGGCATGCCGGCTTCGAAGATCGTAATGTCAACCGGCAGGCCATGCATTCCCAGCAGCCTGAAGATCCCAAGTGCCGCGATCGGCGCAAGAAGCAATTTGATCAGCAGGCCACAGCTTAAAGGAACGATAATGCTGGGTTGCAATCTCCAGCGTAACTGTAGGCCGATGGCGGTCATGACCAGCGGGGTCAGACTTTGGGAAATCCCGTGCAGGGTTGAGACGACCACTTCAGGATAGGGCCAGGAGCGCAATGCGATGCCGACCAACGCGGCGATGGTTGGGGGAAAGGTCAGGGCGCGGCGGGCTATGGAGGCCACGTTCAATGTCCCTTCTCGGCCGAACATGGCGAGAATCAGCGATCCATACAGGGCAAAGATCAGCATGGTTCCGATCTGATCGTAAACGATCAGGTAGGGGATGCCTTGCGCGCCGAAAAAAGCATTGACCATCGGCACACCCATGAACGAGGTGTTCCCGATTGGCACGATCAGTAGCAGTGTCCCCGTTATTGAGCGATTCCAGCCGAAATATCGCGCTGCCAGCAGGATCAGCACCACAGAGAGCAAAAGCATGCCCCAGGGGGTGACAGCGGCGACCAGTGCTTCTCTGCCCAGTTTCAGTTGCGGGATTTTCAGCAAAATCAGCGCCGGCAGCGAAACGTAGAGGGCAAACATGTTCAGGACCTGTGCGGAATCCTTGGGAAACTCTTTGAGTCTGCGAAACAGCAGACCGAGTCCGACGAAAATACCGATCAGAATAAAGTTAGACATAATGCTCCATGCTCAAGCGATAAATCGATTCAGAGTTGTTCGAGCAGTTGATAGTATTCTTCAAGGGTTTGTAACGATTGCATCGTCGCCTGATAAAAGACCCAGCTGAGAACAGTAATGATAATGGAGAGAGCAATCTTCCAGGCCAGAGTCGTGCGGGGGCGCCACCAGAGCAGTGGTAATGCCAGAGGGCCGACACTAAAGAACATGAAGACAAGAAAGGCTTTCCCGAAATACCACGGAAGTTTTTCAGTCTCAGGCAGGGGGTGACCGGACCCGTCTATAAATTCATCACAGTGTTTGCACTTGAGTGCTTCGGCTTGAATCTCTTCGGCACAGAAGGGGCATTTTTTCATAAGCATTTTCCTTGGCCGGGTCTACAGCAGCGAACCGCAGAATTTGCAGTGGCTGGCGTCAACATCGTGTCCCTCAGCGCTGCATTCCGGACAGGACTGGGTCGATATCTTGCGCGTGAAGGCCTGCGACATCTCCACCGTGACGATGCCGGTCGGGACGGCGATGATACCGTAACCCATAATCATCACAATCGAAGCCAGAAACTGACCAAACGGGGTCTGCGGTGCGACTTGACCGTAACCGACCGTGGTCAGGGTGACGATGGCCCAGTAGATACTGCGCGGAATGCTGGTGAAACCATTTTCAGGTCCCTCAATGACGTACATCAGCGAACCGAAGATGACCACCAGAGTCAATACCGTGAAGAGAAACACCGATATTTTGCGGCCGCTTGAGCGCAAGGCCTGCATTAGCAGCCGCGCTTCACTGAGGTAGGTGACCAGCTTGAGAATTCGGAAGATACGCAGGATGCGTAAAATCCGGATCACCAGCAGATACTGGCTCCCCGGCAGCATCAGGCTCAGATAGGTTGGAATGATTGCCAGCAGATCGACCACCCCGTAAAAACTGGTGGCATACTTCAGCGGGCGCCCCACACACGCAAGACGCATCAGGTATTCGACGGTGAACAGAACCGTGAAGAACCACTCGATTCCGTAGAGCAGGGTGCCGAACTGCAGCCTTACTGCGCCAATGCTATCGAGCATGACCGCCACAACGCTCGCCAGGATACAGACGATCAGCAAGACATCAAAGCTCTTCCCCACCGGGGTGTCGGCCTCAAAGATCACCTCGTGAAGAACGCG